>Ga0209373_10000761_pt1 | contig 45177 bp, 38 predicted proteins | sample Higcelweek5metaG_FD_187173 | JGI IMG/M metagenome (GOLD analysis project Ga0209373, IMG submission 187173) | Freshwater pond sediment microbial communities from the University of Edinburgh, under environmental carbon perturbations - High... | ecosystem: Environmental > Aquatic > Freshwater >... | reverse complement strand
CCGTGGACGAGCCCACGCCGGTGACCCTGGGCGGCATTGTGGCCGCGCCCGCCGTGCGCGACATCGCCATCAAAACCCTGTCGTATTTCGGCCGCCTGCCAGAGGCCAAGGGCGCGCCCCAGGCCGACGCCCCGGAGCACAGCATGATGGCCAAGGCCACCCAGTCGCCCACGGCGGTGGGCGGCGGCGCCTCGGTGCCGAACCTCGTGGGCCTGTCCGTGCGGCGCGCGCTTGAGGTGCTGGGAAAACGCGGCGTGGTGCCCTCCCTCAAGGGCGGCGGCATGGAGATCATCAATCAGAAGCCCGCACCGGGCGAGCCCTGGCCGGAAGGCGCCGATGTCGGTAACGGCGAAGGCTTCGTGCTGTGGCTCGGCCATGGCGACAAGGAGAGGAAGTAGTGAACGGCCCGCGCTGGAACGAACTGTTGGCACAGGTCGGCAGGGGCCTGTTGGTCCAAACGGATTCGCGGCTGGTGAAGCCCGGCGAAGTTTTTGCGCTTATGCCCAGCGCGGCGGACAAGAGCGCGGCCTTCCTGGCCGATGCCCTGGCACGCGGCGCAGCCTGGATCGTGGTGGACCAGCAGGTGGCCCTGCCCGGCGACATGCCCGCCGCCATGGTGCGCGTGGACGACACGGCCACGGCCCTGGGCCAACTGGCCGAGGCCCACTTCCGCACCCGCGAGCAGGCCATGCAGGTGGTGGCCGTCACCGGCACCAACGGCAAAACCACCGTCTCCTATCTTTTGGAAGGGCTGCTCTCCGCCTGCGGCCGCAAGGTCGGGGTGCTGGGCACCGTGGCCTACCGCTGGCCGGGCGAGAGCATCGAGGCCAACCTGACCACCCCCGGCTGCTGGCGCCTGCACGAGCTCTTCGCCCGCATGTCCGCCGACGGCGTGGACACCGTGGTCATGGAAACCAGTTCCCACGCCCTGCACCAGAAGCGCGTGGCCGGGCTGGAGTTCGACGCCGTGGTGCTGACCAACCTCACCCAGGACCACCTGGACTACCACGGCGATTTCGAGTCCTACTATCAGGCCAAGAAACTGCTGTTCGGCAGCTATCCCCGCCCGGACAAGCACAAGGCCGCCAACGCCGACGACCCCTACGGCCTGCGCCTGCTCTCCGAATACCCCGACGCCCTCGGCTTCACCCTCAAGGACGCCCAGGTGAAAGGCAACTCCATGCTGCGCGGCTCCCTGGTGGAGTGCACGCCCAAGGGTTTGACCCTGCGCATGGAATGGGAAGGCAAGTGCTGGAGCCTCAACTCCGGCCTGGTGGGCGCGCACAACGCCAGCAACCTGCTGGCCGCCCAGGCGCTGGCCCTGGGCCTGGGCCTGGGCCCGGCGGACATGCAGCCCCTGGCGCCCTTCACCGGCGTGCCGGGCAGGCTGGAGCGCGTGCCCAACGACCACGGCCTGGACATCTTTGTGGACTACGCCCACACCCCGGACGCGCTTTTGAACGTGCAGCGCGCCCTGCGCGACGCGGGCTTTAAGCGGCTCATCACCGTGTTCGGCTGCGGCGGCAACCGCGACCGCAGCAAGCGCCCGCTCATGGGCCGCGCCGTGGCCGAGCTCTCGGACATCGCCGTGCTGACCTCCGACAACCCGCGCCACGAGGATCCGTTGGAGATCATCGGCGACGTGCGCCCAGGCCTGGCCGGAGCCAAAATGGTCGTGGAGGACGCGGACCGCTACGCCGCGCTGTGCAAGGCCGTGGGCCTCATGCAGCCGGGCGACGCCCTGCTCGTGGCGGGCAAGGGGCACGAGCCCTACCAGCAGATCGGCGACGTGAAGCATCCCTTCTCCGATGTCGAGGCCGTGGGACGCGCCATCTGGGAGGTGCGCGGATGAACCTGACCCTGCGCGACATCAGCCTGTGCCTTACGGGCAGTGCTCTTTCCGGGTCCCATGCGGACCGGGAGATTGCGGGCGTGCGCACGGACAGCCGGGCCGTGGAGCCGGGCGACCTGTTCTTCTGCCTCAAGGGCGAGCGCTTCGACGCGCACGACTTCGCCCCCCAGGTGGCTGCGGCCGGAGCCGCGGCCATCGTGGCCCAGCGCCAGCTGCCGGACGTTGCATGCCCCGTGTTGCTGGTGGACGACACCCAGGCGGCCCTGGGCAAGCTCGCGCGCCTCTGGCGCGACCGCACCGCCGCCAAGGTCATGGCCGTCACCGGCACAGCGGGCAAGACCACGGCCAAGGAACTGCTGGCCCAAACCCTGGGCTCCGTCATCCGCGTGGCAAAGAACCACAAGAATTTCAACAATCAAGTGGGCCTGCCCCTGTCCATTCTGGCCACCACCGGACGCGAGGACGCCTGGATCATGGAAGTGGGCATCAGCCAGCCCCACGACATGGCCGAGCTGGGCGCCATCATCGCCCCGGACATGGCCATTGTGCTGAACATCGGCCCCGCGCACCTGGAGGGCCTGGGCAGCATCACCGGCGTGGCCAAGGCCAAGGCGTCGCTGCTGTCCCACCTCAAGCCCGGCGGCGTGGGCCTGTGCAGCATGGACTACCCGGAGCTCTGGGCCGAGGCCAACCGCGTGCTGCCCGGCGTCATCGGCTTTTCCGCCAAGGACCACCTCGCGCCGTACTACGCGCGTTTCGAGGAGCCCCTGCCCGGTGGGCGCGGCCTGTATGAAATCATCACCGCCGGGCAAGCCTTCTGGGCCGAGCTTCCCGCCTGCGGCGAGCACTTTGCTGAAAACGCCGCCGCCGTGGCGAGCGCCTGCCATCAGCTGGGACTCTCACCCGAGCAGATAGCGCGGGGGCTTTCCGAGGCGAAATTGCCGGACCAGCGCTTCTGCTGCACCGAAGCCGGAGGCTGGTGCGTGGTGGACGATACCTACAACGCCAATCCCCTGTCCATGCGCCGCAGCATCGAGGCCGCGCGGCTGGTGGCCGGAGCGGGCCCGCTGGTGCTGGTGCTGGGCGACATGAAAGAGTTGGGCGCTGGCGCGGCAAAGGCCCACGAGGAACTGGGCGCCGTGGTTGCCGCGGCCAATCCCGCCGCAGTCTTTTTCCAGGGCGAGTTCGCGGCCCAGGTGGCGCGCGGCGCTGGCGCGGGCGTGGCCGTGAAGACCGTGTGCGATCCCGCCGAGGTGGTGAGCGCCCTGAAGGCCCTGACCACGGGGGGCACCGTGCTGGTGAAGGGCTCGCGCTCCTGCCGCATGGAGGCCTATGCCAAGGCGCTGCTTTCCGGCCTGTGCGCAGCGGAAGGCGAGGGGGCGCGGCCATGATCTACCATCTTTTCTACCCTCTGGCGGCCAAGTTCTCGCTGTTCAACGTCTTCCGGTACATCACGTTCCGAAGCGTCTACGCGCTGCTGACCGCGCTGGTCATCTCCATTCTGCTGGGCCCCAAGCTCATTGAATGGCTGAACGCCCTGCGCTGCCGCCAACACATTCTGGAGGAAGTGGCCTGCCACCAGGCCAAGGAAGGCACCCCCACCATGGGCGGCCTGCTCATCGGCGTGTCGCTCATCACCAGCGTGCTGCTCTGGGCCGATCTCACCAATGTCTACATCTGGCTTACGCTGCTCGTGTTCGTGGGCTTCGGGGCCGTGGGCTTCTGGGACGACTACACCAAGGTGGTCAAGAAGCAGAACAAGGGCATTTCCCCGCGCGCCAAGCTGGCCGGGCAGTTGCTGGTGGCCGGCTCGGCCATCGCCCTGCTGATTTTCCAGCCCGCTTACTCCACCGTACTCTCGGTGCCGTTCTTCAAGAACGTGCACCCGGACCTGGGCCTGTTCTACCTGCCCTTCGCCGTGCTGGTGCTGGTGTCCGCCTCCAACGCGGTGAACCTCACCGATGGCCTGGATGGTCTGGCCATCGGCCCGCTGGTGGTCAGCGCGGCCTGCTTCGCCCTGTTCATCTACGCCGCGGGCAACGCGGTCATCGCCCAGTACCTGAACATAACCCCCGTGCCCGGCGTGGGCGAGGTGACGGTGTTCTGCGGCGCGCTGGTGGGCGCGGGCCTGGGCTTCCTCTGGTTCAACGCCTACCCGGCCCAGGTGTTCATGGGCGACGTGGGCTCTCTCAGCCTGGGCGGCACCCTGGGCTTCATCGCCGTGCTGGCCAAGCAGGAGCTCATCCTGGCCCTGGTGGGCGGCGTGTTCGTGTTCGAAACCCTCTCGGTGATCCTCCAGGTGGGCTACTTCAAGATGACCGGCGGCAAGCGGATGTTCCGCATGGCCCCGCTGCACCATCATTTCGAGCTCAAGGGCATCCCGGAATCCAAGATCATCATCCGGTTCTGGATCCTCTCCATCCTCATGGCCCTGATGGCCCTGAGCACACTGAAGCTTCGCTAGGTGAGCGGCATGGACAGGACAGTAGGCATCTTCCAAAGTCTAAAGATTTTCCAGAATCGCCAGGCGGTTGTGGTGGGCGCAGGCGTTTCCGGCCTGGCCGCCTGCCGCTTCCTTTTGTCCCTGGGCGCGCGCGTGCGGCTGGTGGACGCCAAGGCCGACCTGTCCCAGGACGTGCTCTTGAAGGTCCATGCCGCGCCCGCCTCCGCGGGCCTGACCCTGGAGGCCGGAGCCCACACCCCGGCGCAGTTTGACGACGCCGACCTCATCGTGCTTTCCCCCGGCGTGCCTGTCAAAAAGCTCGCGGCCGTGCTTAAAAACGTGGACCCCGCCCGCGTGGTGGCCGAAATGGAGTTCGCCTCCTGGTTCCTGACCGAGCCGGTCATCGCCATCACCGGCACCAACGGAAAAACCACCACCACCACCCTGGTGGGGCACATTCTGGAGCACGCCGGCCTTTCCACCTTTGTGGGCGGCAACATCGGCACTCCGCTGTGCGAGTACCTCATGGCCGAGAAGCAGGCCGACGTGCTGGTCATCGAGATTTCGAGCTTCCAGCTCCAAAACTGCCGCACCTTCAAGCCCCGCGTGGCGGCCCTGCTCAATTTCTCCGCCAACCACCTGGACTACCACCTGGACATGGAGGAGTATCTTTCGGCCAAGCTGCAACTCTTTGCCCGGCAGGACCACGGCTGCGTGGCCGTGATTCCCCAGGCCATGCAGGCCCAGTTGGAGGCGCGCGGCTTCACCAAGGCCCGGCGCGACCCCTTCACCGCCGACACGGACTTCGACTGCCCCGGCCTGCCCGGCAGCCACAACCGCGAGAACATCGCCGCGGCCTGGCGCATGGTGCGGCCCTTCGGCGTCACCGAAACCCAGGCACGCGCCGCCATCGCGGCGTTCCGCGCCCTGCCCCACCGCATCGAGCCTGTGGGCGAGGTGAATGGCGTGCTGTTCGTCAACGATTCCAAGGCCACCACCCTGGACAGCGTCTGCGCGGCCATCAAGAGCTTCGAGCGGCCCGTGCGTTTGCTGCTGGGCGGGGTGTTCAAGGGCGGCGATGTAGCCACGCTGCTGCCCGCCATGCGGGACCGCGTGGTCTCCGTGGGTCTTTTCGGCGCCGCGCGCGAGGTTTTTGAACCCGTGCTGGCCCCGCACCACCCCGTGAGCTGGGACGAGAACCTGGAAGCCGCCGTGCGCCGCCAGTTCGCCCTGGCCAAGCCCGGCGACGTGATCCTGCTTTCGCCCGCCACGGCCAGCTTCGACGCCTACAAGAGCTACACCGAACGCGGGCGCGACTTTGCGCGCGTGGCCAACGCCCTGATGGCCGAAAACGGCGCGGGGGTGGCCAAATGAACCAGCGCCGCAACTCGCAGTATTTCCCCATGGACTACTGGCTGCTCTTTTCCGCGCTGCTCCTGGCCGGCATCGGGCTGATCATGGTCTTCTCAAGCTCCGGCATCATGGCCGAGCGTTTTTACCACGACAAATACCTGTTCTTTAAGAAGCAGGCCATGTTCGCCGTCTTCGGCACCGCGGTGATGATCTTCTGCGCGCGGGTGAACAGGCGGTTCTTCTACGACCTGACCTATGCCTGGGTGGGCATCGCGATCATCCTGCTGCTGCTGACCAAAATCATCGGCGCCACGGTTGGCGGCGGCAAACGCTGGATCCACCTGGGCCCGATTTCGCTACAGCCCCTGGAATTCGCCAAGATCGCGCTGGTGTTCTACCTGGCCTTCTTCTTTGCCAAAAAGCAGGAGCTGATGCAGACCAGAACCTTCACCGTGGGCGTCATTCCGCCGTTTCTGGTCACCGGCATCCTGTGCTTTTTGCTCATGCTCCAGCCGGACTTCGGCGGTACGGCGGTGATGTGCTTCATCTTGTTCTGCATGTGCCTGGTGGGCGGAACGCGGCTCATCTACCTGGCCGGGTCCGCCGTGGGCGGCGCCTGGGCGGGCTGGATGCTCATCGCCTCCGAGCCCTACCGCTACAAGCGCTGGACCGCCTTTCTGGATCCCTTCGCCAAGGCCAAGAACGAGGGCTACCAGCTGGTGCAGTCGCTGTACGCCTTCGGCTCCGGCAAGTTCTTCGGGGCCGGGCTGGGCGCGGGCAAGCAGAAGCTGTTCTTCCTGCCAGAGGCGCACAACGACTTCATCATGGCCGTGGTGGGCGAGGAACTGGGCTTCTTCGGCATCTCCCTCATCTTCCTGCTGGTGGCGTTTTTGCTCCTGCGGGCCTTCCGCGTGGCCTTTTTGCAAGAAGACCTGCTGGACCGCTTCACCGCTTTCGGCATGAGCGTCATCCTGGCCCTGGGCTTTTGCATGAACCTGGCCGTGGTGCTGGGCACCGTGCCGCCCAAGGGCGTGCCCATGCCCTTCATCAGCTACGGCGGCAGCTCGCTCATCGCCTCGTTCGTCTGCGTGGGCGTGCTGCTGAACCTGTCGAGGAACCGCTCATGAGCGCCGCCGCCAATGTCATTTCCCGCATGGTGGTCACCACCGGGGGCACCGGGGGGCATATCTTCCCGGCCCTGGCCGTTGCGGCGGAGGTGAAGCGCCGCAACCCTGGGGCGCGCGTGCTGTTCCTGGGCGGCCATGGCCCGGAGGGCGACCTGGCCCGCCGCGCCGGACTGGAATTTCTGGCCCTGCCCGCCAGCGGCGTGCTGGGCAAGGGCGCCAAGAGCCTGCTCTCGGTCATCTGGATCAGCCGGGGCGTGATTTTGGCCACCCGCGCGCTCAGGCGCTTCCAGCCGCAGGTGGTCATCGGCTTCGGCGGGTACGCGGGCTTCTGCCCTGTGCTGGCCGCGGCCATGCTGCGCATCCCCACCGCCGTGCACGAGCAGAACTCCGTGCCCGGCGTGACCAACCGGGTGCTGGGCAAGCTGGTGCGGCGCGTGTTCGTGTCTTTCGACGACCGCCTGGGCGATTTCCCGGCGCTGAAGGTGACCCGCACGGGCAACCCGGTGCGCGCCGACATTGCCGCCATGAAGCGCGCCGAGGGCGCGGACCGCCGCAACCTGCTGATTCTTGGCGGCAGCCAGGGCGCAAAGCCCATCAACGACGCCATGGTGGCCGCGCTGCCGCAGCTGCTGGCCGCGCGGGTGAACATTTTGCACCAAACCGGCGCGGCCGATGAGGCGCGCATCCGCGAGGCCTACGCGCACGCCGGGGCCAACCCGGACTGCGTGCACGGCTTCATCGAGGGCATGGCGGCGGCTTACGCCTGGGCCGACCTCGCCCTGTGCCGCTCCGGAGCCTCCACGGTGTTCGAGCTGGCGGCCACGGGCACCCCCAGCGTGCTGGTGCCCTTCCCCTTCGCCGCGCACGACCACCAGCGCGTCAACGCCGAGCACCTGGCGAACATGGGCGCGGCGGTGCTGCTGCCGCAGAGCGAACTTTCCGCCCAGTCCCTGGCCGATCTCGTGCCGGGGCTCATTGGCGACACGGCCCGCCTGGCCTCCATGAGCCGCGCGGCCAGAACCTTTGCCAGACCCGAGGCTGCGTCCCTCATCGCCAACGGTCTGGAGGAGCTCTGCCGCGAGGCGGCCTAACGCCCGCGCCAGAAGGAAAGGACACACGCATGGACACGCAGAACGAAAACAGAGTGGCGGTGCCGGGCCGCAGCGCCAGCCCGGCCATGTACAGCCGGGTGAGCACCGTGCACATGGTGGGCATCGGCGGCGCGGGCATGAGCGGCATCGCCGAGGTGCTGCTGAACATGGGCTTCACCGTCACCGGCTCGGACATGGCCGCGGGCAGCGCGGTGCACAGGCTGAAAAACCTGGGCGCCACGGTCTTCATCGGCCACGGGGCCGAGAACATCGGCAAGGCCGACGTGGTGGTCAAATCCACCGCCATTCAGGACACCAACCCCGAGCTGGTGCGCGCCCGCGAGCTCTCCATCCCCATCATTCCCCGCGCGGAGATGCTGGCCGAGCTCATGCGCATGCGCACCGGCATCGCCGTGGCCGGCACCCACGGCAAGACCACCACCACTTCGCTTCTGGCCACCATCTTCACCGAGGCCGGGCTGGACCCCACCGTGATCATCGGCGGGCGGCTGAACACATATGGCAGCAACGCGCGCCTGGGCGAAGGAGAATTTCTCATCGCCGAGGCCGACGAGTCCGACGGCTCGTTCCTCTGCCTCTCGCCCATCATGACCGTGGTGACCAACGTGGACCGCGACCACATGGATTTCTACGCCGACATGGCCGCCATCGACCGCTCGTTCACCACGTTCATGAACTCCATCCCGTTCTATGGCGTCAACGTGGTTTGCGGCGACGACCCAGGCGTGCAGCGCCTGCTGCCCGCCATCAAGCGCCCCTGCCTGACCTATGGCCTGGGCGCAAAAAACCGCCTGCGCGGCCAGATCGTCACCACCAGCCTGCGCAGCATCTTCGATGTGAGCCTGGACGGCGAGCCCTGGGCGCAGGTGACCCTGGCGCACCCCGGCATCCACAATGTGCTGAACTCCCTGGGCGCCATCGGCGTGGCCCTGGAAGCCGGGCTGCCCAAAGAAGCCATTCTGCAGGGCCTGGCGAACTTCGGCGGCGTGGGCCGGCGCTTCGAGCGCAAGGGCGAGCGCAAGGGCGTGCTGGTGGTGGACGACTACGGCCACCATCCGGCGGAGATCAAGGCCACCCTGGACACGGCCAAGGCCTGCTTCCCGGACCGCAGGCTGGTGGTGGCCTTCCAGCCGCACCGCTTCAGCCGCACCCAGGCGCTGTTCGGCGAATTCTGCACCGTGTTCAGCCAAACGGACCTGCTGCTGCTGACCGAGATCTACCCGGCCAGCGAGGCCCCCATCCCCGGCGTCAACGGCATGTCGCTGGCCCAGGGCATCAAGCAGGTCAGCAAGACCAAGGTGCGTTTCTTCCCGGACTTTGCGGGAATGCAGCGCCAGCTCAAGGAAATTTTGAAGCCCGGCGACCTGTTTCTGACCATGGGCGCGGGCAGCATCTGGAAGATCGGCGAGGAGTGGCTGAACACTCCCGACGAAGAATAACAGCGAGGCGACGAGACAGATGACCCTGGCCCTGATCCAAAATCCGCGCTTCAGCGAGCGCACCACCCTTCGCCTGGGCGGCACCGCCCTGGCCGAGGCGCTGGTGTTCTCCGAGGCCGACCTGGATCAGCTGGGCAAGGTTTTGCCCATGCAGGGCGGACGCCCCTTGGCCCTGGGCGCGGGCAGCAACCTGCTGGCCACGGATGGCGTGCTGGAGCTCGTGCTGGTGCGGCCCGTGAACACCGCCGCGCCCCAGGTATCCCACCAGGCGGGCGGCGCGCTGGTCCGCGTGGGCGCGGGCTTCGGCCTGCCCCGGCTCATCGGCCTGTGCCAGCGCCTGGGCTTGGCCGGGCTGGAGGGTCTGACCGGCATTCCCGGCCGCGTGGGCGGGGCCGTGGCCATGAACGCGGGCTCCTACGGCATGGAGACAGGCCAGCGCCTTTCGCGCGTGCGTCTGTGGACCCCGGAGGGCGGGCTCGCCTGGCGCGAAGCCAAGGACTGCGCCTTCGGCTACCGGCATTTCGACGCCAATATGGGCGCTGGCTTCGCGCTCATCTGGGAGGCGGAGTTCCGCCTGACCACGGACGAGCCGCAAGCCATCCGCGCGCGCATGGAAAACACCTACGCGAAGAAGAAGGCCGTGCAGCCCGTAACGGCGCATAGCGCAGGCTGCGTGTTCAAGAACCCGGCGGGCCTGCCTGCGGGAATGGGAGCGGGCAGGCTTCTGGACGAGGCGGGGCTGCGCGGGCGCGCCTTGGGCGGCATGGCTTTTTCACACGTTCATGCGAATTTTTTGGTGAACCAGGGCGGCGGCACCGCGCGCCAGGCCCTGGAGCTGCTGGACCTGGGCAAAAGCGCCGTGCGCGAACGCTTCGGCGTGGAACTCGAGCTGGAAGTGGTGGTGCTCACATGATGATGCGTCCTGGTGGCATGCAGCGCAGAACCCAGCCGGCCCGCAAGGCCCCGGTGCGGGTGAACCGCCCCCGCAAGGAGAGCGGCCCCTCGCTGTCGGTCGATCCCGGCGGTGCGGTGAAGGGCATGATGCTCTTCCTCGCCTCGGTGATGGTGCTGGGCGTGCTGGGCACCGGGCTCATCTACACCTACCGGCTCATCACCACCACCCCGGCGCTGGGCCTCACGGAGATCAACGTCTCCGGCAACCAGCGCCTGGCCTATGGGCAGGTGCTGGAGATAGCGGGGCTGCGCCTGGGCCAGAACAGCCTGGGCGTCAACGTTACCCGCGTGGAGGCCGCCCTTTCGCAGAATCCCTGGGTGGAGTTCGTGGCCGTGCGGCGCGAGCTGCCGGACAGGCTCTACATCACCGTGGTGGAGCGCCAGCCCAGCTTCTGGGTGCGCGTGGACGGCACGCTCTACTTTGCCGATGGCGAGGGCAAGATCATCACCCAGCTCTCCCCCGGCGATTCGGCCTCGCTGCCGCTTTTGCAGGTGGCCCCGGAGCTGGGCGACCGGCACGAGGTGGTTGCCGCCATGGTGGCGCGCATGAACCGGCAGGAACTGCCCTTCGCCCTGGGCCAAATGGCCTGGATCAAGTTCACGGAGTCCGGCCAGGTGGAGCTGTACCTGGATGCCCTGCGCATCCGCGTGCGGGCAGAGATCACCGATTGGGAAACACATTTCAGCCGCATCGAAACGGTCTGGCGGGATCTCAAGCTGCGCGGGGAAACCGGGCAGGTTGCCGCCATAGAGGCCAGCGGCGGAAAGATTTGGGTTGAAAAGAGGCAGAAGCCCGGGCCTTCCTGACGGGGAAGAATAGGGAAGACCCGGATATTGGCGAGTTAAACAAGGGAGGAAAACATGGCCAAGAGCGACATCATCGTCGGCCTGGACATCGGCACCACGAAGATTTGCGCCGTGGTGGGCGAAGCCAAGGACGATGGCCTGGTGGACATCATCGGCATCGGCACAAGCCCGTCTACGGGACTGCGCCGGGGCGTGGTGGTCAACATCGAGCAAACCGTACAGTCCATCAAAAAAGCCTTGGAGGAGGCGGAGTTGATGGCCGGTTGCGAGATCCACTCGGTCTATGCGGGCATTGCCGGCAGCCACATCAAGGGTTTCAACAGCCACGGAGTCATCGCCGTCAAAGGCGGCGAGGTGACCCAGAAGGACGTGGACCGCGTCATCGAGGCCGCCAAGGCCGTGGCCATTCCCCTGGACCGCGAGGTGATCCACACCCTGCCCCAGGAATTCATCGTCGACGACCAGCGCGGCATCGCCGACCCCCTCGGCATGGCCGGCGTGCGCCTTGAGGTCAAGGTGCACATCGTCACAGGCGCCGTCACCTCGGCCCAGAACATCGTGCGCTCGTGCCACCGCTCGGGCCTCGACGTGGCCGACATCGTGCTCGAATCCCTGGCTTCCAGCAAGGCCGTGCTCTCCGCGGAGGAGCGCGAAATCGGCGTGTGTCTGGTCGACCTGGGCGGCGGCACCACGGACATCGCCATCTTCTCCAAGGACTCCATCAAGCACACGGCAGTGCTGGCCCTTGGCGGCAACAACCTCACCAACGACATCGCCTTCGGCCTGCGCACCCCCATGACCGCCGCCGAAAAGATCAAGATCGACCACGGGTGCGCCCTGGCCGAGATGGTCAAAGTGGACGAGAGCATCGACGTGCCGAGCGTCGGCGGCCGCGAATCGCGCGCCATGAGCAAGCGCGTTCTGGCCGAGATCTGCGAACCGAGATGCGAGGAGATTCTGGCCCTGGTGGACCAGGAACTCATCAAAAGCGGCTACAAGAACCAGATCGCAGCGGGCGTCGTGCTCACCGGCGGCACCTCGCTCATCCACGGCATGCAGGACCTGGCCGAGCAGGTGTTCGATCTGCCGGTGCGCGTGGGCTACCCGGAATATGTGGGCGGCCTGTTCGATATGGTCAACAATCCCAAGTACGCAACGGCCGTCGGCCTCCTGCTGTACGGAGGCGAGAAGCGCCAGGTGGCGCCAGGCGGAGGGGATTTCCGCATCCGTGAAGACAACGTCTTCAACCGGATTCTTGGCCGCATGAAGAAATGGTTCGTCGACATCGCCTAACACCAGGCGTCTCGATCACGGGGAAGGTCCACATCAGCCACTGTTTGGGAGGAGGAACCCATGGCACATTTCGAAATCGAAAACGACATGAGCGCTAAAATCAAGGTCATCGGCTGCGGCGGCGGCGGTGGCAACGCCATCAACAACATGATCCAGTCCCGGCTCACCGGCGTCAGCTTCATTGCCGCCAACACCGACGCCCAGGACATCGAAAAATCTCTGGCCGACCACACCATCCAGCTGGGTGGCAAGCTGACCAAGGGCCTTGGCGCGGGCGCCAACCCCGAGGTGGGCCGCAACGCCGCGCTGGAAAGCATCGACCAGATCCGCGAGCTGCTGCAGAACACCGACATGGTCTTCATCACCGCAGGCATGGGCGGCGGAACCGGCACCGGCGCGGCTCCGGTCATCGCCCAGGCCGCCCGCGAAGCCGGCGCGCTCACCGTGGCCGTGGTCACCAAGCCCTTCTACTTTGAAGGCCGCCGCCGCATGCAGCAGGCCGACAAGGGCATTGCCGAGCTCAAGCAGGTGGTGGACTCCATCATCACCATCCCCAACGACCGCCTGCTGCAGATGGCCGCCAAAAAGGCCGGGTTCGGCGTGATGCTGAAGAAAGCCGATGAAGTGCTCTACTACGCGGTCAAAGGCATCGCCGACCTCATCACCGTGCACGGCCTCATCAACCTGGACTTCGCGGACGTGAAGGCCATCATGACCAACTCCGGCCTGGCCCTCATGGGCACGGGCATCGCCTCCGGCGAGAACCGCGCCCGCGAGGCCGCCTTGAAAGCCATCACCAGCCCGCTGCTGGAAGACGTCTCCATCGCCGGTGCGCGCGGCGTGCTGTTCAACATCACCGCCAGCGAGGACATGAGCACCGACGAGATCCAGGAAGTCTCCGACCTCATCAGCAAAGAAGCCCACGAGGACGCCAACATCGTCTTCGGCGTGGTGGCCGACCCCAATGCCGGAGAGGAGATGTGCGTCACCGTCATCGCCACCAGCATCGACCAGCGCGAGGCCGCGCCCAAGAATGAGAAGGACGTGAAGCCCATTCTGAACCCGGTGCCCGTGGCCCAGCGCGCAGGCACGCGCCGCAGCACCATCTCCAGCGTCATCGCCAGCAGCAACCGCGATCTGCCCGCCTACGTGCGCTACAACGCGGCCAAAAACAGCGATGACCGCCAGGGCCACGCCGCCCTGCGCGCCATGGGCGCCCCCGGCGAAGAGGAGTTCCTGTTCGAGGACGAGGCTCTGGACACTCCCGCGTTCATCCGCCGCAACGCGGACTAGGACGCGCATGAAACGCCCTTCCGGGGCGGAGCGCAAGCGCCAGCGCGGGCGCGAGCGCATCCCCCGACCCGGAGCGGCCCAGGCCCCGCCGCCGGACCACGGAGGCCGCCTTCCTGCGGCGCTCTTGGTCCCTGGCGATGAAGGCATGGGTCTCTCGGCCCTGGGCTGGCAGGTGGTGTATCGCCTGCTGGCCGGGGAGCCGGAAATAGCCGTGGAACGATTCTTCCTCGGCAAGGGCTTCAGCGCGCCTGTTTCGCAAGACAGTGGCAAGGATTTACAGCTCTTCCCCTTGATGGCGGCGAGCGTCTCTTTTGAGGAGGACTTCCTCCCCCTCCTCAGGGCGCTCGCCGCAGCGGGCGTTCCGTCCGTCAGGACGGAACGCCCGGATTATCCGCTGATACTGGTGGGAGGACCCATTGCCTTTCTGAACCCGGCGCCGCTGGCCCCCTTGGCGGACGCGTTCTGGGTGGGCGAGGCCGAGGCGGGCCTGGTGGACTTCTGTCTGGCCCTCAAGCGCGCGGTGTTTGAGGGCGTGGACAAGCAGGAGTTCCTGGAGTCCGTGAAGGACATGCCCGGACTCTACGTTCCGGGCCGCAGCAAGACTCCGGTGCGCCGCGTGGTGGACTTCGACCCCGGCCGGCCCGGGCTGCTCACGACGCCCGCGGCCTCGTGCTTCACCGGCCCGGAGGCGGCCTTCCCCGATGCGCTGCTGCTGGAGGTCAACCGGGGTTGCCCCCACGCCTGCCGCTTTTGCGCGGCCGGCTTTGTGTACCGCCCGCCGCGCCACGCCCGCATGGAAGACCTGCAAACGCTGGTGGAGGAGGCCAACCCGCCCAAGGTGGGCCTGGTGGGCACGGCGCTGACCGACTGGCCGGATTTGCTGCCCTTTCTGCACTGGCTGGCCGCGCGCAAAACAAAATTTTCCCTCTCGTCCCTGCGGGCCGACGGCCTCACCGAAGAACTGCTGGCCTTCCTGCGCCAGTGCGGCATCCGCACCATCACCCTGGCGCTGGAGGGTGCGAGCGAGCGCCTGCGCCGCGCCGTGAACAAGAAGCTCGACCCCGACGTCTTTCTGGCCGCCGTGGAGCGCGCCGCGCGCCTGGGGGTAAACCACCTGCGCGTGTACCTCATCCTGGGCTGGCCCTGGGAAGGCCCGGAAGACTATGACGAGCTGGAGGGCTTCCTCGCGCGCATCATCCAGGCCCGCGACAGCGGCCACGGGGCCAAAACCCGCGAGTTCATGCGCATCACCCTGGGGGCCAGTTCCCTGGTGCCCAAGCCCTTTACGCCCCTGCAATGGGCCCCCATGGCCAGCGAGGCCGCGCTTGTGGCCGCGCAGAAACGCCTGGCCGACATGGTGAAACCCTTGCGCGGCGTGGCGCTGAACGTGGATGCGCCCTTCCAGGCCCGGCTGCAGGGCGTGCTCTCGCGCGGGGGCGAGGAAACCTTTGAACTTGTCCAGCTGGCCGCCAGCGAGGGCGGCTGGAAAAAGGCCATGCGCCGTTTCGAGGCCCAGACGGCGGATATTTTGGACCGCGAGCGCGGGCAGGAGGAGGCCTTCCCCTGGGAGGTCATCGACCTGGGCGTGAAGCGCGCGTCGCTGTGGCGCGAGTATGGCCGCGCCGCCCGCAGCCTGCACACGCCCGGCTGCCCGCCCGGCGGCTGCGCCGACTGCCGCCTGTGCGGCATGGATGAGTGGCTGGCGAAAGGCTGACGAAGGACTCTACACTGGCGCCGGTTGTGCAGCCCGTGCAGCGCACGCCTTGTGCAAGCCATGTGCATCGCAATGCACAACAACCCGAGACCCGACACACGATCCCGCTGAAATAATAAACTATTCAGTTTGGCACGGCACATGCTTCATGTGTTTCAATCAATGCGGAGCCCCCCCCTACGCTTGCGCATGTTGAACACACTTTGACCCTTTTGGAGGTTTCGACCATGAAGAAGCGCATCATCACCCTCATCACCGTGGTGGCCCTGGTTTCCCTGTCCGCCCTGGCCTTCGCCGGCCCCCGCGGCGGCAGGGGCGCCTACGCCAACCAACTGACCACCGAAAACCGCGCCGCGATCCAGAAGATCATCGAGTCGCACCAGGACAAGCTCTATGAGCTGCGCGAGAAGATCTGGGCCAAGCACGCGGAGCTGCAAGCCCTCAGCGCCTCCGGCAAGGCCGAGAAGAGCGACATCCAGAGCCTCATCGGCGACATCGCCAAGCTGCGCGACGCCATGAACCAGGAGCGCAAGACCATCAGCGCCGAGATAGAGAAGCAGACCGGCCTCAAGGGCTTCGGCCCCGGCGGCTACCACCGCGGCGGAATGGGCATGGGCTACGGCATGAACGACGGCTCCTGCCCCGGCGGCGGCTATGGCAAGGGCTTTGGCCGCGGCATGGGCGGCGCCTGCGTTGGCGGCAACTGCAACTAGCACTCCTTGACCGCAAGACGGACCACTCGCTTATGAGCGCGAACGGGGCGGCCCTGACCAGTCACCAGACCGGACAGGCCGCCCCGAACGCGTGCAGAAGGCGGCCTCGCGGCGGCAATTATTGACACCAGGACCGGAACCGGCCTAGCACAGGCGGATAACGCCCCGCCCTACGCCAAGACGGACGGAACTCCAAGGAAGAATCGATGGAACTGCGCAGCTTCAACAGGGACAAGGGCCCGGTCCTGGCGGCTGTCATCGCCCTGCTCGTCCTTGGCCTGGGCAGCATCTTCCTCACCTGGCAAAACATCCGCCGCCAGCGCGACCTGGTGGACCAGCACATGGAGCTGGCCGGGGGGGCCGTGGTCCACGGGGTGGAGGCCAACCTCATGCGGGTCATGCACTCGCTCCGGCGCTCGCCCGATGCCGCCAGCCGCTTCTTTCCCAGCGTCCGCGAACTCTTCAAGGAAATGACGGCCTCCGGCGAGGTGGTCTTTGTCGGCATTTTCGACGAGGACGGCCGCCTGGTGGTCTCCTCCTCCGAAAAGGACGAGAAGCTGGAGCTGGCCCTGCCCGAGGTTATCATCGCCGCCCTCGAGGTGCAGGGCCATTGGTCCGGCCCCCTGGTTTACAACGAGAAGCGCGCCATCTTTTCCGCCGTGCGCGCCCGGCCCAGCCTGTCCGTTCTCAGCGAGGGCGTGCGCCAAGGCTTCCCCTTCCCGCCAGAGGCCATGCCCCCGCAAGAGCGTGGCAGCGAACCCCACGCCCCGGGCAGAGCCGGCCGCCCGCCAGAGCCGGACATGGGCGAAGACATTGGCGAGGACATGGGCCCGCCCCCGGGCCGGACCCGCGGAGCGCCGCGCTCGCCCGAGGTGCCCTCCATGTTCATCATGGCGGGCCTGAACCCCCAGCGCCACCTGAACCAGTTCCAGGCCTACCGCCGCGCGGCCCTGCTCCAGGCGGGGTATGTCTTCGGCGCGGCCAGCCTGCTTTGGGTGCTGGCCTTCGCCTACCTGCGCCGCCGCGACCAGGCCCTCAAGGCCGCCCGGCTGGAACGCTTCCAGTCCAAGCTGTTGGACAACATGCCCGACGGCCTGGTGACTCTGGGCGCGGACGGCTCCATCCTCTCGGCCAACGGCTCCGCCGCGCGCCTGCTTCTGGCCGAAAACGCCGTCCACGCGGCGGACGACGCGGCCGGGCTGCTGGGCCGCAACTGGTCCGAATTTCCCTTTGCCTACCTGGCCGCCGGGGCCGAACACGCCCCAAGCTACCAGTGGCGGCAGGTGGAGCACGCCGGGCGGGTTCTCGAGATCCTGAGCCTGCCGCTCCAGGCCGACGCCTCCTCCGAGGGCTCCGTGGGCGAGCGCATGGTGCTGCTGCGCGACCGCACCCGCCTGAAGACTCTGGAAGAAGACCTGGCCGAGGCCAAGCGTCTGGCGGCCATCGGCTCCCTGGCGGCTGGCGTGGCCCACGAAATCCGCAACCCTTTAAGCTCCCTGCGCGGCTTCGCCCAGTTGTTCGCCACGCGCCTCAAAGGCCAGGAACCGCTGGCCTCCTATGCCGCGACCATGGTCCAGGAGGCCGACCGCCTGAACCGCGTGGTCACCGACCTGTTGTTCCTGGCCCGCCCGCGCGACCTTGCCCCGGCCCAGCTGGACCTGCCGCGCCTGGTGGACAGCCTGCGGGGCCTGCTTCGCTTCGATCTGGAGCACAAGGGCGCCACCCCGCTGGTGGAGCTCGCCACCGACACGGTTTACGCCGACGAGGACGCGCTCAAGCAGTGCCTGCTGAACCTGCTCGTCAACGCTCTGGACGCCCTGCCGGACAGCGGCGGACAGCTGACCGTGAGCGCCAGCCGAGTTGGGGCCGGGCGCGCGGAGAACGGAACCGACAGCCCCGCGGGCGTCTGGATCAGCGTGGCCGACAACGGCAGCGGCATGGACGAGGCCGTGCGCGAAAAGGCCTTCGAGCCTTTCTTCACCGACAAGCGCCAGGGCACCGGCCTGGGCCTGGCCATCGTGCAGGGCATCATGCGCGGGCACCGGGGCCGGGCGGTCATAGAATCCAAACCCGGCCAGGGCACCAGGGTGCGCCTGTTCTTCCCCGATCCTGACGGCCGCGAAAGCGGCGGAGGCCTCCATGATGATGAAGCATAACGACCAGCGCTCGGCGCTGATAGTGGACGACGAGCCCGGCCACCGCATGCTGGTGCGCGCCGTGCTGGAGGACGCGGGCTGGCGCGTCACCGACGCCGCCTCCGGCGAGGCCGCCCTGGCCGTGCTCGACGCGGCCCAGCCCCACGTGGCCCTGGTGGACATGAAGATGCCCGGCATGGACGGGCTGACCCTGATGCGCGAACTGCACGCGCGCATGCCCCTGCTGCCCGTGGTGCTCCTTACCGCCTTCGGCAGCGTGGGTTCCGCCGTGGAGGCCATGAAATTCGGCGCCTTCGACTACCTCACCAAGCCCGCGGACAACGACGAACTGACCGCCGTGCTGGAGAAGAGCTACGGCTACCGGCGGCTGCTGGAGGAAAACGCCCGGCTGCGCTCCGAGCTGCGCGGCGGCCTGGCCGAGGCCCTGGTGGGCGCAAGCCCCGGCGTGGCGCGCGTGCGCGAGCTCATCGAGCAGGCCGGGCCCAGCGAGGCCACGGTGCTGATTCTGGGCGAGTCCGGCACCGGCAAGGAACTGGTGGCCGACGGCCTGCACCATGCCAGCGCCCGCGCCCGCAAGCCGCTCATCAAGGTCAACTGCGCGGCCCTGCCCGCGGACCTGCTGGAGAGCGAACTTTTCGGCTACGTGAAGGGCGCCTTCACCGGAGCCATCAAGGACAAGCCGGGCCGCTTCCAGCTGGCCAGCGGCGGCACGCTTTTTCTGGACGAAATAGGCGACATGCCGGCGGCCCTGCAGGCCAAGCTTTTGCGCGCCCTGCAAGAAAAAGTCGTGGAGCCGCTGGGTTCGGTGAAGGCCGTGGAGACCGACGTGCGCATCTTGGCCGCCACCAACCGCGACCTGCGCGCCGACGTGGCCTCCGGCCGCTTCCGCGAAGACTTGTACTACCGCCTGGCCGTGCTGGAGATTCAGATTCCGCCCCTGCGCGACCGCATTGGCGATTTGCCGCTTTTGGCCGGGCACCTGCTGCGCAAGCTGGGCGCAAAGAACCACAAGGAAATCCGCTCCATCGCGCCGTCTTTTGTGGAGGCCTTGTCGCGCTACAACTGGCCGGGCAATGTGCGCGAGCTGGAAAACGTGCTGGAGCGCGCGCTCATTTTGGCCCGTAGCGACACCCTGGGGCCGGAGCTGCTGCCCCCGCAAATCGCCGGGCTGGTTGCCGGCGGGGCCTGCGCCCCCGGCGAGGGCGGCCACGCGGTGGACCTTTCCGCCGGGCTGCCCGGAGCCATGGAGGACGCGGAACGCGAGGCCCTGCGCCTGGCCTTGGACGCCTCCGGCGGGCACCGCGAGAAGACGGCCGACGCCCTTGGCATCAGCCGCCGCACCCTGCAGTACAAGCTCAAAAAGTATGGTTTGACGAGAAGATAGAGGGAGCGGGCCTTTTTCGGCCCCGGCCTAGCCCGCCCGGATGATCCCGGCCAGCACCGGGCCCCAGAACGTGGTGACGAGCACCAAGAGCCACACGCGGCCCTTGAAGATGTTGTAGTCCGCAAGCGCGTCCTCCAGGCTCTTCTTCAGCACCAGCCGCCCAAAGACAAATTCAAAGCCCATGGTGAGCAAGGTCCAAAAGGCCCCGATGCGCATGAGCGGCCACGTGTCCTTGAGGCCGGAAACGCCCACGAACAGCTGGATGGCCGCCAGGATGCACAGGCAGGTCAGCACCGTGCCCGCCACATGGGCCTTGGCCTCGCCCAGCCAGGGCTCCAGCAGCTTCACCCGCAGCGCCCCGCAGATGATGGCGATGCCCGCAAAGCCTATCCAGGCGCAGGCCGCCAGGGTCCAAAGAAGACTGCCGTGGTCCATCTAAACCCCCTGCCCTGAACCGGTGCGGGCGTAAACGCGCGGCCCCTGGGCCGTGTCCTCCACGCGATAGCCGGCGGCCAGAAGGCGTTCCCGCAGAATGTCCGAGGCCGCGAAGTCCTTGGCCTTGCGCGCGGCCTCGCGCTGCTCCACCAGGGCCTGCACGTCCTGCGGCAGGCAGGAGCGGGCAATGGGCATCTGGCTCATGTCCAAAATTCCCAGCACGGCGTCCGCCGCCTCCAGCTGCTTCAGGCAGGCGGCCACCGACGCGCCGTTCAGCTTGCCCGAGGTCAGCCAGGCGTTGACGCGCTTCACAAAGGTGGAGAGCTTGGGCCAGTAGCGGTGCAGGGAAAGGTCGTCTTCCAGGGCGGAAAGCAGCCCGGCCTTGAGGTCGAACACGGCCTGCTCCACTTCCTCCGGCAGGTCGCCCGGCTTGCTGTCCTGCTCCCCCAGCGCCAGGCGCAGCCCGCAGGCAGCCTCCTGCACCTTGTGCCAGTTGCGCGACCACATGGATAAATTCTGCCCCGTGGCCGCCAGCGACTTGCGGTACGACACCGAGAGCAGCCACAGGCGCAGGGCCTCAGGACCGCCCGCCCGCTCCATCAGCGCGGCCAGATCAAGGCGCTCGGCCCCGTCCGTGTCCTCAAGCTGCGAGATTTTGCGGTCCGTCAGCCAGGCCCTGGGCTCCACCCCGGCCGCGCTCCACAGGGCGCGCAGATTCTCCAGGTGCGGGAACTGGTGGTCCTCTCCGGCCACCAGCACATCCACCCGGCCCAGGGCCGACAACCCGGCCACGGCCACCTGCACGAACCAGCTGGGCCGCACGTTGCCCCATTCGGTCTCGATGATGTCGCCCAGCTTCAAGTCTTGCAGGGTGGCGCGCTTGAGCAGGGTGAAGTCCAGCGGGTTGTCCTTCACGTAGTCGCCCAAATCCACGGTTTTGCCCACGCTGAGGCCGTCCATGTCCATGAGCTTCATGTCGCCGTAGCGCTTGTCGCGGCGCACGTCGAAATACACGCTCCGCAGTTTCTCGTAGGCCAGGCCCTTGCCCAGCAGCTTCTTGCACAGGTCGATGGCCGCAGGCACCGAGGCCGAGGCGGGCTCGAAGACCGTCTCGGGCCGCAGGCCGAGCATGCCGGCGCGCTCCCTGATGCGTTCCAGAATCCGGGCCGCGTAGTCCGCGCGGGAAAGCCCGGCCTCGCGGGCGGCGGAAAGGGCACGGTCGTCCAGGTCGGTGAGGCCAACGGCCAGGCGCGCCTGGCCGCCGCGCGCGGCCACGTGCCGGGCCAGCACATCGGCCAGCACCAGCCGGCGCCAGGCGTCGGGGTCGTCGGGGTCGTCCAGGCTGGGCCCGATGGTGTAGATGTTGAGCGCGCCCGTGGCGTCCAGATGCACCTTGCCGCCCGTGGCCAGATTCATGAGACGCAGGCCGTCCAGGGTCTTGGGCGCAAACAGCGGGGTGGAGAGGTAGCGCTCGCCGCCATCGGGAAAAATAACCACGATGTAGCCGCTCTTGCCTTCGGCCTCGATGCCGGCGGCCAGCTTGAGCGCCCCGGCCAGGGCCGCTCCGGAGCTCATGCCCACGAACAGGCCCTCCTGCTTCGCCAACTGGCGGCAGTTCTCAAAGGCCTCCTCGTCCTCCACGCGCAAAATCTGGTCCAGGGCCTTCTTGTTGTAAATGCCCGGCGGATAGGACTCGTGCATGTTCTTGAGTCCCTGGATCTTGTGCCCGGCAAAGGGCTCCACGGCCACCACCTTGACGCCGGGGTACTCGTGCATGCGCTTGGCCAAGCCCATGGCCGTGCCCGAGGTGCCCAGGGTGGCCACCACGTGCGTCACCGCGCCGCCGGTCTGGTTCCATATTTCCAGGCCAGTGCCCTCGTAGTGGGCGGCTATGCTGGCGGGATTGTTGAACTGGTCCATGAGCACATAGGTGTCGGGCTCGGTCCTCGCCAGGCGGTAGGCCAGCTCAATGGCGCCGTCGGTCCCCAGGCGGCCCGGGGTAAGGCGGATCTCCGCCCCGTAGGCGCGCATGATGCGCTTCCTTTCCTCGCTGGCGGAATCGGGCATGATGAGCGTCATCTTGTAGCCCTTGATGGCCGCCACCATGGCCAGGCCGATGCCCGTATTGCCGCTGGTGGCCTCGATGATGGTCTTGTCCGGCGTGAGCTCCCCGGTCTTTTCGGCGGCGGCGATCATGGACACGGCCACGCGGTCCTTGATGGACCCGCCGGGGTTCATGCTCTCCACCTTCGCCATGATTTTGACGTTCGGGTAGGGGTTCAGGCGGCGAATCTCCACCAGGGGAGTGTTGCCAACCAGCCTCAAAATGTCCGTGCGCTCCATCTTCTGCCCCTGTCCGGCGGCGCGCCCCTGAGCGGGGTTCCGCTGGCCCGTGATTTGCAAAGCCGACTACCAAACCAGCGAGGTCGGCACCATGACCATGTATCCGTTCCTGAAAGACAACATCACCGCCCTGGAGAAGTCCAACCCGACGCTGTACAAGTGGATCTCCAGCAGTCCGTTCGATGAACAGTCCCTGAAAACCAACGTGTTTGTCAACAGATGGGGACTGGTCGACTGGCGCATGGCCACGGGAGCGGGCGTTTTCGAGTCCATGCCGCCGGGCCTTTTGTACAAGGACTGGACCGACCTGGAAAAGCCCGACCTTTCGGCCACCATCATCGTGGGCACCAATCTGGGCTACGGCCTGAACCACACCCTGGTCAACACCCCGGACTCGCACAAGGTGCTGGTGCTCGAGCCCAATCCTTCCATGCTGTTGGCCTGCCTGGGCCAAACGGACTACCGCCCGTTCTTCGCCAACAAGAAACTGCACTTCATCACCCCCTCTGAAGACAACCTGAGGGAGTACATCAAGAACCTCGACCTGCAGTACGTGTACGGAAAAATTTACCTGCGCGCGGATATTCCCAGCCGCCAGATGGGCCCGGAATACTCCCAGTGGATGAACACCATCAAGCACCGGCTGGAGAACTTCAGCGTGGAGATGATCACCCTGCGCTGCCGCCAGGACGTGATGGTGGGCAACGAACTGAAGAACTACCGCCGCGCCCAGGGCGATGGCAGCCTCATGCCGCTGAAGGACGGCGCGCGCGGCGTGGGCGCAGTGGTGCTGGGCGCGGGCCCCTCGCTGGCGCAGTTCGCCCCGGCCCTGGCCGAAAACCCCGGCTACGCCCTGTACACCTCGGCCCTGCAGACCCTGCCGGCGCTGAAGCCATACGGCCTGAAGCCCCATTTCTGCCTGGCCATCGACTACGACCCCAGCATGCTCTCCGTGTATGACAAGCTGGACATGGACTGGGCCAAGGACATCCCGCTCATCTACTCCACCAAGGTCAACCCCGAAGTGGTGCGCCGCTACCCCGGCCCCACCCTGCCCCTGTGGACCATGGGCGGCATGGCCACCTTTGTGCTGCAGGACCGCGAGTTCGTGCTGGACGCGGGCGGCAACGTAAGCCTGACCCTGGTGCGCCTGCTGCGCTGGATGGGCGTTGGCAGCATTCTGCTGGTGGGCCAGGACTTCGCCTGGAAAGGCCACACCACCCACGCCGAAGGCCACCACGCCGCCACGAACCATGTGGGCTTCGACCCGCAGATGCACCAGCGCATCAAGAACCTCTGGGGCGAGGAGATCATTTCGAGCATCCAGTACCTGACCAGCAAGCGCGACCTGGAGAACGACCTCAAGAAGACGCCCTTCCGCATCAGCAACCTGTACGGCGGCGGCGTGGTCATTGATGGCGCCCCGGCAGTGAACCTGGAGGAAGCCCGCGCTTCCGGTGTGCTGTCCTCGGCCCCGGGCAGCCGCGAGCGCTTCATGTACCGCATCGAGCAGGCGCGCACACCGAGCCTGGGCTTCCGCTTCGAGCCCCGCAGCCACATCTGGACCAGCTCCATCCGTGGGCTGGAGCGGCGCATGCAGAAGCTGTTCCGCCAGTGCGGCCAAAGCCAGAAGGAAATCCACACCCTGCTGGAGCAGGCGCTGTTCTTCGTGCGCCAGGACCCGCTGTACCTGCCCTACCTGTTCAACGAAACCATCGACTTGGCCGGACTGGCCAAGACCCGGCACTCGTACAACCCGGCGGATTTTTCGGAGTTCAAGCGCATCGGCAAGAGCATTCTGGCCAAGGTGCGCGAGGTGGACCGCTGCGTGGGCGGCATGGACAAGACCGCGGCCTGAGCGGACGCCCCCGCCCCCTAGGCCGCCTTGCGGCGCGAGGCGTGCTCCGGCAGAATGGGGATGATCCCGCGCTCCATGGGGTCGGCCCAGGGCTCGTTCCGCAAAATATTGCGCGCCCAGACGCGCGTCCAGGACGGAAAAAAGTCCGCGTTGTCCAGAACCAGGCGCGCCTTGGACTTGGCGTCCTGCTGGCGCGCGGTGAAGGAAAAATTGCCGCCGTGCATCCGGTAGCGGTACAGGCACTCGCCCACGTGGGCGAACCGCCCCCCTTGTAGCGCAAGCTGAATCCAGAAATCCCAGTCCTCATACGCGGTCGCGCGGCGGAAACGCGCGCCCTGGTCCCACAGCTTGCGCCGAAACAGGGCCGAGGTGGAGACGATGTTCTGGTTGGCCAAAAGAAACTTGTGGTAGTCGACAAGGCGCACCTCGCGCCGGCTGCCCTGCTCCTCCAAAACATAATCCGTATAGGCGACGTCGGCTCCCTGGGCCAGGGCCTCCAGGCAGCGGGGCAGGTAGCCGGGCAGAATGGTGTCGTCCGGGTCCAGGGTCAGCAGGGCCAGCCCCCTGGCCTGGGCCAGGCCGGCGTTGCGCACCGGACCGGGCCTGCCCATGCGCGGCAGCGACAGGATGCGGTGCCCGGCCAGCGGCAGGCCCGGCAGAAGCTCGTGCGCAAGCTCAAGCGATCCATCGCTGCTGGCGTCGTCGACAAAAATGACCTCGATGCGCCTGGTGTTCATGCGCTGGTCCAAAATCGACTGCAGGCAGGCCGGAAGAAAGCGCCCGTAATTGTGGTTGGGGATGATGATGGAGACCTGCGGCGGTTCGCCTGGGGCGCAGTCGCCAGCTGGGCCACCCCGGACAGCTTTGGAATGCATGATCGCGCGTCTCCCGCATGCCGGAAATTTGAACTTGGGGCGCAGCGACGTTTCCAGCCCGCACAGTCCTCCGCCACAGCCCCTTATCGGACGCATGGGTTGAAAGATTACCCGCACGGACGAAAATCGCCACCGGGCCGCAAGCCGGAATGAGCGCCGGGCAGGTGCAGCCCCGCGTGTTGCGCCCGCCCGGGATTCGACCTATAAGGCCGCATGCCGCGCCGCATCCCTACTCCCTTTGCCGCCTGGGCGGTGCTGTCCCTGCCGCTTCTTGCGGTGCTGGCGGCCTGTTTCTTCTGCATCGGCGGGGAGGAAGCCGTGGCCGCGTTCTTCGCCGGCTGGCGCGCCGCACACCCCGCGCTGCTGCCCGGGGTCAAATTCTACACCGACTGGGGCAACCCGGCCCTGTACCTGGTTTACGCGGGCATGCTCGGACTGGGCATCACGCGCGGGCGCGCGGACCTGACGGCCCGGGCGCTGGCCTATCTGGCCGCACAGCTGCTGGTGTCGCTGGCGCTGGAGCGCCTGCTCAAGATCGGCATCGGGCGGCCCCGGCCCGGCGTGGGCGGACCGTTCATGCCCTGGTCGCTGGACGCCGCGCACAACGCCATGCCCTCTGGCCACACGGCGGAAATGACCGTGCAGACCGCCTCCCTGGCTGTTTTTTCCCGGCCGCTGGCCCTGCCGCTGCTGCTGGGCCTGTCCCTGGCCCTCATGGGCTTGAGCAGGCTGGCCCTGGGCGCGCACCACCCCACGGATGTCCTGGGCGGCTGGGCCCTTGGCAGCCTGGGCGGCCCCATCACCTGCTGGCTGGCGCCCCGGCTGGCCGCACGCTTTGCGCAACGCTCCGACACCAAAGGAAGCCTCTGATGCCCCTGCGCTTTTGGGATTTCATCCGCCGCCAGCCCTGGCTGGCCCTGGCCGGATTCACGGCCCTGCAAACGGCCTTCACCCTGTCCGCCCGCGCCCTGTGGTTCTCCGATGAAGTGCGCTACGCCGAGGCCTACGCCGGGCTCTTGCGCGGCAACTGGCTGGTGCTCTCGCTGAACGGCGTGGCCTACCCGGACAAGCCGCCCCTGTATTTCTGGCTCCTGCGCGCGCTGGACGTCCTCACCGGCATCCACGACCCGGCGGTGTTCTTCCTGGGCACGGCCGTCAGCGGGCTCTTGATGATTTACGCCACCCTGGTCTGGGCGCGCGTGCTGCGCCTGCCGGGAGATGCCGGGCCGCTGGCCGGGCTGGTGCTGCTGTCCACGCTGTTCTTCGCCGGGCTCTTGCACTACTCGCGCATGGACCTGCTGTTCGGCGCGCTCATCGTCGCCTCGCAGGCGGCGTTCTGCCTGGCCTTCCGTCCGGGCGGCCCGGCTGAGGAAGCGAAGCGCAGCCGACGCGTCGCCCTGGCCATGCTGCTGGCCGCCCTGGCCACCCTGACCAAAGGACCGCTGGGCCTGGCCTTCCCGATACTGACCACGCTGGCTTATCTGGCCTGGCGGGGCCGCGCGCGGGAGTTCTTCCGCGCCGCCATGCTGCGCGGCCTGGGCGTATTGCTGCTGGTGGTCTTCTCCTGGGTGGCGGCGGCCTATTTCATCCAAGGCCCGCTGTTCCTGCGCAAGATCTTCGTGGAGCAGATCTTCCAGCGCGCCACCAACACCTTCCACCACGCCGAGCACTGGTATTTCTACCTCATCGCCTTTCCGCCCTGCTGGCTGCCCTGGACTCTGGCCCCGGTGGCCCTGCCCGTGCGGCGGCTGTTCGCGTCGGATTATTGGCGCGGCCTGTGGGCCGGACGCAAGAACGCCTCGCCCGAGGCCGACGCCCGCCTCTGGCTGTGGCTCTCCGCCCTGAGCGGCCTGGGCCTGCTTTCAATTTTGAGCGGCAAGGTGGTGGTGTACCTGCTGCCGCAACTGGCCCCGCTGGCCCTGCTGCTGGCCCTGGCCCTGCGCAACGCACGCCTGCCCTGGCACCGGCTGTGGACGGCCTCGGCGCTGCTCTTCCTCGTGCTGGCCGCCGCCGCCAGCCAAGCCGAACGCTTTCTGCCCGTGCCGCTTTCGCCCGAGGGCGGCCTGCCCGGCGCCGGGATGGTGGCCTCTGGCTTCGCGTCCTGCGCCATCGCCCTTTTCCTGCTGCGCAGGCACGACGCCCGGCAAGTGCTGCCCGCCCTGGCAATTCTGACCGCCCTATGGGTGCAGCCGGCCTGCCAAACCCTGGCCCCGGCCCTGGACATCATCATGAGCCCCAAGCCCCAGGCCATGGTGCTCAAGTCTTATGCGCAGCAGGGCTACACGCCCCTGGCCCACGACATCTACCAAGGCATCTACTCCTACTATCTTGGCGCGGTCATCAACGAGTCCGCGGACTTCCGCGCCCTGGACGCCTTTGTGGCCGAGCACGACACGGTGCTGGTCATCAAAAAAAAGAAGTGGGACATTTGGACCACCAAACCAGCCAACATGGTGAAAGTGTTCGAACAATGGATGGCTGGGCAGCCGTATTACGTGGCCGTTGGCCGCAAGGACGGCTCAAGTCCGCCGGTGCACGAATTGCCTGCTACGCCTTAGGCGTAATCCTTGCATAGAGGGGGGCAACCCCTGAACTCTTCCGATACGCTGCAGGGGTCTTGAAATCCCCGGGCGCCGGCGTCCTTTCCAGATGCCGCCGCCAGCCTGCGACGTGTTGGAGGTTTTCCGGTGCGACCAGCCCGCTTGGCCCTGCTCTTTTGCCTGCTCGCCTGCATGGCCGGCGGCTGCGCGTCCATGCCGCTCTTTGCAGCCATGGATGTGCTGAACGTGGCCGAAACGGGCAAGACGGGCTACGACATGGTCACCGGCTTGAACGCACGCCGCAGCCTGGAGCAGGACACCAGCTCCGACGCCCAGGCCGTGGCCCGGCTGCGCGCCGCGCTGGACGCCCAGGGGGGATCGCTCAAACGCGCCATCCCCCACGTCTCGCAGGGCCGGGCCTACATCGTGGGCACCTACGCCGCGCCCAAGGAGCTGGAACGCGCCCGCGCGGCCACCCGCAACATCAAGGGCGTGACGGAAGTCACCCTGTGCCTGTTCCCCGAAGGCTCCGGCCCGGCAAACGGCGTGTCCGACGGCGAGATGCGCGACAACATCCTGCGGCTCTCCGGCATCCACACCCGCGACGTGCGCGTGCAGGTGGTGGAGGGCAACGCCGTGTTCATCGGCCGCGTGCGCAGCAAGGCCGAAGAAGACCACCTGATCGAATGCGCCCACATCGCCGGGGCCGCCAGCGTGCGCAACTACGTGCGGCTCGTGGCCGCGAACTGAAAGCCGAATTCCTCCGCAACAAAACGTCCCGCCACCGCCTTCCCCCTCCATGCTCCCCTGTTCCGCGCCGACCGCACAGTTGCCCGCCGCCCGGCCATCTGGTATGCAAAAGGCTCAGCGACGGGCCGAAGACTCCGGCCCTCCACCACCTCAGCCAGCGAGGACGCCGTGCATCAAGACAACCGCCTGACCCTTGAACTGCCGCCGGACGTGGCCTTCCTGCCCGCCGCCGTCGGCGCGGCGGAAAACGCCGCCCAGGTCTTCGGCCTGGATCAGGGCGGGGCCCTGAAGCTGGCCCTGGCCGTGGAGGAGTTCTTCGCCTATCTGTGCCGCTTTGCCGGACGCGAGGAACCCCTGCGCATGACCTTGAGCCAAGGCGGCACCTTTGTGCGCGTGGCCTTCCGCTTCCGCGCGGGCGACGTCAGCCTGCGGGCGCTCAATTTCGCGGCCAATGTGACCCTGGACGAGGGGTCGGACGGCGCCTGCGCCCAAAGCGACGAGCTGGGCCTGCTGGTGGCCGCGCGCACCACGGACCGTTGCAGCCTGGAGTCCAGCGGCTCCGGCGTCTATGTGCTGCTGGCCGAGGTGGACCGCAGCTACCCGGAGGGTGAACCCCTGCGCACCCGGCAGGCCCTGACCCCGCCCATCAGCGTGCCCCAGACCGAGGGCGGCCCGGCCTCCGGGCTGCTGCAGCACGCGGCGCTGCTGGCCGCCGGACGCTACCCGGCCCGCGCCTGCCCCAACAGCTTTTTCCGGCCTGCCCGCTTCGCGGACATGGTGGCCTCCGGCCAGTACCAGGCCCTGGTGGCCCAAGACGGCGCGGGCAGACCCGCCGGGCTCATCTGCTGGCGGAGCTCCGGTCCGCGCGCCGTGGTCTTCTCCGGCCCGTACCAATTCGACGACGGCCCGGACAAAGCCCTTGGGCAAGAGATCGCCCGGCAGCTCACCGACCGCTTCCTGTCCCTGGTGGCCCGCACCGAGGTGCTCTGCGCCTTCAGCGAGCGCCCCACGGCAGACGTGCCCCAGGGCTGGTTCGAGCGCCTGGGCAGCCTGACCCTGCGCGGCGAGGAAGCCCATGCCCCGGAGAGCCAGCCCGCCCTGTTCCGCCACCTGCGCGAGGACGTGGGCGGCGCGGTGTGGGCCCATCCGGACCTTGTCGACTTCCTCACCCGGCAATACGACCGCCTGGCCTTCTCCCGCGACATCCTGAAGACCGAGCCCACCCCGTCTGCGCGCCTGGCCCAGCACTCGCTGCTGGCCACGGCCCTGGACCGCAGGCGCGGCCTGGCCCTTTTGCGGCCCCTTTTGGACGGCCAGGACTTCGCGGCCAACCTGTCGGCCCACGTGGCGGCCCTCTTGGGGCAAACCATGGAGGACGGCGGCGCGCCGGACATCCTGCTGCACATGGACCTTTCCGAGCCCTGGCAGGGCGCGCTGTACCCGGCTTTGCAGGCCAACGGCTTCACGCCCCGGCTCATTCTGCCCCACGCGGGCGCCTCCGACATCCTGGTGTGTCAATATGTCGCTGCCCATAGCTGAGCTGGTTCCGCAGCACATCCGGGCGTTCGAGGCCTACGTGCCCAGCCGCCCGGACCCGGAGCTCATGCGCGTGTACAAGGTGGACCACCTGCACCGCCTGAACAACAACGAGAACGCCCTAGGCCCGCCGCCAGCGGCCCGGCGCGTCATCGACGCCTTCGAGCCGCCCCGCTCGGCCATCTATCCCAGCGGCGACAGCTTCTTTTTACGCACCGCCCTGGGCGAACGCTTCGGCATGGACCCGGAGCGCTTCCTGGTGGGCAACGGCTCCTGCGAGGTCATCGCCAGCGTCATCAAGGCCTTTTGCGAAAAAGGCGACAACATCATCACCGCAGACAAGACCTTTGCCGTGTACGAGTGGGTGGCGGAGTTCTCCGGCTTCCAGGCCAAGCTCATTGCGCTCAAGAACTACGCCTTCGACCCCGAGGCCATGCTGGCCGCCATGGACAGCCGCACCAAGATTCTTTTCGTGTGCAACCCGAACAACCCCACGGGCACCTGGTGGGACCGCGAGACCATGGAACGCTTTCTGCGCGCCGTGGACGGCCGGGCCATCGTGGTGCTGGACGAGGCCTACCGCGAATACGTCGACGACGAACGCTTCCCGGACGGCATGGAGCTCATGGAACGCCACAAGAACGTGGTGGTGTTCCGCACCTTCTCCAAAATGTACGCCCTGGCCGGGCTGCGCGTGGGCTACGTGTGCGGAAACAAGGAAGTGGTGGACTACATCCGCCGCACGCACATCGTGTATTCCGTCAACGGCCTGGGGCAAACGGCGGCGGTGGCCGCGCTTTCGGACGACGTGGAGCACATCGCGGCCACGCGGCGCATGGTGGACCGCGCCCGTGAGCTGTTGCTGCCCGCCTTCCGCGAGCTGGACCTGCCGTACGTCTCCGGCGCAGGCAACTTCGTCATGGTGCAAACCCCGGCCTCAGACTCGCTGATTTACCGCCAGCTCATGCGCCGGGGGGTCATGGTGCGCACCATGACGGGCTTCCGCTTCCCCAACTGGGTCCGCATAAGCCTGGTGCAAGAGCCGGTGATGCTGGATTTCCTCGCCGCCTTCCGTGAAGTCATCGGCCAGGTGCGCGCAGACGGGGACGCGGACGTGCAAGCATGAGCGCACAGGGCGATTCCAAGGGACTCTTCAGCTACGAGTTCGCCGCCCTGTGCACCGCCAGCCTGCTCTGCTACTGTAATCTAGCAATTTTCTATGGATTCTATAACTACCTTGACCATATAGGAATTCCTGCCATGTGGCGCGGGCCGCTTCTGGCGCTGGAGCCGCTGACGGCCCTGATTCTGCGCCCGTTTCTAAGCACCCGGCTGACCCTTGGCAACAGCACCCGGGCCATGCGCCTGGGCGTGGCGGTGGCCTTTCTGGCGCTGGTAAGCTACCCCTTTGCGGACACCATTCCCGCCATCGCCGCAGTGCGCGTGGTGCATGGCGCGGGCTACGCAATCCTGGCTTCCGGGCTCATCACCACGTTCACCCACTTCCTGCCGCGCAACCGCGTGGCCCAGGGCTTCGGCATCCTCTCCCTCACCACCCTGCTGCCCAGCGCCCTCATGCCGCCCTTTGTGGAACTGGTGACGCCGCTGCTGCCTGGACCGGGCCTGGCCTATGCCATGGCCGCGCCGCTCATGCTGCTGGTGCTGCTGCTGCTGGCCCCCATGGGCCGCAAGGCCAGACACCTGGCCGCCGCCCTGCCGCCGGAGCACAGCCAGCGCCCAAACTGGTCCGAGGTGCGCCAGGACATTCGCCTGCCCGGCGTGCTGCGGCTGCTGCTGGCGCATTTGGCCTTTCTGTCCGGGCACACCATCGTGTATTTCTTCATCAAAAGCTGGAGCCTGAGCCTGGGGGAAGCAAACCCCGGCCTGTTCTTCACCTGCGCCAACGTGGCCACCATCGCCCTGCGCGTGCTGGGCATGCGCGTCTTCGACCGCCTGAATCCGGGCCGGGCGGTGGCCCTGGCCCTGCTGTTCCTGGCCGTGCTGGTGCCCTGCTTCGGCCTGGCCGGGGTGTTCGCCAACGGGCCCGCGGCGCTCAACGCCATGGCCGTGCTGTACGGCCTGGCCATCGGGCTGTGCATGCCCCTGTTCAACGCAGCCATGTTCCGCGTAAGCCCGGCGCACCTGCGCGGGCTGAACACGAACCTGCTGCTTGTGGCGCTGGACGCCGGATTTTTTCTGGGGCCGGTCATCGGCGGGGTGGTGCTGGCGGCGGGCTACGGGCTGCAAAGCCTGTTCATGGTCTGCGGCGGGCTGCTGCTGGCCGCCGGGCTTTTCGTCCTGCCCGTGGCGAGGCTGACGCCGGCGGATTCAGCAAAGCGGTAAGCTCAAAGCGCGGCCAGGCGCAGCAGCAGGTTGCCCGCCACCTCGCGCCGGTAGTCCGCGCTGGCGCGGATGTCGTCGATGGGCCGCACTTGCGCGCGCACGATGTCCGCCGCGCGCCGCAAGGCCGTCAAGCCCACCCGCTGGCCGACGAGCGCCGCCTCGGCCTCCGGGCAGCGCCAAATGGTTGCGGCCACGCTGCCCCAGGCCAGCCGGGCCTCGGCGATTCTGCCGCCCTCCAGGCGCAGCAGCGCGGCCAGGCTCACCACGGCCACGGCCAGGGCGCTCCTGCGGCCCACTTTCTCAAAATGCCCCACAGTGAACGCCCGCGCGGACGGGATCAGCGCCGCCGCCACAACCTCGCCAGGGACCAGCCGCGTGCGGCCCGGCCCGGTGATGAAATCGCACAGCGCCATGCGCCGCGTTCCAGAGGCCGAGGCCAGCTCCACCTCGGCCTCCAGCACCATGAGCGGCGGCAGGGTGTCGCCCGCGGGCGAGGCCGTACAGAGGTTGCCGCCCAGGGTGCCCATGTTGCGGATGGGCGGGGAGCCCAGATCCGAAAGGGCGCTGAGCAGCACGGGCAGCTCGGCGCGCACCAGCGGGTGGGCCAGCAGCTCGGCGTGGGTCGTGGCCGCGCCCAGGCGCAGGCCGCCGTCCGGCAGCCGCGAAACCCCGCGCAGGGCCGCGATGCCGTCCAGGCGCACCAGGGCCGACGGCTGCTGCGCGTCCTTCCCGTCTTTCTTGTCCCTGCGCGCGGCCGAACGCAAACGCACCAGCAGATCCGTGCCACCGGCCAACGCCTGCGCGCCGGGCTGGGCCAGCGCCGCAAAAAGTTCCGGCAGGTCGCGGGGGGTAACGACGTTCATGACGTGCTCCCCGCGTTGTTCTTGGCTTTGCGCTTCCCTTTGCCCACCGCGCGGTTCCTCCTCGCGGCATCTTGGCCCGCCAGCTCCCTGGCTGCGGCCTCCACCGCGTCCACGACCTTCACATAGCCCGTGCAGCGGCACAGGTTGCCGGAAAGCCCCCGGCGGATGTCCTCGCGTCCGGGGTTCGGGTTGGCTTGCAACAGCGCGGCGGCGGCCACCACCATGCCCGGCGTGCAGAAGCCGCACTGCACAGCGCCGTGCTCGGCAAAGGCCCGCTGGATGGGGTGCGGGTGGGCCTCGTCGCCCAGGCCGCTGGCCGTGACGATTTCGCGGCCTTCCAGCTGCGCGGCCAGCAACAGGCAGGAGAGCTTCTGCACGCCGTCCACCAGCACGGAGCAGGCTCCGCACTCGCCCGTGCCGCAGCCTTCCTTCACGTCCTTCACATCTGGCATGTCCGGCATGGCGCCAAGCTCGCGCAGCAAATCCACGGCGCGCTTGTCCGGGGCCGCGTCCACGGCCACAGGCTGGCCGTTCAGGGTAAAGCAAAGCTTCATGCGCGCCTCCGGGGCTTGCGGTTTTTGAGCGCCGCAAGCACGCGCTCCGGGGTGAAGGGCAGGTGGCGCAGCCACTGGCCCGTGGCCTGGCGCAACGCGGCGGCCATGGCCGGGGCGGGACCGTTGATGCCCACCTCGCCCACGCCCTTGAGGCCGCGCGGGCCGCTTTTTTCGCAACCGTCCACGGCCAGGGACTCTATGTCCGGCACGTCCAGCGCCGTGGGGATGAGGTAGGTGGACAGGTCGCGCGTCAGGATGCGCCCCTGGACCTGGCGGAAGTCCTCAAAAAGCGCGTAGCCCAGGCCCTGGGCCACGCCGCCCTGGGCCTGCTGGTCGAAGCCCTGGCGATGCAGCACCTTGCCCCCGTCGGTGATGGCGAGATAGTCGCACACGCGCACCCGGCCCGTGAGCTCGTCCACCTCGATGCGGGCCACATGCGCGGCATAGGCGAAGAGCAGGTGCGGAAAGCCGATGAGAAAGTCCTTGCCGGTATCCGGCGGGTTCTGGGCCACGGGCATGAGGAACTCGGACACGCAGAGGCGGTCCTCCGGCGGAAGAAAGCGCGCCAGCACGGCCAGCGGCATGGCCCGCCCCGTGGCCGGGTGGCGCACCGCGCCGGGCGCCAGCTCCAGGTCGGCCAGACTGTCCACCAGCAGGGGCATGGCCGCGCGGGCCAGCAGCTTCTCGCGCATGGCGGCGCAGGCCTTGAGCAGCGCGTTGCCGTAGGTGTATGTGGTGCGCCCGGCGGAGGACGAGCCCGAAGGATGGCAGCGCCCTGTATCGGGCATGACGACCCGCACCGCCCCCGGCTCCTGGCCCAGCTCTGTGGCGGCCAGAAGCGCAAAGGCCGAGGCGTTGCCCTGGCCCATGTCGGCCACGCCGTTGTACACCAAGAATTCGCCGCCCTCGGTCAGCTCCAGCTTGGCTATGGCCATGTCCGGCAGGCCCCGGCCATAGCCCATGCCGTTGAACACCGCCACACAGCCCACGCCCCTGCGGACCAAGGGCGGCGCGGCCTTGCGCCAGGTCTCTCGCGTGGTCCACAGCTCGTGCGCGGCAGCGGCGTCCAGGCAGGCCGCAAGGTCCGTGGACCCGGTCAGGCGCACGCCCGAGCCGTTCTCGTCGCCGCGCAGCAGCGCGTTCTTGCGCCGCAGGGCCAGCGGGTCCAGGCCCAGCCTGGCCGCCAGTTCGTCCATGAGCCCCTCGAAAGCCGGGCTCACCTGGGCCACGCCAAAGCCCCGGAAGGCCCCGGCGATGGGATTGTTGGTGTACACGCAGCGGCCCTCGATGCGCGTGTGGGGAATGCGGTACGGCCCGGCGGCGTGCTCCATGCCCAGTTCCATGACCTCGCCGCCCAGGTGCGCATAGGCCCCGGTATCGTAGACCAGCCGGCAGGACAGCGCCACCAGCGTACCGTCCTTCTGCGCGCCCAAGGCATAGCGCAAGCGCACGGCGTGGCGCTTGTACCCCGCGAGCACGCTCTCCTCGCGGTCCCAGGCCATGCGCACCGGGCGGCCAGCGGCGAAAAGCGCGGCCAGGCCCAGCAGGCACTGCACCGTGGCGCCGTCCTTGCCGCCGAAGCCGCCGCCCAGATGCGGCGCGCGCACGCGGATGCGGAACGGATCCAGGCCCAGGGCGTTGCCTATCTCGAAACGGTCGCGGAACGGGGCCTGGGTGCTCACGGTGATGTCCAAAACACCGTCGGGCAGCAGTTGGGCCACGCCGCACTGGGTCTCCAGAAAGGCATGCTCCTGCGGCTGGATGGAGAATTCGCCGCGCACCACCACCGGCGCGGACTTGAGGGCCAGGCGGGCGTCGCCCTTTTCGATGAGCGCGCCGAGCAGCAGGTTGCCGCCCTTGCGGCCCGCGTGGACTTGGGGCGCGCCGCGCTTGAGGGCCGCCTCGGGGTCGAACACGCCCGGCAGGGGCTCGATGTCGGCCACCAACCGCGCCAGCCCGGTGCGCAGGGCTTCCGGCGATTCGGCCAGCACCAGGGCCACGGGGTCGCCCGCGTGGCGGATCACATCGCCGCAGAGCACGGGCTGGTCCTTGTGCACAATGCCCTGGAGGTTGGCGCCCGGCACGTCCGCGGCGGTAAGCACGCGCAACACGCCGGGCACGGCCAGCGCGGCCCGGACGGACGCGGAATCCAGCCCGCGCACCCGGCCATGGGCCACGCCCGTCAGCGCACCGGGGCGGAAGGCCCCGGCAAAAAGACAGCCTTCGGGCTGCTGGTCAAAGGCGTAGCGCTCTGCGCCCGTGGCCTTGGAAAAGGCATCGGCGCGGGGGGGGCAGGGCTGAGAAGGCGTCCGCATGGCCGCTCTCCCCGCTATTCCGGCACCGGCAGAAAGACCGCCGTGGGCGCGCCGAACTCGCGGCCGGCGCGTTCCATGTCGGCCTGCGCCAGCTGCGCCACAAACTGCCCCTCCGGCGTGAAAACGCGCAGTCCCGCCAGGGTCACTGGCTCCATATACCGCTGCACCAGAATGGCGTCCGGCCCCGGCCCGGTGTCGCCGAACCACAGCGGCATGAAACCTCCCCAAAAGAACCCGGCCCGGCGCAGGGCATCCGCCGCGTGGCCGGTCCAGGCCTCGCCCAGGCACAGGAACACCTGCACCAGGGCGGTTCCGTCCGCGCGCGCGGCCTCAAGCTCCCCAGCCAGACGCGCGGCGAAATCCGCGCCGATGCGGAACACGGTGACGCGCCGCACCCCGGCAAAGGAAAAATACCGCGCCTCAAGCTTGGTAAGGGCCTGCGCCGGCACCTGGGCGTCGCCTTGCTCCACCCGGCGGGAAAGCGGCCATTTCTGCATCAGGCTCCGCACCTGTTCGCCCCAGGCCCCGGGCAAAAAGAGCGCCCCTGGCTGGTCGCGGTCCACGCGCTGGGCATACAGGCAGCTGGCCCGGCCGGAAACGCCCTCGCCCGCGTAGGCCGCCTCGGGCATAAGCCCGAGCTCCATGCCGCATTCCTTGAAGCCGGAGCCGAAAATCATCTTCTGCGTCGCCATGTGGTGGCACACGGCTTCGCCGTAGATCCCGTCCACGCCCTCCTTTTGACCGAACAGATGCTCCACCGCGTAGCGGTGCAGCCGAAAGGCGGCGGAGGTTTGGCGGTAGAGTTTGTCCACCATGACCTGGCCGTACTCGTACAGGTGCGCGTTGGGCGGCGAGCTTCGGTAGATCGCGCCGTGTCCGGCGATGGATCCGTCCGGGGTGCAGGCCACAATGGTGTAGAAACGATGCGTACGGTTAGCCTCGATGAGAAGCTCCGGCACGTAGGGATCGTCCACGGGGTAGCCGTCCCCGTAGGTCTGGTAGAACAGCCGCGCCACGCCGGGCGCGTCCTCCTCACGGAAGGACCGGAACTCCAGCTTCTGGCCGGGCGTCAAATCCGCGGAGCTGGCTTTGAGGGCGGCCAAGGCCTGTGCGCGGCGCTCGCCCGCCATCACGGGCGCCCTCCCAGGAACAGGACGAAATCGTTCAGGGTGCGCAGGTCCATCGCCGCCGCGTCGGAAAGCACCACACCGTAGCGGTCCTCCACCAGGGCCATAAAGGCGGGATAGTCCATGGAATCGAGCCCCTGCCTGAGCAGCGGAACGGCAGGGTCGATGGCGCGCGCCAGTTCCGGGCGCACGCCGGCCTCCGCAAGCAGTCCCCGTAATTCATCAGCGTTCACAGCCATAACCGACCTCCTAGGGCGCGGGTTTACACATCACGCAGACGGAAACGCTGCACTTTGCCCGTGGGGGTCTTGGGCAGCTCGTCCAAAAAATGCACGCGCACCGGGCACATGCATGGCGGCAGCATGGTCCGGGCCTGGCGCAAAATGTCCGACGAAAGCTTGGCTCCGGGCTCGAACCCCTGGCCCGGCCGCAGCACCACATGGGCGCAGGGCCGCACCAGCCCCTCCACGGCCACGGCGGCCACGGCGCAGTCCAGAACCGCTGGGTGCTTGCGCACGGCCTCCTCCACCTGCACCGGCGAAACCCAGTGCGCGCCGACCTTCATCATGTCGTCGCTGCGGCCCCGGTGGAAATACAGGCCGGCCTCGCGCACGTACACATCGCCCGTAGCCAGCCAGCCGTCCGGCAGCATGGCCTCCCGCGTCTTTTCGGGCCGGTTCCAGTACCCGGCGCAGGTGCCCGCCCCGCGCACGTGCAGGTTGCCCGGCGTGCCGTCGGGCACGAGCTGGCCGGCATCGTCCACTATCCTGGCCTCGTAGCCGGGAACCACCTCGCCGCTGGCGCCGCAGCGCACAGCGCCCGGCTTGTTGGAGATGAACACGTTCATGGCCTCGGTGGAACCTATGCCGTCCAGAATCTCCACGCCGGTCTTGTCCATCCACTCGCGGCACAAAACCTCCGGCAGGGCCTCGCCCGCAGAAGAGCACAGGCGCAGGGACGAGAGGTCCATGTCCGCCGCGCCGGGCTCGAAGGCGCGCAGCATGAGATTGTAGAGCGTGGGCACGCAGAAGAACAGCGTGGGCCGGTGGTGGGAAATGGCCGCAAAAATCTCGTAAGGGCCTGGCTTGCCGGAAAAAAGCAGCGCCGTGGCGCCCGCGCACAGGGCCACGCCCACGCTCACCTCCAGCCCATAGGCGAAGGAGAGCTTGCTGGCGGAGAAGAGGATGTCCTCCGCGCCCACGCCCAGCACCTGGCTGCCCCAGCCCGCGTACGGCACCAGCAGGTCGGCCTGGGCGTGGGGCACGCCCTTGGGGCGGCCCGTGGAGCCGGAGCTGTAGAGCATGAATCCCGGCGCGTCCGCCCCGGGCGCCACCGGCGCGAACTCGGTGGACCAGTCCGCCAGACCCCAAGGGCCGTGCGGACCGCAAGCCAGCACGCAGGCCACGGAGGACACGTCCCGCGCCGCAACCACCGCCGGCGAATCCTCCCAGGTGACGAGCCCCCTGGCCCCGCAGTCCACCAGGATGAAGGCGTAGTCCTCCTGGCCCAGCAGCGCGCTCACCGGCACGGGCACGGCGGCCAGCAGCATGGTTCCCAGGAAGGCCTTGACCGCGGCCAGGCTGTCCGGCAGCACCAGAACCACGCGGTCGCCGGGGCGCACGCCGCGCGCGCGCAGCAGGTTGGCGAAGCGGGCGGCGTCCGCCGCGAGACCACGGTAGGTCAGAGCGTCATCGCCGCAGAGATAGGCGGCCTTGTCCGGGCTGCGCTTGAGGTTGCTCTCCAGCAGCCGGGCGGCGATGTTGGCGTCTTCGGGCATGGCGTTCTCTTTGTGTGCTCGGTGTTGCGGCATTCGCCAATGCCTATCAGACGCGCTTTGCCGAGGTCAACGGCTGCGAAGCCGCTGGACAGCTGGCGCGCTTCATTATACACAAAAACATGCGGAAAATTCTGGCGCAACGGATGGTTCTGAAAGTCTTGCGGCTGGCGGCGCGCGCGCTTTGCGGCATGGCGATCCTGGTTCTTTGCGCACAGGCGGCGCTTCCGGGCGCGGCCCAGGCCCAGGAGCCCAAACGCGCCGCGCTGGTGCTGCAATGGCAGCCCCAGGCCCAGTTCGCCGGATTTTACATGGCCCAGGCCAAGGGCTTCTACCGCGAGGCCGGGGTGGACTTGACCATCATCCCCGGCGGGCAGGACGTGGTGGCCTCGCGTCTTTTGGCCGATGGCCGCGCCCAGTTCGCCACCATGTTTTTGTCCACTGGCATAGAGCGCCGGGCCGACCCCACCAGCGCGGGCCTGCCCCTGGTGCACCTGGCCCAACTGGTGCAGCGCTCGGCGCTGCTGCTCGTCACCCGCGCAAGCTCCGGCATCAAGACCCCCAAGGATCTGGACGGCAAGCGCGTGGGGCTGTGGGACAACGAGTTCGGCCTGCAACCCCAAGCGCTCTTCCAGCGCCTGGGCATCCATCCGGTCATCATCCCGCAATCCAGCACCCTCGGCCTGTTTCTGCGCGGCGGTGTCGATGCCGCCTCGGCCATGTGGTACAACGAATACCACACTCTACTGGCCTCCGGGCTGGACCCGGAGGATCTGCGCGTGTTCTTTTACCGCGACCTGGAACTGAATTTCCCGGAGGACGGCATCTACACCCTGAAAAAGACCCTGGACGACGACCCCGAGCTCTGCCGGGCCGTGGTGGCCGCCAGCCTGCGCGGCTGGGAATACGCCTTCGCCCACCCGGAGGAAACCCTGGACGTGGTGCTGGACCACATGCGCCGCGCCCACGTGCCCGTGAGCCGCGTGCACCAGCGGTTCATGCTCGCAAGAATGCGCGACGTGATGCTGCCCGCCACGAAAACCGACACGCCCCTGGGCCGGCTGGCCCGTGCGGACTACGACCGCGTGGCCCAGGCCCTCACCGGTTTGGGGCTCATGCAGACCACCCCGGCCTACCAGGACTTCGCACGCGGGGAGAGCCTGCTCCCCGGGAGGCCGCAATGAGGCGATACTGGACGCGCGGCCTGGCCTTCCGGCTCTCGGCCCTGGTGCTTACCGCCACGGGCATCGTGCTCGTGGGCATTGTGCTGGCCACCTATTTTCTTGCGCGCGAGGCGCTGCTGCACAACGTGGAGTCCAACGCCCGCAACCAGGCCCAAAGCCTGGTGTTCCGCATCGAGGCCGTGCTGGCCCCCATTCCGCGCGTGGCCCAGGGCGTGGCCTATGAGCTGGAGAGCGGCTCCCTTTCCGACGAAGACATCCGCCTGCGGCAGCGCCGCGTGCTGGCCGACAACGAGGCCATCTACGGCATGGCCGTGGCCTTCGAACCCTATGCCCGGCACCCCGAAGAACTGTACTACGCACCCTACATCTTCCGTTCGCCCCTGGGGCCCAAGGCCTCGAACCTGGGCGGAACGGACTACCGCTACCACGGCATGGACTGGTACCAGATCCCGCGCGAACTGGACAAGATCGTGTGGAGCGAACCCTATTACGATGAGGGCGGCGGCAATTCCCTCATGACCACCTGCTCCGTGCCCTTCCACCGCATGGAGGACGGGCAACGCCGCGTACTGGGCGTGGTCACCGCCGATGTGTCGCTGGAATGGCTCAAGCGCTTGGTGGCGGGCATCTCCGTGCTCGATACGGGCTACGCCTATCTCATCACCCGCAACGGCACCTATGTGACCCACCCCGCTCCGGGCGTGGCCTATCACGAGTCCATCTTCAGCCGGGCCGAGGAAAAAGGCGACCTGGACCTGCGGCGTCTCGGCCAGGACATGGTGCGCGGCGGGTCCAAATTCGTGCCCACCACCAGCCTGCACACCGGCAAGCCGGGCTTTCTGGTCTACGCGCCGCTGCCCAGCGTGGGCTGGTCGCTGGGGGTGTTCTACCCGCGCGACGAGCTGCTGACCGACGTGAACCGCCTGGCCCTGGTGAGCGCGGCCCTGGGCGGCGGCGGATTTTTGGCCCTGGCCGTGCTGGTGGCCTTCATCGCCCGCGGCATCACCCGGCCCCTGCGCCGCCTGACCACCGCTGCCCGCGCGGTGGCCGGAGGCAATCTGGAAGCCCCGCTGCCGCAGCAGCACGGCCGCGACGAGGTGGCCGAACTGGCCGCAAGCTTCGGGCACATGCAAAGCTCCCTGCGCGACTACATCCGCGACCTGACCTCGGCCACGGCCAGCCGGGAGCGCATGGAGAGCGAGCTGCGCATCGCCCACGACATCCAGATGGGCATTCTGCCCAAAATCTTCCCGCCCTTTCCGGACCGCACGGAGATCGACCTCTTCGCCAGCCTTTCCCCCGCGCGTGAGGTCGGCGGCGACTTCTACGACTTTTTCCCCTGCGGGGAAAACCAGTTCTGCTTCCTGGTGGGCGATGTTTCAGGCAAGGGCGTGCCCGCGGCCTTCTACATGGCCGTGGCCAAAACCCTCATCAAGGCCGTGGCCGAGTCCAGCCGGGCTGCCGCCCAGCGCAGCTCCGACAGCAAACGCGACGGCGACCCCGACGCCCAGGCCCGGGGCATGGCCGCGCGGCGCGGAGCCGATCCGGGGCGCATCCTCACCCGCGCCAGCAACGACCTGGCCCAGGACAACGAATCCTGCATGTTCGTAACCATTTTCTGCGCCGTGCTCGACATGCGCACCGGCGAGGTGCGCTACGCCAGCGCCGGGCACAATCCGCCGGTGCTGGTGCGGGCCTCCGGCGCCCCGGAATACATTCCCACCCGACAAGAGCCCGTGGCGGGCGCCATGGAGGGCGTGGAATACACGACGGACACCCTGACGCTTGCGCCCGGCGACCTGATGCTGCTCTACACCGACGGGGTGACCGAGGCCATGAACCCCGCCCTGGAACTGTACGGCGAGGCGCGCCTGCTGAACCGGGCCGCCGCCCTGGCCGCCGCCGACACCAAGGACCTCTGCGCCCGCCTGAGCGAAGACGTCCACGCCTTCGCCGACGGGGCCGAGCAGTCCGACGACATCACCTTGCTGGCCCTGCGCTTTCGGGGGCCCGGCGCAAACGCGGGCTGAACAGCCCTAGAACGGGAGCGACCACATGGATTTCACGCAGACAAAAGACGGCCCCTTCCTCGTGCTTCAGGTGTCGGGCCGCATGGACACCATCACCGCACCGGAGTTTGAGGCGCAGTGCGCCGCCTGCCTGGACGCCGGAGAAAAACGTCTGGTGGTCGACCTCTCCGGGCTCGACTACATCAGCAGCGCGGGTTTGCGCAGCATCCTCTCCGCGGCCAAGAAGCTCAAGGCCCAGAGCGGCGACATCGCCTTCTGCGCGCTCTCGGGCATCGTGGCCGAGGTCTTCGCCGTGTCCGGGTTCAACAAGCTGTTGCCGGTGTTCGCCACACGCCAGGAAGCCCTGGCCCGCGCGTAGGAGCCCCCGTGGGCACCCTGCGCCTGCCCGCCAGCGAGGACAGCATCATGCCCTTGCGGCAGTTCGCCCTCGACACGGCCCAGCGTGCCGGGCTGGATCAGCTCGCCCTGCAGCGCGTTGAGCTGGTGCTGGAGGAAGCGCTGGTCAACGTCATCCACCACGGCTACGGCCCAGACACTCCGGCGGAACGCCGCCAGGTGGAGCTCTCCTGCGGAGTGGAGGCGGACGGCGTGCTGCGCCTGACACTGACGGATTGGGGCTCTGCCTTTGATCCCGTGGCCGTGGCCCAAACCGCCCCGGCGCTGGAGGCCACCCTGGAGGCCAACCTCGAGGCCGACCTGGACCACCGCGCCCCAGGCGGCATGGGCCTGTTCCTCATGCGCACCATGGCCGAAGCCGGCTATGAGCGCAGGGGCGACGCCAATGTGCTCACCCTGCGCTTTCCTTCCGAGCTTCCTGTCCAGAACCGCTAAGCCGCAGCCCCCCCTCCAGGGCCGCTCTTGCGCGCCGGGCCCATCTGGCATAAGCCGTTGCCGCCGCCCTGCCGCAAAGCCCCCCGAAGGAGACCATCATTCATGAGGGATATCGCCCGGTTCCTCTCAGGCTTCAAGGTCTTTCAGCGCACCTATTTCTGCGAGAACAACCAACTGTTCTCCGACCTCAACCAGGCCCAGAATCCCAAGGTTCTGGTCATCGCCTGCTCCGACTCGCGCGTGGACCCGGCCCTGCTCACCGGGTGCGAGCCTGGCGACATGTTCGTGGTGCGCAACGTGGCCAACCTGGTGCCTCCGTACGAAACCGCGCCCGGCCACCACGGCGTCAGCGCCGCGCTGGAATACGCCGTCAAGGTGCTCCAGGTGGAGCATGTCATCGTGCTGGGGCATTCCTGCTGCGGCGGCATCCAGGCGCTGATGACGCCGGAGCGCGACGGCCTGGGGGAATTCATCGCACCCTGGGTGCAAATAGCGGAGCCCGCACTCATCGAGGTGGCCAAGGAGCTGCCGGACAAGGACGAGCCCCTGCGGCAGCGCGCCTGCGAACAGGCCGCCGTGTTGGTCTCGCTGGAAAATCTGCTGACATTTCCCTGGATCTGGGAGCGGGTGATGCGCGGACAGGTGTACCTGCACGGCTGGTACTTCGATATGCAGAAAGGCGAGTTGTTGAGCTACCTGCCGGAAACCGGCACCTTCGAGCCGCTTGTGGCCCAGTGCGAAGCGAAAACCCAGGCCAGGTGAGACCGCGCTTCCCCCGGGCGAGTCCTTAGCCCTCCAGCGCCACCAGCTCCATTTTACCCCAAACGCCGAGCTTGCCGCCCGCCTGGGCGAACACGCCCTCCAGCCCCAGGGGCGCATACTCGCGCGCCCGGGCCAGCAGCAGGTCCAGGTCATCGCCGGTGTCGATGAGGTTCGCCAGGGCCGTGGCCGCGGCGTCGGCAAAGGCGCCGCTGCGCGAGCGCACCACCACCAGTTCGCCCTGCCCCAGGCTCAAGGACGGCCCGATGGTGGCCGAGGATGCGCACAGGCTCACCGGAAAGTCATTGCGAGCCAGCCGGATGCCCAGGCGCGCGCCGGAGGTCGGGTCGGGCAAAAGCGCCACCACGCGCTCGCGGGTGGAGTGCATGTAGATGTCGCCGCCATTCTCCACGATGATGTTGGGGCTCTCGGCGGCAAAGTGGTCGGCCACCAGCTGGGCGAAGGTTCCGGCAACGGCGGCCATGGGGCCAACGTTCACCGCGGCGGCGGCGCGGGCCATCTCGCGCGCCACCAGGGGCGCGGTGTCCGGCGCGGGCACGGGCCGCAGGCTTTCGCGAAAGCCGGGGGTGAGCAGCATGAAACTCTTGAGCTCGCCGCGCAGCGCGCGCACCAGGTCCAGCATGGGGGCGGAAAGGTCGCGCTCGGCGGTGACGAAGAGGTCCGTGTGCTCCAGCACCACCTGGAACGAGATTTCGTCCTTTTGGGGGCGTACGGTTTCGCGGTAGGCCCGATGGGTTGAAAGGAATACTTGCTTCGCCATGCGTTAGAGGGTACCAGAACGAAGTTGTGGAGAAAAGAGTCGGTTTGCGGAATAGGCGAAAACCGGAGCTTGACGGACGGGTTGCTTCCGTCTATACGGCTTGGTTCCGCGTCGACGGAAACGATATCATCCTCTCAGGAGAACACATATGAGCAAGCGCACTTACCAGCCCAGCAAGATCAGACGTAAACGCACCCTCGGTTTCCTGGTGCGCTCCCGCACCAAGGGCGGCCAGGCCGTCCTTCGCCGCCGCCGCCAGAAGGGGCGCAAGAGATTAGCCCTCTAGGCTGGCCAAAGAGCCGCCGCCTCCTGGTCAGCAAGCGTTTTGGCGTGTGCTACGACCAGGGCCGCAAGATCTTCACCCGGCACTTTGTGCTCTTCGTGCTCGAACGCGAAGAGGGGTGCGAGAATGGAGCGGAAGGTTTCCGGCTCGGCCTTACGGTTAGCCGCAAGGTCGGGCGGGCGGTTTGGCGCAACCGCGTGCGGCGCGTGTTGCGCGAATTTTTCAGGCTGCACCAGGCCATGATCGGCAAGCCCCTCGATATCGTCGTTGTTCCGAAACGGAACCTGGACCCGAAGAGCATCGACATGGCCCTGGTGGAACAGGAGTTTCTCCCCGTGGTCTCCCGGATGCTCCGG
>Ga0209373_10000760_pt1 | contig 45179 bp, 40 predicted proteins | sample Higcelweek5metaG_FD_187173 | JGI IMG/M metagenome (GOLD analysis project Ga0209373, IMG submission 187173) | Freshwater pond sediment microbial communities from the University of Edinburgh, under environmental carbon perturbations - High... | ecosystem: Environmental > Aquatic > Freshwater >... | reverse complement strand
AGCCGTCCTTGTGTTCAAGGAAAACGGCAAAAAAGTCGAAGAAATGCGCGCGGCGCAAGAAGCAATGGATAAACGCGCGGCGGTGGAGCGTAAGGCCGCGATGCTGAAGCTGGCTGAGGATTTCGAAGCCAGCGTGATGGGCATCGTGAAAAGCGTGGCGGCGTCCTCGACGGAAATGCAATCGACGGCGCAGAGCATGAGCGCGATTGCGCGGACGACAAGCTCGCAGGCGACGACGGTGGCGGCGGCTTCGACCGAAGCCAGCACGAACGTGGAAACGGTGGCGTCGGCAGCGGAAGAGCTTTCGGCCTCGACGGGCGAGATCAGCGCACGTGTGACCGAAGCGGCAAAGGTGGCGCAAAAGGCAGCAGACGAAAGCAAGCGTACGAATGAGATCGTGACGAAGCTGGCTTCGTCGGCAGCTAAGATCGGCGAGGTTGTGCAGCTGATTACGGATATCGCGAGCCAAACGAACTTGCTGGCGCTCAATGCGACGATTGAGGCCGCACGGGCGGGCGAGGCTGGTAAAGGTTTTGCGGTGGTGGCAAGCGAGGTGAAAATCTTGGCGAACCAAACGGCAAAAGCGACGGAAGAAATTGGCGGCCAGATCAGCACAATTCAGGGCGAGACAAACAGCGCGGTGGATGCGATCAAAGTGATCGCGGGCGTGATCGATCAGGTTCGAGACATATCGGCGAACATTGCGGCGGCGGTCGAAGAGCAGGGCGCGGCAACGCAGGAAATTGCGCGGAACGTGCAACAGGCAGCGCAAGGAACGCATGAAGTCTCATCGAGCATTGTGATGGTGACAGAGGCAGCGGGGCAAACGGGCACAGCCGCAGAGCAAGTTCTGGACACGGCAAGCGAGCTTTCGCGCAATGCGGAGACGTTGCGCAACGAAGTTGAAACGTTCCTAGCCAAGGTTCGTGCCGGGTAAAGGCTTTTTATATTTCCTCAAACGCCGCCGCCTGCGTGGGGCCGCCTGCGCGGGGCTGTTGTTGCAAACGTTTTTGCCAATATAACTTCGTCATCCCGGCGAAAGCCGGGATCCAGCGGGTTCTTCGGTGAGAAATTACGTAGGACATAGCGAACGGCTTTTCAGCCTGGATCCCGCCCTTCGGCGGGATGACGCCAAAGGCGCGAGGCGGTAAACGCTTATCCTAAAAAAACGCCGTCATCGCGAGGAGGACGTCCGTCCGACGCGGCGATCCAGGGCCAACAAAACAGAAGTTCTTTCTTACGACCCTGGATTGCTTCGCTTCGCTCGCAATGACGTTGCCTGCGTAGGGCTACATGCGCGGGGCGGTTTTTGCGAACGGCATTGCCTTTTCCTTACCCCGTCATTTCCGCGAAAGCGGAAATCCCGTTTGGTCTGCCCTAAGCACAATCATGATTAGCCCAATGGCCTTCGGCCTTTTTATATTTAGCCCTCATACGCCGGGAGCGCCGCCTGCGCAGGGCGGTTTTTGCGAACGGCATAGCCATTCGTAATCGTCGTCATTCCGGGGCACGCGCAGCGTGAACCCGGAATCCCATTTGGTTTTAGAAAAAGGAGAAAAACGGGGCTCACACCTTCGCGTGAGCGACGTCGTTTGTACGGGTGGGTTGGTTTATGGGGGGCTTTGCCGTTTGCAACAGAGGGCACACGCCTGTGGCCCATCACCAAGAAAACCATCCGATCTTCCCCCAGTCCCCAGTCCCTAGATCCGAGTCCCCAGTCCCTAGATCCCAGTCCCCTGTCTCTACAGAATTTTATAAAGCGAAATGGTTCCAGAGCAAAAGGTACGTCACCAAGGACGCGCCAATGGTGCCAAGGCCAATTTTACCGATTGTCTGCGTTTGCGCGACAGCGCATTTAGGAAAACGGCGTTGCAATTCCCACCGCGTGGCGTGCTGAAGAATAAACCATTCAGCGCCAAGGACGATAGCGGGAAGAAACGCTTCGACAAGATGCGCCGTCCGAAGACCAACTTGCGCTGTTAAATAAGTCGGCAGCGGCGATAGATAGAAAGCTGCAAAAATAACAAGGCTTCCGGCCCAAAGCGCGCCGCCTGTCAGCGCGCGAAACTTTTGCGTCATATTACGCAAAAGAGCTTTCCCATTTTTCATGATTTCTTGCGCGACGTTTGCCGAAAGGCCGATGGGATAAAGGCGTCGCAAGTCGTTCGGTTGCGTTCGTCCGCCAAGCGCAAGCGACAAAGCATCACGCACGGCACGCGCGCCCATGGCATGGCTGGGCGGCCTTTGGCCTTTGGCAGCTTCAAGAAGCTTTTTACGAGCGGGTAAAAGCGAGCGGTCGAGAAATGGCGGCACATTCGAGAGATAGCCGCGTTTGCCGAAAGCATAGATTATTTGCTCATTTTTCCCGATGCGAAGCGTTATTTCCGCATAGAGAGCTTGCGCCGTCAGGCGAAGGACATTGGCCTCTTGCGCAATCTGTGGGCCCGGTGGGGCGCGCGATACCGTGACGTCAATGTGCCCGCGCGGCAAGTTTGCAAGTCCAATGCGCGTCATAAGGCGCAGGAGGCCACTTGGAAATTCATTGGTGCTGCCGAGGGCGAAATTGACCTTGGCGCCACGTTTGATCTTGATTTCCTGCGTCATGGAACCTGCACCGTTGCAGCGTTGGCAAGTTGTGCCGCCTTTGCCTTGGCATTGGGGACACGGAACTTTTCCTTGCCCGCCGCAAAAGCGACAAATAATCAGCCTTTTGCCGTTGCAAATGGGGCAGGGCTGGTTGGGATGTGCCGGATCTTCGCCGCGCCCTTGGCATTGCGGGCACATTTCTTGGCCCGTCGCTTGGCACTCAATGCACGGAACCGTCCGCGCGCCATGGCAATGGGGACATGTGTTTTGGCCGGAACCATTGCAGGCAATACAAGCTTCGCTGGCGGCAAGGATCGATAATTGACCGGGCCATGAAACTTCACCTTCTTCTAGGCCCCAGCCATGCCCGGTTTCTTTTTCAATCTCTTGAATGGCCCTGTCGAGCCATGTGCCGTCTTTTTCGAAGGAGTCGCGTTGCCGCGCGGTTTCTTCCTCAAGCGCGCTGAATGAAGGAAGGAGCGTTACGCCGTGAGCGCTTTTAGCTTTTCCTTGGCGTGTGATGCTTTCTTTTTCAAACGAAGGGGAAAGGGTTAACAGGCCTTCAAGCGGATAGGTCTCTTCCTTGCAGGAAACAATTTGAATGGCTTCGTCCGCAAGCCCGTTGCCCCGCGCGTAGGCGCGCAGGCGTTCGAGTGTTTGGTTAGCAAGGGAGGGCTGATCGGGCATCGAAACAAGACTGATTCGGGACAGTATGAAGGGAACAAGTTATATTGTGCAACGGCTGTCGAGTCATTACAATACCTGCCAGTTACGCCGTTTGGTAGCTTTTTAAAGGGAGCCTTTTTAAATGAATCAAAATTTGGATATGCCGGTTAAGGCCCATATTTTCTGTGATCGTTTTCTTTCCGAGATGCTTGGCCCAACAGAAACGATACCTTGCCGCTCTCGCTTGTTTGATATGGAGAACGGCTATTACATGCGCGTATGTCTGGCAACAAATCCGTATCCACTTGTCGTTCGGCATTGGCTTCGTACGGCGGCACATCCGGCGGGAGAAAAACATCCCTTGTGGATTGTGCCCATGGTTCAAACAGCGCATGGCCGGATCGTTTCCATTCGTCCCGAAGGAAAGAATCCAACTTTTCGTTCGTTTGAGGAAGTGGCTGCTTCTTTGGAGACATTGGCACAGCAACCGCATGCCAGCGCGTTTCTGTGTGATCCAGAGCGGGCCCATACTTTTCTCGAATGCGAGCCGTTGCGTTATCAAAGTGTCGTCAGGCCGTTTTTGCTTGCCGAGCCTTTATAAACGTCGCGCTATTTTTTGAGATACGGCTTGAGATAACGCCCTGTAAAGCTTTTGGGTTCAGCGGCGATTTCTTCCGGTGTGCCGGTCGCAACAATGCGACCGCCACCGTCGCCGCCTTCGGGGCCAAGGTCGATGATGTAATCGGCCGTTTTGATAACCTCTAAATTATGCTCGATCACCACGACGGTGTTGCCCTGATCGACCAGCTCATGCAAGACGTCCAGCAATTTGCGCACGTCATCTACATGAAGGCCTGTTGTGGGTTCATCGAGGATATAAAGCGTTTGCCCCGTGGCGCGGCGCGAAAGTTCTTTGGACAGTTTGACGCGTTGCGCTTCGCCGCCGGAAAGCGTTGTTGCCGCTTGGCCGATTTTAACATAGCCAAGGCCGACGCGCGCCAGCGTTTGCATTTTGTCGCGGATAGAGGGTACAGCAGTAAAAAACGTCGCGCCTTCTTCGACTGTCATGTCTAAAACGTCAGCGATGGATTTGTCTTTGTAGGTAATTTCCAGCGTTTCGCGGTTGTATCTTTTACCGTGGCATTCGTCGCAGGTGACATAGACGTCCGGCAGGAAGTGCATTTCGATCTTTGTGACGCCATCGCCTTCGCAGGCCTCGCAACGGCCGCCTTTAACATTGAACGAAAAGCGACCCGTCTTATAGCCGCGTGCTTTGGCTTCGGGCAGTCCGGCAAACCAATCGCGAATAGGCGTGAAGGCGCCAGTATAAGTGGCAGGATTGGAACGAGGCGTGCGGCCAATGGGTGATTGATCGATATCGACGATTTTGTCGATGCGTTCGATGCCTTTGATCGCGTCGTGCGGGGCGGGTACGTCGCGCGCGCCGTTAAGCTGTTTGGCCAGCGCTTTGTAAAGCGTTTCAAGAACCAAAGTCGATTTACCGCCGCCCGATACGCCGGTGACGCAGGTAAAAGTCCCCAGCGGAAACTTAACGTTGATCTTTTTCAGATTATTGCCGCGTGCGCCGACGACCTCGATAAATTGGCCTTTGCGGCCTTTGCGCCGTTCAGCGGGCAGGGGGATGCTTTTGCGTCCCGTCAAATAAGCCGCCGTCAGGCTGTTTTTGTTCTTCATCACTTCGGCAGGCGTTCCGGCCGCGACGACATAACCGCCATTTTGGCCCGCGCCGGGGCCCATATCGATGAGATAATCGGCGGAGCGGATGGCATCTTCGTCATGTTCGACGACAAGAACCGTGTTGCCGATATCCCGCAAATGCTTGAGCGTTTCGAGAAGCCGGTCGTTATCGCGCTGGTGAAGGCCGATGGACGGCTCATCCAAAACATAAAGGACGCCCGTCAGCCCTGAGCCAATTTGCGAGGCCAGCCGAATGCGTTGGCTTTCGCCGCCCGAAAGCGTGCCGCTGGCGCGCGACAGCGAAAGATAGGAAAGGCCAACATTGTTGAGAAAGCCCAGCCGTTCCTTGATTTCCTTGAGGATGCGCGCGGCGATATCTCTTTGCTTGGTCGTGAGCTTTTTCTCAAGTTTCGCGAACCATTCGGCGGTCTGCACAATTGAAAAGGCCGTAACTTCGCTGATATTCAGGCCATCAATTTTGACGGCAAGCGCTTCGGGTTTCAGCCGTTGACCGTGACAGGCTTCGCAGGGGCTCGACGATTGAAAGTGGCTTATTTCTTCGCGGATCCAGTTGCTTTCCGTTTCGCGCCAGCGCCGGGCCAAATTGGGAATGACGCCTTCGAACGGTTTGTTCGTGGTAAAGCTGCGTGTGCCGTCGTCATAGGCGACTTTGATCGCTTCGTCGCCCGTGCCATAGAGAACCGCGTTTTGGCATTCTTTGCTCAGCTGCTTCCACGGTTTCTCCATGCTTTGCTTGTAATGCCGCACGACGGCCAAAACGGCCTGCATGTAATAGGCGGCGAACGTTGTGCGCCACGGCGCAATCGCGCCTTCGTTGAGAGTCATGTTCTCGTCGGGAATGACAAGCGCGGGATCGAAATCAAGTTTCTCGCCAAGGCCGTCGCAAATGGGGCAGGCGCCATGCGGGTTGTTGAAGGAAAACAGGCGCGGTTCGATTTCATCGATGGTGAAGCCGCTGACAGGGCAGGCGAACTTAGCCGAGAAAATGATTAAATGTTCCCCTCCCCTTGCGGGAGGGGTTAGGGGAGGGGTTGTTTCGATAATTCCGCGTTTGGCCTGCACGGAACCGACCCCTCTCCCAGCCTCCCCCGCAAGGGGGGAGGAGCTAGGAGATGGTCCAACGACCTCAACGAACATAAGCCCGTCGGCCAGACGCAAACAGGTTTCGACGGAATCGGCCAGACGGTTGCCCATGTCGGGCCGTACGACAAGCCGGTCCACAACGACAGCGATATCGTGCTTGACCTTTTTGTTTAACTCCGGTGCGTCTTCGATATCATAAACTTTGCCGTCGATTTTGACGCGTTGGAAACCTTGCTTTTGAAGCTCGCGCAGTTCTTTTTTGTATTCACCTTTGCGGCCTCGTACAATCGGCGCAAGGAGGAGAAGCTTGGTCCCTTCGGGCATCGCCTTAATCCGGTCCACCATTTGCGTGGCCGTTTGGCTTTCGATAGGCAGACCTGTTGTGGGCGAGTAGGGCACGCCAATGCGCGCGTAAAGCAGGCGCAGGTAATCGTAAATTTCGGTGACCGTACCGACGGTCGAACGCGGATTGCGTGAGGTCGTTTTTTGTTCGATGGAAATGGCAGGCGACAGGCCGTCGATGGCATCGACGTCCGGTTTTTGCATCATCTCAAGGAATTGCCGCGCATAGGCCGAAAGGCTTTCGACATAGCGGCGTTGGCCTTCGGCATAAATCGTATCGAAGGCCAGCGAGGATTTACCGGAGCCAGAAAGGCCGGTGACAACCACGAGCTTATCGCGCGGAAGCTCCACGTCGATATTCTTCAGATTATGTTGGCGCGCGCCGCGCACACGAATGCTTTGTGTCATGCGGCCCTATATGAGACAAGTCGTCTGAAAAGACAAGAACAAAGTAAGAACAAAATACTTGCGTCTTTATGCGGATCTGGTAGTCTCAGGCCTTCCCTTTAGACCTTTCGGGGTGGAGGTTTCCGTGTCGAAATCCAAAGCTGGCCAAAAAGGCGATATTGTCGAAGTTACTTTTGCAAAAGTTGGACATTTTGTCTCAAAACAGGTCGATTTGCCTTATGGGCAGACCCTTCGCGTGAACGTGCCTTCGTTTCGTGATCCGGATCTAGCCGAAAGGTTCTCGATAACCGGCTTATCTTTGATCGGCCGAAAAACAAAGGTCGATGGCGATGATAAAGGGCATGAACGCGGCCTAAACTCTTTTCATTTGGGGGCTTTGCCTGGTGAAGGTGAACGCCTCTTTTCGTTTTCGTATGTTGAGGCAAAACGGCCGGAAAAGGTTGTGTTTACCGCTCTCGTAACGGTTCATCTTAAGCCGCCTCAATAAAGGAAAAGACTCTACTGGACTTTGGCATTGAAGGCCTTAGATTGGCGCTTTCACACGAACGGAGAACATCATGGCAGGCAGCGTTAACAAAGTAATCCTTATCGGCAACCTTGGCCGTGACCCTGAAGTCCGCGCGTTTCAAAACGGCGGTCGCGTTGCGAGCTTTTCGATCGCCACGTCCGAGACGTGGAAAGATAAAGCCTCGGGTGAGCGCAAGGAAAAGACCGAATGGCATCGCATTTCGGTTATGAACGACAACCTTGTCACGATCTGCGAACGCTATCTGAAAAAGGGCGCAAAGGTCTATATTGAAGGCCAGCTTGAAACGCGCAAATGGACGGATAAAGACGGTCAAGAAAAATACACGACCGAGGTCGTTTTGCGCCCCTATCGCGGTGAGCTGACGATGCTCGATGGGAAGAGCGGCTCTGGGGCTGGTAGCTTTGGTGGCGGCTCGGATGCGCCTGCAATGGATAGCGGCAGCGGCTTTGGCGGCGGTCAGGTTTCCGGCGGCGGCGCTTCGAACCTCGACGATGAAATCCCGTTCTAACATCTTTTGTCATTGCGAGCGCAGCGAAGCAATCCAGGGCGGCAAGAACAATCTAACGGCCCTGGATCGCCACGGCGCTTCGCGCCTCGCGATGACGGTGTTTTGTTTGATCCGGTTGTGAGGCATAACGATGAAACTCCTTTTGGATTCAGCCGACCTTGCTGTTCTTTATCCCCTTTTGCGCACGGGCGCTTTTGTGGGTGTGACGACCAATCCAACAATTCTTCAAAAACAAGGTTTCTCGGGCGATCAGCTCGCTTCCTTTGCCGCCGACCTTTTCAAAAAAGGCGTTCCGGAAGTTTTCTTTCAGGCTTCGCAAACGCAGTTTCATACGCTTGAGGCAAGCGCGCGCAGTTTGGCCGCCATCGACAAACGTATTGTCGTCAAATTGCCCTGCACGCGCGAAGGACTTGAAGTCGCCACAGCGCTGAAAGGCGAGGGCGTGCGCACCTGTATCACCGCTGTTTATGCCGCGCAGCAAGCCTTGCTGGCTGATGCCGTGGGGGCCGCCTATGTCGCGCCTTATCTGGGGCGCATGAACGATGCGCGGCGAAACGGTTATGCGATGGTTGCGCAGATGGCGCGGATGCTGAAAGCCGCGCAAAGCAAAACAGAGATTCTTGCCGCTAGTATTCGCAGTCTTGACGATGTGGCTTTCCTTGCCGAAAACGGCGCGCAGGCCGTAACGCTACCGCTCAAAATTGCCGAAGCTATGCTGGATGATCCGCTGACGATTCAAGCGACTGCGGATTTTAACGCTGCGGCTGAGGCGCAGCGTTTATAAAGTATCTATGTTTTGGTTAAGAAAAAACAGACCCCGAAAAGCTGTGAGCAAAACAGGATTCCTGCTTGCACGGTGTGGGCGGGGGTGTTTGAATCCCTGACCTCTGATCCCTGATCCCTGACCTTTGAGATCCATGCCTATCGCTGATTTTGTTCATCTTCGCGTCCACTCTGCCTATTCCTTGGCGGAAGGAGCCGTGCGCGTCTATGACGAAAAGCCCAGCCCTCTGCGCGAGGATCTGATCCATCTGTGCCTCGATCACGATATGCCTGCCGTCGCGCTGACGGATCGCGGCAATATGTTCGGCGCGCTTGAGTTTGCGATCAAAGCTTCCGGTAAAGGCATTCAACCGATTATCGGTTCGCAAGTGATGCTGGTACGACCTGAGCAGCTCAGCTCTGGCAAATTGCCCGCGCGGCGCGATCTTTATGACCAGCTGCCGTTGCTCGTCCAGAACGAGGAGGGGTACAAAAACCTTTCGGCGCTCGTCAGCGAATCTTTCATCGATACGGAACGGCCCGATCCTTATGTGACCTATGACGAACTGACGCGCTGGTGCGGTGGGCTTATTTGCCTGACGGGTGGCGTGGATGGCCCCATTGGACGCTTGCTCACCGATGGTCAAGCGGCAGCAGCCGAAGCGCGTCTCAAACAGCTGATGGAGCTTTTTGAAGGACGGCTTTATGTCGAAATTGGCCGTCATCACGGTGGCGATGTCGGCGTGGCTGAACAAAAAATCGAAGCGGCACAAATTGAGCTGGCGTACAAATATAATTTGCCGCTTGTGGCGACGAATGACGTTTTCTTTGGCACGGTGGATATGTACGAAGCGCATGACGCGCTGATGTGCATTTCCGATAAAACCGTTGTGGCCGATACGCACCGCCGCCATTTGACGCCGGATCACCGTTTTAAATCTGCCGCCGAGATGCGAGCCCTTTTCGCGGATTTGCCGGAAGCGTGCGATAACACGCTTCAGATTGCAAAGCGCTGCGCTTTTATGCCGGAGCCGCGCCGCCCAATTTTGCCGCCGTTTGAATTGCCGCAGGGCCGCACCGAAGCGGAGGAATTGGAGATTGAGGCCTGGGACGGCCTGAAAATGCGTCTCGATACGGCGGGGGTTACCGACCGTAAACCGTATGAAGAGCGGTTGAAGTACGAACTGGACATCATCATCAAGATGGATTTTCCGGGCTACTTCCTGATCGTGTCCGACTTTATCAAATGGTCGAAGAAGAATAAAATTTCCGTTGGGCCGGGGCGCGGTTCGGGCGCGGGTTCGGTCGTGGCGTGGGCGCTGACGATTACCGATCTTGATCCGCTGCGGTTTAGCTTGATTTTTGAGCGTTTCTTGAACCCGGAACGTATTTCAATGCCTGACTTCGACGTCGATTTCTGTCAGGGCCGTCGCGAAGAAGTCATCGGTTATGTGCAAAGCAAATACGGCTATGACCGCGTTTGCCAAATTATCACCTACGGTAAATTGCAAGCCCGCGCGGCGCTGCGCGACGTAGGGCGCGTGCTCGCGATGCCGTATGGCTATGTCGATAAGATTTGCAAGCTTGTGCCCAGCAATCCGGCTAATCCGATAGGGCTACAAGAAGCGCTCGATATGGAGCCGCAGCTGCAACAACTGCGCGATAGCGATACAACCGTCAATCAGATGATGGATATCGCGCTGAAACTTGAAGGCCTTTACCGCAACGCCTCAACCCACGCGGCGGGCGTTGTCATCAGCGGACGGCGCTTGGTTGAGCTTGTGCCGCTGTACCGCGATCCGGCGTCGCCTTTGCCGTGCACGCAGTTCAATATGAAGATGGCCGAGACGGCTGGTCTCGTGAAGTTCGACTTTTTGGGCCTGAAAACCCTCGACGTTTTGCAAAATGCCGTCGATCTTTTGGCCGCACATGGCACAGACGTCGATTTGTCGCGATTGCCGCTGGACGATGCAAAGAGTTTTGCTCTTTTATCGCGCGGCGATACGACGGGTGTGTTCCAGCTTGAAAGTTCAGGCATGCGCGACATTCTGCGCCGTCTGAAACCAAACCGTTTCGAAGAAATCATCGCCTTGGTGGCCTTGTACCGTCCGGGCCCGATGGACAACATTCCGAAATACATCAAATGCAAAAACGGCGAAGAGGAAGTCGAATATCTTCATCCGCTTCTTGAGCCTGTGCTCAAAGATACGTTTGGCATTTTGATTTATCAGGAACAGGTCATGCAATCCGCGCAGATTTTGGCGGGTTATAGTCTTGGCGGCGCCGATTTGCTTCGCCGCGCGATGGGTAAGAAAAAAGTCGAAGAAATGGCGGCGCAGCGTTCGACTTTTGTCGCGGGCGCGGCACGGCTGCACAACATTCCCGAAAACCAAGCGAGCTTGATTTTCGATCAGATCGATAAGTTCGCGGGCTATGGCTTCAATAAATCGCACGCGGCGGCTTATGCGCTTGTCGCGTATCAAACAGCATGGCTCCGCGCGAACCATCCGGTTGAGTTCTTAGCCGCAGCGATGAATTTCGAAATGGGCGACACCGATAAAATATCGGTGTTCCGGCAGGATTTGACGCATAACGGCTATACGATTTTGTCGCCGGACATTAATATGTCCTATGCCGATTTCCGCCCGGAATACCGCCCCAATGAAAAGGGCGCCATCCGCTATGCGTTGGCGGCGATTAAGGGCGTCGGCAGCGCGGCGATGGAATCTTTGATCGAGGCGCGCGAAAAGGGCGGCAAGTTCAAAGATCTGTTCGATTTTGCCGAACGCATCGATCCACGCGTCATCAACCGCAAGCAGCTCGAAGGGCTGACCAATGCGGGCGCGTTTGATTGCTTGTGCAAAAACCGCGCGCAAATGATCGCTTCAATCGACTTGCTTTTGAAATACAGCCACGCGAGCGCCGACGAAAAGGAAAGCGGGCAGGCCAGCATGTTCGGCGCGGATACGCTGCCGCGTCCATCCTTGCCAAAATGCAAAGCGTGGGATGAGCTGACGCGGTTGCAAAACGAATTTCTAGCCTTGGGCTTTTATCTTTCGGCGCATCCGCTCGACAATTACGCTGCCTTGTTAGAGCGCCTTGGCGTCGTGACGGCGGGCAGCGTGCTCGCCCGGCGGCAAGCCTTGGGGCCAAGCCGTTACAAGCTGGCTGGGGTTGTCATGGCCAAACAAGAGCGCACGGCCAAATCGGGCAACCGCTTCGCTTTCGTTCAGGCGTCGGATACGACGGGTTCGTATGAAGTCACGGTCTTTTCGGAGTTGCTGGCCTCACGCCGCGATATTCTTGAGCCAGGCCAGTCTTTGTTGATCGAAGTAGATGCGCAGGGCGGCATTGCCAAAGGCCCTGATGGCGAAGGCGCGGAGGATTTGCGCTATATCGCGCGGGGATTCGAAAAGCTTTCGGACGTGGCCGCGCGGTTGGCACAGGGGATCCGCATCAAGCTTTATGACGAAAAGGATATGCCCGCGATCCAAAAAGCCTTGGACGCGACGGCCAAGGGGCGCGGTAAGGTGATGCTTTCCCTCGATTTGGATGACGATATGGCCGAAATCGAATTGCCCGGCACATGGCAGCTGACGGATGAGTTAAAGGCCTCGTTGCGCCAAATCGGAAATGGCCTCGAAGTGCAGGAATGGTAGGAAAAGGAAGCGGCCTGATCCCTTTTTGTTCTTCTTTTCTGCCGATTTGGCTTTTGTCTGAAAAAGGTGTAGGTTACTGTCTTAACCTTTTGAAATAACAAAGCTGGATCCAATCTATGCCGCTTAAAGCTCTTGCCGTGAACCCCGACAGACAAGCTCTTGCCGATTGTCGCGCTCAGGTCGATCAAATCGACGGCGCGTTGCACGACCTTTTGCGTGAACGGGCGGAAATCGTCGATGAAATCCGTAAGCTTAAAGGGAAACAAACCCTTCATATTCGTCCGGGGCGTGAGGCGCAGATTATGCGCGCGCTTATGGGCCGTCCGCAGGGCAAATTGCCCGAAGGGCTGATCGTGCGGATTTGGCGCGAAATGATGTCGGCTTTTATCTTGGCTGAGGGTGCGGTTAAAGTTGGCGTTTATTCGCCGGTTAAAGGTGATGGCCTGTGGGACGTTGCGCGCGATTATTATGGTTCTTTTATACCGCTGATCGAAATGCCGACGGCGCAGGCTGCGATTAAGGCGTTGCAGGCCGAGAAGATTCAAGTCGCTCTTTTGCCGCCGCCCGCGCCGGATGAAAAAGATTCTTGGTGGCCGCTTTTGGCGGGCGATAAGACGAATACACTTATGGTCTTTGCCTCCTGTCCGTTTGAGCCGCTCAAGGTCGGGCGTTCGAATGCGCGTGCCGCGTTGCCCAAGGGGCTTTCGATTGGCAAGCTTTATCCAGAATTGACGGGCGATGACCGGAGCTATTTGTCTTTGCATTGTGTGCATGTGCCCGAGGCTGAGATGAAGCGTTTGTTGAGCAAGGCGGGCTATAAAGTGCGCCAGCTTTTGGTGCATGCGACGGGGCGCGGCGAGTCTGCGCCTGTGGCCTATTTGGCTGAGGTCGATGGTTTTGTTGGCCGCGCCGACACGCGCCTGGGCCGTCTCAAGGCCATGCTTGGCAGCCGTCTTAAGATGCTTTCGCCGCTTGGCGGTTACCCCGTTCCGCTCAAAGCTGGACGCCGGTAAAGGTTTCTTTTATGGCGAGCAAACAGACTCTCGGCATTCTGGGGCTTGGCGCGTTTGGTTCGCTGATGGCCAAGCATTTGACGCCGCATTTCGATGTCGCGGCGTTCGATCCTTCGCAAACGACGCAAGAAAAAGCGGCCGCGCTCGGCATTGGCTATGAAACTTTGCCGCAAATCGCGACGCGCGAAATCGTTGTTCTGGCAACGCCCATTCCGCGCATGCAGGAAACAATCGCAGCGATAGCGCCGCATTTACGCGCAGACGCGTTGGTGCTCGATGTCGGCTCGGTCAAAGTGAAGCCCGTGCAATGGATGCGCGAAGGCTTGCCGCACACAGTTTCCATCGTTGCGACGCATCCGCTTTTCGGCCCGCAAAGTGCGCCTGTCAGCATCAAGGGACAGAATATCGCCGTTTGTCCCGTGCGCGGCGATCGGGCTGCCTGCGTCGAAGCTTTTCTACGCGACACGCTTGAACTCAACGTGATGCGTACGACGCCGGAAGAGCACGACTTTGAGGTCGCGCATATCCAAGGCCTCACGCACATGGTGGGGCGCATTTTGGATAGCCTTGAGCCAATCCCGCGTCGCATGACGACGAAAAGCTTCGATTTGATGATGGAGTCCGCTGATATCGTGCGCGGCAATTCGATGGAACTTTTTCTTTCCATCGAGCAGGAAAATCCTTATTCAGCCGACGTGCACAAAAAGTTCTTTGCCAAAGTCGAAGAGTTGCGCGCGTTTCTCGCGTCTCATAATGCGTGGGACGTCAAGAAATAGCGCGCTTTATCTTACCATTCGATTTTCGGAAAGCTCATCAGCTTAACCGGGCCAAGGAAAACGCTGCCGCCTTGGATTGAGATCGGTACGATAGGTTGGCTTTGCCCCAAAAGACCCGAAGGACGCGCCAAGACGTTCATCGATGACAGCAAAAGCGATTGCTGTTTTTTATCCATGTAATGCTGATCGACGAGTTTCGCAATCGCGCGATCAAGCCCGTCAATGCGACCCGAGAAAGCGCCTTCGGGTTGCAGTTCCGGGTCGAGCGCGAGTGTGCCCGAACCATCGACGGTCATTTGATCCCAATCGATGTGGACTTGATCGAACTCCACAACACCGCCGACGTCGTTCCAAGTTTTCAGCGAGGTCGGATCGAAGAAATCGGGAACCGCGCCCATGATGCGAATGGCCAAATAAGCTTCGGCGATCGTGTTACCAAACGGCAGAGGCGAGGGCGTTTTGAGCGTCAACGTGCGCGGCTCAATCCAAAAGGCGAAGCCTGTTTCCTCATGATCTTGCGCAACATGCTTGGGTACGGCAAAGCCGAATTTCAACGAATCTGCCGTAAACGGCGTTTGCGCCATTTGGCCGCTGACGCCCTGACGCAATTTGATCGTCACGTCGTGCCAGTTCCAAAGGCTGAGGTAGAAGACGGCTTCGCCTGCTTGGAAGGTCTGGCCCTTTTTGGCTTTAACGGAAAGGTCGTCAAGATGGACGTGAATGGAGAACGGTGAGCCGTTGATCGAGCGGTCGCTATAGGAAATCTCGACGCCGTTCGCTTGCGCCGTTTCAAGCCAGCGCGTCATGGTTTTGTTAAAGTGATAAAGCGTCGCGCCCCAAGCCAAGGTCCAGACGGCGGCCACACCCAAAAGAATCAAACCGGCCAGATGGCGGCGGCGCAGGCTACGGCGGGTTAAAACGCGGGAGGCGAGTGACATGGGCGGAAATCCTTAGGTTCAAAGCAATGACGCCCTTAGCCTAGGCCACTTTTTGTCTTATGAAAACCCCTTGGCGCTGTCTGTTTTGGTGGTTCGGACCCTACCTAGAATAAACATAAGCGGTTCGGCTTGGCTTGCGTCTTCCTTATGAAGCCGTTATGAACAAATCTATGACAGAGCTTCCTTTATTGTCCTCGCTTGAGGATCGCCTTCTTCCGTTTCAGCTTGAGGCCAGCGTTTTGCGGGGCCGGGTGGTGAAGCTTGGCGGCGCGATTGACACGATTTTAACGCAGCATGCTTATCCGCCTTCTGTCGCGCGGCTTTTGGCCGAGGCAACGGCGCTTGCGGCGGCTTTGGGCTCCGCGCTGAAATTTGATGGGGTTTTTACCGTTCAAACGAAAGGCGACGGCCCCATTCAGCTTTTGGTCGCGGACGTCACGTCAGACGGCGCGATACGCGCTTATGCGCAATTTGATGAGGCGCGTGTGGCGCAGGCCGAAAAGAAGGCCCCTCTGTTGGGGGCCGGAACGCTTGTGTTCACCGTCGATCAAAAGGCAAGCGATGAGCGCTATCAAGGCGTTGTGGCGCTTGAGGGCGATAGCTTGACCGAAGCATTTCAGGTTTATTTCCGTCAGTCTGAGCAAATTCCGACGGGGCTCGTCGTTGCGTCTCGGCAGGATGAGGCCGGGCATTGGCATGCAGGCTGCCTCATGCTTCAGCAAATGCCGCGCGAAGGCGGACATGAGATTATGACGGACACGGCGGCGGTGGACGATTGGCATCGCGTGATGATGCTGATGCAGACCTGTACGCCGGAAGAATTGACAGATCCCGCCTTGGCGGCTGAGGATTTGCTGTTCCGCCTTTTCCACGAAGAAGGCGTGCGCGTTTTTGAGGCCAAGGCTTTTCGCCACGAATGCCGTTGCTCGCGTGAACGGCTCGCTGGGATTTTGGCCAGCATGGATGAAGTTGAGCGCACCAGCTTAATCGTCGATGCAAAGATCGACGTGACGTGCCAGTTTTGCAGCCGCGTTTACAGCTTTCCGGAAGAAGAGATTAAAAGCCTCTGAGCCGATTAAGGAACCGGTGCGACCAAACGGGTGCGATGCGAAGAAAAACGTCGTCGCGATCCACAAAATGGTGCATCAGCGTGCCGCCGATATGGAGCACAATAAGAACGGCGAGGAACGAGGCGAGGCCGCCATGGACTTCTCCCATAATTTCCCGAATAGAATCCACGTCTTCAAGATCCTGAAGAAAGGGGATCGACGGGAACGGGATAACACCAAAAAGTTTGATTCCATAAGGCCCCATCGAAACGAGCACCCAGCCGGAAAGCGGGATAAGAACCGTCAAAACATAAAGCAAACTGTGCACGAGCTTAGCGGTCACGAATTGCCAATGTGGCATGCGCGGCCAGCGTGGTGATTTATGATTTTGCCGCCAATAAAGGCGAAAGAGCGTTGCGAACAAAATCAAAATACCGATGGTTTTATGTGCCGTAAAAAGAGGCGTGCGCCAAGCTGGATCGATGGCTTCGGCGCCGTCGCTTAGAAAAGCGCCCAGCGGCAGCATGAACAAAATGGTGAGCGCGACAAACCAATGCAGCGTTTTCGCAAGGGGATCAAACGACGGCGCGGTTTGTGCGTTCATTTTTATTTAGTCGCCGTGTCGTTGAGCGCTTCGCGGTCAATGCGCGTGACGGCGCTGCGGCGTGGCAGACCATTCGGGCCTTTTTCCGAATAGTTATCGCCATTGGTAAGGCGATCTGACCAACCCGTGAATTTGCGGAAGTACTTCTCAATAAAGCCAGGCTCGCTGGGTTTCATTTTATAGACGGAAAGGTCGGCATCCTTTTTCTCGGGATCGGTATCGGAAGGCAGCTTCAGCGAGGCGCTGCTATCGCCATAAGAGGAACCGAAACTGTCGGCGTGCGCTTGCGGTGAAAAAGAAGCTAGCGCCAAAACCAAGGCGATAGATCCAAGCAAGAACGAAACGCGGCTTTGCGGCATAGGCAAACTCCCGGCGAAGAAAAAGACCTAAATAAGATAAATGGTTAACGACCTTCTGTCCAGACCTTTGTCGTATCCCGCTTGCTGGCAGGCCGTTCAGATTTTGAGCTTTTTGATCCGCTCGACCGCTTGGGCAAGCCGTTCTTTCGATACGGTAAGCGCAAAGCGAACATAGCCTTCGCCCGGATCACCAAAGCCATTGCCCGGTGTGGTAACGATGCCACATTCCTTGAGCAAAAGCGCCGTAAGGTCGGCCGACTTCATGCCGCTTGGCGTGGCGCACCAAACATAGAACGAAGCTTGGGGCGTTTCCGGCTTCAGGCCAGCGCTTTGCAACCCGGCAATCAGGACGTCGCGTCGCTCCTGATAAATCTGGCGCATGGCTTCGACGCAAGATTGGTCGCTGTCCAAAGCAGCAAGGCCCGCTTCTTGAACGGCGTTAAATGCGCCGGAATCGATATTCGATTTGACTTGGCCCAGGCCGTCGAGAATTTCGGCATTGCCGATGGCAAAACCAATGCGCCAGCCCGTCATGTTGAACGTTTTCGAAAGCGAGTGGAACTCAACGCCGACGTCGCGCGCGCCCGGCACGTCAAGGAAGCTTTCAGGCCGATACGAGTCAAAGCCCATTTCGGAATAAGCCGCATCGTGCGCGACGATGATGTTGTATTTTTTCGCAAAGGCGACGACTTCCTCAAAGAAAGCGCGGTCGGCCGTCGCACCCGTCGGATTGTTCGGATAATTGATGAACAAGATTTTGGCGCGCTGCGCGATATCTTCAGGGATAGCCTTCAGGTCGGGTAGAAAATTGTTTTTCTTAAGCAGAGGCATGAGGACCGGCGTGCCGCCCGCATAAAGCGTGCCCGACAAATAAACCGGATAGGCAGGCGAGGGGATCAGCGCAATATCGCCGGGGTTGAGAAAGGCGAGCGGGAAATGCGCAATGCCTTCCTTTGAGCCAATGAGCGTCAGAACTTCCGTCGCAGGGTTGAGGTCAAGGCCAAAGCGGCGCTTGCACCAGCGTGCGGCGGCATCGCGAAAGCTGTTCATGCCAGAGTAAGACGGATATTGATGGTTCTCTGGTTTTTGCGAGGCCTTGGCCAGCGCTTCGACGATAAAGGCGGGCGTCGGTTGGTCGGGATCGCCCACGCCAAGATTGATGACGTCTTTGCCCTGCGCGACAAGCTCGGCTTTCAGTCGGTCAATTTCTTTGAAAAGATACGGCGGCAACTGGCTGAGGCGCGTGGCTTTCTCGATCTTCATCGTCGGGGTCCTTTCGTCGAATTACAGGTTTTGGCGCATCCATTGGCCCATGCGGCCAAAAAGACCGCCGCCCGCATGATCGGCATCCAAATGTGGGTCGAGCGTGTCCGGTTGCAAGGCCGCGACAAGGAGCCCTGCCGTCGTGGCAAAGGCCGCCCCTGAGGTCGCTTCCGCCAAACCGATGAGCGAGGGCGAGCCGCCGCGCAGGCCCTGATAGGGCCGCGAAATGCGCAAGGGGCGACCCAGCCGCACTTGTTTGTCGAGGATGCGTCCGGCCAAATCACGAATGCCGGGAAGCTGGCTTGTGCCGCCGGTCAAAACAACACGGCGTCCGGCCATATCGCTCATGCCGCTTTTGGCAAGGCGGGCGCGGATCATCTCGAATATTTCTTCAAGACGCGGCTGGATGATTTGAATGAGGTTCGATTTCGGTAGATGGTTGGCGAACTCGGGCGCTTCCTCACCGACCTGCGGGACGTCGATAATTTCGCGTTCGTCCAGCGGCGAAACGACGGAGCTGCCATAAAGCGTCTTCAGCCGTTCGGCATGCGCATAGGTCGTGGTTAGGCCGCGCGCGATATCGTTGGTGATATGAATGCCGCCGACGGGCAAGCCATCCGAAAAGATCATGTGGCCATCGAAGAAAATGCCGATGCCCGTTGTGCCCGCGCCGATATCGACCAGCGTGCAGCCCAGATCCATTTCGTCTTCGACAAGGCAGGAAAGGCCGCTGGCGAGCGGCGAAGCGATCAAACGTTCGACTTCCAAATGGCACCGCGCGACGGCGGTTTCCAGCGTGCGCACCGGGCCAAAGGCCGCCGACACAAGATGATAATCGGCTTGGAGCGTATGGCCGATCATACCCAAAGGCTCGCGAATGCCGCGTTGGCCGTCCAGCATGTATTGGACGGGAAGCGTGTGCAAAAGCTCCATCGTGTTATCGGCGGATTCTTCAACGGCCATCGTCTGCGCTTGCGCAATCAGGCGATCCATATCGTTCGACGTGATTTCACGCCCGGCGAGCGGTAGCGTGACGCCAACCGTCTGCGAAAGAAGCTGCGGCGCAGCGACGTTGACGATCACGCGGTCGATGGTTTCGCCCGCCATTTGTTCAGCCGTGATGACGGCGGCGGAAACCGAGCGTTGCACGGCCTCCATATCGGCGACGAGGCCCGCGCGAATGCCCTCGGACGATTGATGGCCAATGCCGATCACATGCGGTTGGCCCATTTCATCCAGCCGCGCGATAAAGCACGCGATCTTGCTCGACCCGATATCAAGCGCGGCATAAACCTCGCCTTGTCCGGCGCTGGGTTTATCGAAAAGCCATTGCGAAAATTTGTTCATTCCTTGTCTTCTCCAAATTGAGGCGCAGCAGGCTGCGTGCCCGGCTCGATCACCATGCGATCAGGTAATCTGAGATCGATGGCGATGATGCTTCGCTCCGTAATTTTCTGCTCTTGAATGAGCTGGGTCAACTTTGTCAAAGCTTCCTTCATGTTCATTTCCGGCAAGCGAACGAGTAAATTGGGCTGGATATAGATATTCCAGCGCCTTTTGCCCACGCGGACGGCGGCTTTGAGAACCTGCGAGACAGCTGGAAAGGCGCGCAAATCGGCCAATAAAGCCTTGGTTTGTTCCGGCGCAGCATTGCCGACGACAAGCGGCAGGTTCGGGAATTGTTCGGGTTTGGCGGCTGTCAGCTCTTTGCCATCGCGGTCGATCACAAAGGTTTGGTCATCGTGCTGCCAGCGAGCCATTGGCTGCCGTTCGGTCAGGCGGACGATGATCTTGTTTGGCATGCTGCGTAAAATAGCCACCGACTCCGTCCAAGGCAAAGTCATGATCCGGTCATAGGCCTCTTGGGGGGCGAAGGTGAAAATGGGTGAGCCTGCCTGAATACCGAGCGCACCCAAAAGCGCGTCGCGGTCGGTGTAATAGCGGCCTTCGACCATGACATCGGCGACTTTAAATCCGGCGCGTTGCGTGAGGTCAAGCGTCGCGCCCACGATTTTGTCGCGCTGTCTTTGAGGCCATGTGCTGTGCCACACCATATAGGACGACAAAATGACGGCGATCGTCACCAACACCAACAAAGCGAGGCGCGAGCCAAAGCCAAAGAGAGGGCGGCTTGCTTCTTCGGGGGCGGTTACCGTGTTTTGGCGGACGCTGCCGCGCAATGGTTTCTTTTTCTTTTTTATGACGCGGGGCATGTCGGATGCTCCAGAATCCAGCTGATAAGCTCGTTAAAGTTCATACCGGCAAAGGCGGCTTGTTCGGGCAAAAGCGAAAGCTCGGTCATACCCGGTTGCGTATTCATCTCAAGGAAAAAGATGCCGTCTGTGCCGGGCTTGCTGTCATCCCAGCGGAAGTCGCAGCGCGCCGCACCTTGGCATCCGGCGGCAAGATAGGCTTTTTCGGTGAGCTGTTTCACTTCCGCCTCAATAGGGGCGGGAATGGGCGCGGGCAACAGATGCTCCGTCGCGCCGGACGAATATTTGGCCGTGTAATCGTAAAATTCCTGATCGCGGGGACGCAGCTCAGTCACGGCCAGCGCTTTGGCCGTTTTCCCGTCGCCAAGAACGGCAACCGTCAGTTCGCGGCCTGGCACGAACGCTTCGATCAAAACGCGTTCACCATAGATCCAGCCGTCTTCTTCGATGGCGTTCTTGTGATCGTTGTTTTTGACGATCCGCACGCCGACGCTCGATCCTTCGTTGGTCGGCTTGATGACAAAGGGCGGCTCCATCGGATAGCCTTTGGCAAGAATTTCTTCGCGCGTGACGACAAAGCTTGGCGCGCAGGGAATGCCATGCGTCAGGGCGACGGCTTTCATCGTCGGCTTATCCATCGCGATGGCTGAGGCCAAAACGCCTGAATGCGTATAGGGAAGGCCGACATATTCCAAAAGGCCTTGTACCGCGCCATCTTCGCCCATGCGGCCATGCAAGGCGTTGAAGATGACGTCCGGCTTGTATTCTGTTAACGCTTGGACAAGGCCAACGGCATCGCGCTGTACGTCAATCGCGCGCACATTGTGGCCAAGCTCTTGCAAAGCTTTCGATACCGCGCCGCCGGAAACCAGCGAAACTTCGCGCTCGGACGAGAACCCGCCCATCAGGACGGCGACTTTCTTTGGTGCTGCGGTCATGGAGCTGTGCCTTTCTATTGGTTGATGCCGATAATTCGAATTTCCCACCGAAGCTCAAAACCTGATTTCTGTTTGACGCGACGGCGGACTTCTTCGCCGAGAGATTCAAGGTCTGCGGCGGTCGCCGTGCCGGTGTTGATCATAAAATTGCTGTGCATCTCGGACATCATCGCGCCGCCGATCCGAAGGCCCCGACAGCCCGCTTCGTCGATCAGCTCCCAAGCTTTATAACCCGGCGGATTGGCGAAGGTCGATCCGCTCGTTTTTTCGTGGATCGGTTGCGAGGTCGTGCGCTGCTCTTGGATTTGTTTCATCTGCGCGGCGATGGTTTCTGTATCGCCCGGCTTGCCGCGCAATGTTAGCGCAAGGAAAAGCCAATCCTGTGGCGCTTCGCACAAACGATAGGATAAGCCCATTTGTCCGACGCCGATGGTTTTGAGTTGGCCCTTGCGGTCAACGATATCCACCGTTTGCAAAATATGTTTGATATCGCTCCCGTATGAGCCCGCATTCATGCGCAAAGCGCCGCCCAGCGTGCCCGGAATGCCGCAAAGGAATTCAAGCCCAGTCAATCCGGCATCGCGCGCCGCGCGTGCCACATTGATATCCAAGGCCGCCGCGCCGACATGCAGCGTTTCGCCTTCGACGGTGATCGCGCTAAAGGCTGGGCCAAGGCGAATAATGACGCCCGGCACGCCGCCGTCGCGCACCAAGGTGTTGGAGCCAACGCCCATAAAATGCAAAGGGATGTCGCTGGGAAGGTTTTTAAGAAAGAACGAAAGATCCTCGGCATCGGCCGGTTTGTATAATACTTCCGCCGGACCGCCCACGCGAAACCATGTGTTGTCCTTCAATGGTGCGTTTGCCGTCAACGAACCGCGCACGGACGGCAAGCGCGCGATTAAACCTTCGGAAAATGTCGGCAAAAGATCGCTCATGCGTTTTTCGTGTCGGCCGAGGTCAAGGTGCGTTTGGCAAGCTCGTCCGGCAGGGCATTCGCCCATTTCGAGATCGAACCCGCGCCAAGGCAAATGACGTAATCGCCCGGCTTGGCAAGCTTAGCAATCATGTCGGGCAACGCTTCGGGCGAGGACAGAACATGCGCCTCACGGTGACCATGATCGTGCAGACCAGCGACCAAGGCTTCTTTGGTCGCGCCGTCGATGGGGTCTTCGCCAGCTGGATAAACGTCCGAGATGAGCACAATATCTGCATCGTTAAAGCAAGTGCAGAAATCGGCGAACAGATTCGACAGCCGCGAATAGCGATGCGGTTGCATCACGGCGATAATGCGGCCCGTCTCGCCTTTGGCTTGGAGGCCAGCTTGAAGCGTTGTCGCAATTTCTGCCGGATGATGCGCGTAATCGTCGATAATCGTTACGCCGTGCGCTTCGCCCGCGTGGGTAAAGCGGCGCTTGACGCCTTCGAACGAGGCGAGGGCCTTGTACAGAACGGCGGTCGGGAAAGCAAGTTGCCGCCCGACAGCCAAAGCGGCCAGAGCGTTTTGCACATTGTGGCGGCCAATAACGGACAGCTTAAAATCCTTTACTGTTTCGACGTCGCCGGTTTTGTAATCGGTGAAATGAACGTCAAACGTCGAACCTTTCGGGCCCGAGCGGACATTGACAGCGCGAACTTCGGCCTGCGGCGAAAAGCCATAGGTCACAAGGCGGCGATCCTGCACGCGGGCGATGAGCGCCTGCACTTCAGGATGATCGACGCACAAAACGGCAAAGCCGTAAAAGGGAATGTTTTCGACAAAGGTGAGATAGGCGTCTTTTTCCGCGTCGAAATTCTTGTAATGGTCAAGATGTTCGGGATCGATATTTGTTACGACGGTGATCGTGGCGGGAAGCTTGGTAAAGCTGCCGTCGGATTCATCGGTCTCGACAACCATCCAATCGCCAGAGCCAAGGCGCGCGTTTGTGCCATAGGCATTGATAATGCCGCCGTTGATAACGGTGGGGTCAAGCTCGGCGGCCTCGAACAGAGCCGCAACCATGGATGTCGTCGTTGTTTTGCCATGCGTGCCGCCGACGCCAACCGACCATTTCAAACGCATCAGCTCGCCCAGCATTTCAGCGCGGCGAACGACCGGGATCATGGCGGCGCGCGCGGCGACGACTTCGGCGTTGTCTTTTTTGACGGCGGAGGAAATGACGATGAGCGCGGCTTTGCCGATATTCTCGGCTTTATGACCGATGGTGATGGCAATGCCTTTTTCGCGCAGGCGTTTGACGTTGGCGTTTTCGGCCAGATCGCTGCCTTGGACTTTGTAGCCGAGGCGATGCAAAATTTCGGCGATGCCGCTCATGCCAATGCCGCCGATGCCGACGAAATGGATCAGCGAAACGCTGAGCGGGCTAAACGGTTGGCCAAAGCCTTGATTGGGGTCGGTGGGGCAAAGAAGGGTCATTCGAAAATCTCGCGTGTAGAAAGGGCCAAAGAAGATTCTTTGCCCGAATGGTCGGGGTTTTGGGCCGAGGTCGCCTCGTAAAGGGCGGGGGGCTGTCCAATCGTTTCGTAAACGGCATCTGCCAGTTTGTCGGCGGCTGAGATTGTGCCCCATGCGCGCGCGGCGGCGGCAGCTTGGACAAGCGATCCCGGCATTGTGAAAAGGGATTCCAAGCGAACGGCCAAAGCTTCGGGCGTAAAGGCCGCCTGCGGAATAAGCCAGGCGCCACCGACGGCGGCTAGAGCTTCGGCATTTTTCATTTGCTCGCCCGCGTGGCCATGCGGAAAGGGCACGAGGATCGACGGACGACCGATGGCGGAAAGTTCAGCCACAGCGCCACCGCCGGAGCGGCCAATCACGAGATGCGTCGTTGCCATGCGTTCAGGTACGTCTTTGAAAAAGGGTTGGAGTTCGGCTTCGACGCCGACGCCCGCATAGGCGGCGCGGGCGGCTTCAAGATCTTCGGCGCGGCATTGTTGCGTGACGATCAGACGTGCGCGAAGCGGTTGCGGCAAAAGCCCTAGCGCTTGGGGCACAACGTGCGAGAAAATCTGCGCGCCAAGTGAGCCGCCCAAAACGAGCAGACGGATCGGTCCTTCTTCTTCGATGGACGCATAGGGCGTCGCGCGCAAAGCGGCGAAAGCCGGACGTACGGGATTGCCCGTGCGGACGGTCTGTGTCTTGACGTTCATCGGCCTATCGAAGACTTGCGGGAACGAGATGGCCAGCGTTTTCGCCATCGGCAAAAGGGCGCGGTTCGCGCGGCCCAACACAGCGTTTTGTTCATGCAGAACGACAGGCACGTTCATGTGCGCGGCGGCATAAAGCAGCGGCACAGAAGGATAGCCGCCAAAGCCGATGACGGCGGCGGGCTTAAGCCGATGGATCAAAAGGGCGGCCTGAAGAACGCCAAAACCCATCTCAAGGATGCTGAAGATTTTGCTCAGAACATTGCGGCCTAGCGCGCAGGCGCGGACATGATGGACGGGAATGTCGAGGTCAAAGCTAAACTTCTGGCCGCGTTTGTCTGTGACAAGGCCCACGCGCGCGCTGCGTCCCAAAAGTTCGCGCGCAAGCGCTTCGGCAGGGAACACATGACCGCCGGTGCCGCCAGCAGCGAGAAGGAAAAGAGGCGAGACGTCGCTCATGAACCGGAAACCTCGAAAACGAACCAGATACGAGGCTCCAATAGACCTCTTTTCCTGCTGGGGGGCAAGAGGGGAGGCGGAAGAAAATAAGCCGTTTTTGATTCGTTAAACGTCCGAAAGGCCGTACCTTTTGCGGGTCAGGGCTAAAAGCATCCCCATTTCGAGAGCCATCGCCCACAAAGACGAGCCACCATAGGATAAAAACGGCAATGTCATGCCTTTGGCGGGCATGAGTCGCAGCGTCGAACTCAGGTTGATGGCGACTTGCGTGCCGAACTCGATCAAAAGACCGCTGACGGCTAAAAGGATGAATAAGTTGTTCTCGCCCCGGGCTCGCCAAGCGCCGCGAAGCACGATAAAGGCGAACAGGGCTACGATGCACAGCGCGCCGATGAGGCCCAGCTCTTCGCCCGCGACGGCAAAGACAAAGTCGGCATGCGCGTCGGGAATGGCCATCTTGACCGTGCCCGATCCCGGGCCTGTGCCGAAAATGCCGCCGTTCGTAAAGGCTTTCAACGCCAAATCGGCCTGATACGTATCGCCGCTATGCGTGATGAAACGGTCAAAGCGCGAGGCAAAGTGGGGGTAAATGTAATAGGCCGCGCACAGAGCGAGAAAGCCGAAACCCGGCGCAAGCCCAGCCAGCAACAAAGGCATGCCCGCCAGAAAATATTGACCGACCCAAATGGCGGTGACCAAAACCGTCATGCCGATATCCGGCTGGCCCAAAAGACAACCGACAATCATCAGGTAGATAAGGACGTTGATGCCGAACCCCGGAAAGCCTTTGCGCTCGCATTGTCGGGCGAAAAGCCATGCGGCCACGACGGCAAAGACGGGTTTAACGAACTCCGATGGCTGGAACGAAGCCGCGCCAACTTGAAGCCATCGTGTCGCGCCTTTGATCTCCGTGCCCCAGAATAACGTTCCGGCAAGGAAAGGGATGAAGAGTGCCAAAAGAGCCATACTGAGCCAAAGGACATTGCGCGGCGCCATGAGCGAAAGGCCGAACATGAGGGCAAAGGCCGGAACCAGCATCATCAGATGGCGTTCGACGAAATAAAAGTTGCTCAGGCCGTGTTTGACCGCGACGGCTGGGGTCGCGGCTTGGATCAAAAGGATGCCAAGGCCGATCAAAAGGATCAGCGCCAAAAGCATCCAGCGATCGACGGTCCACCACCAGCGGCCAATAATGGTTTGATCGGAACGGGAAACAGGAACCATGGCTTAGGCCCTTTTCTTCATGGCGTTAACAAGGGCGGCAAAATGCGCGCCGCGCGCTTCGAAACTATCGAATTGATCCCACGAGGCGCAGGCCGGAGAGAGAAGGACGACGGAGCCTTTTCTTTTGTGTTCAAAGGCCATTGCAGCGGCATTCTCACATGCGACATCAAGTGTGCCGCACTTTGTAAAGGGGACGCCACGCGCTTCGCACCAAAGGGCAAAGGCGTCGCTGGCCTCGCCAATCAGAAAGGCGTGTGCCACCGGGGCCATCAGTTCTTCAAGGCCGGACAAGCCGCCAACCTTGGGCCGTCCGCCGATGATCCAATAGATCGTTTCGTAACAGACAAGAGCCTTGCTGGCGGCGTCGGCGTTGGTCGCTTTGCTGTCATTGATGAACCGGACGCCATCGATCTCCGCGACCAATTGCTGGCGGTGATCAAGCCCGGGAAAAGAGCGCAACCCTTCTTCGATGGCCGTGCGTGAAAGGCCTAAGGCGCGGCAAGTCGCATAAGCAGCCGCAGCGTTTTGCGCATTATGTAAACCGGGAAGGGTTGAACAGGCCGTTATATCAACGGGTTCTTTTTCCCCCTTCACGTAAAGCATGCGGTCTTTGATATGGATGCCGCACGTCACATCGTGCTTGGTCGAAAGTTCGTGGAGCTTGATATTCCGGTAGGGGATCAAGCGCTCCATCACCGATTTGGTTTCCGGCTCATCCGTGCCGAGGATCAATGTTTGTGGTGTTTCCCGGCTCGCGATATTCATTTTTGCGTCGATATAACCTTCAAGGCCGCCATGCCGGTCGTAATGATCCGGCGTGATATTCAAAAGCACCGCGACCTTGATCGGGTTGGATTGGATCAGGTCAAGCAGATAGGACGAAAGCTCAAGGACGTAAAAGCCGTCTGCGCCCAAAGGTTCCAAAGACAAGGCTGGCGTGCCGATATTGCCGCCCACTTGAACCTTGCGACCCGCGTCCGTGAGAATGTGCGCGATCAGGGCCGTTGTGGTCGATTTGCCGTTCGTGCCCGTAATGCCAACAAAGGTCGCCTTAGGGCAGGCGGCGAACAAAAGATCGATATCGCTTAAAATGGGGATGCCTGCCGCGCGGGCCAGCGGAACGGCGGCGTGAGGCTTGGGATGCGTAAGCGGAATGCCCGGCGCCATGACAAGCGCGGTGACCTGCGTCCAATCGACTTGAGCTGGTGGCGTCAGCGTATAACCCGTTTCGCGGATCGCCTTTTGGCCTTTTTCCTGATCGTCCCACGCCCAAAGGGTTGCGCCGCTGGCGCGCAAGGCGGCGGCGCTGGCTTTGCCCGATTTGCCGAAGCCTAGGACGTAAAAGGTTTTGCCGTTGGCGTTGGGAACCGGGATCATGGCCTTAACGTAGTTTCAAGGTGGACATGCCGATCAAGGCAAAGATGCACGCCAAAATCCAAAAGCGAATGACGACGGTCGGTTCGGACCAACCCATTTTCTCAAAATGATGATGAATGGGGGCCATACGGAAAATGCGTTTGCCCGTCAATTTGAACGAAGCGACTTGCAGAATGACGGAGACGGTCTCCATCACGAACAACCCGCCGATGATGGCAAGCACGATTTCGTGCTTGATGATGATGGACGTTGCACCGATAGAGCTACCCAGCGCCAGCGAGCCCGTATCGCCCATGAAAACCTGCGCAGGCGGCGCATTGAACCACAAAAACCCAAGGCAGGCGCCGACCAAAGCGCCGCAAAAGACGGCTAGCTCGCCCGCGCCGGGGACGTGGGCAACTTGCAGATAATTAGCGAACATCGCGTTGCCGACCAAATAGGCGATGAGGCCAAAGCACAGCGCGACGATCAACACGGGCACGGTGGCGAGGCCGTCAAGGCCGTCGGTTAAATTGACGGCGTTGCTCGCGCCGACGATGACAAAGGTCGAAAAAAGGTAAAACAGATCGCCAAGGGGAAGAAACGCATCTTTCAAGAAAGGGATGGCGATGCTGGTCGCATGGGGCCCGCCTGCAACGCTGACAATGTACCACGAAGCCGTGCCCGCGATCAGCGTTTGCAGCGCCAGCCTGATTTTGCCCGGCACGCCACGCGGGTCGTGTTGGGTGAGCTTTTTGTAATCGTCGGCAAAGCCAATAAGCCCAAAGCCAACGGTAACGGCCAAAACCGTCCATGTATATTTGTTGGAAATATCCATCCATAGAAGCGTGCTGACGATCACCGCGACAAGGATCATAAGGCCGCCCATTGTCGGCGTGCCGCGTTTTTTCAAATGCGTCGCGGGGCCATCTTCGCGAATAGGTTGGCCTTCGCCTTCCTTGAGGCGCAGCCAGCGAATGAGCTGAGGTCCGAAAACGAAACAAATGATCAAAGACGTCGCAATGGCGCAGCCTGTCCGGAACGTGATGTAGCGGAACAGGTTGAAGAAGATGAAATCCGGTGCGAACGGCGAAAGAAGTTGATAAAGCATGAGAAGATAGACCTGATAAAGAAGAAGTCTCCGTTAACCGGCGCAACGGCGGGCTGGGTCGGACTCGGCGGCCAGCGCGCGCAAAGCGCCCGTGATGATTTCCATGTGCATGCTGTGCGAGCCTTTGACAAGCACGGCATCGCCAGCCTGAACGCTTTCGCGAACGAGCGGCGCAAGAGATTCGCTATCGGGCATGTGGCAGCCGCGCATCGAGGCGGGCAGGGCCGCATGTAAATGCATCATCATGTCGCCGCAGCAATGGACGATATCAATTTTATTTTCCACCAACTTCTGCGCCAAGCCTGCATGCAAGGCGGGGCTTGTGGGGCCCAGCTCACGCATGTCGCCAAGAACGGCAATGCGGCGTCCCCCGGGGGGGAGGGTTGTTTGTCCTAAAAGGGCAAGCGCGGCCTGCGTTGCGATGGGGCTGGCATTGTACGTTTCGTCGATCAGCGTGAACGAACCGCCGGAGGAAAGGGCGATGGTCTGGCGCGTGCCGCGTCCTTGCGGTGGGCGATAGGCCGATAAAGCTTCGGCGCAAAGTTCGATATCGGCATTGGCAGCGGCGCAGGCCAAAAGCGTGCCGAGCGCGTTAAAGGCCAGATGCGCGCCGGGCGCTGCAAGACGGAATGTGATCTTTTCACCCAGAATGACGGCTTCGATGGTCGAGCCTTCATCATCCATCGTGAGCTTCAAAAGGCGGCCATCGCTTTTCGGATCGCGGCCAAAGCCCAAAACTTTTTTGAGGCCCTGCGTGCGTGCGGCGGCCAAAAGGCGCGCGAAATGCGGATTGTCGCGATTGATGACGGCGATACCTGCCGGGTCCATGCCAAGGAAGATCTCAGCCTTGGCATCGGCAATCGCTTCGACAGACGGAAAATTTTCAAGATGCACGGCTTCGACATTTGTAATCAGCGCGACGTGCGGCAAAACTTCTCGCGCTAAGGGGCTCAGTTCGCCCGCATGGTTCATGCCGATCTCAAAGATGCCGTAACCGAAATCCTGCGGTAGGCGAGAGAGCGAAAGCGGCACACCCCAATGGTTGTTGAGGCTGCCCTCGGTCGCATAGGTGTCCTTGACGGAGCCCAGCATGAGCCGCAATTGTTCTTTGCTGCTCGTTTTACCAACGGAGCCTGTGACGGCGACGATTTTGGCGTGGCTGCGTGCGCGGCCTACGCGGCCTAAATCCTGAAGCGCGGTAAAAGTGTCTTCGACGGCGATCAAAGGAAAATCGGGCGGAACCTGCGGCGGACGTTTGGCCACAAGCGCAGCGCAAGCGCCAGCTTCGACGGCTTTGTGCACATAGGCATGGCCATCAAGCGCATCGCCCTTGATCGCGACAAACAAATCGCCGGGATGCGTGGTGCGGCTATCGATGGACACGCCTCGAGCCGTCCAATCTTGCGGGTGCAATGATTGGCCGCGCACAGCGCGCAAAACATCTTGAGCTTGCCACGAAAGGGTCATGCGTTCGTTTTTCCTATAGCTTCCCGTGCGACTTTAGCGTCGTTGAAGGGCAAAATTGTGTCGCCGACGATCTGGCCTTCTTCATGGCCTTTGCCAGCAATAACAAGGACATCGCCCCAATCGAGCGATTCAATGGCTGTTTCGATGGCTTCAGCGCGGCTGCCGATTTCGCGCAGATTCGGTCCCGCTTGGCAACCGGCAAGAATTTCTTTGCGAATGGTTGGCGCTTCTTCTTTGCGCGGGTTGTCGTCTGTGACGATGACTTTGTCGGCAAGGCGCTGCGCAATTTCGCCCATAAGGGGACGTTTGCCTTTGTCGCGGTTGCCGCCGCAGCCAAACACGACATGCAATTTAGCGTTGGGTGTTGCCGAAACATGGGGTCGCAGCGTGGACAGGACATTTTCAAGCGCGGCGGGTTTGTGTGCGTAATCGACGAACACCGTGCCGCCCGAAGATGTCTTGCCGATCAGCTCTAAGCGTCCCGGCACGCCTTCTAGCGTTGTCATGGCCTCGACCATCTTGTCGGGATCTTCGCCGCTGGCCACGGCAAGGCACAGCGCGCATAGGGCGTTCCAAATTTGGAACTCACCGATAAGCGGCAAGTCCATTTCGTACGGGCGGCCCATGAGCTCGAAACGAAGTTCTTGGCCGTGCGGCGCGGGGCAATGCGCCAGAAGCGTCAGATCTTTGCCATCGTGGCCAAAGCTGATGATCTGATGATCGCGCGCCTCGCAAACGGCTTTGATTTTCTCAAACTCAGGAATGTCAGCGTTCAAAACGACGGGGCTGCCGGGATTCAACAAAACTTCAAACAGGCGCAGCTTGGCCGCCAAATAGGCTTCCATCGTTTTGTGATAATCGAGATGGTCGCGCGACAAGTTGGTAAAGGCCGCGCTTTTAATCGCAACGTGGTCAAGCCGGTTGAGCTCGATCCCGTGGCTGGACGCTTCCATCGCAAGGTGCGTGACGCCTGCGCCTGCGACTTCGTCGATGGTTTTATGAAGGGTCACCGGGTCGGGCGTTGTGAGTGAGCCATAGCGATTGATCCCCGGCGCAATAATGCCAAGCGTGCCAAGGCTCGCGGCGGCGTGGCCTGCCTTACTCCACAATTGCCGTGCAAATTGAACGGTGGAGGTTTTGCCGCTTGTGCCCGTGACGGCCGCAATCCATGCCGGTTGGCGCGGATAGAAATGAGCGGCCAAGGTTGAAAGAGCTTCGCGTACGTTCGGGACGCCGATGAAAGCAACGCCAGCGGGCAGGGCGGGCAGCTCGCTACCCGTTTCGCTCAGGAGTGCGGTTGCGCCGCGCGCGAGCGCATCGGAAATAAAAGAGCGGCCGTCTTGCTGCGTGCCGGGCACGGCGACAAAGAGGAAATCTTTTTGCACTTGGCGTGAATCAGCCGTCAGCCCGGCGATGGGAAGGTCGGCGCCGTTGAGGCTCGCGCCCTTAATGGGTGCTATTAGATTCGACAGCTGCATAATCATCCGCATCGTTTCCTATCTTCAAACTATCCAACACTTCGGAGCCAAGCGGACGAAGCAATTGGTACTCGGTTGAGGCCATGACGTCTTTATCAATGGGCGGCAGGTCGAGAAGCGGGCCAATTTGGCTAATCACATGGCTAACGACTGGCGCTGCCGTCCAAGCGCCTGTGGCAAAGCCATAGGTTTTGGCCGTTCCCTTCGGATCGTCCAAAAGGGCATAAACAAGATAGCGCGGCGCGTCGGCGGGGAAAACCCCAAGAAAAGAAGAAACGCGGGCATTTTTACTATATTTCCCGCCGCTGAGCTTATCGGCCGTACCGGTTTTTCCGGCGACGAGGTAGCCGGGCACGTCGCCTTTCGCTCCGGTGCCCTTTTTAACCACAAGGCGCATCAAAGCCCGCATTTGAGCCGAGGTTGTCGGCGTGATAAGCAAAGGCGCTTGGGCGGCTTCGGTCTTTTGCTCTTTTGACATCTTAAGCAGCGTTGGCGTCACCTTGTGTCCGCCGTTGAGCAAAGCGCTAGCGGCGCCGGTCAACTGGACGGCATCGACGGCGATGCCGTGGCCGAACGAAATCGTCATCATCGTCGTTTCGCGCCAATTGGCGTTTGAGGGAACGATGGGCGCGCCGATTTCCGGGACTTCGAGTTTGGCTTTTTCGGTAAGGCCAAGGGAGCTTAAAAACGCTTTTTGTCGTTCGACGCCGAGGCGCTCAGCCATGCGAGCCGAGCCAATATTGGACGACACCATCAAAATCTCAGCCACATTGAGCCATTGTTTGGCCGGGTGATAATCGCGGATTATCTTATCGCCGATTTCGATAGCGTGGATCGTATCGAACCGTTCGCCCGGTTTGATGAGGCCTGAATTGAGCGCCATGGCCGTGTTGAAGATTTTAAACGTCGATCCCATTTCATAAACGCCGAGCGTCGCCCGGTTGAAAAGGGCGTCGGGATCGGCGGTTCCCGGCATTTGCGGATCGAAATCGGGCAGAGAAACCAGCGAAAGAATTTCGCCCGTGTTGATGTCCATAACGATTCCGGTCGCGCCAAGCGCCTGATATTCGTCCAGCGCGGCTTTAAGCTCGCGGTGCATGATGTTTTGCAGGCGGATGTCGATAGAGGAACGAATGGGTTCGGGGTTGCTTTCAAGGCGTTCGTTCAGACCTTTTTCAAGGCCCGCGATTCCGTTGTTATCGATGTCCGTATAACCGATGGCGTGCGCCGTCACTTCGCCCGAGGGATAAATGCGGCTTTCGTCTGGCACAAAGCTCATGCCCGCAAGGCCGAGATTGTTGATCTCGTAAACCTGCCGGGGGACAAGCCGACGCCGCACCGTGATGTAACGCTTGGCGGCTTTGATATCTTCAAGGAGCTTCGCTTTGTCGAGGTCGGGGAGAACCAAGCCAAGTTTTTCGACCGCTTCGTTGGGGTTCAGCACTTTTGGCGCGTCCGCGACAAGCGCCATGGTGGGTAGAGAGGTCGCGAGAATAGTGCCGTTGCGGTCTTGGATATCGGCACGTGCGACAACCGGCAGTTCGCCCGAAAGGGCCTTCATCTGCGGTGGTTCTTGCGGCACGCCGCCAAGGGTCAAAACGGTCAAACGGCCAGAAACAAGCGTAAAGAAAAGACCAAAGGCGAGGATAACGAACGTCAGTCGTCCCTTGGCGCGCGTGAGGGCCATTTCGCCGGGCGAAGAAAAGTGACGGGGCGACTTAGAATTCTTCGGCGCGTTCATAGCGCCTGCGAGTCCCGGAAGGGAAGGTTGCTGGCGCGATGTGTTACGGCGTCCTTGCGAGCGCCAAGGCGTCATGGCTCTTCGCCGACGGGAGGCACGAGATTATAGGAGGAATCTTCGGTATCGACCATGGCGAGGGAACGATGATCCTTCGGGGCCGTTTCGGCGCTGGCTGCCTTGCGGATGACAAGACGCGTGTTGATGTGCTCAGACTCGCTGGCCACGGCTTCCGGCTTATGCGTCGCGGTGCGTGGGTCGAGGCTGGCGATCGGCGCAGCCTTGACGATTGTGCCGCCCATGGCTTCCCTGTGGGTTGGGGTAAGCTCTCTCAATTTACCGAGGCTAACGATCTGCGAGGGCTTGGTGGGCTGTAGGTCAAGGTGCTTGCGCGAAACTTCTTCGATCCGTGAAGGATCGCTTAAATAGACGTACTCGGCTTTCAAGACGTGGATGCTACGCTGTTCAGCTTCGATATCGCGGTTCAGCGAACGAAGATTTTGTCCCAACTCTTCGACGCGATAGCTGGTGTGATACAACCCCAGGCTAACGAGAATCGTGAGCGAGAACCAAAACAAGATGAGCGAGGCGCGAGTCATACGGCATTCTCCGTGGGGATCTGGACGAACGTTCTCTCGGCAACCCGTAAACGGGCGGAGCGGGAACGGGGATTCGCTTCGATCTCGGTTGCGGATGGTACTTGTGGTTTGCGAGTCATCAAGCGAAATGTTGGCTTGACAGAATTTTGTGTTTCCGGCGCATGACGTGAGGCGCGCGGCGCTGAGTCGCTTCGGTTGCGTAAGAATTCCTTCGCGACACGATCTTCAAGCGAATGAAACGCAACGACGGCCAAGCGGCCTTCGGGTTTAAGGATCGCTTCGGCGGCCGCGAGGCCGCGCGCGAGTTCGCCAAGTTCGTCGTTGACGGCGATGCGCAGCGCTTGAAACGTGCGCGTGGCCGGATCCGTTCCATCCTTGGCGCGGGGGACGACGCGGCGGACGATTTCGGCCAATTGGCTGGTGCGGACGATGGGGGCTTCTTGACGCGCGGCGACGATGGTGCGCGCAACGCGACGTGCGAAGCGCTCTTCGCCGAAGCGATAGATGATGTCAGCCAGCTCTTTTTCGCTGGCTTCGTTGACGATTGTGGCGGCTGAGGGGCCTTCTTGGCTCATGCGCATGTCAAGCGGGCCGTCTTGCTGAAACGAAAAGCCGCGCTGCGCTTCGTCAAGCTGCGGCGAGGAGACGCCAAGGTCGAACGCAACGCCGTCCACGGCGTCGATATTGGCGGCTTTGAGCAAATCTTTCATGTCGCCAAACGCGCCTTGCAAAAGGCGGAGGCGGTCACCGTACGTTGCGGCCAGCGCGCGGCCCGCTTCGATGGCGTCGGGGTCACGGTCGATGCCAATCACGATGGCGTCGGCGGAATCTAAAATCGCACGGCTATAACCGCCACGGCCAAACGTGCCATCCACATAAAGCCCACCGTCGCGCGGCGCGAGCGCTTCAACGACTTCGCGCATCATGACGGGGATATGAGCTTTTTTCGCTGTCATGGCTCAAAAGCTCCCTTCGCGATGGCTTGAAGCTTGGGCGATGATCTTGCTGAGCGAAAAATCTTGGGCGCGGGCAGCGCTGCGGGCCGCTTCGTCATAGGCGGTCAGCTTTTTGGGATTCCAAATCTGAAACGTTTTGCGGCGGCCAACGAAAGCCGCTTCTTCCGTGATGCCGACGGATTGCATGAGCTCATCCGGCAGAGAAATGCGGCCTTGGCTATCGAACGGCAATTGCACCGAGCCGCCAAAGATCGTCGTTTCGATGAGTTCGAATGTTTCGGGCGGTAAATCTTGTTTTTCGAGGCTTTCGCTCAAAAGTTCGAGATGCGCGATGGAGCAGGCGTCGAGCGCTTCGTGGTGCAACGAACGGAAAACGACGATGCCCGGCGCTTCGGAACCCAAAACGGCACGAAAAGAGGCTGGGACCGAGACACGTCCTTTCTTGTCAATCTTATTGACAAAACTGGACAGGAAAACGGCCATTCAAAGCCTCAATCATCGGGTTGCTCAAAGCCCTGATCTTGCCGCGTTGCGGTACGATCATTTGGGTCCTAATGGGATATCATGGGATGGCATGGGAAGGCAAGGGAATATGTGTAAAAAAGCAACAAAATACGCGAATTTATTATCTTTTTTCTGTTGGGCTTCATGTGATTTGAGGAGGAAAAACGGGAACAAAAAAAGAACATTTATAGCAGTTCATTTTTTGTTCTTTCGCAGCGCGGCATGAAAAAGCGGCACAGCGCAGGGATACGATGGGATGGAATCGTGAGAATCAAACGAGGGGTAGCGGCCAGCGTGTGGCCTGACCCTAGATCGTGATTTGGATCAGGCGCGTGAGCGTGTCGAACATGTTCGCGCCATCCCAAATGGGGTCGAGCGAGAGCGCTTGGCCGATGGGGACGATCCGGTCATAGCCTCTGCCGCCGCATTGCGTGACGAAAGCGTGAATTTCATCGGGGCCGAATCCCCACACGGCGAGCGTTTGATCGCGTTTTTCCGTGTAAATGGCGAGGTCGCGCAATTTCTCGATGGAGGTGCTGAGGAGCAAGCCATAGCCGAAATGCAGCTTTTTAAAAGCCGAAAGGCCCGTCCACCCGTCAAGCGTCATAACTGTCAGCGCGGCGTTATAGGTCGTTGTCGAGGCGAGCTTCAGATCGTGCAGACCAATATAATGGGCGTTCATCTTGCAGAGGTTTTCGGCAGCGCCGGGATGGCCGTACCGTTCGTCGGCGCGGTCGGCTAAGCGCGGATAAAAATCGTCGGCAGCGCGAGCGGCCGTTTCTTTATCGCCGATCCAGATGAGGAGATGCGGTGAGGCGCTGGCCATTTGGTCAAAAAGATAGATATCGTTGAACAGCGCGTGGACGAGCTGCTGTTTTTCAGGCGGATTGAGCGCCATGTAATGTTCGGCATTGAACGCCGCTGCCGAAAACCGGTCGGTAAAACAGATTTCGTGTGCGAGAGGTGGTAAGGGGATCGCGCGTATGTGCGCAATTGTTTCTTCATCACCCCAAGCCATGCGCGCATCGCAAAGGGCCGAAAGAGCCGACGTGATGATGTCGTCTTGGCTATAACGCACGAACAAAAGCCTGTTTTGAATGGAGGCTGGACATTTCGTCAGCGTCTCGCGGATCAGGACGAGCAAAAGCTCTTGTTCGGGGCTTGGATTTTCCGGTAGGCGAACGAGCGTCACGTTGCCGCCTAAGAGCGAAAAGGCCGAGGTCAAGGCAAACAGAATGTCGATATTTTGGGGCGGTATCTGAAAAACAATGCCGCGCGGCGCGCGCAAGGTCGCTTCTGGTGCGGAAAGGTGTTCCTGAATCATGCTCACGATGGCGCCGGGACGCAGCCAGAATCCGAGAGCCTGGAGCGAGGGATAGGACTTCGCGCGCGGATCGCTCAAAAGATGATGCGAAAGTTCGTTGCAATAGGCGACGGCCTCAGACGAAGCGACGCCGATGGGGGCTGTCGCTGTCTCAAAGGCGAGCGCAGCAAGCGCTTCCGCTGTGGTTTTCTGTTCGGTGGGGAGGAGACGAAGAAAGGGGGACATGACACTACTTTCGCTGAAGGCGCGGGAGAAAGCTCGGAAGTCTGCAGGGGGCAGAGATTCTCCGTTCAGGGGGAAGTTTAGAAAGAAAACTTTAATAGAATGGAAAGAGCCTTTTTTCTTTTGGCCCTATCTATTTCGATAGGAGTGAGAGGAACCCATCGGGATCGAGCGTGCCTCGTTCGCCCGTATGCCAAAGGCCGTTCATCTCATCGCCGCGCGTGAGGTCGGCGCGGGTGAGGGCATACCCCATCATGACGTTGGGTCCTTTGTAGAGAATCTGCGAATCTGCGCCGATTTCGAAATGGCCCCCGCGGATCGCATGACCGACCGTGCCGCTTTTTTCGGGGCACGCGTGTAAAGGCAAAACGGCCATGCGGGGCGCTGTTTCTGTTTGACCAAGGAGGATGAAGAAACGCCCCTTACGCTCTGTAATCTGTCGCAAAAGTTCGTGAATACGTTCCGGTTGCAGGCGGCCGCCTGCTTGCCAGAATGTTTGAAGGCGTGGCACATGCAATTTCTCAAGCGTTGCGTGCGCGATGTAATCGTAGTGGAACGGCGTGCCGGGGAAAAGCGTCGCTTCGCGCGCGAAGGCTTGTTCCCAAAAGGTTCTGCTTTTGACGTTTTGCTCGGTCAGAAGGGCGCTGGCTCCGGCACCAAGCATAAGCGCAAGCGTCGAAAAGCCGAATGAATACGAAAGCGGTAAGTGCGCTAGCGCCCGATCTTCAGATGTTACATGAAGAGCTTCAGCGCTCGCTTCAAGATTGCTCGCGATGTTTTTGTATGAGAGGCGGACGGTCTTGAGACTGCCTTCCGGTTCAGGCGGTTGGAAGAGGAGATAAAGATCTTGGTGCAAGGGAAGGCTGGCCGTTGTGCTTCGCCGCCAAAGGGTCAACTCAGGCGCTAGAGGCCACGAAACGTGGATATAAAGATCGCTTGGCCGCGCGTTTGTGGGGCAAACGACCCATTCGGGTTCATAGGCCTTGAGGAGAGGCCCCAGCCGCAAGGGCTCTCTGTCCGTGAGGAAAAGGGCGTGCCCGGCAACCGTGGCGCTCAAAAGGGCCATGACACCCGCGACGGTGCGTGGGAGGACGGCCAGGACAAGGCCGCGCCGCGCTTCACCCTCGCCCGGATTGCGCCATGAGGCCGCCAATGTTTTCAGTTGTTGCCGAAGCGAGCCATACGTTGTCGCCTTTTCGCTCGCGTCGTCCCAAAAAGCTGGGGTCTGGTCGAGCGCAACGGCGCCAGAAAGAAAAAAAGATAGAAAGGGAAGGGACGAGATACTCATTGTTTCTCTCCCGATAAGAGGCAAGGAGAAGCCTATCATTTCTCAACCGTTTTTGTCCATAAAGGTGCGAAGGCTTTGAAAGTCTTCGCTTGCGCAGCAAAAGCTTCGAAAGTGCTTCGAAAATCGATACAAAACAGCTCGGATTTAAACCTATTATCTATTTGAAACTAAACAATAAAACAGCTCTCAGCTTCACGAAATATTAACGCGATTCCGGTAGGATTGTATCTGTGGTGAGGGATAAGAAATCGATCGGCGGTCGCCATCGATCTTCGCAAGAGAGATAAAGGGAGAAAGATTATGCGCAATTTCTTGAGAGACGAATCTGGTGCGACAGCCATCGAATACGGTTTGATCGCTTCTTTGATCGCTGTGGCGATCGTCACGGCTTTGAGCCTTTTGGGTACCAAACTAACGGGTGTTTTCAATACCGTTACAAACAATTTGAACGCGGCATCGTAAGGAAACAGGCGGAAAAAGGGCGTTTCTTCCCGGAAAGGGGCGGCCGCGAAAGGCGGACCGCCCCTTTCTTTTGGGCGTTGGGGAAGCCCGGGACATCCCGTTGATATGCCTTTGTTTTAGTCTTTGACGACTCGGTTTTTGCGTATTAGGGTTTATTTCACCTTGATTAACGGAGTGACGCCATGCCCGAGACAACCGTAACACGCGCCCAGCTTGCCGAAGCTATTTATCAAGAAGTTGGCTTGTCGCGTAACGATTCAGCCCAACTCGTCGATACGATTTTGGAAGAAGTCAGCGCGGCGCTTATTCGCGGCGATATGGTCAAGCTTTCTTCTTTTGGTAGCTTCCAAGTGCGCCAGAAAGCTCAGCGTATCGGACGTAACCCGAAGACGGGTGAAGAAGTTCCCATTTTGCCCCGTCGCGTTTTGGTCTTCCGTGCCAGCCATGTCCTCAAGGACAAGGTCAATCGCGTCACGCATAGCTCTGATTCTTCCGAGCAAGGTGACGCATGAGCGGCTCGATCGGCGATAATGGGCTTTCTGCCTCGCGTGCGGCGGAGAGTAAAGCGCCGAACGCTTTTCGCACGATTAGCGAAGTCGCCGCCAATCTGGACGTGCCTCAGCACGTCCTGCGGTTCTGGGAAAGCAAGTTTCAACAGGTTCGTCCGCTCAAACGTGGCGGGGGGCGTCGCTATTACCGCCCCGAAGACGTTGTGCTTTTGTCGAATATTAAAGAGCTTTTGTATAACCAAGGATTCACGATCCGTGGCGTGCAAAAGCTTTTAAAGGAAACGGGGCGTACGGGCATTGTGCGTCCGTCGGTGGCCCGTTCGGCGGCTTCGCCTTCGTCGGTACAGGACGTTTCGCAAAATGTCGCTGCGTCGGCTTTGGCAACCCCATCTTCGACGTTGTCCGCTGGGGCTCGCCGCGAAGTTGAAAATGTCTTGGCTGAGCTTAAGGCCATGCGTGAGCTGCTCTTTCAAAACGGCATCTAATCCTCTCGACCCTAGTTTCTGCTCCTAAAGGCGCTTTTTTCGCGTGCCATCTCATCGCATGCATCAATGTCTTGTGAAGGATTTTGTGCTCTAAAGAAGATTCCTTCTTCTTAGGAGTTCGCTGCCGTGGGTACTTCGACAAAAGACATTCGCGTGATGACTAAGATCGCTGTTCTGGGCGGTCTGTGCGTTCTCATGATGGGTTGCTTGATTAGTCTAAGCTTGGTGCGCGTGCGCGCTTCAATGCTGGACGAACGGCGCATGGCGGTTCGTCATACGGTCGAAGAGGCCGAAAGTATCGCGCAGTTTTTCTATAATGATTTTCAAAAAGGTCTTTTTTCGGAAGCGGAAGCGCAAACGCGCGCAAAGGACGTTATACGAGCGCTGTCTCACAGAGAGGGCGGCTACATTTTTGTTATCAATCGAAACGGTGTGATCGAAGTGCACCGCGTCTTTTCGTATCTTGAGGGGCATTCTTACACGAGCATCAAAGAAGGCGATAACCAACATTTTGCGCACGAGTTTTTTCAGGTTGGCCCGGAAGGTGGGTACATCAGCTATACCTATAAAAAACCAGGCGGCGGCGATACGTTCTATCCCAAAATCTCCTATGTGCATGAGTTCGCCCCTTGGCATTGGGTGATGGTGGCGGGGCTTTATACAGACGATATTGACGATGCGTTCCGTGAGGCCATCTATCATTGGGCTTTGATTAGCATCGCGCCGCTCTTGCTGCTTATGGGGCTTGGATTCTATCTTGGCCGAACGATTGTGCGACCTGTGGCTGAACTTGCCCAAGCAAAGGAACAGGCCGAAGCGGCCAGCCACGCCAAAAGCGATTTTCTTGCGAACATGAGCCATGAGATCCGTACGCCGATGAACGCGGTGCTTGGCATGTCGCAGCTTTTGTTGGATACGGAGCTGAAACCGGAACAGCAGAACTGGGCCCAGATTATCTATCAATCGGGCGAGGGGCTTCTTGAGCTTATCAACGACATTCTCGATTTTACAAAGATCGAAGCGGGTCAGCTTCGTCTGGAAAATGTGAATTTCGATCTGTGCGCGACGGTGGGCGAGGTCACGGACGTTCTTTCGATTAAGGCGCGCGAGAAAGCAATCGAACTGATGGTTTCAATCAGCGACGATACGCCGCATTACATCATGAGCGATCCGGGGCGCTTTAAACAGATTTTGTTCAACCTGATTGGCAACGCAATCAAGTTTACGCTGCGCGGGCATGTGATGATCCGCATCCGCACCGAAGGAGTCGGGACGGATGAACGCATGCTTCATATTGCGGTCGAAGATACCGGCATCGGCATTCCGCAAAACAAGCAAGCGTATATCTTTGAAAAATTCACGCAGGGCGAAGAAACAACGACGCGCCGTTTTGGCGGCACAGGCCTTGGCCTTGCCATCACGCGGCATCTCGTGCACTTGATGGGCGGTGGCATTGACGTGACAAGCGAAGAGGGACGCGGCTCTTGTTTCTCCTATACGCTCAAGGTTAAGCCGGGCGTTCTCGAACGGGAAACCCATATCTTGCAGGATGTTTCCCTCATCGGAACGCGCGCCTTGATCGTGGATGATTACGCACCAAGCTGTGAGATTGTTCAGGAAAGCCTTTCTAAAATGGGGCTGCCAGCCGATTGCGCCGCGACGACAGCGGAGGCCTGGGAACAGCTTGCGAAAGCACAGGCCCGCGGTGCGCCCTATGACTTTATTATTCTGGATTACAAACTGGGCTCGGATAACGGCTTAGCCTTCTGCGGTGAGCTGATGAAAGATCCGCGCATGCCGCAAAAGCCAATGGTTTTAATGCTGACGGCTTATGGTCGCTATACGTCGCTTGAGCGCATGGCGGCGCATGGCGTGGCGGGCTTCCTTGTGAAGCCGTTCTTTCCCGACCATATGGAAGCCGTTCTTAAATTGTTACTCAGCGCACGGCAAAAGAGCACCCCTATGCCTGTCGTGACGCGTCATACCATCATCAAAATGTTGCGCGGCGAGGCGACGGGTGAAGCGGTGCGTGACGTATCGTTCGAAGATTTAACGATCCTTGTCGTTGAAGATATGCCGATCAATCGTATGTTGATGACGAAAATCCTCGACAAATATGGGTGCAGCGTCGATACCGCCGCCGACGGGGTCGAAGCTGTTCATATGGCAAAGGAAGAAGATTACGACTTGATCTTTATGGATTGCCAAATGCCGGAGATGGACGGCTATACAGCCTCGCGTAAGATCCGTGAGGCGGAGACGTTAAGTGGACGCCACACGGTCATCGTTGCTTTGACGGCGGACGCGATGACGACGGATCGCGAGCGTTGCCTTGATGCCGGGATGGACGACCATCTGGGCAAACCGTTCAAGCAAGAGCAGATCGTTGAGATGATCCAAAAATGGCGCGGAAAAATGGTCCTTCGATCCTGACCCTAAGCGTTCCATTTTCTCCGTTTGGAGGGGGACGTTTCTGGAACGGCCTTTATTTGATTTTCGGGTGAGCCTGAGGCTAACTGCTTCGATATATCCTCTATATATTGTAAGAAAAGTCCCTGCGACGTTTCTGAGGCCTTATAGAAGTGATAAAGAAAGTTGATAGCTTTGACTATTTCTTCGCTATCTGAAGCTCCCTCGATAAGAGTGGACTCATTCATTCCGGATTTACACTTGAACGCCGCTTGCTCGATCATTGTGGCAATCTCGGAAAGCCCCGCATCTTTTGCCTCATTGGACAAATAGCGCAAGGACGACTGAATGCCTTCGATGTTTGGTGTGTTGGATGACTGTGATTTCATAATAATCTCCGTCCAGATTAAGCCGCTTGCCGGGTAAGCGTATCGGTGCCGTATGAGAGAACCGGCTCATGAATGCCCGTTTTGTCGCGCACGTTATTGAGAACCGCCTCAGAAACAGGGAGCCATCCCGATATGATTTTATGGCCTTCCTCACTTTTAGAGGGCTCTCCCATCCATTCGACATCCCACCCATTTTTGACAAAAATGTTGCGCCAATAAACGGGAAACATAACGCCAATGATGGCGGTGATATTTCGGCTCAACCCAAATTCGAGGTAACCTAAAATAATTTCCTGCATAATGCGTTTGCGCCTCTCGACAGGCAAAGTCGGATCGACACAAAAGCGGCTTCCTTCCCAGACGGTATGGCTACGCGGCAGGTCAATTTTGCTAACCAGATGAGGAAAAATTTCCTGAAGCATATAGGGCCGGTCCGTCGGATAAAGACGTGATGAGCCACGAGCCCGTCCCTGGTCGTCATTCCAGACAAGATAGTGAGCGGCCGGGTTGTCATATTGATCATATTCCATGCCGTCGACGTAGGGAACGTTCCACCCTTGTCTTTCGATAATGCTGTTGTATCTGAGACGGTGTTGTCCGCAGAGCGGATTGTTCGGAAACAAATGACATGTGCTGATAGATACGCAATCGATCATCTTACTTCCCCTCATCAAATTTCGATGATCGAGGAGTAGGCGGGATGTCCAAAACTTATAAGCTAGCAACCTTGTTAGGTCCTGACCCTAGGGTGCGCCAATATAGGAGGGTAGAATGAGGCCGTGGCGAATAGCCTTTGCGATGGCAAAGGTACGCTCATTAACATTGAGTTTTTTAAAGACATTATTCATGTGAAATCTGACGGCGGCATAAGATATGCCCAGAATGTCTGCGATAACTTGATCTCCTTTGCCTTCTGCCGCCCAAAGAAGGATTTCTTTCTCACGCCTTGTCAGGTGAATGTTGGCTGTGATTGCCGTGCCACTCAGGTTCTCTTTTTTTTCAAATTCCGTATAAACCATGTGAAAGTGGATGGCCACCGCGCGCACGAGGCTTAGCAGATTGATATCGGGCCGCACGCCCCCAGAACTGCTCGCCAGGCCCACGCCAGCTAATTCCCCATTGGCGCCAAATAGCGGAACGGCCGCTCCGTCAAGCAGTTGGGCTTCTCTGGCCTCATTCATGATTTTCTTTTGTTCTTGGGAAAAAGAATGCGTCGCCGTGAGCCAATCCCAAGTGAATGGGGTCGTCGTTGAAAAGCAAAAACGGGGAACGGGGTCTTCTTTTTGATAGTTGTTTGCCGTGTAGTGGGACATCCAATCTGCCGGATAATTTTTAGCAACACCGTGTCCCGCTTTTAGCCCCAGAGAAGGGTGGTCGGTAATCAGGCTGTAACAAAAACGGTCATACCCAAGTTGTTTGAGCGCCGCATCAAAAAGGCAAACGGCCTCATCGGAGGAAGTGGCGGCATTAGTGTCTTCTATGAAACGACTAACGTCCAACATTACCCGATCCTATTCATTTGAGGCCTCAGTTTGTTGGACATGGATTTTGGATTTGAGCAAATCAATAATAGCCTTTTTCGTTTTTGGGCTTTCCAGCAAATTAAAAAGGCTGACCAGCTCGCGGGTTGTTTTATCAAAGAGAGGGGCCGTCGTGGTGTTTGGCCTGTTGCTCGTTTCAAGTCCCATAAAAAAGTCACTCACGGAGACGTCTAATAAATAGGACAAGGCGAGCATGCATGATCCGCTTACGCGATTCTGCCCTTTTTCATATTTTTGTATTTGTTGGAAGGAAATGCCGAGTCCTTCCCCGAGGCTTTGCTGGGATATTCCTCGGACTAATCGTATAGACCGCAGATTCTTCCCTATGGTAGCATCAATATTGCCGGGCTGCATTGTTCGTTCACCATGGTTCTAACCCAGTAACCAAATTATAAATAATAGGCGATAGAATCAATAAAAAAGGGGTGCTGTTGATGACGGGCGTATTCACAATCTTCAATGTTAATACCTATGTAACGGAAAGCTTTTTTGTATCGTTCGAACTGACGAACGATAACCGGATTTGCATGGATGAGAAAGAGCTTTCGGAAGATGAATACGAATGTATTCCTGGTGGGCTGATAAGCTTTTATTGAATGTTTGAACCTATCGATCTGGTTCCCGCCGCGCCTGTAATTCCCAACATGAGAGGTTTTACCAAATATTTTCAAATCGTTCCGGTGGAAGGAACGACCATCTGGGTAAGTCGTTCTCAAGCAAGAATTGATCATCGATATCATGACCAAATGACGGACGCACGCTGTGCCTCTTTAAGGTTGAAGACAGGCCATTAATTTAGGTGCAGCCGCCGCATCCCTGCCCGGGCGGGCCGTAAGTTACGCTGGAAAGGGTGCCATTGTTACAGGTATAAAAAATGGCATAGCCGCAATCACACATTATTTCAGTATAAAGATAGTAAGTTTCGCCATTCGCGATGGTAATTCCATAGGAATATCCGGGAGCGCAGCCGTGGCCATTCATTTTGTAGAGTGAACACTGTGTGAGCGTGCAATCTGCGGCTATTGGAGCGGCGCAGTATGCGGTTGTGCCGCCGTACAATCCGGCACAAGACCAAGCATAGGATGACGAACCTGTATTA
>Ga0209373_10000759_pt1 | contig 45338 bp, 38 predicted proteins | sample Higcelweek5metaG_FD_187173 | JGI IMG/M metagenome (GOLD analysis project Ga0209373, IMG submission 187173) | Freshwater pond sediment microbial communities from the University of Edinburgh, under environmental carbon perturbations - High... | ecosystem: Environmental > Aquatic > Freshwater >... | reverse complement strand
GATTCAAGGGGCCGAACCACGCGGTGGTCACCGCCTGCGCCACCGGGGCTCATGCCATCGGCGACGCGGCCCGGCTGATCATGCTGGATGATGCCGACGTGATGGTGGCCGGTGGGGCGGAGGCGGCGGTCAGCCGGCTCGGTCTGGCCGGATTCGCCGCTGCGCGGGCGCTCTCGACCGGCTTTAACGACCGCCCGACCGAGGCCTCGCGGCCGTGGGACAAGCAGCGGGACGGCTTCGTGATGGGCGAAGGCGCCGGCATTGTTGTGCTGGAAGAGCTGGAACACGCCAGAAAGCGCGGTGCCAAGATTTATGGCGAGGTGATCGGCTACGGTATGTCCGGCGACGCTCACCACATCACCGCGCCGGCCGATGATGGCAATGGCGGCTTCCGGGCAATGGTTGCGGCGTTGCGCCGGGCCGAAGTCGCCCTGGAAGACATCGATTACATCAACGCGCACGGCACCTCGACGCCGCTTGGTGATGAGATCGAATTGTCAGCGGTCAAGCGGCTGTTCGGCGAGCATGCCTACAAGCTCAGCATGTCTTCGACCAAATCGGCGGTCGGCCATCTGCTCGGAGCGGCCGGGGCGGTCGAGGCGATCTTCTCGTTGCTGGCGATCCGTGATCAGGTGGTTCCGCCAACCCTCAACCTCCATGAGCCCTCGGCCGGGTGCGACATCGATCTGGTGCCGCATCAGGCCAAGCAGCGTCCGGTCAAGGTGGTTCTGTCGAACTCGTTCGGGTTCGGCGGCACCAACGCCTCGCTGGTGTTCCGCGCCGCGTCCTGACGCTGAAAAACACGGTTTGGTGAGGAAGGCTCCCGTTCCGGCGGGAGCCTTCCTGTCTTTCGCGGGGGAAAACGGTGCGGCGACGCTCGATTCTGTTCGGTTTGCTGCTCTGTGCTCTCGGGCTTGGAGCCGGGGGGGCCGGGCTGCTTGGCCATCTGGCGTTTGTCTCGCCCGGTCCCGCTCCGGCCCCGGTCACGGTGGTGCTGGCCAAAGGCGCCGGCAGCGAAGCGATTGCCACCCAGCTCGAACAGGCCGGGGTGATCGCCGACCGCTTCATCTTCCTGATCGGCAGCAAACTGCGCCACGCGACTCTCCGCGCCGGGGAATATGCGTTTCCGGCCCATGTTTCACCTGAAGAGGCGCTTCGGATCATCACCGAGGGACGGGTGGTGGTGCATAAGCTGACCGTTGCCGAAGGTCTGACCGTGCGTCAGGTGGTGGCTCTGGTTGAATCTGCGGACTTTCTCGCGGGGCCGGTCAGCCGGGTTCCGGCTGAGGGGTGGTTGTTGCCGGAAACTTGGCACATGTTGCGCGATGAGCCGCGTGACGAGGTGCTGGCGCGGATGGAAAAGGCCATGCGGCGCGATCTCGACACGCTCTGGGCCGGGCGTGATCCCGATTTGCCGCTACGGACCCCGGAAGAGGCGGTGATTCTGGCGTCGATCGTTGAACGCGAGACCGCGCTGCCGGCAGAGCGGCCGCATATTGCCGCTGTCTTTTACAATCGTCTGGCCCGCGGGATGCGGCTGCAATCCGACCCGACGGTGATTTATGGCGCGTCGGATCGACTGGGACTCCTCGACCGGCCGCTGACCCGGGCGGATCTCGACCGGCCCCACCCCTGGAATACCTATCAGGTTGATGGTCTGCCGCGCGGGCCGATCGCCAATCCCGGCCGGGCCTCGCTCGAAGCGGTGCTGCATCCGATGACAAGCGATGATCTTTATTTTGTCGCCGATGGCACTGGCGGGCATGCCTTCTCAAAGAGCCTTGAGGAGCATAAGCTCAAGGTCGCGCGCTGGCGCCAGATCGAGCGCGCCCGAAACGCGGTGCCCTGATTCTTGGCGGGGCTGCCGCCCCGCCCCCCGCCTGGAGGCAGAGCCTCCAGACCTCCCCTTTTTTTGCCCGAAAAAAGGGATGAAATCGGCGTCTCCAGGCGAAAAGCGTTGCCATTCGGCAACGGTCAGAGTCGTTTTGCCCTGTGAGCCGGTCTGAAAGCCGGTTGGGGATTGCCTGCTCAACAATCGCCCATGTATGACTCCCCCTGCACAGCAAAGCGGCAGGCCTCGTCGCCGGTTCGTCATAAAAGCTGGACATTCGGCGGTGCCCGGATGGCATGTGCCTTGCTGAAGGCCGGTTTGGTTTGTCTGTTTCAGTTTTTAGGGGGTATCTCTCATGGTTCGACACGATGTCCGCGGCCGATCCCTGGTCACAGCGGCGATCCTGTCCGCCGTTCTCGGCTGTGGCGCCGTTCCGGCCCTGGCCGACGTCTCGCTGTATGACGGGAACGGGCTGAAGGTTGATGGCGCCTTTACCGGCGGCCTCTCGCTGTTCACCTCGCCGGGCGCCCAGTTTGGCGCCGGTAGCTACAACCTCGACAAGAACGCCCCGCCGGGTCTGAACAACCGCGTTTCCGGCCGGACCTCGTGGAGCGAACTGTTCCTTCATCCCGAACTGAAGGCGTCTTATGACACCGGCTCGTTCGGCAGCGTCTATGGCGATGTCAGCGCCCAGTTGACCGCCACCGGCGGCGATGGCGATGCCAGCCTGTATTCGACCACCTACGGCCATCCCGTCCTGCTCGATGTCGAGAATCTGTATGCCGGCTGGCGTTCGGGCAATCTGTTCGGCAGTTTCCTCGATGAAGATGGCCTCGATCTGTCCGGCGGCCGTCAGGGCTTCCGGGTTGCCGACGGCTTCCTGATCAGCAGCGGCGTGTCCAATGGTGGCCAGCGCGGGGGCTGGTGGAATCAGTCGCGTTCGGCCTTCGCCCAGACCGGTTTGGCGAAAGTGTCGAAGGGTCCGGTTCGGGCCGACGTGTTCTACCTGCAGAACGACACCTCGCAGGACAAGATGTATAATCTCGATCAGGCCAAGACCCAGGTGGTCGGCGGCAATATCGAGTATTTCGCCAATGCCGATCAGGCCGAAGGCGGCCCGGCCCGCAATGGCGCCACCACCTATGCTGATCGCAAGTGGTACGTCGGCCTGACCTATTTCAACGTGATCAATGCCAAGGAAGACGGCCAGTTCGGCTTTGGCAGCAGCTACGGGCGGGGTGACGCCTATACTGTTACCAACACCCTGACCTCGAACCGCGATGGCATGAATGTCGTGTCGGCGCATTTCGGCGGCAATTTCCTCTCCGCCGTGCCCGATCTGTCGCTGTATGGCAACTACGTCTACGAACACAACGACAACGGCGCCAACAAGGTCAATGCCAGTGCCTGGTACCTTGAGCCGGGCTATCAGTTGTCGCATGTGGCTTGGACCCCGAAGCTGTCCTACCGCTATGCTCACTTCAGCGGTGACAGTGATCCGAACAACACCACCAAGACCGCTTACGATCCGTTCTTCTACAATGCGGTCACTCGTGGGTACGGCACCTGGTTCATGGGCGAAATCGTTGGCAATTACATCATCGCCAACAGCAACGTCAATGTTCACATGCTGAACTTCTCGGTCAATCCGCGAGATGATTTGAAGGTTTCGGTGCTGGGCTACTTGTATAATTACGACAAGAAGAGCCAGTACGATACGACCGCCAATCAGGTGACCTCGGACAGCCTGGCCCGCGAAATCGATCTGGTCGCGGAATGGGCGATCACCGACAATGTGTCGCTGGCGGCGGCGGCGGCGGTGGCTGAATCCGGTCGTGGCTATCGCGATTACCTGGAAATCCAGAAGGTCGGCCAGAACAACGAGACTTGGTGGCTGGGCGAGACCTCGGTCATCGTGAAGTTCTAAGGTGATCTGACGCGGTGGCTCCGGCCACCGCCGAGAGATCCCCCCGATTTGAAACCGGCGGAAAGGCATCCCCTTTCCGCCGGTTTTGTTTGTGAAAAGAAAGGGGGTCTGGGGCCTCGCCCCAGTCGGGTTCGGGCGGAAGCCCGAAAACATTGGCTTGCCTTGACCGCCGCTTCGGGAGTATGGCTGGGATAAATCATTAGGATCCTAACTATGAGCGAACCGGTTCTCCCTCCCGAACGGCGGAACTTCGGCCTGCGGCTGCTGCGGGTGGCACGGGGCTGGCGGGCGGTGGTCGATGGCCACCTGCGCGGCTTCGAGGTGACCTCGGCAACGTGGCGGGCCTTGTTCCACCTCGGCGAACATGACGGTTGCCTGCGCCCCTCAGAATTATCAGAAGCCTTGGAAATGGAACGGCCGTCCCTGACCCAGTTGCTCGACCGGCTGGAAACGGCAGGACTGGTCGAACGGCGCGCTGACCCCGACGACCATCGTTGCAAAAGCGTCGTCCTGACCCCATCGGGCCAGGAAATCCATCGCCGGACCGTCCAGGTCAGCGCCCTGACCGCCGCCCAGTTGCTGCACGATGTCAGCGATGCCGAAATGGCGGTGGTGATCTCGGTCCTGGAGCGAGTCACCCGCAACATCGCCGAGGCCTCGGACGAACTCGGGCTGGTCCGGCCGAAACGGGGATAAGCCAATGGTCCTCGCAGGGTCGGTCCTGGTCCCGGGGTGGCTGCGTGCGGTTACCCAGGGGGTGGCAACGCATTGGGCTCATGCCACGCGCACCGTCGCCGCCGCTCTAGCGGCGCTGTGGATTGCCTATACCCTCCAATTGGAAATGCCGTTTTCGGCGGCCATCACGGTGATGCTGGTCGCCCATCCAGTGCATGGGATGGTGTTATCAAAAAGCTTCAACCGCTTCTTTGGCACCCTGGTCGGCGCCCTAGTCTCGGTGCTGTTGATGGCCCTGTTCGCGCAAACGCCTGAGATGTTCATGCTCGGCCTGAGTCTGTGGATGGGCGCCTGTACCTTCGCCTCAACCCTGCTGCGAAATTTTCAATCCTACGGCACGGTGCTGGCCGGCTATACCGTGGTGCTGATCGCCCTGCCCGGGATCGACGCCCCGCAAACAATGTTCACCCTGGTCGCCAACCGGGTGTCGGATGTCACGGTGGGAATCGTCTGCTCCGGACTGGTGGCGGCGCTGTTCACCTCGCGCTCGGCCGAGCGAGCCCTGCGCCACAAGCTAAAAGGGGTGATGCTCGATCTGGTCGATTCCGTGGCCCGGGCGCTGCGCGATCCCCGCGACGACGGCCGCAGCCCCGGAGCGATCCGTCAACGCCTGGGGAGCGAGATCGTCGCCCTGGATTCTCTGGCCGAATTCGCGGCGATCGAATCCGCCGAAATCGCTCCGATCCGCGATCGACTACGGATCAGTCTGGCGGCGATGCTGGGAGTAATTGCGGCCGGGGCTTCGGCCGAGGAGGCGGTGCGCCGGCTGCCGCGCGATCCCTCCGGACGGTTAGCGGAGCCCGGTCTGGCCCGGACGATCACCGATGCCCTTGGCCTGCTGGGGGAACTGGAAACCGCCCTGGGCCATCCCCCCGGCCCGGCGCGGGGAAGCGAACTCACCGCATTGGAACGCCGCCTGCACAGCCTGACCGGACGGATTGAGGCGGAGATCGATCCGAGCCGGTTGGCGGATCTGGTCACCCGCGACCGACTGGCCGAAGTCCTCGACGAATTGCGGACGGCGCTGATGGGGATGATCCTGCTGGAGGGCGGCCCCGCCCATCCGGCAGAGGGTCCCGGCCCCCTGCGGCGGCGCCGGTTTGGTCAGCATCTCGATTGGCGGAGCGCCACCATCAACGGCGCCCGCGCCACCCTCGCCACCTGGATCGCCGGCGCGGTATGGATCCTGACCGCTTGGCCCTACGGCTGGATGATGGTGATGATGGTGGTGCCCAATGCCGGACTGCTGGCGATGCGCGATCATCCCGAACAGGATTCGGTCGAATTCATCAAAGGCTGCCTGCTGGCCGCGCTGCTCGCCTGGATTTCGCTGCTGTATCTGCTGCCGCTGTTCGACAGTTTTGCCGGATTGGCGCTGGTGCTGGGACCGATTCTGTTTAGTGCGGTGGTGCTGTCGGTCACCCCGGCCACCGCCTTCATCGGCGTTGGGCTGATGGTGTTCTATCTGACCCTGCTGACCCCGACCAATCCGATGGTCTACAACCCGTCGCTGTTTCTCAACAGTGCCTTGCCGACTCTGGGCGGAGCGGTGGTGTCGATGCTGGTCTATCGCATCGTCCTGCCCAATGATCAGCGCGGTCATGTCCGGGCCATCGTCCGGGTGATCCGCCGCGACATTCTCGATCTGCTGACCCGCGAGGTCACGCCCGACGCCTGGGAAACCCGGATGCATGACCGGATGGTGCGGATGATCGGACGGATGCGGGCCGCCGAGATGACACACGCTGAACTGATTCGCGGCGGCTTTGCGGCCTTGCGGATCGGCCGTGAAGTGATCCGAGCCCGCCGCTTGCATGCCAACTTTCCCCCGGGCAGCCCGGTCGATCACATCATCGCCCCCTCGCGACGGGCGCTGGCCCGGATCGACCGAACCCCCCGCCTCGCGGTGCGGACCCTGCGCCATTCGGCCCGAAGCCTGCTGATCCATGCCGCCGGGGAAGCCCCGGCCCAAGCGGCGGATCTGGGCGGAATCGCGGCGTCTTTGCTTGAAGTGGCGCTGTTGATCGGCCGCAACCGTCGCTTTTTCCAATCCGGCCGCCGGGGATTGGCGCGAGGTCTGTCATGTTGAAAGAAATCGACCTGACCGGACTCTATGTGGGTCCGATTCTGCTCTATCTCCTGATCTCGATCCCGATTTTTCTGGTCCTGCGTCGAATCTTGTCGCGCCTTGGGATTTTGTCTTTTGTCTGGCATCCGGCGCTGTTCGAACTGTCCCTCTTCGGGATCATCCTCGCTTTAGTGGTTTCCTTTCGGTAAAGCAGGTCATCATGTCTTTGTTTCGTCTGGTTCTGCGCGTCGCCATGACTGTGGTGATGACCCTGATCGCCTGCGATCTGATCGCGGCCTTGTGGCACCATTATATGATCGCCCCCTGGACCCGCGATGGCCGGGTGCGGGTCGAAACCGTCCAGATCGCGCCCGAGGTCGCAGGCGTGGTCGCTGAGGTGCGAGTCCGTGACAATCAGGCGGTGCAGAAAGGCGACGTCCTGTTTGTGATCGACAGTGAGCAGTTTCGGATCGCCGCCGATAAAGCCGAAGCGGTGCTGGAAAGCCGCCGGGCGGAAGCCACTTTGGCGGCGGCCAAGAGCGAACGGCGATCTCAACTCAGCGATCTGGCCGGATCGGTCGAGGAAAAACAGCATTATTTCGCAGCGGCGGCGATGGCCGAGGCCAATGTCCATGAAGCCCGGGCGGAATTGGCCGAGGCCCGTTTGGCCTTGGCAAAGACGGTGATCCACTCTCCGGTTAACGGCTATGTCACCAATCTCAAATTACGGCCGGGAGATTCGGTGGCGCCGGGGACAACAGCCTTGGTGGTGGTGGATCGGGAAAGTTTTTGGGTGGCGGCTTATTTCGAGGAAACTAAGCTGGCGATGATCCGCCCCGGAGTCGCGGCGCGGATTCAGGTGATGGGCTATGACACTCCGGCCCTAGGCCATGTTGAGAGTCTGAGCCGAGGCATTGCCGATCAGAACAGCGAGGCCGGGCCGGGCGGACTGGCCAGCGTCAATCCAGTGTTCAGTTGGGTCCGTCTCGCCCAGCGTTTGCCGGTGCGGATTCAGCTCGACCGAATCCCGCCTGAAATTCATCTCGCTGCCGGGATGACGTGCTCGGTTGATGTTGGACAGCCCAAGAATTTCCGGGCCGAGCTTGGTTTTCTCCCGCACTGGCTCAAGGTGAATTTGTTTTAGCGGCCGCCCGAACCCCTCTTCATTGTTTCGGGGAGTATTGGAGGTGGGTTAGGACCGTCCGTTATAGCGCGCCTCGGCCAGGGTCGTGTTGCACCATCAATGGTCACCGCTTTGCTGAGCAGCACATCATCGACCCTGGAAAGCGGAGAAGGCGTTCGTGTTCATCGGGCTGCCGCCCGAACCCGCTCGGGGAGCAAGCTCCCCGAACCCCTCTTGTTTTTATCAGGTCAGGAACGCGGCTATGATGCATATGAAAAGTGGAGAATATGCTTTATTCAAATGGAAGGGGGCGGCACATGTCGAAATCATCGATGAGCATTGGCAACATTCCCAACCCGACGCCTGGGGAAATGTTGCTGGCCGAATTCATCGAACCGATGGGACTGAGTCAAAACAGATTGGCCCGGGCGATCGGTGTGCCACCACGGCGTATCAATGAAATCGTGCTGGGAAAACGGTCGATAACTGCGGATACGGATCTTCGTCTCGCCCGTTATTTCGGCTTGTCCGAAGGTTTTTGGCTCGGGGTACAGGCGGATTACGATTTGATGGAACGGCGGCGTCAGATTGGCAGCGAACTGACGCGTATTGCTCCTCATCAGGAAGCAGCATAAGAGATCTTTGAATTGACAGAAAATATTCCTGATGGTGGCTTTTACAAGCCTCCAAATCATAAATTTTAAAACGACAACATCCGTGTCATTGTAGCGCAGTTTTTGTCGCAGCAGAGCTCAGCAAGCAATAGCTTGGTAATTTTATTCAAATAAATTACCGTTTTTATCAAAAAAAACATCAATCCGTCTAAGTTCTTCACCAAATAGAAAGAATTTATATATTTTTGGAGGGTCAACAATCATCAATTCATCGCCTTTTGTCTTTAATTTTTCTCGAAGTTCCATAAGAAGCCGTCCAAGAACATTTGCCCCAGAAAGTTTTTCCTCATCAATTTTCTTTGCTCCCCAATAAAAATCCTTGCATGACTGTTCAACAATATGCCTATCACCCGTCTCAAGTAGCAAAGAGCCAAATTTCCTCCAATTTTGAGCGAGTTTAACCTGCAAGCACCACCGCATAATGGTTACACGAACTCGATCCCAGTCCGGCCTTGAATCATTGCGGTACGCCTTACTTTTCATTTTTGCGGTCATGGGGCTAGACTGCTCGATAATTAGCCTCTGAACATCAGGCATATGGGGAAAACGACACGCTTGATAGAGCGCTTCTGAGGTAAGGATTAATGCGCCATTAATCCGCAGTGGGAAACCAGCTGCCATATTCGACAAGCCGCCGAATGCTTCCTTCGTCTTGCAAAAAACGATGGCATTACGTCGAGAATATTCGCGGACGCCAGGAGCGTCCGCAGTGCTTTTTAAGGTATTTTTTGTGGCGCTAGTGCTGATCATAGGTTTTACGAGGCATCAGGGGGTACCACTTGGATAGTGGGTGGTTATCCGGAGCATGCGGATCGCCCCACCAGAGCGCAAGAGGACAATTGTTCGGACAATTGCGGTACGTGACAATGGTTGCTCCAAATCCAAGTCCGAATTCACCGAAGCCGAGTGGACGCATTATTTTTTTCGGCTCTTTGCAGGCGGAAATTATTTTTATACCCGCTAGTAAAAATTCGCGCTCAAGCAATTGTCTCCCGCGCTCAGATGAAAATAAATTTATTTTTAATTCACCTCCTGTCTCCCGGGCTATAAATGGAAAGCGTTCCTGACGATTTATATAATCTTGTAGTTTGTCATTCTTAGGTAATGCCACAGGCCAAAGAACCTCAGAATTGTTGGCATACTTCTTCCGGTTTTCCAAAGAAGCAAAGTCAAATACCCTGAAAGAGATGTCCTTTTTGACCTCGTTTGCGTGCTTTTTCAGTCTCTCCTCAAGCTGCCACTTGCCCAAGGTATGAGTGACAAGGACGAGAATGTAAACGACGGCTTGGACCGGTGCATGGTTGGATGACATCCAGTCACATAGGTCATTGCCGACCCGCCTTCCACTGAAGATAACATCATCCATATAAACAAATGGGCCACCTTGGCTACCACAAGATTTGATGTGAAAGCCAAATTTTTTGTAGATATCAGCGTCAAAAAACTTAAGCATATACTTTTGGCTCTCGCCTCTCTGCTGAAAGCAAATAAAGTTCGCGTTGCGCCAAAATTCTGAATTATCTATTCCAAATTTTTCTGAGCTAACAATAGCAGAAATTAAAGTCGTAATTTTTTGTTTTGAAAAATAGGTTTTTCCTAGCACGTGTGCTAATTCTCGCAGTATTGGCACTTGGACGTGATCATCAAACTGGCAAACCCAATGATTCACATGAGAAACCGTTGGAGTTTCAAATTCACCGATGCGGTAATCCGATATTGTTCCAGCTATAGATTTCAGCAGTTCATGTCGCTCGTCCATTTTTTCCTCATGTAGTCGACGTTCTCGCTGAGAAAATCTTTTTATTCTGGCCTTTTGACGCACGGAGATGCGCCGCCCTTGCGAGCATACGCTTTTGATGTATAAGGTGAACAACCTGGGCGATAAGGTCAAGTCCGGTCAAATTAATCTCGATTGGCACGAAATCGTTTGGAATCAAATCTGGCGTCAAATCGAGGTGAACGCGGACTTCCAGAACCGTTAGTTCGGCGATCAGCATGGCTGCGTTTGCAGATACGCCAAGCCATTCAAACCGCAATGCCGTGGGCGATTCGTCCCAGGATTGTTTCGACCTCGCGGGCGCCCTCTTCGGTATCGAGTAGATCGAGCGGCCGCTCGCCGCCCAGACCCGTTGTCGCCCGACGGAGCCAGTGGTGCGCCTTGGACCGATCGGCGAAAGTCTCTTCGGCCAAGGCCAGAACCCGGGCAACCCGGATCAGGCGGTCCGACTGTTCGGCCGTCAGGGTGCCGGCGCGCTTACGATTCGACCACGTCTTGCGCGGCATCACCACATGGTCGAGTTCGGCCAGGGTAAGCCGGCCGTTATCAAGAAGGTGCTGGACCGCCTGGGCGGGAAAACCACGGCGTAACGCACGGACCAGATCCAGGCCGTGGGCAATCTCGACGCCCAGAACCTCGTACCCTCCCACCACCTGATAGGCTTGCACCGCCGTGTTCATGACAGCCTCCCCGCCAAACGCCCTGAAAATATAGGCGCTTAACCAGAGGGCGCAAAGGCGGGGTGGTGATCACAGGGTGAAAAAACAAAGGGGGTCCGGGGCATCGCCCCGGGCGGGTTTGGGCGGCAGCCCAAGCGAAGCAACACACCCAAGACTGCCGCCCGATCCGTCATGAACTCCGCTTGCGCGCTTCCCGACGCGGCTTGGGCGGTGGGGCGGAAAGGGCGCTGCCGCGACCGGACAGCGAGGGGTTGGTCATGAAATAAGCATGAGCATTAAACGACGACTCACCCGGAGTCAGCCGGCGATAGGCGCCATCGGATTCGAGCATCCAGCATTGCTCGGTATCGCGCAGATTGGCGGCCATGATCTCGTCGAGAATCTGGGCGTGAACGGTCGGATTCTCGATCGGCACCAGAGTCTCGACCCGCCGATCCATGTTGCGCCCCATCCAGTCGGCCGAGGAGATGAAGATCTTAGCCTGACGCGAGGGCAAAGCCGCGCCATTGCCAAAGCAGAGAATCCGAGCATGTTCGAGGAAGCGGCCCACGATACTACGAACCCGAATCGTTTCGGAGAGACCCGGCAGACCGGGGCGCAGGCAGCAGATCCCGCGAATCACCAGTTCGATCACCACCCCGGCCTGAGAGGCGCGATAGAGGGCATCGATCAATTGGGGATCGACCAGCGAATTCATCTTGGCCCAGATCGCCGCCGGCTTGCCGGCGCGGGCGTTGGCACTCTCGATCTCGATCAGATCGAGTAGGCGCTGGCGCAGGAACAAAGGAGCGATCGCCAGCTTTTCCAGCCCCTCCGGCACGGCATAGCCGGTCATGAAATTGAAAGTCCGGGCGGCATCGCGGCACAGGCCGGGATCGCAGGTGAAGAACGACAGATCGGTATAAATCTTGGCGGTGATCGGGTGGTAATTGCCGGTGCCGAAATGGACATAGGACACCAGCTTGCCTTCCTCGCGCCGGACCACCAGCGAGACCTTGGCGTGGGTCTTCAGTTCCATGAAGCCGAACACCACCTGGGCGCCAGCGCGTTCGAGGGTGCGGGCGAGGCGGATGTTGGCCTCCTCGTCAAAACGAGCCTTCAATTCCACCATGCAGGTAACCGATTTACCGGCCTCGGCGGCTTCGACCAGGGCTTTGACGATCGGGCTGTCGGCGCTGGTGCGATAGAGGGTCTGTTTGATCGCCACCACCTGCGGGTCGCGCGCCGCCTGGCGGATGAACTGCACCACCACGTCAAAGCTCTCGAACGGATGATGGACGACGATATCCTTCTGGCGGATCGCCGCGAAGCAATCGCCGCCAAAATCGCGAATCCGCTCGGGGAAGCGGGCATGATAGGGCGGGAATTGCAGGTCGGCGCGCTGGTCGGTGATGATCTGGCGGGCATCGACCAGCCCCAGTCTTCCCTCGAACTCGAACACATCGTTGGGGGCGGCATTCATCTCGGCGACGATCAACGCCTTGAGATCCTCGGGGATGCCGGATTTAAACGTCAGCAGGATCACCCGGCCGAGCCGGCGCCGTTTCAGGGCGGATTCGAACGTCCGCACCAGATCTTCGGCTTCCTCGTCGATTTCCATCTCGGAATCCCGGATCACCCGGAACATGCCGACGCTGCCGACCTGGAAGCCGGGAAACAGCCGATCGAGGAACAAAGTGATGGCATCTTCCAGCGGGAAGAAGCGGATGCCCTCGCCGGGCAGGCGGAGGAAGCGGCGCAATTGCGGCGGCACCGGCACCAGCGCCCGCAGCGGCTCATTATCCTTGCGCCGGGTCAGTTGCACCACCAACGCGAGGCCGAGGTTGGGGAGGAAGGGAAACGGGTGGGCCGGATCGATCGCCAGCGGGGTCAGGGCCGGGAAGATCTGCTCATTGAAGGTCTCACCCAGCCAGGCGATATCCTCGGCAACGAGATGGTCGGTTTTGACCACGCTGATTCCCACCGCCTGCAATTCATTTTTCAGCTCACGCCAGCCGCGATATTGGGTGGCCATCAGTTCGGCGGCATAGCGGTTGATCGCTTCAAGCTGCTCGACCGGAGTCAGGCCGTCCTGGCTGGGGGGAGCCATCCCGGCCTCGACCTGCCCTTTCAGGCCCGCCACCCGCACCATGTAAAATTCATCCAGGTTCGAGGCGGAAATCGACAGGAAGCGTAGTCGTTCCAGCAAGGGATGATGCGGATTGAACGCCTCCTCGATCACCCTGGTGTTGAAGGCCAGCCACGACAATTCTCGATTGAAGAAGCGGTCGGACGGCAGGAGAGCCTCCGGTTCGGGAATCGTGGTCATGACGGGGAATCCTCTTTGGTCGAAACGGGGGCCGAAGCAGAGCCGGCAGAGGCCGGGCCGGCGCTCCGGGACAGGCCGAAGCGCAGCACCAACGCGGTCAAACCGGCGGTGATGATGATCAGAACCGTAGCGGCCAGCGTACCGTAGGATTCGCTGCCTGCGAACGGCAGGCCGCCGGTATTCATCCCGAAATAGCTGGCGACAAAACTCATCGGCAGGGTGATTACCGTCACCACCGAGAGGGTATAGAGGTTGCGGTTGGTCTGTTCGGCCACTACCGCCGCCAGTTCTTCCTGGAGGATCGAGGCACGGGCGCGGATTTCGTCCAGATCTTCCAGATGACGGCTGAGGCGGTCATTGACCTCGCGCAGATGGGTCTTGGCCCGTTTGGTCAGCCAAGTGGCATCATCGGAGCGCAGCCGATAGAAGGCATCGCGCTGGGGGGCGAGATAGCGGCGGACCTGGACCACACTGCGGCGGCAATCGGCAATCGCTCCGCGCAGGTGGGCCGGCCGAGCCTGATCGAGATTTTCTTCCAGTTCGGCAATGATTTCTTCCAGATCATCGACCAGAGCGCCGACATGATCGGTCACTTTCTCGGCGATCCGGGCCATCAGGGCGCCAGCGCCGCGCGGTCCCTTGCCATTCAGCATCGACAGGCGCAGATCGCGCAGGGCATTCAGGCTGTGCGCCTTGTCCCGCAGCGAAATACAGCGGTTGGTCTCCATCCAGATATGAATCGGCACCAGTTCGGATTCGAGCGCCTCGACCTCGCCGAACGGGCTCTTGTTGACCCCGCGCAGCACCACCAGCAAGGCATCCTCGACATCATCGACCCGGGGGCGAGATTCATCGGCGAGCAGCGCCGCGGCCACCAGCGGGTCGAGCCCGGCCTGCTCGCTGACCCATTCCTGCGCGACCGGATCATCGCGTTCGAGGTGAATCCACAGAAAACCATCCGTCGGATGCCAGCTCCGGACCCCGGCCCAATTCAGGTCGAGATAGCCCCCGCTGGGGGTCGCCAGCATCGCGAAGCGCAGGCCGGGCTCAAGCCCGGCCCCCAAATCCCGGTCAATTGCCATCCTGCTCTCGTTTATGCCGCCCGCTTTGGCCGGATGATGACAAAAGACGCCCCCGAAGCCGAGGCTTAAAGAATCGTCTGTCCGGTTTTCTGCCAGTCGGCGAGGAAGGTGGCCAGACCCTTGTCGGTGAGGGGATGCTGGACCATCTGCCGCAGCACCGACGGCGGCACCGTGGCAACATGCGCGCCGAGCCGGGCCGCTTCGGTGACATGCATCGGATGACGGATCGAGGCGGCCAGGACTTCGGTCTGGAACGCCGGGTAATTGTCGAAGATCGAGACGATATCGCCGATCAGCTCCATCCCGTCCTGACCGATATCATCGAGTCGGCCGACGAAGGGCGAGACGAAAGCGGCCCCGGCCTTGGCGGCGAGAATCGCCTGATTGGCGGAAAAGCACAGAGTGACATTGACCTGACGTCCCTCATCGGCCAGCACCTTGCAGACTCGCAGGCCATCAAGGGTCAAGGGCACTTTGACCGCGACATTGGGACGCAGCGCCGCCAGCTTGCGGCCCTCGGCCAGCATCGTCGCGAAATCGGTGGCACCGACTTCGGCCGAGACCGGGCCGGGGATGATGTCGCAGATTTCGGCGATGACATCGAGAATCCGCCGCCCACTGCGGGCGATCAGGGTTGGATTGGTGGTGACGCCATCGACCAAACCGGTCGCAGCAAGATCACGGATGTCGGCAACGTCGGCAGTATCGATGAAGAACTTCACGAAACGGGCTCCCTGGCCATGCAACGGGGTGAGGACCAGACTACCCCGGCCGGGCCCGGCTGTCGTGGCTGGAATTATGACGGTCTGCCTCTTGTTGGCGGGACGGGCGGACCCGACATCCCCACCATCCGGCCGCGCCCGACAAGCCTCTTTCCGTCCCGGAAGAAACCGGGTTAAGTGGCAGGAAGAGGGGGGCTCCCTGGCGACGGGGAGAAAAGGATGGCAACCGACGGCACGGAAACGACGAGGGAGGAGGGGAAAACCCCGTCCTCCCTGATGGCTCTGGTCCTTTTCCTGCGCCGGTTCTGGCGCCTGACCGGAGCCTTCTGGTCCAGCGAAGAGCGTTGGCTCAATGGTGTGTTCGTCGCGCTGTTGGTGGTGCTGACCATTGGTCAGGTGGTGATTCCGATCCTGCTCAATCTGTGGAATGCGCGTCTGTTCGATGCGATCGAGCAACATTCGCTGACCGATTTTCGGGTCCTGGTGCTGGCGATTGTCGCCATCTTCTTCGGCAGCATGGTGATCAATGCCAGTCACCTGCGGGTCAAACGCATCCTGCAATTGCGCTGGCGGCGCTGGCTGACCCGGAAAATGCAGGATCGCTGGATGGCGATGGGGCACCATTATCTGCTGAATCGGGTGCCGGGCCAGCATGACAATCCCGACGGACGGATTGCCGAGGATATCCGCGTCACCACCGAATCCGCGCTCGATCTGGCCCATTCCCTGAGCTATTGCCTGCTGCTGCTGGTCAGCTTTATCAATATTTTGTGGAGTCTGTCGGCCGGGATCCGCTTCAGCCTGGGGGGATGGGAGATCGAGATCCCCGGCTTTCTGGTGTGGGTGGCCCTGTTCTATGCGGCGGTGGCCTCGACCCTGGCGCTGCGGATTGGCCAGCCGCTGATCCAGGCCGCCGATCTGCGCCAGACCGCCGAGGCCAATTTCCGCTTCGGTCTGGTGCGGGCGCGGGAGAATTCCGAGGCGATTGCCCTGCTTCATGGCGAAAGTGGCGAACGTCGCCGCTTTACCGATCTGTTTCGTGGCATCGAGGGAGCTTGGCGCCGTCAGACCGGCGGGCTGATCAATCTGTCGCTGTTCAGCGCCGGTTATGCGGTGGTTTCGGCGGCCTTTCCGATCCTAATTGCCGCGCCGCGCTATATTTCCGGGGCGGCCAGCCTGGGCGAGACGATGCAATCCGCCCAGGCGTTTCAGCAACTGGCCGGAGCCTTGTCCTGGCCGGTTGATAACATGCAGAAAATGGCGGAATGGCGCGCTTCGGTCGAGCGGGTGCTGTCGCTGCATGATGCGCTGGAAGCCCTGCGCGCGGATTCGAACCGGCCGGATGCCCATGCCATCGTTGTCAGCAAATCATCGAACCAGACCAGTCTGATCCTGCATGATGTGACCATCGCCCATGCTGATGGAACCCCGATTCTCAGCCATTTCTCGGCCGAAATTCTGCCGGGCGAACGGGTGTTGATCGAGGGCGACCACGATACCGCCGTCAAACTGTTCAAGGTGATTGCCGGTTTGTGGCCGTCGGGCAGCGGGACGGTCAGCCTGCCGCGCGACACCACCCTGTTTTTCGTGCCACAACGGCCGTACATGCCGATTGGGTCGCTCCGCAGTGTTCTGGCCTATCCGGCCACCTCGGACAGTTTTTCCGAAGGGGCGATGCGCGATGCCCTGGCCCAGGTCGGGCTGGCCCCGCTCGGGGAGCGTCTGACCGAGCGGACCAGTTGGGATCAGTGTCTTGGCTTGGCCGAACAGCAGCAGATCGGAATTGCCCGCCTGCTGTTGCACCGGCCGAATTGGATCATGATCCAGGAAGCGACCGATTCGCTCGATCCGGAAACGGAAGTGCGTCTGATGCATTTGGTGCTCGATCGCCTGCCGGCAGCAACTCTGGTGACGGTCGGCTTTCACCCCGGCTTGGCCGCTTTGCATCAGCGGGTGCTGACCCTGGCGTCCAACCTTCAGACCGCAACGGTCGAGGTCGTCGAACAGCGGAGTGACATCGCCCGCAAGACGCCCCCCTCTCATCCCCGGGGCTGGAGCGGCCGCTTACTGGCGCCGCTGTTCCGCCGCAATGAGCGTCGCTCGCTGACCGACCGGCACGGCGGCAAGCTGGGCGATTGGCGGAACTGAACGGAAGCGCCTTCTCGCCCCGGAACGGGAGTGGTAAACCCGGAAGACGGCGCCTTCCGGCTGCCGCCCGGCCGGAGGATCTGATGAAGCCCCGTCTCAGCCTGTGCATGATCGTGCGCGACAATGAAGCGTTGGTCCCCGAGTTCCTGGCCCATCTCGACGGGTTATGGGATCAGTGGGTGGTGGTTGATACCGGCTCAACTGACCAAACCCCGGCTTTGCTGGCGGCGGCCGGAGCGGAGGTGCATCATTTGCCCTGGCGCGATGATTTCGCGCTGGCCCGCAATGAGAGTCTGCACCATGCCACCGGCGATTGGATTCTGGTGCTGGATTCCGATGAATTCCCCGAACCGGGCTTCGCGGCCGAGGTGCGGAGCCTGATCGAAAATCCGGCGGTGGGCGCGGCGACCCTGCCGCAATGCAGCCTTCAGCCCCAGGGCGGTAGCCGGACGGCTCACCCGCTGCGGCTGTTTCGCAATCTTGAGGGAATTCGCTACCGCTACCGCATTCACGAAGACCCGACCGAATCGGTTCAGGCGGCGCTGACGGCGCAGGGGCTCGGCTTTGCCCGGCTGACGGTGCCGGTGCGTCATGTTGGATATCTGCCGCAACAGATGACGGGCCAGAACAAACGCGGCCGGGATGAACGCTTGCTGGCCCTGGCGATCGCCGAAGATCCGACCGACCTGTACAGTCGCTACAAGCTGCTGGAGCTTTATCGTTTCTGGGGCGAAATGGCGGCAATGGTTCCCTTGGCCGATGAATGCCGGCTGCTGGTCGAGGCCGGGATCGCGATCGAACCACCGCATATTGCCGGCGATCTGGCCGAGATGGTGGCCGAGGCCCTGCATCACGATGACCCGGCCGAGGCGGGATCGTTTTTGGTCTCCTGGGCGCCTTATGCGGAAACGTGCGGACGGTTTCATCTCGCTCTTGCCACCCGCTATGAAGCCCTCGGTCAGGTTGATCAGGCCTTTGCCGCCTTCGAACAGGGGCTGCGGCTGGCGGAGGGCGATCCCTCCTGGGTCCAGACCGCAACTCGGGCTTTGGGCGGCTTGACCCGGCTGGCGTTGGGGCTGGGGGAGATGGTGCTGGCGCGTCAGTTCGCCGAAGCGGCGGCCCAAATGTCGCCCGATGATGCTGAAATCCGCCTAGCCCTGGATTTTCTGGCGACGCTGCCGGACCCGGCCTGACTGGGCTGCCGCCCAGACCCGCCCGGGGCGAGGCCCCGGACCCCCTGTCTTTTCAAAAATAAGGAGGGGTTCGGGGAGCGCGCTCCCCGAGCGGGTTTGGGCGGCAGCCCAACATTACCCCGCTTTCTTCGCGACCTCATCGCCCCATTCCGTCACCAGCTTAGCCTGAGCAGCCCGCAGATTGGTGATCCGGTGGCGGTTGTGGTTGGCGAGATAGGTCACCACCAGAGGCGGAATCAGACTGTACAGTCCCCAGCCGATGAACGCGCAGCAATAGGTTATCAGCAGCATCATCGGATCGGTGATCATGCGGAACGATTCGTCCAGGGTGTGAACCCCGAACCACAGCGAAAACAGATAAGGGAACAAACCGGCGAAATTCAGCCCGCCGACGCACAGATAGGCGTAGCGGTGCGGCCCCTTCTCCGCCACCCAGGCCACCAGAGTCGGCAGCATGGTGAAAAACACCAGCACCACCGTTGGCAGCGAGAAGGGCACCAGGGCTGCCAGCAGGACCAGGACAACAGATTTGTTGATTCCCGGGGCTTTCGCTTTCTTGGCGGCGGCCGAGGCTTTCGCCTGGGCTACCGCAGAGGTCTTTGGTTTGGCCATGGCGAAACCATGGCATCGGCCATCGTCAAAGGCAACTGGCGAGCCGGCGGGCGGTTTTTTTTCCCAGTCACGGCGGCTATTCCTGCGCCGGCAGCCTCTGCAAGGCCTCGACCCCCACCCCGACCAAGGTGGCGATCGTCACATCAAACTGATCCCAATCAACCGCCTGGAGGGTGCCCCGATGCAACAGGGCGTAACTGACGGCACCATGCAGACCGACCGCAATATCGATCTCCGCCTCGCTGACCGGATTTTCAGGACGGCCAGCGGCGGCGCGGGCCTCGCGACATAACGGGAGGAACAGTGTGTCATGCAGTCGGCGCAGCCGACCGAACGCCAATTGCTGATCGCGCAGCGCGGCGAACAGGAACAGACGGATGCCCTCATTGCTGGCCCGGACCCGGACATAAGCCCGATAGATGTCAATCAGGCGGTCATCGAGCCGGCGGGAGCGGTCGCGCAGAATCGCGCTCCATTGTTCTTCCCAGTCACGGGTGAAGACCTCGTGACAGACCCGGTCGATCAGGGCGTCCTTGTCGGGGAAATAGCGGTACAGCAACGGCTGGGTAATGCCGAGACGCTGGGCCAGCACCCGGGTCTGCCCCTCAAAGCCGACTTCAGCGAAGAATCGCGCCGCCTCGGCGAGAATCATTCGCTCCCGTTCTCCCCGGGGCAGACGCACCCGCTCTCCGTTGGGCTTTTTCCCGCTGGGCGAGAGGCCGGTCTGATCTTTCTCTGCTTTTTCCGACTGTCCATCCATTCCGCTTTTTTCGTCCTTTCAAGCCGCTTCGCGTCATGATCGCAGCGACGCCTGGAGCCGTCAACCCTACCCCTGGGGACAAGACGAGAACATTTGGCGTTGAAGCGGAGAACAAATCATGTACGATGAACATCGGTTGCACCGAGTCCCGGATCAGGCTAGAGGAGGAGGTGGCCATGTCGCAGGCTGCGTTGCGTCTCGTGGACAAGGATACAATGGACAGACAAAAGGCGCTGGAAGCCGCCGTCACCCAGATCGAACGAGCCTTCGGCAAAGGCTCGATCATGCGTCTTGGCCAGAAGGATCAGGTGGTTGAAACCGAAGTGATCTCGACCGGATCGCTCGGCCTGGATATTGCCCTGGGCATTGGTGGCCTGCCGCGCGGGCGAATCATCGAGATTTACGGGCCGGAAAGCTCGGGCAAGACCACGATGGCCCTCCATGTGATCGCCGAAGCCCAGAAACGCGGCGGCACCTGTGCCTTCATCGATGCCGAACATGCGCTGGATCCGAGCTATGCCCGCCGCCTTGGGGTCAAGCTGGAGGATCTGCTGATCAGCCAGCCCGATGCCGGCGAGCAGGCGCTGGAAATCGTCGATACCCTGGTTCGCTCCGGCGCCGTCGATGTGCTGGTGGTGGATTCGGTCGCCGCCTTGGTGCCGCGTGCCGAGCTGGAAGGGGAAATGGGCGATGCCCATGTCGGCCTGCATGCCCGGCTGATGAGTCAGGCCCTGCGTAAGCTGACCGGTTCGGTCTCGCGCTCGAAGACGATCGTGATCTTCATCAATCAGATCCGGATGAAGATCGGGGTGATGTTCGGCAGTCCCGAGACCACCACCGGCGGCAATGCCCTGAAATTCTACGCCTCGGTTCGGCTCGACATCCGCCGGGTTGGGGCGATCAAGGATCGGGACGAGACCGTCGGCAACCAGACCCGGGTCAAGGTGGTCAAGAACAAGTTGGCGCCGCCGTTCAAAGTGGTCGATTTCGACATCATGTATGGCGAAGGGGTCTCGAAGACCGGCGAATTGCTCGATTTCGGCATCAAGGCCGGGGCGATCGAGAAATCCGGCGCGTGGTTCTCTTATAATTCGACTCGGATTGGGCAGGGCCGCGAGAATGCCAAGACTTGGCTGCGCGAGCATCCCGACACCGCCGCCGAAATCGAAGCGACGATCCGTCAGAATGCGGGGCTGCTGTCGGAAGTGCTGACGGCGGGGCCGGGCGATCTGGACGGGGTTCCCACCGGTGATGAGGACAATGCCTGATTTCGCGCTCGAAATCGGGTTGGGCGGCTGCGTCGTTGGCCTGGATGAGGTCGGACGCGGCCCGCTCGCCGGGCCGGTGGTTGCGGCCGCTGCTTGGCTTGATCCGGCTCTGACGTATCCTGGTCTGGACGATTCGAAACGGCTGACCGCCCGCCGCCGCGAGGCTTTGGCGGTGAGTTTGGACAAGACGGCGGTGGTTTGTCTTGGTCGGGCCGAGATCGAGGAGATCGATCGGCTCAATATTTTGCAGGCGACCTTTTTGGCGATGCGCCGGGCTTTTGAGGCTTTGGCGGAACGACTGGGACGGCCGATCGATCATGCTCTGATTGACGGGCCGCTGGCTCCCGGCTTGCCCTGTCCGGCTCATCCGGTGGTGGGGGGGGATCATCTCTCGCTCTCGATTGCCGCCGCCTCGGTGGTGGCCAAGGTCCATCGCGATGCTTTGATGGCAGAGTTGGCGCAGGCGTTCCCGGGCTATGGCTGGGAGCGCAATGCCGGTTATGGCACGGCGGCTCATCTCGCCGCGCTGGAGCAACTGGGGCCGACTCCGCATCACCGCCGCTCTTTTGCCCCGGTGGCCCGGCTCTGTCGCTGAAACTGTCGGGCTTCCGCCCGAACCCGATTGGGGCAAAGCCCCAAACCCCCTTTCTTTTTTTAGGCTCGGGGCACCAGGATACCGAAGCAGGAGCCCTGGCCGGGGATTGAATGCACTTCGAGGCGGTGATCGAGCAGCACGGCCATCCGCCGCACCACCCCCAGTCCCAAGCCGAGGCCGCGTTGATCGCGGGGGCGACCGGGCATATCGATCCGGGTGAAATCGTCAAAGATTCGGGCGAGCTGATCGGGGGAGATGCCGATGCCGCTATCCCACACCTGGATCGCGACCTGATCGCCCCGGTAGCGGCAGCCGATCCGGACTCCGCCAGTTTCGGTATAGCGCACCGCATTGATCAGCAGATTCCGCAGCAGGCGTTCGAGCAGGACTGGATCGCTCACCACGGAGACCTCGGTTGGCACCGCGCCGATGGACAGGCCGCGCGCGGTTGCTTCCGGTTCGACCTGATCGACCAGGGCGGCCAGCAGCGGCATCAGGCGGAACGGGCTCAGATTGGGACTGATTTTGCCCGCTTCCAGCGCCGACACGTCGAGCAAGGAGCCCAGCAGCGAATTGGTCGCCTCGATACTGCGGCGTAGTTTGGTGATGATATCGACGATCCGCGGATCCTCGATCCGGACGGCCAGCACCTCGGCGAACATGCCGGCCGCCTGGAGTGGTTGGCGAAGATCATGGCTGGCGGCGGCCAGGAAGCGGGTTTTGCTCTCATTGGCGAGGCGGGCTTCTTCGGCGCGGCGATCAGCTTCTTCTGTCCGTTCCTGCACCCGTTGTTCGAGGCCGGCCAGGATCGCCTGTTCGCGGCCGATCCCACGGAAGGCCAGCAGCGCCAGTCCGGCCACCACCGAACCGGCCAGAGCCAGGGCAATCGCCAGCGTTCCCACCGTGTTCCACCAGGGGCGGAGCACCTCGTCGGTGGCCATCCCGGCAATCACCACGATCCCGTAATCCTTGAGCAGCCGGTACGAGAAAATCCGGTCGATTCCATCCAGTCGCGACGGGCCGGACAAGGTTCCGGTTGCGCTTTCCCGCAACAGCCGGTCGACCGGTTCCGCCGGGATCTGACGGCCGACATACAATTCGGGATTCGGCTGGCGTAACAGCAATCCGTCGCGGATCGCGGCGGCAATCACCCCGCCATGGCCCAGCACCAGGGTATGGTAGAAGTCGGTGAAGTAAGCGGAATGAATCCCGCAGGCGGCAACGCCGATGAAGCGGCCCTGGTCGTCGCTGATGCGCCGGCTGACGACGAAAATCAGCGAATTGTCAAAACGGGACGCGACCATCGGGCTGATCACCCGCTCGGTCCCTTCGCTATGGGCGCGGAACCAGGAACGGTCGGCGACATTGACCCTGATGTCACCCTCCCTGATCCGCTGGCTGAAGACGATATCGCCTTTGGCATCAAACACCAGCAATCCGCCGCGTTCGGGCAGACTGGCCTGCAACAGGCTGAGTTCAGCCTCTACTTTGTCGGCGTCGATTTCTCTCCGCTGGTAGCTCTGGTTGAGGGTCGCCAGCCGCTGGAGGATGATATCGGTGGTTCCCAGGGTGCGACTCAGCGTCGCTTCCAATAATCGGGCCACACCGGCGGTATTAGCAGCGGCATCATCCAGCATCGAGGCGCGGAGGTGGATCAGAAAGCCAACCGCCCCCGCCGTCATCAACACCAGGACCAGACTGACCAATAGGCCAAGAACCCGCCGCAGATCATCCGGTGAGTGTCCTTTTTCTGGCGACGCAGCCTCTGGTGGAATCTGCTTCACCGCTCCCCCCATTCAGTCTACGCCGAATGATGCTATACCTTAGACTGGGGGAGGAAAAGAGCTATCAGGCGATCGCCTGAGCCGCTTCCAGCGCCTCCTGCGCTTCGAACCACGCCGCTTCCGCCTCAGCGAGACGGCGGCCAACCTCGGCATCGCGACGTTGCAACTCGGTCAGCCGCGTTGCCGGCCCCCGATACAGCGCCGGATCGGCCAGTTGCGCGGCGATCTCCGCTTTCTCGCGCGTGAAAGTCTCGACCGCCCGTTCCGCCGTCTGCGCCTGCTTGCGCAGCGGGGCGAGCTGGGCGCGAACCTGGGCGGCGGCGCGGCGGTCGGCCTTGCGGTCGGTGCCGATCCCCTCCCGCTCGGGCCGCCCCTCCCGCCGGGCCTCGCGTGCCCGTTCCAGCAGCAGGCGGCGATAGGCGTCGAGATCGCCGTCGAACGCGCTGACCTGACCGCCATCGACCAGCCACAGCCGGTCGGCAGCCAGTTCGATCAGGCGGGGATCGTGGCTGATCAGCACCACCGCCCCGTCATAGGCATTCAGCGCCGCCACCAGGGCCTCGCGCGCGTCGAGATCGAGATGGTTGGTCGGTTCGTCGAGAATCATCATGTGCGGCGCATCGCGGCTCATCAGCGCGAACAGCAGGCGGGATTTCTCCCCGCCGGACAGGCTGGAGACCAGCACATCGGCCCGGTCCTGCTCGAACCCGAACCGGCCGAGCTGGGCCCGGATGCGCGAATCCGGCTGATCCGGCATCAGCGCCGCCATGTGGTGATAGGGGGTGCGGTCGGTGCGTAATTCTTCGGTCTGGTGCTGGGCGAAATAGCCGATCCGCAGCTTGGGCGGCCGGCGCAGAGACCCGGACAGCAGCTCAAGCCGGCCCGACAGCACCTTGGCCAGGGTTGATTTGCCATTGCCATTGGCGCCAAGCAGGGCGATCCGGTCGTCGCCATCGATCCGCAGATCGAGCCCACGCAAGATCGCTTTGCCGTCATAGCCGGCGATGCCGTTTTCAATCGCCAGGATCGGCGGGCTCAACGGATCGGGATCGGGGAAATCGAAGCTGACCGCGCGATCCTCGACCACCGGCAGCACCGTTTCCATCCGCTCCAGCATCTTGATTCGGCTCTGGGCCTGACTGGCCTTGGTCGCCTTGGCGCGGAAGCGGTCGATGAAGGACTGGATCTTGCGCCGCTGCTCGGTCTGTTTGACGAAGGCTTTGGCCTGCAATTCCATCCGTGCCCGGCGGGTGGCCTCGAACTGATCGTAATTGCCGCCATAGGCCACCAATCGCCCGCCATCGAGATGGACGATCCGGTTGACCACCTCATTCAGCAGATCGCGGTCATGGCTGATCACCAGCAAGGTGCCGGGCCAACTGGCGAGATGGCTTTGCAGCCACAGAGTTGCTTCCAGATCGAGATGGTTGGTCGGCTCGTCGAGCAGCAGCAGTTCGGGGGCAGAGAACAGGGCCGCCGCCAAGGCCACCCGCATCCGCCAGCCGCCGGAGAAATCGGACACCGGCCGGGTCTGGGCCTCGGCGGAGAAGCCGAGGCCGGCCAGGATTGCCGCCGCCCGGGCCGGGGCGGAATGGGCATCGATCGCGGTCAGCCGTTCATGAATTTCGGCGATGCGGTGGCCATCGGTGGCACTCTCGGCTTCGGCCATCAGCGCGGCACGCTCGGTATCGGCGGCCAGCACGCAATCGATCAGGCTGTCCGGCCCGTCGGGGGCTTCCTGAGCCAGTCGGCCGAGGCGGGCGCGGGGGCGGAGGCTGATGTCGCCGCCATCGCCGTGGAGGTCGCCGGCGATCAGTTTGAACAGGGTCGATTTGCCGGTGCCATTGCGCCCGACCAGACCGACGCGCTGGCCGGGGGCGATGTGCATCTCGGCCTGCTCGAACAGAGCGCGGCCGCCATAGCGGAAGGTCAGATCAGTGATATGCAGCATCGTCGCTGTTTAGCACGATGCCCCCGGGGGCGGCTAGAGCGGTGGCAGCCCCGGACGTCTTCGCTCTGTCACCGAACCATCGCGGCGGCGTCATGATGCGACCGTTGCTCCGCGCGGGGGTTGGCGCTATAACCCGGCCGCCTTCCCACGTGCGTGGGGCTTCGAGGGAACCCCGCCGCGTGTTCGGGGGAGACGCCCGAGCGCGGGGCAATAACCGCCATCAAGGATTTTGGATTCATGGCTATCGAACGTACCCTGTCGATCATTAAGCCGGACGCGACCCGACGCAACCTGACCGGCAAGATCAACGCCCGGTTCGAGGAAGCGGGTCTGCGCTTCGTCGCCCAGAAGCGCCTCCAGCTGACCAAGGCCCAGGCCGAACAGTTCTATTCGGTCCATTCCGAGCGTTCGTTCTTCAACGACCTCGTCGCTTTCATGATTTCCGGCCCGGTGGTGGTCCAGGTGCTCGAAGGCGAAGGCGCCGTTGCCCGCAACCGTGAAATCATGGGCGCGACCAACCCGGCCAATGCCGCTCCTGGCACGATCCGCGCTGATTTCGCCGAATCGGTCGAAGCCAATTCGGTCCATGGGTCGGATTCGCTGGAGAATGCCGCGACCGAGATCGCTTATTTCTTCGCCGGCACTGAACTGGTCGGTTAATCTGGCTAGTTTCCGTCCCGTCCCCCGGATTGGTGGGGCGGGGCGGGTCTGTGCCGCTGTTTTTTGCCTCTTTTTTGCCTCCGCCCTGCTTTAACCCTCTCCCCGCCGCGATCTTGCCATGATCGTCGGGTCTGATACCTCCTCAGCGTGATCCATCGCGATGACGCACAATCCCCCAAAGGAGGTAGGGTTGATTTCAATCATCGCGTTCAGCATACTGAAAAGCATGGCTTCAGCCGGGGTCCCGAGGGAACCGGCCGAAGTGGGACGCCGCCATCATGGCGGGTCACCGGTCATGTTGCTCGTTCGGAGGATATGACATGTCGAGCATCGCCCTTCCCGTTGTCGATGGCGACGACGGTCTTACCAAGTATTTGCGCGATATCCGGGCCTTTCCGATCCTCGAAATCGAGGAGGAATTCATGCTGGCCCGGCGCTGGATCGATTATGGCGACACCGAGGCGGCGCATCGTCTGGTGACCAGCCACCTGCGTCTGGTGGCCAAGATCGCCATTGGCTACCGCCATTATGGGCTCCCGGTTGCCGATCTGATCTCGGAAGGCAATATCGGCCTGATGCGCGCGGTCAAGAAATTCGATCCCGAGCGCGGCTTCCGCCTTGCCACTTATGCGATGTGGTGGATCCGGGCTTCGCTGAATGAATTCGTGCTGAATTCCTGGTCGCTGGTCAAAATCGGCACCCTGGCCGCCCAGAAGAAGCTGTTCTTCAACCTGCGCCGGATCAAGTCACGGCTGCATCTGCTGGAGAGCGGCGATCTGGCGCCGGAGGATGTCGCCACCATCGCTCGCGAATTGTCGGTCAGCGAGCATGATGTGGTGGCGATGAACCGGCGGATGGCCGCACGCGACGGCTCGCTCAACCTTCAGGTTGGTGAGAATGGCGCGGAAATTCAAGATTTGCTGGCGGATGAATCCGACAATCAGGAAATCCGCTATGGCCAGCAGGAAGAACTGACCAAGGGACGCGCCCTGATCCAGCAGGCGCTGGACCGCTTGGGCGAGCGTGAGCGGGAAATTTTCGTTGAGCGCCGCTTGCGCGACGATCCGGCGACCTTGGAAGAACTGGGCGTCCGCTATGGCGTCTCGCGCGAGCGGATTCGTCAGATCGAGGTCAAGGCGTTCGAGAAGGTCCGGTCTCTGGTTCAGGCCGGTTTCGTCCCCGCCACTGCGTAAAAAAGGGGAGGTCCGGAGGCGTCAGCCTCCGGGCGGGGTGCGGGGCGGCAGCCCCGCCATGATCGGGCTGCCGCCCGAACCCGCCCGGGGCCGAGGCCCCGGACCCCTCTTTTTTCTTAGCCGTGCGTTCCGCTGGCCCGCGCCGAGGCCGGCTTGCCACTCGGCTTACCGCCCGAGCGCGCCACCGGCGGCCGACCCCCGGCCCGACGTCCCACCGCTGCCGGCGGACGACCGCCACCCCGGGCGCTGCGCTGAGCGATATGCGCCGCGTGGTAAGCGTGGCTGTCATCGACCGGCACGCTCTGATGGATCGTCTTTTCGATCGCGCGGAGGTAAGCGACCTCTTCGGCATCGCACAGCGACAAGGCGATCCCGCTGGCGCCGGCCCGCGCCGTCCGGCCGATCCGGTGGACGTAGCTTTCCGGCTCGTTCGGCAGTTCATAATTGAACACATGGGTCACGCCATCGACATCAATGCCGCGCGCGGCAATGTCGGTCGCGACCAGCACCCGAATCTTCCCGTCGCGGAAATCGGTCAGCGCCTTCTGGCGGGCGCCCTGCGACTTGTTGCCATGGATCGCATCAGCGGGGATCCCGGCCTTGTCGAGCAGTTCGGCAACCCGGTTGGCGCCATGCTTGGTCCGGGTGAAGACCAGAGCGCGGCCGACCTGCTGATCGGACAACAGGCTGGTCAGCAGCGACCGCTTGTTTTCACGATCGACGAACAGCACCCGCTGCTCAATCTTTTCGGCCGTGGAGGAAACCGGCGCCACTTCGACCCGAACCGGGCAATGCAGCACGCTCTCAGCCAAGCCAAGAATGCTGTCGGGCATCGTCGCCGAGAACAGCACGGTCTGACGCGACTTGGGCATCGCGGCCACAATGCGACGGATCGGCTGAATGAAGCCCATGTCGAGCATCCGGTCGGCTTCGTCCAGCACCAGCGCCTCGACCGAATCCAGCCGAATCGCATTCTGCCCGATCAGATCAAGCAGGCGGCCCGGGGTGGCCACCAGCACATCAACCCCGCCGGCCATCGCCTTGATCTGCGGCACCATGCCGACGCCGCCGAACACCTGGGCATGACGCAGGCGGTAATGGCTGCCATAAGCGCGGAAGCTCTGCGCTACCTGGACTGCCAATTCGCGGGTCGGGGTCAGGACAAGAATCCGGGTGCTCTTCGGCAGCGCCCGCTTCTGATATTGCTCCAGCCGCTGCAACAGCGGCAGAGCGAAAGCGGCGGTCTTGCCGGTCCCGGTCTGGGCCAGACCCAGCACGTCCTTGCCGGCAAGAAGATAAGGAATCGCTTGTTCCTGAATCGGAGTGGGCTGGGTATAGCCTTCGGCCGCCAGAGCCTTCAACAGGGGATCGGCGAGTCCGAGATCGGCAAAAAGGGTCATGAACTCTCTTTCGTGGTATTCCCGCCATCCCGCGCCCAGGACATCCCCGGCGCGACCGCAACGGCAGGACAAGCTCACCGCATATCGGCGAGGCCTGTAGGGAAACCACCCGGACGCGCGACCGGAGGGTCTGATGGAAGGAAGCGGAGGCTCGGGACAAGGGGCGGGCCGGGAAAGGCCTGCGCCGCTGCGCGTGGTCGCGAGCGGCCCGAACCATCAAAGCTCGGGACGGAAAGGAACCTGCGCTTTTCCTCCTCCGATGTCAAGGGGAGCACAGGAGGAAAATCCGCTCCTCGCAATCGGAGCGTTGGCGGTTTCAGGCGAAACGGGCCTCCATCTCGCGGGCAAGCGACGCCAGCACCGGCCCCCATTCGCCCTTCAGCCCATCGACAACGCTCTGGCGATATAATCGGGCCGAGGGATACCAGGGCGAATCCGGGCGGTCGAGCAGCCAGCGCCAATCAGAATTGGCCGGCAGCACCAGCCAGAGCGGCCGGCCCAAGGCTCCAGCCAGATGGGCCACACTGGTATCGACGCTGATCACCAGATCGGCCAGTTCGCACAAGGCCGCCGTATCGGCAAAATCGACAATTTCATCGCAGAACAGGCGCAGACCCGGCCTTTCTGCGGCCCGGACGATTTCGCTGTCGCGAATCTCTTTTTGCAGACACAGAAAATCAAACCGCTCCGAAATCAGATCGGCCAACGCAGCAAAAGGCAAGGAGCGGCAACTGTCATTGCGGTGATGGCTATTGCCGCTCCAGACCAGACCAATCCGGGGCCGAGTGGCGGGGCCAAGGCGGGTCCGCCAGCGTTCAACCCGGGCCGGATCGGCGGCGAGATAGGCCGGAGCGGTCGGAATCGTGTCGAGGGTGGTCCCGAAAGCCAGCGGCAACGACATCAACGGGCACTGATAGTCAAAAGCCGGCAGCGGTTCACCCCGCACCACCACCTGATCGAGTCCGTCGAGTTGGCCGAGTAGGCCGACCAAAGTCCGATCCACCTCCAGCACCACCCGTCCTCCCCGCGCGGCCACCAGGGGGATATAGCGGCAGAGCTGAATCGCATCGCCCAATCCCTGCTCGCCATAGAGCAGCAAAGTCTGGCCGGCGAGAGCCTCGCCCCGCCACAAGGGCTCGGTAAAGGAGCGGGAAGGCATCCGCAGATTAGCATTGCGCCAGCGCCATTCATAACCGGGCCAACCCTCCGCCAGCCGACCAAGCTGAAGCAGGCACAAAGCCCGGTTGAAATGGGCTTCGGCATAATCCGGGCGGAGGGCGATCGCCTGATCGTAATCGCGGAGCGCCTCTTCCCCCCGGTGCAGATCGGCCAGGACCACCGCGCGATTATTATAAGCCTCGGGATAATCCGGGCGCAGCGCAATGGCCTGACCATAGCTGGCCAAGGCCTCTTCGGCGCGCTGCACCTCCTTGAAGACATTCCCCCGATTATTGAACGCTTCAGGATAGTCCGGGCGGAGAGACAAAGCGTTATTGTAATCCTGGAGAGCAGCTTCATATTTCCCCAGGGATTTCAGGGTAATGCCCCGGTTATTAAAGGCTTCCGGATAATTTTTTCGTAGAGAGATTGCCTTACAAAAGCTAAAGATCGCCTCGCGGTAGCGCCCCTGACCATTGAACAGGACGCCACGATTATTATAAGCCTCAACGCAGAGGGGATCGAGGGCCAGGGTTCGCTCATAGCCCTCCAGGGCAGCGTCAGAGCGGCCCAACTCCGCAAGCAGATTGGCCCGGCTGAGATGAGCCTCAGGATAATCCGGCCGCACCGCCAACGCCGCGTCATAGGCAGCCAGCGCCGCCTCGCTCCGGCCGAGACTTTTGAGCACCTGTCCGCGACTGCGATGAGTCTCAGCATAATCCGGCTTCAGGGCCAGGGCCACGTCATAGCAGCGCAAGGCCTCGTCATAGCGGCCGAGAACCTTCAGGATATTGCCGTGACTGCGCTGCAACAGCGGATCGGCGGGTTTCAGCCGGGCGGCCTGGGCCAGGGCGGCTTCGGCTTCGATCGAATGGCGGCTCTGGATCTGGCACAGGCCGAGCATGTAATAAGCTTCGGCACTGTCGGGACGATGCGCCAGGCAGGCAAGATAGAGCGTGAGCGCCTCATCCAGCGCCCCGCTTTTGTGGCGTTCCAGCGCCCGCGTCCACAGATCGGCCAAAATCTCCTGGGAACTGGCCGGACCTGTCGCTTCGAGAGTGTGCAAAACCAGACCTCCGCCGGTCGGCCCGATGCCGCCCGCCCCCTTATACGGGAGGAAGGCGGCAGACCGGGCGAACTCAGGCGAGGCGGCGACGGACTTCGGCGATCAGACCGCACAGCGAAGCCAACCCGACGCCATCACGGGCCATCAAATCGCGCACGATCGGATCATTGACCAGTTCATCCAGCGGCGGCTCGGCATTGCCGGCATAGACACCGCACCGGCAGCCCCCGCTCAGGCGGGAGTCTGGCAGATGGAACGCAACCTTAGGGGCAAAACCCTTCATCACCGTTTCCTCGTTTCGGTTGGGGTGCCTGCGGTCAGGATACGTCACGCCCTCCTGCGAATCAAAATTAATTAGCCGTCATCTTCGCGGGGTTGGCCCTAGGGACTCCAAAGCCTTTAGGAGAATCCCCCCCAAAAAATGAAGAGGGGTTCGGGGAGCTTGCTCCCCGAGCGGGTTCGGGCGGCAGCCCGACGACCCCTACCGCCCGGTAAAGACCGGCTTGCGCCGAGCCCGGAACGCGGCCAGCCCCTCGGCATAATCGGCGGTGGCGAGGAAATGATAGCCCTCTTCCTCTTCCGCCGGAGTCAGAGCCCCATCCCGGTCAAGCCGGCGGAGAAAAGCTTTGTGCCAACGATTGGCCAGCGGCGCGGCTTCGGCAAGACGGCGGGTGGTGGCGGCAATCTCGGTCTCCAGCGCGTCATCCTCGACCACGCGGTTGACCAGCCCCTTAACCAGAGCCTCATCAGCCTCCAGTAACCGCCCCTCCAGCAACAGTTCGAGAGTCACCGCCGGCCCAACGACCCGACGGATCGTCGCCAGTTCAGGATGAGCCATCACCAGCCCGAGCTTGTTGATCGGCACCCCGAACCGCCCGGAACGAGCCGACAGACGCAGATCACAGCAGCAGGCCAGTTCCAACCCGCCGCCGACACACGGCCCCCAAATTGCCGCCACCACCGGCTGCGGACAGGCCCGCACCGCCTCCAGCGCCGCCCGCATCACGGCATCATAGGCGCGGGTCTGCTCGATTGTGGCGCGCAGGGTGTCGAATTCATCGATATCGGCGCCGGCGGCGAAAGCCCGGGTGCCGGCGCCGCGCAACAGGATCACCCGAACCGTTTCATCCGCCGCCAGGGTGGTGAAAATCTCGGTCAGGCCACGCCACATCGGCAGATCCAGGGCGTTCAGCCGATCCGGTCGGTTGAGCAGAACGGTCGCCACGGCGCCGGTTCGTTCGAGTCTGATCTCTTCGGTCATGGTCCCCCCGTGTATTTTCGTTGCTGCGTCTTGCAGGAGATCGGCGATTGTGCCTATAGAGCGCGCACCCGACAAGCCGACCAGGAGAGGGCCGTCCCATGGCACATACCGTTTCCCGCACCCACGAACAGAAGCAGGCGGCGTTGACCACCGCGAGCATTCTGTTGGAAATCGGGGCGGTCAATTTTCGTCCCCAGGAACCCTATATCCTGACCTCGGGCTGGGCCAGCCCGGTTTATGTCGATTGCCGCAAGGTGATTTCGTTCCCGCGCGCGCGGGCGCGTATCGTTGAACTGATGAGCAACGCCATTCTGCGTCAGTCCGGCTATGAATCGGTCGATGCGATCGTTGGCGGCGAGACCGCCGGCATTCCCTATGCCGCCTGGATCGCCGATCGACTCGGCCTGCCGATGCTCTATGTCCGCAAGAAGCCGAAGGGCTTCGGCCGCAATGCCCAGATCGAGGGCGATTTCAGCGACGGCGCCCGGGTGGTGCTGGTCGAGGATCTGGCGTCCGACGGTGCCTCGAAGGTCACCTTCGTCAATGCGCTGCGCGAGGCCGGCTGTAAGGTCGATTTCTCCTTCGTGGTGTTTTTCTATGGCGTTTTCCCCGGCGCGCTGAAGTCGCTGGAGGAGATTGGCGTCGAGCTGAATTATCTCGCCAATTGGTGGGATGTGCTGGAAGTGGCGGAAAATCGCCAGGGCACCTTCAGCCGCGCCGACATCGAAGCGGTGCGCTCGTTCCTGCATGATCCGGTGCAATGGTCCACGCTGCATGGTGGACGCGGGGCCTAGCGGGCTCCCGCCCGCACCCGGCCGGGGCTGACGCCCCGGACCCCCCTTTATTTTGGAAAAAAGGGGGGTTTGGGGGCATGCCCCCAAGCGGGGACCGGGGCGGCAGCCCCGGCATCAGTCGGCGGCAAGCGCCTCGCGGCGAGCCTCGATCACCTTCTCGGCAACCCGCCCATTAACCTCCTGCAAATGATCGAACTGCCAAGCGAAGGTGCCGACTCCCATCGTCAGCGAGCGCAATTCGACAATCAGATCATCCATCTCGGCCTGGGGCAGATAAGCCTTAACCAGATCCCAGCCTGACCAGCCCGGCTTGGCATCATAACCGAGCAACTGGCCGCGCCGGCCGGTGACAATCCGCTGGGCCTTGGCGGTACAATCGTTCGGCACCGAAATCTCGACCTGAAGCACCGGTTCCAGCAACACCGGCTCGCAGTTCGGCATGCCGTCGGTCATCGCAATCCGGGCAGCGGTCTTGAACGCCATGTCCGAACTGTCCACCGCGTGATAACTGCCCTGGGTCAGAGTCACACTCAGATCGACCACCGGAAAGCCCAGCGGCCCCCGGACAAGATACTCGGTCACTCCCTGTTCCACCGACGGAATATAGTGACGCGGCACTACCCCGCCGACCACCGTCTCGCGGAACTGGAAGCCGTCGCCGCGCGGCAAAGGCGCAATATCAAGGGTAACATCGCCAAACTGGCCATGCCCGCCCGACTGCTTCTTGTGCCGCCCGTGGATCGTCGTCGGCTTGCGGATGGTCTCGCGATAGGGAACGCTCGGCTTACAGACCTCAACCTGAAGGTTAAAGCGGTTCTTCAGCCGCTCGATCGCCACCATCAGATGGATTTCACCCTGGCCGCGCAGCACCAATTCGCCGAAATCACTATGTTCGAGGGTCAGCGAGGCATCTTCCTCGCACAATTTGGTCAAAGCCCCGGCCAGCTTGACATCATCCCCTTTCTTCTCCGCCGTCACCGCCACAGCGAACAACGGACCAAGCGGGGTCGGCCAGGGCAGAGGCGGCACCGTCTCGGTCGAGATCACCCCGCCGGTCGCAAGGCTTTCCAGCCGGCCGAAAGCGGCAATCTCGCCGAGTCCCGCCCGGGCCAGCTTGTTCGGGCCGGTCGGGCTGGGCAGATACAGCCCGGACAGACGAGCGCCGCCCAGAGTCTGATTATCGGCAAAGCTGCCGCGCCAGATCCGGGCATAACTGAGCTTGCCAGTATGCAGGGCATGGACAGTTTTGAAGATCTGAGCCAGCGGCGGGCCTTCGGCCGGGATGCCCAGGCGACGGGCGGTGGCTTCCGGCCCGGGCACGTCATGACGCAGCGCCTTCAGCAAACGACGGATGCCGCCATCGGCCTCGGCCGCGCCGAAGAACACCGGGACAATCAGATTCTCGGCCAGATCACGACTCAGATCCTGATAGATCTCCGTCGGCGGCGGCTGGACATCCTCCAGCAGCGCCTCCATCAAAGCGTCGTCGAAATCAGCGAGATGTTCGAGCAGTTCCTGGCGGGCCTGTCCCTTCTCGCCATTGATCTCGTCAGGAATCCGGATCAGGTCGGAATTCTGGCCGGGACGGTAGCGATAGGCCCGTTCCGACACCAGATCGACATAGCCGGTAATGGTCTCACCGTCGCGGATCGGCACTTCGCGCAGCACCAGCGGCCGCTCCGACACCGCCTGCAACGCCTCCAGCGTCTCGGCCAGCCGGGGGCCGGTGCCATCCACCTTATTGATGAACAACAGGTGGGGAATCCGTTGCTCGTCGAGAAGGCGCAGCAGCGGCGCGACCATCACCGCGCGGCCGGGATCGGGTTCACACACCACCACGGCGGCATCGACGATGCCCAGGATATTGAGCGCGTCCTGCTGGAACTCGACCGAGCCGGGGCAATCGATGAAAGTCCAGCTTTCGCCGAGATAGGATGTGGTGACAATGCTGGGGTCGACGCTCATCTGCCGGGCACGCGCTTCGGGGCTGGCGTCGCCAACGGTGGAGCCGTCACGGACCCGGCCCTTGCGGGGGATCGCGCCACAGGCGGACAACAGGGCTTCAAGCAGAGTGGTTTTGCCGCTAGCGAACGGCCCGACCAGGGCGGCCGCGCGCGGCGCGGATGGGGTTCTTGCCGTCATCATCCCTCCTTGGGGGAACGCCCGAGGCGTCGCGGTGATCGATCTTTCCCCCCTCACCGCTGTTCAGGCGGCGCCCCCCGCCGCCCTGAAGTGTCACGATCGCAGTCCCGGAGACCGCAGGCAATCGGAAACACAGGCCCCGTCCCGCGCCCGGCGCAGAGCTGCCCGGAAAACAGGCTGACTTGCTTAAGAAAAAGGCAGCAAAACCGGCAAAATGACCGGCATTTTTCGCGCTTTTCCCGGTGGCCGAACTGGCACGAGCCGTGCTAAATGGAGGGCTCGTTCCCTGTAGGCGCGAGGCTCGTTTCCGTGGCGGTCTCGACGCCATACTTCCTGAGACGGCGGGTACATGAAGAAGATCGAAGCGATCATCAAACCCTTCAAGCTTGATGAGGTGAAGGATGCCCTTCACGAAGTCGGGCTCCAGGGCCTTACCGTAACCGAAGCCAAGGGTTTCGGCCGGCAGAAAGGGCATACCGAGCTGTATCGTGGCGCTGAATACGTGGTGGACTTCCTGCCCAAGGTCAAGATCGAGCTGGTGATCGACGAATCGCTGGTGGAACGTGCGGTCGAAGCCATCCAGCAGGCGGCCCACACCGGGCGAATCGGCGACGGCAAGATCTTCATCTCCACCGTCGAGGAAGCGATTCGCATCCGCACCGGTGAACGTGGCAGCGACGCCATCTGAGTAAGGGGAGGCGGCGCGCCGTAGTCTTCTGACGAAGCGGCGGGCTGCGGGGGAGTTTCCTTTCGGGACTGCGGTCCCATTTTTGAACAGTTTCCAACAGTCAGGAAAGTGGCCATGTCCGACGACGCCCAGAAGGTCCTCGAACTGATCCGGGAAAACGACGTTAAGTATGTCGATTTCCGTTTTACCGATCCGCGGGGGAAGTGGCAGCACACTGCTCAGCACGTTTCGACGGTTGATTCCGACCTGCTGAACGAAGGCATCATGTTCGACGGTTCGTCGATCGCGGGCTGGAAGAGCATCAACGAATCCGACATGATCCTGAAGCCGGATCTGTCGACCGCCGTGCTCGATCCGTTCGCGGCCCAGACCCAGCTGATCATCAACTGTGACATCGTCGAGCCCGCGACCGGCCAGCTCTACGACCGTGACCCGCGCTCGATCGCCAAGCGCGCCGAAGCCTATGTCAAGTCCTCGGGCGTGGGCGATGCGACCTATTTCGGTCCGGAAGCCGAGTTCTTCCTGTTCGACGACGTCAAATACAGCGTCGGCATCAACAAGGGCTATTACGAGCTTTCGTCGGAAGACGGCCCCGAAGCCACCGGTAAGGATTTCCCGGAAGGCAATTCCGGTCACCGTCCGGGGATCAAGGGCGGCTACTTCCCGGTTCCCCCGGTGGACAGCCAGGTTGACGTCCGCGCCGAGATGCTGACCGTGATGGGCGATATGGGCCTGCCGGTCGAAAAGCATCACCACGAAGTCGCTTCGTCGCAGCACGAGCTGGGCTTCAAGTTCGGCAGCCTGGTTCAGGCCGCTGACTGGCTCCAGATCTACAAGTACGTGGTCCACAATGTCGCCGCCTCTTATGGCAAGAGCGCGACCTTCATGCCGAAGCCGATCTATGGCGACAACGGCTCGGGCATGCACGTCCACCAGTCGATCTGGAACGCCGGCAAGCCGCTGTTCGCTGGTTCGGGCTATGCCGATCTGTCGGACACCGCGCTGTATTACATCGGCGGTATCATTAAGCATGCCAAGGCGATCAACGCCTTCACCAACCCGCTGACCAACAGCTACAAGCGCCTGATCCCCGGCTTCGAGGCTCCGGTGCTGCTGGCCTATTCGGCGCGCAACCGTTCGGCCTCGTGCCGGATCCCCTACTCGGCCTCGCCGAAGGGCAAGCGCGTTGAAGTCCGCTTCCCCGATCCGGGCGCGAACCCCTACCTCGCCTTCTCGGCGATGTTGATGGCCGGTCTCGACGGTATCGCCAACAAGATCCACCCCGGCGATCCGATGGACAAGAACCTGTATGACCTGCCGCCGGAAGAACTGGCCCAGGTTCCGACCGTGTGCGGTTCGCTGCGCGAAGCTCTGGAAAGCCTGCGGGCCGACCACGAGTTCCTGCTGAAGGGCGACGTGTTCTCGAAGGATTTCATCGAGAGCTACATCGGCCTGAAGTACGAGGAAGTCTTCCGCTTCGAGCACACCCCGCATCCGGTCGAATTCGCGATGTACTACTCGGTCTAAGCCGAGTCAGGGTGTCAAAAAGAGCCCCCGTCGGGAAACCGGCGGGGGTTTTTTGATGGGCGGGCTCCCGCCCACACCCGGCCGGGGCGATGCCCCGGACCCCCTTTATCTTCAAAAATAAAAGGGGGTTTGGGAGCCTGCCCCCAAGCGGAGATCGCCCCACAACATTGACCCAGACCTAAAGAGAGATGCTCTAGCCTGAAATAGCGAGGTGCCGTGCCCCTCAGTTGCGAGCACCAAGGATGAGCCTATATCACTGGGGCTGTCTTAGCCGTGATACACGGCTCGTGGTGGGGGTTACCACTGCGTTCTCGATCCTGTTCAATGCGACACTCAACCTTTCAACCTACCGTTCAGTCAATGAGGTGACCGAGACCCAGGAGATGCACATATCCCACGACAAAAACCCCACCCCCTGCCACATCGGTAGCGGGTCCCACAACTCGGCCCAGAAGCACGTCGTAAAACCCACGAAGCAGAAGGTGCCAACAACCGCAGTGAAAACGCCCTGTCACGGCTAAGCCAGCAACGTTCGGGCGCACGTTCTGTTTTGGAGATAAGATGTTTCGTGAGTTAAAGGCAATTGTTGACATAATCAGGTCGGCGGCGTCGGACATCGGCAGGCTTAAGGAGCGTAAAAATCATGAAGAGATGGCGCTCGATCTGTTGCGGGTCTACTTTTTATTCTATGACTGTGTCAAAGAAGGGGAGGATTTGCTCGCCGAAGCTGGACCAGACCCCGTCAAGACAGTTGAGGCAATGGAACAGTGGTCCGCATTATCTACCCTAGACAGATGGGAGGCCATCCTAAAAAGACAGTCGTTGCGGCTCAGGATGCTCATGAGTTTTATATCGGGACAACACCACCTGACTGTCGCAAATCCAAGCCTCAAAAAAGACATTACTGATGTGATCGGCTCAAAATTCGAGAGAGCAAACTCACTTCACGCGATTGGGTCCGCGTTGTTCTTTATGTCTATTTTTCCGATAGAAACCGACAGTGCAGAACGCGCCAAATATGTTGCCGTTATGGCTGGTGCGAAAGACCGTATAGATATGGTAGCTTCTGACCAGGAGATTGCAAATTTACGTGAGAGTTTGGATGCATATCGAGGAATGATCGAACGCTTCCTATCGTATGAAGAAATGATGAGACTTTCGAACCAAGCACGTATCGACACTTATTTTGAGCCAAGCCCCAAAATGGGAGGCCGTAAAGTGTAGCTAATGGCACGTTTTTATTTTCCCATTCTCTGGCACAGAAATCTAATTCAGACTTACCATTCCGGGGCTAGGAAATCTAAGGGCCCGCGGATTTGCTTTTCTTCTACCTCCGCTCGCCGAACAGGGCCGTATCGTCGCCAAGGTGGATGAACTGATGGCCCTGTGCTATGCTCCAAAAGCGCGAGTTGTCGAATCCCGGATGGTTCAACGCCAGTTGGCCACTACGTTGATCGAGCAGGTTCTGGCCGCACAAGCTTGGCGGGCTCCCGCACCCGGCCGGGGCGATGCCCCGGACCCCCTTTATTTTTGAAAATAAAGGGGGGTTTGGGGGCCTGCCCCCAAGCGGGGATCGGGGCGGCAGCCCCGAAAACAGAACCTTACCGCCCAGTCATTGCCTCGACCGCCTCGGGATAGCGTTCACCGGCAATCGGGATCGCGTCGGCGGCCTGGGTGATGGTCGCCAGATCCTCCGCTGACAAGGTCAGGGAGATCGCCGCCAGATTTTCCTCCAGCCGGGACAATTTGCGGGTTCCCGGAATCGGCACGATCCAGGGCTTTTGCGCCAGCAACCACGCCAAAGCGATCTGAGCGGGCGTCGCCTGGAGGGCCTGGGCAAGGACGCCGATCCGGTCCACCAACGCCTGATTGGCGGCGCGGGCCTCGGCGGTGAAGCGGGGCAACTGGGAGCGGAAATCATCCGCCGCGAAGGTGGTGGTCGCATCCACCGCGCCCGCCAGGAAGCCCCGGCCGAGCGGGCTGTAAGGCACGAAACCAATTCCCAATTGTTCGAGCAGCGGCAGAATCCCGGTTTCCGGCTGGCGCCACCACAGCGAATATTCGCTCTGCAAAGCGGTGACGGGCTGGACCGCATGGGCGCGGCGGATGGTGTCGGCTGCGGCCTCGGACAGGCCGAAATGGCGGACTTTGCCGGCCCGGATCAGATCGGCAACGGTACCGGCCACCTCCTCAATCGGCACGTCGGGGTCAACCCGGTGCTGGTAGAATAAATCGATGGTTTCGACCCGCAGCCGTTTGAGCGAGGCCTCGGCGACCGCGCGAATATGCTCCGGCCGCGAATCCAGCCCGACCCAACGCTTCTGCCCGGTCGGATCAAGCCGGAAGCCGAATTTGGTGGCAATCACCACCCGGTCGCGCACCGGGGCCAAAGCTTCGCCGAGCAGATCCTCATTGAGAAAGGGTCCGTAAACCTCGGCGGTATCGAAAAAAGTCACCCCCCGGTCCACCGCCTGCCGCAACAGGGTGATCATCTCGCCCCGGTCCGAGGGCGGACCATAAAAAAAACTCATCCCCATACAACCAAGCCCGAGGGCGGAGACCTCCAGGCCACTGCTGCCGAGTTTGCGTGTGAGCATCCTCTGTCCTTTCTGCCATAAATTGTGCCCTTCCGAGAACCTTACCCCCAAACCCTCCCCTCTTTCCAAAAAGAAAGGGGGTCCGAGGCATCGCCCCGGCCGGGTGCGGGCGGGAGCCCGCCAAAACCCATAAAGCTTTCTTTACGCTCCCTTTATCCCCTTCCGTCTCGTCCCTTAATCCGCTTCGGGCGTACAGAGTCTCCTGGTGAACTCTCCCAGGAGAACGGCGATGGCCGACCTATTTTTCCTCCTGATCCTGCTCGCCTTATTCGCCCTCGGCGAAGGGCTGATCCGTGCCTGTACGCGATTTTGACGAAAGGTCTGGTGCGATAATGTTTGACCTCGTTCTCGGCGCACTGACTGCGCTCGGCCTGCTGCTCTATTTCGGTTTCGTGCTGATCCGCCCGGAACGCTTCTGACGGAGGAAGCCTCATGGACGCGTTCGGCTTTCTGTCCATCCTGCTCTATGTCGCCCTGCTGATCGCGGCGACGCCGCTGGTCGGCGGGTTCCTTGCCCGGGTGTTCGCCGGAGAGCGCGTTCTGCTCTCCCCCCTGCTGGTGCCGGTCGAACGTGGCCTGTACCGGCTCGGCGGCATCGATCCGGCCCGGGAACAATCCTGGACCGGCTACGCCCGTTCGCTGCTGCTGTTCAACCTGCTCGGCACCCTGCTGCTCTACGCCCTGCAACGCTTGCAAGGCGTTCTGCCGTTCAATCCGGCGGCGATGAGTGCCGTCCCCCCGGATCTCGCCTTCAATACCGCTGTCAGTTTTGTCACCAACACCAATTGGCAGTCCTATGGCGGCGAAACCACGATGAGCTTCCTGGTCCAGATGGCCGGGCTCACCGTGCAGAATTTCCTGTCGGCGGCCACCGGCCTCGCCGTGGCGATCGCCCTGATTCGCGGCTTCGCCCGTCGCAACGCCAACACGATCGGTCAGTTCTATGTCGATCTGGTCCGGGCGGTGCTGTACGTCCTGCTGCCGCTGTGCGTGGCCGGGGCGCTGGTGCTGGTCTGGCAAGGGGTGCCGCAAACCCTGTCGGCGTCGGTCGCGGCAATGTCGCTCGAAGGCCAACCTCAAGCCATCGCTGTCGGGCCGGTCGCCTCGCAGATGATGATCAAGCATCTCGGCACCAATGGCGGCGGCTTCTTCAACGTCAATGCCGCGCATCCGTTCGAATCCCCAACCGCCCTGGCCAGCCTGATCCATATGAGTGCGATCTTCCTGTTGGGTGCGGGCCTGACCAACACCTTCGGGCGGCAGGTCGGGGCCCCGCGTCAGGGCTGGGTGATCCTGGCAACGATGGGAGTCCTGTTCCTCGTCGGGCTGACCGTCGCGCTCTGGGCCGAAAGCCAAGGCAACCCAGCCCTGGCCGAGCTCGGGATCGATCAGACTCTCTCGGCGACCCAATCCGGCGGCTCGCTCGAAGGCAAGGAAGTGCGCTTCGGCGTCGCCCTCTCCACCCTGTTTGCGGTGGTGACCACCGATGCCAGTTGCGGCGCCGTCAATGCGATGCATGACAGCCTGATGCCTCTCACCGGACTGGTCACCCTGGTCAATATGATGCTGGGCGAGGTGATCATCGGCGGGGTGGGGGCCGGCCTGTATGGAATGATGATCTTCATCCTGCTGACCTTGTTCATTGCCGGCCTGATGGTCGGGCGCAGCCCGGATTATCTCGGCAAGAAGATCGAGGCGCGCGAGGTCAAACTGGCGGTCCTTGCCCTGCTGACCCTGCCGTTGTCGGCGCTCGGCCTCGGGTCCATCGCCTTGCTGGCCGGGCCGGAGGCGATCACCGCTGCCGGACCACACGGCCTGTCCCAAATCCTCTATGCCTACGTTTCGGCCACCGCCAACAATGGCTCGGCCTTTGGCGGATTCGCGGCCAATAGCCCGCTGCACAACACTCTGCTCGGGCTGGCGATGTGGTTCGGGCGGTTCGTCGTGATCATCCCGGTGCTGGCGATCGCCGGGTCAATCGCCGCCAAAAAAACCATCCCGGCCTCGGCTGGCACCTTCCCGACCGATGGCGGCCTGTTCGTCGCCGTATTGGTGGCGGTGATCCTGGTGGTGGGCGGTCTGACCTTCTTCCCCGTTCTGGCTTTGGGGCCCCTGGTCGAGCATCTGTCGCTCGCCGCCGGCACCCTGTTCTAGGAGAGGCTGTCATGAGCCTGCATCGCCCGCACGCCCTGTCGCTGATCGATGGTCCGTTGCTGGCCCGCGCCGGCCGCGAGGCCCTGGTCAAACTCGATCCGCGCCAGTTGGTGCGTAATCCGGTGATTTTCGCCACCGCCCTGGTGGCCCTGCTGGCCAGTGTGTTGTCGCTGCGTCAGATCGGGGCCGCTGATTTCGGAATCATGGCCCAGATCTCGCTCTGGCTGTGGTTCACCGTCCTGTTCGCCACCTTCGCCGAGGCCATTGCCGAAGGCCGGGGCAAAGCCCAGGCGGCCGCCCTGCGCGGCAGCCGGATCGAGACCGAGGCCAAAATCGCCGCCAGCCTTGACGCCGTGCCGGACCGGGTGGTCCCGGCTGCCACCTTGCGGGTCGGCGATCTGGTGGTGTGCGAGGCCGGCGACATCATCCCCGGCGATGGCGATGTCGCGGCCGGGATCGCCACCGTCGATGAAAGCGCGATCACCGGCGAATCCGCTCCGGTGATCCGCGAATCCGGCGGCGACCGTTCGGCGGTGACCGGCGGCACCCGGGTGGTCTCGGATCGGATTCTGATCCGGATCACCACCAATCCCGGCGAAACCTTTCTCGACCGGATGATTGCCCTGGTCGAAGGCGCCCGGCGGCAAAAGACCCCGAACGAGATCGCTTTGACGATTCTCCTGGTGGGGATGAGCCTGATTTTCCTGATCGTCGTCACCACCCTGCCGGTGTTTGCCACTTGGTCGGGGGCGCCGGTGCCGATGGTGTTCCTGATTGCTCTGTTCGTCACCCTGATCCCGACCACCATCGGCGGCTTGCTGTCGGCGATCGGGATTGCCGGAATGGACCGGCTGGTGACCGTCAATGTCATCGCCAAATCCGGCCGCTCGGTCGAAGCAGCGGGCGACATCGACGTGTTGCTGCTCGATAAAACCGGCACCATCACTTTGGGCGCCCGGCAGGCAACCGAATTTCTGCCTCTGTCCAATGTCAGCGAACGCGATCTGGCCGAAGCCGCCCTGCTGTCATCGCTGGCCGATGAAACCCCGGAAGGCCGCTCGATCGTCACCCTGGCCCGCAGCCGCTTTGGCTTTGCCGAAACCGAGGGACAGGCAATGACGATCCTGCCCTTTTCCGCCCAGACCCGGATGAGCGGAATCGATCTGAGCGGCCCGGACGGCACGATTCGCAAAGGCGCGGCCGATGCGGTCACAACCTATCTCGCCGGGCAGGGCGAGACGATCCCCGACAGCATCGCCCGCGACCTGCTCGAACGGGTCGAACGGGTCGCCCGCAGCGGAGGGACTCCGCTGGTGGTGGTGCGGGGACACCGGCTGCTCGGGGTGATCCACCTCAAGGATATCGTCAAACCCGGCCTGCGCGCCCGTTTCGCCACCTTGCGGGCGATGGGGATCAAGACGGTGATGATCACCGGCGACAATCCGCTGACCGCCGCCGCGATCGCCGCCGAAGCCGGGGTTGATGATTTCCTGGCCGAGGCGACCCCGGAACGCAAGCTGGCCCTGATTCGCGATTATCAGAAAGAAGGCCGGTTGGTGGCGATGTGCGGCGACGGTTCGAACGACGCTCCGGCCCTGGCCCAGGCCGATGTCGGGGTGGCGATGAACACCGGCACCCAGGCGGCCCGCGAAGCCGGCAACATGATCGATCTCGAAAGCGATCCGACCAAGTTGATCGAGATTGTGATGATCGGCAAACAATTGCTGATGAGCCGGGGCGCCCTGACCACCTTCTCCTTGGCCAATGATGTCGCCAAATATTTCGCGATCATCCCGGCCTTGTTCGTCACCTCCTACCCCGCCTTGCGGACGCTCGATGTGATGGCCCTGACCAGCCCGCGCAGCGCGATTCTGTCGGCGATCATCTTCAACGCCTTGATCCTGATCGCCCTGATTCCGCTGGCGCTGAAAGGTGTGGCCTATCGACCGGCCAGCGCCGCCACGCTGCTGCGCCGCAATCTGCTGGTTTACGGCCTGGGCGGGCTGATCGCTCCGTTTGTCGGCATCAAGCTGATTGACGAACTGATTTCCGCCCTTGGCCTGATCTGAGATCGGAGTCCCTGATGCTCACCGAACTTCGTCCTGCGCTGGCCCTGCTGCTGGTGCTGACCGTCCTGACCGGCCTGGCCTATCCGCTTGGCCTCACGGTTCTGGCCCATGTGACCTTTCCCTGGCAGGCCCAGGGCAGCCTGATCGAGAAAAACGGTCAGATCGTCGGTTCAGCCCGGATCGGACAGACTTTCACCAGCCCGGTCTATTTCTGGGGCCGGCCCTCGGCGACCACCGCCGCCGATCCCAACGACCCGACCCAGACGCTTCCTGCCCCCTATAATGCCGCCAGTTCGAGCGGCAGCAATGCCGCCCCCTCCAGTCTGGCCCTGGTCGAACGGATTACCCAGACTGCCGAGGCCCTGCGGGCTGCCCATCCCGACCGCCATGACCCGGTCCCGGTCGATCTGGTCACCACCTCGGCCAGCGGCCTCGATCCCGATCTCACTCCGGCGGCGGCTTTGTGGCAGGTCGAGCGGGTGGCCAAAGCCCGGGGACTCCCAGTCGAGACCCTGCGTGTTTTTGTGACCCGCCACATCGACGGCCGCTTGTTCGGAATCATCGGCGAACCCCGGGTAAATGTCCTGGCTCTCAATCTGGCCTTGGACCAAGCTTGGCCGTTGACCAAATGACCCAACAGCTCTATCCGGTGCGATCCGGTGAATGATAGCCGCCCCTCGCCCGACGCTTTGCTCGCCGAAACCCGGCGCGACGGGCGGGGGCACCTCAAGATCTTCCTGGGCGCTGCCCCGGGGGTTGGCAAAACCTACGCGATGTTGCAAGCCGCCCATGAGCGGCTCCGCGACGGAATCGATGTGGTCGCCGGGGTGCTGGAAACCCATGGCCGCCAGGAAACCGAGGCCCTGACCGGCGGACTCGAGCGGATTCCGGCGGCAATTCTGGTCTATCGCGGCAAAAACTTCGCCGAAATGGATCTGGAGGCCCTGCTAGCGCGGCGGCCCGGCCTCGCTCTGGTCGATGAACTGGCCCATACCAACATCCCCGGTGCCCGCCACCTCAAACGCTGGCAGGATGTCGAGGATCTGCTCGCGGCCGGGATCGATGTCTTTTCAACCCTCAATATCCAGCATCTCGATTCGATTAACGACATCGTCGAACAGATTTGCGGGATCAAGGTCCGCGAGACCCTGCCTGACAGCGTGCTGGCCACCGCCGACGAGATCGAACTGATCGATCTGCCGCCGCGCGATCTGATCAAACGGCTGGAAGAAGGCAAGGTTTACGTCCCCGAACAGGCCCGTCAGGCGGTCCACCGCTTTTTCTCGCGCGGCAATCTGACCGCCCTGCGCGAACTGGCCCTGCGCCACGCCGCCGAGCGGGTCGATCGCCAGATGATCGATTACATGCGCGCCCATGCCATTCCCGGCCCC
>Ga0209373_10000758_pt1 | contig 45339 bp, 28 predicted proteins | sample Higcelweek5metaG_FD_187173 | JGI IMG/M metagenome (GOLD analysis project Ga0209373, IMG submission 187173) | Freshwater pond sediment microbial communities from the University of Edinburgh, under environmental carbon perturbations - High... | ecosystem: Environmental > Aquatic > Freshwater >... | reverse complement strand
GCATTCCTTCAAAGCTGGTTTCCAACCGTCTTTCGTTTTTGATAAAATCGTTAAAAACCTCAGCGCCTATTGCAGCCACTTCGTCGAGGTACGGATCTTCAATAGTAGTTGTACTCGAATTAAAGTCAAGCGATTTTGTGTTATCATACGTTTTGCGCGTTCGTAAATACTGTATTGCCGTTTTTGCCGACATTCCATATTTCGAAGCGTTAGTTGGCCCAACTACTTTGTTGGCTGCCTCGGCAAAAGCTAAAACCATGTGTGCCCAACGTATATAGTATTTTGCATGTGGTTGTCTGTTTATCGAAGTTCCATCTGCCCAGTTCAACCCCATCCATACAAATTTCTTTATATGATAATTTGTTCTGCTGTTTGTCAGAAGCGATCCGGCTGCATCGGCTCCACCTTCAATGTTATTGAAAGTATACATTGTTGTGCTTGTGTTTGCTTTAATTGCCTTTGCACCATGATGAAAAATCATGCTGTAAAAGCGTGGATCACGTCCTTCGTACGGTTTTGCCGGATTAAAGTTTCCTCTGTTAAGCGGGTCGTTCGCCGGATAGCCGTTTGCCATTGGGAACGCATCAACAAAATCCTGAGTTGCACCCATAACGCCATCGCCCTGAAAACCTCCGGGATAAAACATTTTTTCCATGGCTTCGCTTTTGTCAACATATCGCGAAGCAAATATGATTCCCGGGAAATTAGGGTTGAACCAGTTAACATTATTGCCGGCAACAAATCCGTTGGTTACATTATCAACCGTAAGTTTAAAATCAATTACCTTTTTGGCATTAACAGCGGCGCTATCCCAACGAGCAATATCATTTGCCGGATTAAATCGTGGACTAGCCCATGTAAGATATACGTTGGCTTTGATAGCTATAGTTGTAATTCCATCCATTCTGCCCCAATATTTTCCACCTGAATACGATAAATTTGTACCTGCCTGTTGAGCTAAAAAATCTCTGTGCGCAATTGGTAAATATTTAAATGCAGAGTCGCAATCAGCAATAATTTGCTCTACGCATTTGTCGTAAGTATCACGAGCCAAATCAACATTTTCGGCACCGATAGGATCCAATACGATAGGGAAACCGAGCATTTGACCATTTACGCCTTTTCCTCCGAATTTTTGCAATAAATCCCACTGAAACCAGGCTCTAAGTGCAAATGCCTCACCCTGAAGGCGTTTACGCACCAATTCGTTATTTGTAGGGTTGGTCAAAAACCGAGTGTTGTAACCTCTTCGGTCTTTCAGAAACGTATTTACAAGATTTATTGCTCTGTAGTCGCGTCTCCAATATGTTCCGAAAAGTTCATCGTCCAGACTTGTAGTTATAGCTCCTACCGACCATTTACTCATTGCATTCGTAGTGCTTGTAGCCACAGCATTGTCTGTAGCACAATCAAGATATGCACCTTCAAAATTATTATAGTTATTGGGAATATAATCATAGCATGCGCCAACTAACCCTTGTACTTTATCCTGATAGTTCCAAATGTCATCGCTCGAAATATCGCCATTGGGATATGGCTCCAAAAAGTCGGCACACGAACTCACTAAAATTAGGAAAAATCCTAAAAAGACTAATTTTATATTTTTCATATTGTACTCCATTTAAAACGTTAACTTGAAACCGGCTGATACATTCATAAACAAAGGATATGAAGAAACACCCGAGCTGATTGATTCAGGATCTACATCCTTAATTTTGGAAATTGTGCACAAATTTGTACCTTTCACAAATACCTTTGCACCACGTATATAAAGAGGTTTTAGAACCTTCTCCGGGATATTATAGGCCAATACAACATTTTGAATTTTGAAAAAATCGCCACGTGTTAACCAAAAACCGGAAGTTACGAAATTGTTATTTACCTTATTGTAAGTAAGTCTCGGATAATTTCCATTCGTAATATTGTTTCTTACAAACGAAGAGTAATTACCATCTCCCCAGCCATTCCAAAAATATTCATTAGTTAGCGCTATGTCATAAAAAGCTCTACCTGTTCCCAATGCCATAATTTCGAAATTTTTATACTTTAAATCCAAATTAAGAGAATAATATAAACGGGGAGCGTAGTGTCCAATCATTGTCCGGTCGTTGTCATCCACCTCTCCATTTTTATTCATATCCTCGTATTTTAAATCTCCCGCTTTCAATTCAGCATCGTAAAGTTGCGGAACAATTTGAGTTTCTGCGTCAGATTCGAACTTGCCAATATATTTTAGTCCGATTATAGCATCTTCGGGCAATCCTACTTTCGACTGATATGCAAATTTATAATTCGGTTCATCAATTTTTACATATTTCGAGTTTTGCACTGTGGCATTACCACCTACCGAATATTCAAAATCGCCTATGTTATTTCTATAGTTCAATGCCGTTTCGAAACCAAAATAGCGTATCGAATTATAATTAACTCTCGGATTTACAGTGAGCCCATTTACAAAAGGAAGTGAGTTTGAAACTTCGGTGATAATTCCATCGCGAAGATTATTGTAATAATTTACCTGAAAGTTCAGTTTTTCGGAGAATAGGAGTCCATCTAAACCAAAAGTAAATTCCTTGCGTTTTTCCCAACCAATATTCGGATTTCCGGCTCTGGTTTGAGTTGTTCGGTAAACACCGTTTTCGGTTGTTGTTCCGAACCACGTTCCTGATGTTGTATAAGGGCCAAACGCCTGACCTGTATTATTTGAACTGAAATTATCGCGAAAATAATATGGTGCATAATAGTTGTCATATCCCATAATTCCAGCCTGACCACGCAGCTTTAAGTAATTAATAACTGAAAGCGGTTTCATAAACTCTTCTTCAGAAATTACCCAACTTGCACCAATTGAAGGGCAAATGATATATCTGTTTTTTTCAGTAAAGCTGTAAGTCCCGGCTCTGTTAACAGCCGTTTGAATACTATACTTGTCATCATAATTTAATGCTCCACTCCATATCAGGTTTAGCTGGCGTTGTGTATCTTCATAATCTTTACGAATAACCTGAGCCAGAAAATAGGTCAGCGAATTCTGCAGTTTTACTTTTCCAAAAGTTATATCGTGTTTCAATGTTTCAGACACACTAAGCCGCTGAAAATAATAATCGGTTTTTTTCGATAGATTTCCTACATCAAGACCATCATGTACTTTGGTCAAAATTATTGTATCCTTACCTACCGGAAAGGCTGGATCCGGATTAAATGGCGTTTTTCCAGGGGTTACAGTGTATGCAATATAATCTTCCACTTTGCCATGTCTCACCTGATTAAAAATATTGAATCCAATATATGTTTGCGAAGACAATCCTTTAATTAAGGATGACATATCATAATCGAAAGTAATATTAGAAGCACCAGATCTCCCCTGATCGTTTAAAAATCCTTTTCCAACAAGTCCTCCAACCGGATTATACTGATAACTTGCCGAAACAGCATACCAAGGTTTTTCGAGTGATGGATCGTTATTTGCATAAATAGGGAACTCAGTAGGCGGAGTAGTATTTGCATCGCTTAGCGCACTCAAAAACGGTGTAAATTCGGTTCCTGACCCATAGTTTGGGGTGTTCCGTAAACTAATAGAACCATAAACGCCAAGATTAATCTTAAGAAATTCGTTTATTTTAATATCCAGATTAGAACGTGCAACAATTCGGCTATAGTTTGCCGGACTTCCGATTTTAAAAATATCGCCTTCACTAGTATATCCCAAATAACTAAAATACTGCAATGTTTCATTTCCACCCGAAGAAGATACGTTTGCTCTTGTGTACTCGGCAGTATTTTTAAACATCATCTCTCTGTAATTATTGTTCGGTGTATACATGTTATATCCGTCGGATGTAGCATACTTAGCAATTGTTTCGGCATCGTACTTTGGAGTCATTCCACTATTTGAACGAGCTAAGTTGTTTAACATCAAATAATCTGGTCCGTTTGTCCACGTAGGCATACGGTCGAAAATATTAACCCCTTTTTCGAAATTTACATTTATGTTCCGTTCGTTTGTTTTACCGCGTTTTGTTGTAATCGAAATAATACCATCGGCTCCGGTTGCTCCAAACATTGTTTTTGAAACAATATCTTTCATAATCGTTACCATTTCTATTTCGGATGGATCTAAAGGCATTTCTGTTAAGTCAGTGGGCATTCCATCAATAATAACGATAGGCGAACGCCCCCTTAACAAAACATCTATTTTTTCAGTATTCCTCTGTTCGTCAACGTGAACTCCCGGAGTACCATTCATCTCCCTGATTTCTAACCCTGTAGCCAAGCCTGTAAGTCCATTTCGAATGTTGGTTCCCTGATAGTTTTCCAGCTTTTCTCCCTTAATAACCACTTCACTTCCTGTGCTATGATTTTTCCTTAAATTTAAAAAAGGGAGGGAAACCACATCCTCATCGGCTGAATACAATTTTAGTTTGGTTAGCTGAACAAAGCCATTTTTTATTAACGCTTTAGCTGATATTAAAGCTTCTTTGTAACCCGAATTCGTAATCCTAACCACATCCTCCAGTTTGGCACTAAAAACAATTACACCTTTTTTATTCGCATTCGCATAAAATTCACCTTCACCAACGACAAGGTACGCTCTGTTCAATGCGTTTCCATTCTCATCGGTAACTGTTATGCTTATACTTGTGTTTGTAGATGTAGTTTTGCTTTCATTTTTCTTTTGAGCAATGACTTCAATAGAAAAAAATGTCAAAAATAAAACAAGACCTATCTGTCTTATATTATACTTATTTATATAATTCATAGAAATTGATTTTTTTATAGAATTAAATTACCATTTATCGCCTGAAACAAATTTTGTCATTTTATAGTACTGATCAGCGCTATACGGAAAATAATACATTGCCTCTCTCCACGCTATCTGACGGTCGGCAGGAAGCGGTGCGCGCGTATATTTAAATCCTGTTGGGTAAGTCGCATCTACGGGTACTTTTTCGATAACCATTCCCATAAGTACTGTTGAGTTAACTGCGGGAGCATCTTCCCAACGTCTGATGTCGTAATAATAGTGACCTTCGAATGCGAGTTCTATTGTTCGTTCATTTTTTATGCGGGCACGAAATGTCTCTTTATCTACTGTAAATTTTGAAAGAACGGGAGGCATTCCTACTCTTTGTCGGACAAAATTGATAGCATCAACAGCCGACATCGAAGCGTCCGGAGCCATTCCTCTCGGACCATAAGCTTCGTTAGCAGCTTCGGCATAATTCAGGTAAAGTTCGGCAAGTCGGATAACCGGATAAGTGTACGAAATAACACTTGTTGAATTGTTTCTTGAACTTTCGCCGCCCCACAACTTACGTTGATAATAACCGGTTAAGGAATATCCTCTGTAAGCGGTGTTCAACAATTCGCTTGGTTTTAAAACACCACCTACGTTTTCGTACCATATTTCTGCTGCATTTTTCGTTGCAGGAGTTCCCCAACCTTGTAAATAGGACTGGTTGTACATAACGCTTAAGTTAAATCGAGGGTCACGGTCGACATATGGATTTTGTTCGTTGTAATGCCCTGCAGCAGTTGCTGCATCTCTATCGGCTTGTGTTACCAACGGTTCGCCATGTATTGTTTCGTATCGATCTACCATGTTTTGTGTTGGATTTTCCGACGAATTTGTTACTTCGGTACTGTTTCTCAATACGCTTGGAACGATAGCTTGCAAAAATTGAGAGTTAATATTTACATTTGCTCCGTTCCATCCATAAATTTGCTCGTTGCTATATTTGTTGCCGTAAAAATTCTTTTTGTAATCGGCAAGTGGTAGTAGCGCGTATTTGTTGTCGATAGCAACCTGAATTGCTTTCCAGTTGGCTATAGCAGCATTTTCCCAGTCTTTTATTCCCAGCTCATTATTCAGCGGACTAGCAGCATAAAGTAGTACACGCGCTTTGATAGCTAAAGCAGCTGCCCCATTTGGTTTGTTTTGTTGTGGGTCGGCTAAGTGTCCGGCCACTCCCGGTCCCGGGTCACGACGCATTTTTTTTGCTTTATCGAAGTAAAATGCAGCTGAGTCAAGGTCGTTTGCAGCATCCAAACAAGCCTGATGTTTGGATGGTCTTTCCATGTTCCAAATATCGACTAAAGAGTTTGGATCGGTAATATGCGGCATCGGGCCCCAACTTCTGAATAGTTCGAAATGACAAAAGCCACGGGCGAAAAAGGCTTGCGCTTTTAAATCCCAAATTTGCTCTTGCGTTGCATCTTTCAATAAATCAACTTTTGGCAACACTGTATTTGCAATGCGGATAACTCTCCACATGGGATTGAAAAAGCCAAATTTATTACTTCCGTCAGTAAAATCGATAAGCGTAGTATTTGGGTAGATTGTTCCGGCTTTGAATTTTTGGCATGTTTGCAAACGCCCCATATCCGACATGTCGGTAAGCGCATCTAACGAAAATTTTTGCGTACTCATATTCCATGCCAATTTAAATGATGTTGACATGGATGCATCTTTGCGATCGAGATAAATATAATCGAAAAATTTTCGCATGTTTTCATATTTCGAGAATACCTCTTCGTCGGTAAGTCCTGACTCAGGCGATACATCTAAAAACTCGTTCAAGCATGATGTATTTAGTGTTAGTAGAAGCACTAATGTGATTGATAAAATAAAGTATTTTTTCATTTTCTTTCTGTCATTTATAAATTAAAATGAGAACTTCAAACCTAGTTTCGCACTAAGCATTTGAGGATAAAAACCAGCCAAAAAGTCTTTTCTTTCAGGGTCGCCTTCAATTAATTTGCTGAAAGTAATTAGGTTATTGCCATTTGCATAAATTAATACATTGTTAATCCCTACTGTTTTTTTCAACGTTTTTGATTTGATATTGTATCCAACATAAACTTCTTTTAATCGTATGTAATCGGCATTTCGCCAAACTCTACCGGCTAACTTTCCATAATATCCTCCTGACCATACCCCGTTCGACTTGTTGATTTCAGACGAGCCGCCTGCCCACGATACTTTTGGTTCATCGGTTGCTCCCGCATAATTTAAGGTTGCATGGTTAGCATCTAAATTTGTGGGACTCCAGTAGTCGAGTTGCGAAGCGTTGATACGGTAATTGCCTTTCAAAAATTCGAATTCGAATGCGCCGTTATAATCAACATATTTGCCTAAGTTTCCTTGAAACATAAAATTGAATTCAAAGCCTTTGTATTCGAATCCGCTTGATAGCGCCAGTGTTATGGGTGGGTATGAAGAGCCTTTAATGGAATGACGGTCATCTTGGGTGAGAACACCATCGCCCGTATAATCCAGGTATTGATAATCGCCCACATTTGTTGCCGTAAGTGCCACCGGCGATGGATTAAGGTGAATGTCGTCGACCGAAGTAAAGTATTCGTTTCCATTTAATTCTAATCCCTGTATTTGACCGCCATAAGGTTTGCCGGCATCTTTTAAATGCTCAAGTTTACCCAGTAAATCATCTTTGGCAATAATTCGGTTTTCATTAAATCCGAAATTACCTCTTACGAAATAATTGAATTTGTTCCGCAAGGTTTTGTTGAATTCAATTTCCAGTTCAAGTCCATGTTTCTTCATCTCACCTAAATTCATTTGCTTAAATTGTCCGGCAATTGTCGAGTTCAGGTTGTTAGGAGTTAACAACATCTTGCTGCGATATTCGTCGTACAAATCCACATTTATACGGAGTTGATTTTTGAAAACGCCAAGTTCAAATCCAATATCTCTTTTGTGAGCTTCTTCCCATTGAGCATCGGGGTTTGCTGTTTTGTCGAACACGTAATTATCGCCAACTACTCTATAAGTATTCATATAGAGCCAACGTTCACTGGCGTTGTCGCTACCAACTTTACCATCGGAGTATCTGAATTTTAGTTTATCGACAAATGGAATAGCTTCTTTAAAGAATTTTTCTTCAGATGCAATCCAGCCGATGGCGATTGATGGGAAAAAGCCAAATCTGTTTTTGGGAGCAAAACGTTCTGAACCGGTATAACCGAGGTTCATTTCCATTAAATACCGACTCGAATAATCGTATGTTACCCTACCAACAACCCCGGCGTTGTAATATGGAAATTCAACGGTCGAATTATCGGCATCGGATGTATTTTTTTGTTGAAAATTCATTAACGCAAGTGCCGAAACATTGTGTTTGTTGAATGAACGGTTGTATTGCAAGGCAAACTCATAATATAAATTTGTATAGTAATTTCCACTCATTCCACCGGTAGCATTAATGTTTAGCGGTGTTTGTTTGTAGGTTTCTTCTGTTTCGCCAGCTCTAACCCATGGGTTGTTTGTAGTGCCTACATTATTCCAAATAATTGTATATGTTGGGAAGTTGTAATCTGCCGTTGCCACAGTATTTCTAAAACTAGTACTCAACGAAACTTTGCTTTTAAATGCCAATCCTTTGGTGATAAAATCGAGCTTTTGATTAAATAAAATATCGGTAAAAAGTTTCGATGTCAGTGTTTTATTGAACGACCCACTATAAAAGGTGTTGTATGGATTTTTAAAATAATCAAAATTTGTTGCGTATCTTTTACCGCTTGCTTCGGGGTAATATAAATCCGGAACTTGTTCCAAAAACCAATCGGGGAAATATGCCGGCGAAGTGCTTGGTGAACTTCCGTATAACATTAGCCATGGGTCGTCTTTGTGCCCGTTAACGATTTGGATGTCGCCGCCAATGTTAAACGAAATATCAGTCGAAGGAGTAATTGTAAAGTCAAGATTTGCCCGATAGTTGATTTTGTCATTTTTATAGCGTGTATCATCAGAGCCTACGTTATAGGCTTTAAAAAAATCTCCTTCGTGCAAATAACCGAACGATGCGAAGTATTTTACAAACTTTGTACCTCCACCAATGTTTATGTTTGTTTGTGAACTTGGAGCGTAATCGTTTGTGAGCATATCAAACCAATTGTTGTCAGGATAGCGGATAGAATTAATCATGCTCGATGGATTCCGATATTCTTCCAAATCTCGTTGAGGTATCAAATCCTGAAACTGACCTTTATTCATACGAGCGACATTAAGCGCACTTAAAGTTTGATAAGAACTAATGTGAGTAGGTAGTTTTGTTGGTACTTCAACACCCGATGATGCCGAAACGTTTAATACCGGTTTTCCGATTGTACCTCTTTTTGTAGTTACAATCAGTACACCATTGGCTCCTTTTGCCCCAAAAACTGCTGTTGCAGATGCATCTTTTAGCACTGAAATGGTATTTATTTCGTTTGGATCTAAATTAGAGAAATCACGCTCAACTCCATCGACCAAAACCAATGGTTGAGAACCATTCCAGCTCGAAAGACCACGAATAATAATCTCCGAACTGTTTTGGCCCGGCTGACCCGACTGTTGAATTGTAAGTACGCCCGAAAGTTTACCTGCAATTGCATTCGTAATACTTCCTGCTCCGGATTTAATTAGGGCATCAGTGCTTACCTGAGAAATTGCCCCCACCACACTCTCTTTCTTTTGAGATCCATATCCTACCACAACGACCTCAGATATCTTAACGTTAGCTTCCTCTAGAACCACCGTGTATGAAGGTTGATTGCTCAATTGTAATTCATGAGCATTATAACCCACATATGAGATAATCAGGGCTTTAGTATTGTCGGGTATTTCCAAAGAAAAATTACCATCTATGGTTGTTATGGTTGCAAAGTTGGTTCCGGGAACAATAACTGTTGCTCCTGGAATTGTTTCGCCTTTTTCGTCGGTAACTCTACCTGTAACTTTGCGTTTTATGTTTGTGCCATCCGGTTTGGGATGCTGATTTTTCGCATCGGTCGCCCTTATCTGTCCACTCACCGTAACATTGAATGCCATAACTCCAATGAGGAATAACAAGGCGAACAATCGTAGATTTACTGACAGCGTTCGCACAAAGTTTATTCCGCTGGAATAATTAGCAAAAGTTCTTTTTTCCATAAGATTAAATTAATTGTTAATTTGATTTTAAATATTCACTGGTGATATCTTCATCTTCTATTTTTTTCTTACAATACGATGCCAAATAAGCATTTTACTGTCACATGTATTACTTAGTTTGGTCACATGTAAACTTCGAATAATGCAAATTGCTACACACACATTATCTATTTTCTCTTTAGATAAAAATTCGAACTTTCTCATCACCTTTTCGTCCGATGAACACAAAACAAAAGCACGAAAATCATCGTCCAAAACAAAATCTTCGATAGTATATGTACTGTAATGTTCGAGTTTCATTTGCCTTTTTTTCATATTAATAATCTATTGAGACGAATTACGGCAAATCTGGACACATCCAAACGTTAAAGTGTAACTTTTTGATAATATCTGCCTTTTTCCGACAGATTTTTTTTTAGAGAAATGTCAAAAAACGGATTCTTTCTTTTCACAATCATTTTTTCCGCTTTAATACGCAATATCTTTATTGTTCGGTAAACAGATTTATAACAAGACTCTACCGAAATATTCAATACATGAGCTATATCTTCATAACTTATTTCGCTATTAAATCGCAGGTAAAGAATTTCTTTTTGTTTATCTGTAAGCCCGTTAATACATTCGTTAATGGTCTCAGAGAGAATTTCGGTATTTTCGCGATCGGGATCTTCCTTTTCGGTATTATTGAAAAAATCGAAATAACCAACGGGTAATTGTTCGGCATACACGTTCTTCTTATTTTTTTCAATTGCTAAAAATAACTGACGACGGAATGAGCTTATAATATATCCGTTTACGTTTTTTATCATTCCAATATTTTTACGATACTTAATAATATTGATAAAGGTATCCTGAATGGCATCTTCAATATGTTGATCAATAGGAGTAATCCGCTTACCATAATCGTACAATAAATCGTAACTGCCGGCGTAAATTTTCGACAATGCAGTTTCGTTTCCGTCAAAAATAAACTGACTCCATATTTCGTTCATGTGTGACTCTTTCATTTTCTGATAGTTTTCTGAGTAGATATTTTTTAAATTAAGAAATCAATAACATATAGATAAATTTGTATCGCCCTTTTTCTTCAGTCGAATACAATTCAGGTTAAAACCTCCATGATTAACAAGCACCTTTAGTTGAGTAAAGCCACCAACTAAAGCCATAGATCCCAAATGCACGAACTGCCATTTTGAACATTCAGCAGTCGGTTGAACTTTGTATTTGAGATTTACATCTTTTCCGTTTTGTAAAATTGAGACTTCGCCTTCACTTCCTGCAATCTGAACATACAAATCGTACTCTCCCTTTTCGGGTACTACAACAGAATACTGAAGCCACTCTCCTGCTTTTGTGTCGCCCACGTAATATTGATTTGAAAGATTTTTGTCGTTTACAGGAAAAATATCAACACCGTCATTCCTGTACGACTTTCCTTTGTTCCATGTTATTTCGTTACGTGATTTACCGGAAGTATTCTGGTAATCAACATCATTCCATGTTACATTATAAGCACCTAAATCGTAATCCGAAGCATAAATGTCGGCTGGAATCTTTACTTTTGTATGTGCAGTTGTTTTTCCCTGTGCTGCATCTAAATAAGCGTAGCTGACACAAGGAAAAGGAATACAATTTTCCAGTTTAATCCCGTTGGCAATATCATTCAGCGCTTTTTGAGCCTCCTCAACAGTCGGACGGACTGTTATTTTTCCATTTCTGTAATCAATCAGCTTTTGCCATTCTGCTGTAGGCGGCACATACATTGGACCGTCAATGGTTCCGATTTTTTTCCATGGCCAGTTCGACCAGCCAATTCCATTACGTTCCATAAGTTTCACCATTTCAGTAAACCATGCATTCGAATTCTCCCCCGTTTCGCCCAACCAAACAGGACGGTTATACTTAGTTCGCAGGTTGATGTATTTCGAAAGACTATTTTGAGTATTTTCGTTCCAGTATTTGTGAAAGCTAAAAGCCAGATTTTTATCGGTTGGGAAATCTTTGGAGAATAATTCTTCCAATCCGTTAAAATTATTTGCATAAGAATTACCTTCGATAAAAAGAATCCGGTTGCTATCAATAGCTCTTATTTCTTTAATAATTCGCTTGTATAAGTTTCTCAGCGGTTCGTTTTTCTGACATTTATCGCCCGTTTTATCTCCGGTGTTTTCGAAATCATAATTCACTTCATTCAGCAAGTCATACCCGCCAATGTAATCATATCCTACAAATTCTTTGGCAATATTTTTCCAGAAAAGCACCGTCATATCCTGATTTTTAGAACTTTCCCACAAATTCGGTTTAGCCAGATCACGATCCGAAATGTCCTTGTTATTTCCCTGTCCACCAGGTGCAGCATGTAAATCCGGAATAACATATAAGTTATTCTTGCTTGCCCACTTAACCAATTTGTGCAAATAAATCAATCCTGTATTTTTCGAACGGTCATTTATCCATTCGCCAGATTCATCAAAAAAAAGGTTGTAATGAAGCGGAATGCGAATGGTATTGTAGCCACTTTGAGCAATATGCCGTACATCAACCTCGCAAACAAAATTATCAAGCCAATTTACATAAAACTCCTCAGTGGCATCGGTGCCTGCCATTTCCTTCAAGTATTCTCTGATTTCCCACTGGGCTCCACTGGTACCAAACATATAGCCTTCCTGAAGAAACCAACCTCCCAAACCTATGCCTCTGATAATAAATTCTTCGCCCGATAACTTTTCTATTTTTCCACCGTTTGCAATCAGACGTTCCGCCCCTACCACTCCAACAGTATCTGCATTCGGTTGAATATCAACAAACAATACCTTTCCAAAAACGAATGCAAGGGAAACAATATTAACGAAATATATAGACAAAAGCAGTTTTCTCATTTTAGTAACAATTATCATTTAATTATCAACCTCAAACCTATCAATGTAACACTACCAATTTAGCCGAATTTATCGCCGAAACCGATCTGGTTCTGACCATATACATACCGTTTTGTTCTATTTCAGGTTGTATCAACCATTTGTTCATACCAATATTATTCGTCGTTACTTCGGTTGAATAAATCACTCTTCCTCTTATATCCAAAATATCAATCGTAACCGATTCATTGTATTCCATGCCGAAAAGCTCAACACACAGAATACTGTTATTAAGTGGATTAGGGGATAAACTCATATTCTTTCCAGTAGATAAACTCGGACTAAAAATTCCTGAATTCAGATCGTAAGGCTCCAGAACTATGAACTGTACACTGTTTTCGTTCATTAGCGGCAACATGAAACTGTATGAATTGCCCGGATTGGCTAAAATGGTATCGGCCATAACCGATAAATTACAGTTTTGGATATCGTAATAATGGTTGCTCGTTGTTTGGTCAATTTTAAAGAGTCTTCTTCGAATACTTTTTCCTGTGAATATTGTAGGTAAATTTAATATATTCACAGTCGTTTTGTATTTGTTTGTGGCCGTGTGCTGATAATTCCAGCACATTACCGACAACCCCGTGGAATCGCCCGATGCCTGAGCATAAACGCCTAATCCATTGGCGTCAATCGCCGAATTTATTGTAGATAATTTAGTCAGTTTCATCATGCTCATCATGTGCAGCATATTTCCGTAAGGAGTCAGTTTGTTGCTGTACGATTGCGGACGGGTTACCATCTGGTCTTTTCGTTCGTAATTTGCATGCCGCAACACCCACTGAAAAGGAAGATTTTTATTGCTCATACTCAACCAAAAGTTGTAAGCCGCCATACCGGCTGCTTGCCTGAGAGCGTCATCTTCAACTGTACCACTTGTATCATCCCCCGGAAATAAACCGGTTTCCGTAACAAAAGAAGGAATATCGGTGGATAGGCCACGAGCTGAAAGCCATGATTCAACCATAGTTCGTATTGAATACATCTCACGTGGCGCTTTTTTATACGAATACAAGTGATACGAAATAAAATCAAGTTTTTTATTAAGATCGGTATCACTGGCATAATCGTCAAGGAACTTCGTTAACCACGATGAATTATATTTAAATGTCATTATGGCTATTCCTCCTATTTGAAGTGGCACTTTGGGGTTTAACTGTGTATTTATCTCTTTTATAACCTGATAAAACATTTTATAATAAGGATAAACCATATTGGCCGTAAATGAAGCACCCCAGTTGTCGGGTTCATTCATACATTCTATATATTTGATTTTCGGATACGATGTTTTTAAATAAATCAAAATATTCTTCACAATGGGTTTACATTGTTCCGGTGTTAATTTCCAAGCCATTATCATTTTACTACCTATGAAGTTAAGTAAAATTTCATCGGCATAAAGCTGGCTTACATCGTTGAAATAATCGGTGTACGGAGTGAAATTATAGGTATTCGTAGTCGGATTATAAACATCTCCTTCGCCAAGCCAAACTCTCATTACCCTGGCATGCAAATCTTTACTGTTCATAAAAGCATAATCAGCGTTGCGTGTTGAAGCTCCGGTGATTTTACCCGACACATTGTTGTATTTCTCGGCTCTGAATAACGTGCCCTGCTGTTGCGCACAGTTAACTATAACTGTGGTAGCCGATTGGGCAAAAGTTTGCAACGAAACAACCAATATTAAACTGAGAATCAATATCTTTGAATTATAATATTTCATTTTTTTTATTGAATAATGTTGTTAAAAGCGTCAGTTTTTATTTAGCAGCTTTTATCTCTTCGTACCATTTTTGCATAATAAAAAATGCCTTTTTCTTTTCGCCTTTGTCCGATACAAGGCCCTTACGGTTAAAGTCATCCTGAATATCGCGTAACTGACGGCGCGGAGAACGAAAATCTTTTAAAATCCACGGAGTACAACCTGCCAATCCGGGAATGCGTTTAAGCATATTCACGCTGCGGATATATAAATCTTCCTGATAATCTTCGGTGAAACGTTCGGTTTTTGAACCACGCATATTGTACAGCGCACAGCCGCCAAATTCCGAAATAATCACTGGTTTTTCGACGCTGAAAGTCCAGTTTACGCGATCACACTTTTCGGGCAATCCATCGTACCAACCCACATATTGATTAAAGCTAAGCACATCCATTACACTGCTCAACTCATCGTCAACCGTCATTAATCCCGGTTTTAGTTCTTCTTTTTCCATGGCTGCTCCAACCAGGCGAACCGAGTCGAGTGAACGGGCTTTTTCGGCTAATTTTTTCAGAAATATCAACCTGTCGTGGCTTTGAGGAGTTTCGTTGGCAATTGACCAAATAATGACATTGGTGCGATTTTTATCGCGGGTTATCATATCAACCAACTGATTTTCAGCATTTCTATATGTCTCTGGATTTGTCCATTGAATTGTCCAGTAAACCGGAATTTCGGACCACACAAGCAGACCCATTCGTTCGGCTTGGCGTACCATTTGTTCGTTGTGCGGGTAATGAGCAAGGCGTACAAAGTTGCAACCCATTTCTTTAGCCCATTGCAACAAGGTAATATCTTCTTCCTTCGTATAGGCGCGACCATTACGAAACGCTGCTTCCTCGTGAATACTTACTCCACGCAGAAAAACGGGTTTACCGTTGAGCAGAATCTTTGTTCCTTGTGTTTCAATGGTTCTGAATCCAATTTCGTCGGTCACAACTTCATTGTCAGTAGCTATATTTACTTTGTATAATTTGGGATTTTCGGGCGACCAATATATCGGTTTTATTTTGCATTCAAATGAAGCATAACCTTTATTATCAACATTTAAAAGCAGTGTAATCTTCAATTCCGGAATTTCAACTTTTACATTTTTAGGGAATAAGCTTCCGTCCAATTGTACCCAGCCTGCAAGCGTATTTCTATCGCCTTTTTTAAGCTGCACATAATAATCGCGCACAAAAGTTTCGGAAGTTTCAACTAAATTTACCTGCCGCGTAATGCCGCCATAATTCCACCAATCAGAATTCACCGTTGGTACGGCATCAAATTGTCGTTTGTTGTCGACCTTTACCACCAACGAGTTTTCCCCCGTTTTCAGCAAATTGGTAACTTCAAAATTAAAAGGAGTAAATCCACCTACATGTCTTCCAATTTCTTTGCCATTTACAAAAACAATAGCTTCGTAATTTACGGCACCGAAGTGTAAAAAAACACGTTTGTTTGGTTTGAGTTCGTACTGAAAACGGTTACGATACCATACAGTTCCTTCGTAATAATACAGTTCGGCACGTTGCGTATTCCAGTCGCCGGGAACAAAAAGTGTACGGTCGGTTGCAAAATCATACTCTTGCAATGCAGTTTTGTCAACAATATCTTTGTCGGCTCCATAACCGGTTTTGTATGGCTTACGTCGATAGTCGTAATAACCATTTTCGAACGGATCAACAATCGTTTTCCAAACTCCATCCAATGATATGGTTTTTCGCGCCTCGATATTGATAATTTGAGGACTTACTTGTGCATAAGTGATTGTTGTATGTATCAGCAACATCACGACCAACAGCTTTTTGATAATTTCTTTCATTGTTTATATATTATTTTATACTTTAAAAAACTTTCGTGCTTATATTCGCCCAAACAGGAGCGAACAATTTTTATAAAATTATTTTTGTTGTAAAATTTTTATTTTGTTTTTGTAACTTAATCAGATAAACTCCTTTCGAGTTTTTGATGTCAATTGTACTTTCTGGTTGAGCCAGCATTTGACTAACAATCACTTTTCCATACATATCCATTATTTTTACATGGCAAGGCTCATTTATTGTTCTTATAATTTTAATTTTTCCCTGATTAACAACTATGGTTACATCGAACTGTGTCAATTCTTCAATGCCAGTCTGATTATTAAAAACTAATCCGGCAGATGATGCAGAATAGTCAGTATCCCAACCTGCAGGAGCACTAACCGAGGCGAAATTTCCCGAAAGTTGTGTCGCATTCATAAAATTTACTTTATCCGATTTCAGAGGATTGTAGCCAATATTTACAAGTACATTTGCATTGGAAATATCAACAGCTCCAGTAGATTGAATGCCATCAAAATCGACTCCGGCAGTGCCTGTTCCGTTAATATTTAAAACACAAGTCCCCGTCAGAGTCAAAAAACTGTCAGAAAAAGTGAATAAACCAATTCCACTTCCTCCCGGCGAAAGTTTTCCTGTTAACGAATTGAAACTTCCGGCAGCAAAAATTCCTTTTCCGGTAACAGTGCCTCCCCCATTATTAAAAATTAGTTTGTTTGAAACGCTGGTTGCAATTGCATCATTGTCAGCAAGACTAAATTCAAATTCACCGCTTCCAGTATTATTGACAACACAAAGCGAAGAGTTGATGGTATTTCCGCCTATTACTTTGTTAACCACTGCTTTTCCTGTGTTTGTAAATATTGAATTCTCATTTCCGAACAACATGGAATTATTTCCTGTGGCATTAAAATATGCTATGCCGCTATTGTTGAATGCAATTTTTGTAAGACCAATAACTGTTGCTCCCAATGCCGCCGCTGTTGCCGCCGTGCTGCTATTCGAAATTGTAAGCGTAGCACCCACTGAGTTATTGAAAACAGGCAAAGATCCCGACTTAGCTGCACCTGTTAAATAAACTCCGCCACCCGGAAAATTTCCTGAAATTAAGATGTTGCCTTCGTTGGTAAAAACAGCATTTGTAGCTGTTGAGCCTGTAGCCTGTGGATTCAGCGAGATTCCATAAGGAGTTGTTGTTGAATACTCACCTTTGCCATACAATGTTAAGTTGCCTTTGTTTATTAAATTAACCGTTCCCCCGTTGGTTGTATTTATGTTAATGCAGCCGTTGGTAGAATTAAATGCGGAATAAAACGTAATATTCGCAGTGGGCGCAAATGTAAGCGTACCCGAAGCACTGAGTTGCAGCAATCGCCAATCGTTGAAAACCGTATCATTGCCGATAGTTGCAACTCCATCGATAACTGCATTGCTCGTGAGACCTGAACCACCTTCCATTTCGATAAAGCGACAACCTGTTTTTACATTAATATTCAATGTTCCGCCCAGTGTTAAAATCGCTTTCCGTCCGGTTGATGTTTGTTTCAGACTCACGCATCTACCCGATGTTGAAGTATACGAACCGACAGTATTATCGATAGTTAACAAACCACTATTGCTAAATTTACTATCTCTTTCAGCATTATCAGAAAGTTGAAGCACTGTGTTCGAATTATTTAACCGCTGAATGATAAATAATTCACCGGCATTAACAAGCTCACCACCAGTTATATTCACCAGCGGCGCTGATGAAGTTGTTTGCTCTACTTTTAATGATCCTGATTCGGTAATTATAAGTTTTCCGTTAACCGTAATTTTATTAATTGTTCCTGCATCTTCCGACAAATTGACAGTAACTCCATCAGGAATAACCACATTGTCGGATACAGCAGGTAAGGTATTGGAGTCCCAGTTCGAAGGAGTCGACCATTTACCATCACCAGCCTGTCCGCTCCATGTAACAGTAGCGTTGGCTTTATCGTAAAACTCAGCCGTTTTAAATCTATTGATATTCATCATCTTCATTAAACCTGTCATATTCGTGTATTCTTCGCCGCTCGAACGTTTAAACATTCCTTTGTTGCTATCGGAATCGTCGTAATACTTAAAATAATGCCAGCCCACAAAAAGTCGAGAAGCAATAAGTTCCAAACATGTATTTTGGTAAAAATAGCCTCTGTCGGTTTGCGTTCGAACTACCCAACCTGCACCGCTGAATCCGTTTACAATACCTTGTTCGTAAGTATCGTATCCTTTGGTATAAAACTCGCCAACCAAACATGGTTTATCAATCCACGTCAAATACTTAGTTGGAGATGTAATTTGATTATCGGGAGAATAATTATCGTAAAAGTTAACAGATACAACATCGCACCACTTAGCCGAGGCTTTTACAATTCCCTCCATTGCTCGCGATCCACCATGCAATCTACTTCCGAGCGTTAAATGGTTCGGATCATATTTTTTTATAGCAGTTGTTACTATTTCGTAGTATTTATCGGCAACTTTTGTTGAAAACTCGTCCTTAATTGCACTAGAAACGCTGCTGTAACTTGATACCACCTGAGAAACCGTGAGGCCTTTTATTGTTGCAAATTCAGCAGCGGCATCATAACAAGGATCTCCGGGAGCCAAATCTCTCAAAAAGCGTAATAATTGATCGGAATGAAAAGGAAGCTCATTATCAAGAAAATAGCCTAATAAATTCGGTTCGTTTTTATAAGCATCGCCAAATGTTTTGGCGCGCGATTCACAATAGGTTACAAACGCTGGATCAAACACAAAAACATAGTTGAGTATTGTACTCGACGAAGGTGTTGTTGCAGGATAATACTCGTCTCTTTTATATGCGTAAGTACCGTGAAAATTGATTCTTCGTGTGTATGAAAATTTATTTGTATTCAAATCATTATACCTTATTGTTTGACTCTCGTCATCCAAAAAGTTTCCAATCCCGTTAAATCCCAATTCCCAAAGTTTGTCGTATGATTGTCCAAGTTTGGTGTCATCAGTATTTTTAGGCACCGAATTGACCGCAATATTAAAACCTGCTTTACCTTCAGGATCAATAATCCACCAACGTCCGTTTACTTTTTTTGTATAGAAAAATCCGGTAGCTACTGACGAAATTTGATTCGTGCTTCCATACTTGTTTACATCCAAATTGGATGAATTGGTTATTAGAGCATTTCCTAGTAAAAGATTGACTAATTTAGCCTGTCGGGTTGTCCAGCTACCCGTACCTGTTGAAGGTCGGGTATCCAGAGCAACCGACTGGGCTAAACTTGTTAAACTAAACCCTAAAAAACATATATATAAAACTAAACTCTTCATTAAGTAGCTGAACGAATGTAAATTATAAAACTATTTTTTGTATGTAATCCGTATTTTCCGACACAATTCGAATCAAATAGATTCCCATCAAACCACGAGTGTCAATCGTATTATTCGTACTTATCAATGTGGCGTTGTAAACTGATTTTCCTGAGATGTCGAATATATTCAGTGTGGCGTTCGAATTTGTAAGTAGTTGAATTTCAATATTACCATTCGACTGACGCAGTTTTACATTGTCAGCTACAGTTTTTAAATTAGTTGAATTATCGTATAGAATATTGGCATTTGTATCGTTGTAATTCATTATCCAACTTGTAGGAGCTGTTACCGAGCTAAAGTTTCCTGTGCGTGAAGCTGCAACGAGCAAAGGAACGATGTCTTGTGAAACAGGAGTATATGAGCCTCCTATCGCAACATTAAGTTCAGCACCTGATAAATCTAAAGTTCCAGTCGAAACAATTTGGTCAAAATCAGTCCCTGCGGTAGTTTTTCCTTGTATGTCCATCTGAAATTTACCTGTCAGAGCAAGTGCGGCATCGGCAAAACTGAATGTACCAATACCTGCACCTCCGGGCGATAAAGTTCCTGTCAAAGGAGTAAAAGTTCCTGCACCGATTACACCGCGTCCGGTAACTGTTCCACCATTATTGTTGAAAATAATTTTGTTTGTGGTACTAATTGCGCTTGCTTCGTTGTCGGCTACGTTAAAATTGAAAGTGCCACCTGTGTTATTGTTAATTGTGCATGCTGTTGTATTGGCACTATAACCTGTAATTGCTTTATTTACAGTCACTGAACCTGTGTTTGTAAATGTTGAATTGTTGCTGCCAAACATCAAGGAATATGGATTTGCAGCTGTAAAAGATGCTGTTCCACTGTTGTTGAATGCAATATTGGTAATTGTAACAATTGTAGCTCTCAATGGAGTTGCATTCATACCGGTACTCGTATTTACAACATTAAGCGTAGCGCCACTCAAATTATTAAATGTTGGAAATGCACCTACAAACTGCGAACCCGAAAGATAAATGCCACCCCCGGGAAAGTTTCCGTTAATTGTTAGCGTTCCGGCGTTATTAAAAGTTGAATACGATGTGGTTGAAGCAGTGGCCTGTGGGTTGAGAAAAATTCCGTAAGGAGTGTTGCTTGCAAACGTTCCACCACCATTTAATGTTAGGTTCCCATTATTATTGAACACCACGTTTCCTGCTGTTCCGGCATTAATATTTATGCAACCGTTTGTAGAATCAAAAGCAGTATACATAGTTATATTAGCTCCTTCGGCAATAGTCATTACGCCTGTTACAGGGGCTAAGTGCATAAATCGCCAGTTTTTATAATCTTCGGTGCTTCCAATTGTGGCTGTACCACCAATTTCGGCCTGACCGCCCTGCAATTCGATAAATCGTGTAGATGTTTTTACATTAAATGTGAGTGTTCCACCCAAAACCAAACGGGCAGTTCGTCCGGCTGTAGTTTGCGAAAAGCTGATACATCTACCTGATGTTGAAGTGTTAGTGCTGGCCGTATTCTCAATGGTTAATGCGCCCGTGGTACTAAATTTATCATCGCGGTCGACATTGTCCGAAAAACGAAGGGCTACCGTGGTGTTATTCCCTAGCATTTGTTTAATACTGAACGTTCCGGCATTTTCAATTTCACCGCCTACCAATTCTACAATGGCAGTAGATACGGTAGTTTGTTCAATATTCAGAGCTCCGGAAGCAGTAATTATTAATTTTCCACTTACCGTAAGTTTATTTATTTTTCCAGCATCGGCGGCAATATTTGCGGTAAAAGTGGCGGGTATAACAACGTTATCGACTGTTCCGGGAGTTGAATTTGTATCCCAGTTTCCTGCCGAACTCCATAAGCCATCGCCCGAATTTCCTGTCCACGTCACTGTAGCAGCCGAAAGCGACGATGAAGTCAAAATAAATAAGCCAAAAATGACTTTTTTACAGTGTGTTACAATGTCTTTTTTCATGGTTTTTTATATTTAATTTCTGATTAGAAACGTTATAATTCATACGCAACAATGGCCGTCCTCTGTAATTTTTACTTTGAGAAAGTTATACAGAAGCTAATATTGTTGTTATTTTTAGAGTGATTATTTTAATGAAACTTTTTGCACATAACTGCCATCCCGAAGAAGTAATTTTACAATATAAATTCCCTGTAGTTTTTCGGTATTTATTATATTGCTTTGCTCAAACAAAAATCCGGTTTTTACAATTTTACCGGTAATATCCGAAATAACAAATTGTGCTTTTTCGCCCGAAACCAATTGTATGTTAATGGCTTGTTTGCTTGCAAATACTTTTCCTTTAAATTCGGCTATTGGTTTTACACCTGCTATATAGTTATACTCAATAGTTCCTGTTCCGTTGATTGCTGTTGCTGAAAGCAGATTGTGACTTTCTGTTGAAACTTTTATTACTCCGTCATTATTCAATGTTAAAGGCGGAACCGTAGTTATAGTTCCCGACATTTTAAGTACAGATGTTGCAGGATTTGGGTTGTAAAGCAAAATTTGACCTGCTGCAGCATTGTTAATTGTATTTATTCCGGTAGCATTTCCGCCTATGTAAAGTGCTCCCATCGGGAAATTGCCATTAACTTCTAAAATTCCGTTATTGTTAAATGTTGCCAACGCATTTGCTCCATTGGCATTCAGATAAACTCCATATCCGGTTGTGGCTTCGCCTCCAATGAGTTTTAGATGTCCGTTGTTTGTAAAAGTAGCTCCAGGAGTAGTTGCTTGTGATGATTGAATATTAACAGCCCCGTTACCCGATACAAAACCGGAATAAAATGCAATATTGGCAGTTTGGGCAATTGTTATTGCACCCTGACCGATAAGTTTCAAAAAGCGGAGATTCAGATTATTGTCTGTACTTCCGATCGACAGATTACCATCTACAATAAGGTTACCGCCATCAGCTTCGACAAATACCGAAGTAGCTTTGAGATTCAAATTCAAAGTTCCACCAAGTTTGAAAGTTGAAGTTCTGCCTTCAGCACCTTGTTTGGCACTTATACATCTGCCAGCTGTTCCACTATATGTGCCGGCAATGTTATCAATATTGAGTATTCCGTTATTAATCAGCTTGTTGTCAAATTCCACATTGTTGTCGAATAGTACAATTGAATTCTGGTTTGAATTGCTGTTTTTTAATGTCATAGTGCCGGCGTTTTCTATTTCCCCTCCAAATAATTTCACAATAGGGTTAGTGGCTACAGCCGATGTAAGTGCAGTATTCTGTTCAACAGTAAGACTACCCGTCTGTGCCACTATTAATTTGCCTTCTACTGAAAGGCTGTTAATCGTTCCGGCACCGGTCGACACAGTAACAATGTAATTGGCGGGAATAATAACATCGTCGACCGCACCAGGTACCGCAGTTGTCGACCAGTTTGCAGCTGTTGTCCATTCTCCGGCAGCCGAACCTATCCAGGTTACTAACTCGGCAGAAGCAGTTAGGCTAAAAAAGCCAACCAAAAAAACTAAAAGAGTAATTCTTGTTTTCATAATAATAAATTTTGATTTGTAATTAAAAATTTTTGATTTGTTTTATGTTCATACTTTCTATATTTGATTGAATTTACTTTTGTAATCATGTATTTAAAGGGTCATTATTAAAACTTTACTATACATTTAACATGTTCTTTGTTTCATTATAATTATTTCAATCCGGCCAATATCCCATCATAGGCAACCTTGCGCTTAAAGTCCTTATCGAACGGCAATGGCCAGTCGGGAGCGCCATACTCGCCCGGAATCCACGATTGCGCATCGTATACTCCCCAAAAACTGAATCCATACCGTTGAGAAGCCGGCAAATCGAAAAATGCTTTTACCGCCACCTGATATTTTTCTTTTTGTGCCGCAGCAATTGTTGACGAATACGTTAATATTTGGTTTGTAGAAGTGTTTGTACGAATGTCAAATTCCGAAATGTGTACTTTCAAACCGGTTGTTGCTGCAGTTTGAATGGCTGTTTGAATATTTGCATTGGAGTTATTAATATTGGTATGCATTTGCAAACCTATACCATGAACAGGGACATTGCGACTTTTAAGACCTGCAATCAGGTTATTGATAGCTTTGCGTTTTACCGAACTGTATTCGTGTCCATAATCGTTATAAAAAAGAATTGCATCCGGATCGGCTTCATGTGCATATTGAAAACAAATATCCATATATTCCGTACCAATTTTTTGCAACCAAATACAGTCACGTAATGTTCCGTCATCCAATATCGCTTCATTCAACACGTCCCACGATTCTATTTTTCCTTTATATCTTCCCACCACTGCAAGAATATATTCTCGCATTACGGCTTTCCATTCATCCTTTGTTCCGCTAAAGCTTTCAATCCACGCCGGAGTGGATTTATACCAGATAAGCGCATGACCATGTACACGTATTTTGTTAGCTATGGCATAACCAACCAGATAGTCGGCATCGTCCCAAAAGTAGTTACCGCGTCCCTGACTGATTGCTTTCATTTTCATGGAGTTTTCGGCAGTAATACTGTTGAATTCACGACTCACCGTTTCGCTATATTTAGTGTTGTTTTTGAGCGAAGATATATTAACCGCTGCACCAAACGGAAATGGCGAAACGTCACGAAGTCCGATAGTGTCCGTATTAGCGGGAGTTGGAATAGGTATGAGAGGTTCAACCTCATCTTTGCATGACAAATTAATGACTGAAATTGTCAATAGACATATAAGCAGAAAGCTGTGAGTGTGATTTTTCATTAGAATTTTATGCAGTATTTTTGATAAAAGTATGCTGCAAATATAGCTTGTTGATGCTCATCAAGAGTTTTAATATCTTCCAGAGTTTCTATAAATTCGTCCAAGTTCAATAAAAAGCAAAGCTTTAACAACAAAGATTACAGCAACAGATAATAATATAAATATTTACAATTCAGAGACTTATTTAAAAGAAAAGAAAAACCACCTGCTGCATACTAATTATGGAATCTTATTTATCTGCCTTTAGGGAGTAGTTATCAGACAACAGTATCGATTAAACAAAAAAATTGAGAAAACAATACTTTTAGAGTCTTGAATTCAGAATTAGTTGCTACAAAAAACCAATAAAATCCATTGTAAAATTAGTAGCCGTATTAAGTTTACTTATTTCATTTTCCAAGAGTTTCTTTGTAGTTTTCCTGTCATATTTAAATATCATTGCTAACTATACTTTTCATTTATCCATATATCTATCTTTGTACTTTGTTTTCAAAACAATCAGCTATCACAAAAAAAATAGATAAGTAATATTTGATTACGTTCATCGAGAGTATAAATCGAATTGTATTTTTCCCAATCTTTTCATTAAATTTGCCGGCATAATCTATAAATCATAGAAATAGATGGTTACGACAAAGAAAATCAATACTCACTTACTTTCTGCTTTTTTGGCACTTCTTTTTTTGTTTTTAGGAGTGTCGGGGTTTTCACAACAAATCAGGCATCTAGGCATTTCGGACGGACTTAATGGGAGACAGACATTTAATTTCGCTCAGGATAAAAACGGATTTATTTGGATTTCGAATCGGTTTGGAGTAGACAGATACGATGGTAAATTTGTTAAAAACTATACCTTCACAATACTTAACCATTTAAAAAGTCCCCTTCGAGAGGTACATCTTTTGTTAAGTACCGATTCTGTGTTATGGGCTTACACAGATAATGGTCAACTAAATTACTACAGCGAAGCTAGCGACAAGTTCAAAACCTATAAAAATCTGAATTTTTATCTAAAAACAGCCGTCTTCGATAAACAAAATCAGATATGGTTTGGCACCAATAATTCATTCGGAACTGTTAAAAATGGCAAAACCACGCTTATCACGCATCCTTTTCTTAAGTATAGAATGGTTCGCAAAATACTAAATTACAATTCGGAAAATTTAGTTATAGTATCAACGACAGCGGTTTTTGTTTACAATAAAAAGAAAAATAGACTAACCAATTATTTCGATAATGCCAAAATCAACATTATATCCTCATTACAGATTGAATCAGCCTATTACGACCCAAACAACAAACAATTGTGGATAGCAACTGCAAATAGCGGTTTGATTGTTTACGATGAAAAAAGAAATACATTTTTAAATAACTCAATACCAACAAACAACCCCATATTATCAATTTATCCGGTTGATAATTCGCGCATGTTCGTCGGCACAGATGGCATAGGTGCTATATTGCTTGAAAAAAACAGTTTGAAGAATATTCAATGGTACAAACAAGAAGATGATAGAGAGTTGGCATTGAATGGAAATGAAATATACGATATTTTCAAAGATAAAGATGGTAGAATATGGATGTCGACTTACTCAGATGGCGTTAATATTCTTGAATCAAGAAAAGAGGGTTTTTCAGTTGTAAGACACGAAAAGAACAACAACAACTCCCTGAAGAGTAATGTCGTAAGATGCATAATTGAAGACTCCGACCAAAATTTATGGCTGGGTTCAAAAGACGGAATAACAATTTGGAACAGAGCAAAAAATCAATGGACACATATTCTGCGATCTACAAATGTACTTTGTATAACCGAAGATTCTAAAAAGAATATTTGGGTGGGAACTTATTCGTCAGGAGTGTTTTTACTTGATAATAGCGGAAAAGTTATTAGACATTTTTATAAAAATGACCGCCAGAATAATTCGATAGGAACAAACTTTGTTTATTATATTTTGGAGGATTCTTATAAAAATATCTGGATAGGTGGAATCAAAGGTTCTTTGTGTAAATTTAATCCTGCATCAAACACGTTTAAACATATAAATCTCTATCAAATTAACAAAATATCGCAACGAAACAACGATGAACTAATTATTTCTTCAACAAATGGGCTACATATACTCAATTTAAAAAACGATCAGTTCAAACAATGGAAATTTTCATCATCACTAAAAAGTTTATGTATTTTCGATGTCTTATTTGAGTCTGATTCAATAGTCTGGCTTACTTCTTATGGTGGCGGATTGAGTAAATGTAATCTCAATAGCGGGAAAATACTCAATTATACACAAAAAGATGGACTTGCGTCGGACATTACATATTCTGTTCTGAAAGATGATGAACAAAATCTTTGGGTAAGCAGCGAATACGGAATAAGTAAGCTAAACACACAAAACGGTTCTATTACTAATTTCACCACTGGAGATGGCATATCCGATATGTCTTTCCGACCATTATCACGGCACATGACAAAAAATAATGAAATGTTTTTTGGATCGTACAATGGTTTAACCTACTTTAAACCTAATCGGATTTTTACTGAAGCAACAAAATCAAAATTAATTTTACTCGATTTCAGCCTTTTCAACAGAGTTACTCATCCTGCCGAAAAGAATTCACCTCTTAAACAAACTATTAACAATACCCAAAATCTTGAATTAAAACACTACAACCATTCATTTTCTCTTAGTTTTACCACTATCAATTTTGCCCCCAACGCCAAAAGGAGGTATATGTGGAAGCTTGAAGGGCTTGATAAAAATTGGGTGGGTCCAAGTTCCGAAACTGTGGTGAACTACACTAACCTTACGCCTAAAACCTATATTTTCAAATTAAGAGCCATTGGCGACAATAATGTCGTATTGGACAAACGCGAGTTGAAAGTAGTGATTCATCCGCCTTTCTGGAATACAACATTGGCAAAAACTATCGGGTTTATTCTCCTTGTTATGTTTATCTACTGGGCTTACAAATATCTTTCAAATCTGTACGAAAAACGCAGAACTACTGAAAAAATCAAGTTTTTTATCAATACAACTCACGATTTGCGTACACCGCTTACTCTTATCAGTTCGCCTATTTATGAGTTAAAAGAAAAACTTGTGCTCGACGAATGGAACAAATACCTCTTCGATCTCGTTACGTCGAACCTTGAAAAAATGAACAAAATGGTTTCTCAGTTGCTCGATTTCCAAAAATCGTACGAAACCGAGGAGCATTTAATGGTAACCAAAAATAACCTGAATGCGATGCTTACCGAGAAAAGAATGTTCTGGGAACCAGTAGCCCAACGTAAAAATATCACATTACAACTCCATTTACCTGAAAATCCACTATTTGAATGGTACGATAAACAGAAAATGGACAAAATAATGGACAACCTGATTTCGAACGCCATTAAGTATTCGCGCAACGAAGGAACGGTGAATATGCATCTGTCATTTACCGGTTCGCACTGGCAGATTAATGTTTCGGACAACGGAATCGGCATTCCTGAATCAGCTGCTCGCAAGCTATTTAAACGTTTTTACCGTGCAGAAAATGCAATTAACTCACAAGAAACAGGCTCGGGACTCGGCTTGTTACTTATTAAAAATTACGTGAGCCTGCACAAAGGACAAACCGGAGTCACAAGCTCGGAAAACGAAGGATCAGATTTCTTTATCCGACTGAAAAGAGGCTACAAACATTACCAACACACTGAGCTAATAAACGAAAGTGAATTTTCAGAATCGCATTTTGAAACATCAAACACTGAAATTGAAAAAATAGAGAAACAAAAAACTAAATTACTTATTGTAGAAGACAATCCAGATTTGCGTGAATATATCAATATGTCACTAAGTCATTATTTCACCACTTACACTGCCGAAAACGGGAAAGATGCATGGCAGCGTATTCTAACAATTAATCCAGATATTGTGTTAAGCGATTATAATATGCCCGAAATGAACGGATTTGAATTGTGTGAAAAAATAAAAAAAACGTACGAAACATCACATATCCCCGTAATACTGCTCACCGTTATGTCTGACATAAAACACGTGGAAGAGGGTTACAAATTAGCCGCCGATGATTATATTCCCAAGCCGTTTGATATGAAGTATCTGAAACTAAAAATTGACAATATAATTACCAACCGTAAGATTCTCAGGACAAAATTTTTAGAAACCACCAAGCTAACAGAACTAAATGAATTAACCGAAAATGAGCATAACATAACATTTTTAAACAAGGCTACACAAATAGTTGAAGATCATATTATCGACACTGATTTTTCCATTACCGATTTTTCTCGCGAAATGGGTATGAGTAAATCGCTGCTTTACACTAAGTTCAATGCGGTTACCGGTTATTCTCCTAATGATTTCATAAAAATTATTCGTATGAAACAAGCAGTTAGCTTATTTAAAGAAGGTCGTTATAACATTAACGAAGTGGCCAACCTGACAGGTTTTGATGAAGCCAGCTATTTTACTACCTGTTTTAAAAAAATATATGGGAAATCTCCAAAACAGTTCATTAAAGAAAATATGGGAGGGAAAGGGTAAATTGTTTTTTTAACTATTGCTTATCGGGAATTATTTTCCATTTAAAGTATTACCGAGAAAAGATTCTGATTATTTTATTAATAATTTGTGCGATTGATGAATTAAACAACCTGTACCTAAAATCATTTGGAGTTTAAATATACTGCTTACTTTTTGTTTTTTTTAGACTTCTGACAGTTTTTTTGAATCAATACATAGAGAAAACAAGAAACATCAAAAAACGAAATTGAGTAAGAATTTGTTTCTTTCCAAGTTTTATCTATCTTTGTCCCCCGAAAGGAATTCGGCTCGCTTCCAGGGCTGTTTTTCTTTCTTTTCTTTACACGAAACGGTTTTTTGAACTTTTATATTTTCTAAAGCGTTTCAAACACATACATTCTAAAATGGGGTGCCTTAATATTTCGGGCTGAGATCATACCCTTTGAACCTGCACGGGTAATTCCGTGAAGGGAATAAGAAACAATCATCCGTATTTTTGGCTCTCAAAACAAAATTATTAATCAACTAATCAATTTGTTATGAGACAATTTTCAATTTTCACATTTTTATTTCTATTTTCTGTTTTCTGTTTTGGCCAGCACAGCCTAAAAGGGAAAGTGCTCGACGAAAACGGAAATGCACTACAAGGTGCCACTGTGTACATCAAAAGCGATGACATAGGTAAAACAACAAACCAACAGGGTTCTTTTGACTTCGACAGATTAAAAAAGAACCGTTATGCGCTGGAAATCTCGTTTATTGGGTACGAAACAAAAACTCTACAAGCCTACACAGACCGCGAAAACATCGTCCAACTCAACCGTAAATCATATGAACTCAGTGAAATTACAGTCACCACAATTCGTGCCAACGAACGCTCGGCTGTGGCTTACAGTGATATAAAAAAAGAAGACCTCGAGCAACGAAATCTGGGGCAGGATATTCCTTATTTGCTTGCACTTACGCCATCGTTCATTACTACTTCGGATGCCGGGACAGGGATTGGATACACGGGTTTCAGAATTCGTGGAACTGATGCCAACCGCACCAACATCACTGTGAACGGAGTACCATTGAACGATGCCGAATCGCATGGTACTTTTTTTGTAAATATGCCCGATTTTGCGTCGTCGCTTTCGTCAATTCAGGTGCAACGCGGCGTAGGGACTTCCACCAATGGAGCTGCAGCTTTCGGAGCAAGTATCAATATGCAAACCGAAAGTTTGAATGCAAAACCTTATGGCGAAATAAGTTCTTCGATAGGTTCGTTCAATACCAATAAAAACACACTAAAAGCAGGAACAGGGGTATTGAAAAATGGTTTTGCCTTTGATGCGAGAGTCTCCAACATCACCTCCGATGGCTATATCGACCGTGCATCTGTAAATTTGAAATCTTATTTGTTTTCGGCCGGCTATTTCAGCGACAAAACAACGCTTAAATTTATCACCTTTGGTGGAAACGAAAAAACTTATCAAGCCTGGAATGGTGTAGATTCGGAAATTATGAAAACAAACCGTACCTACAACGAACTTGGTGAATTTACTGATAACAACGGTAATACTCAATATTACGACAACCAGACAGACAATTACAACCAAACCCATTATCAACTTCATTGGTTACAGGAATTCCACCCGGCACTGCATCTGAATGTGAGCGCTCACCTAACACGTGGGTTGGGCTATTATGAGGAGTACAAAAAAGACAGAGTATATAAAGAATACGGCTTGACTCCGGACACTTTAGCCGGTAAAGCACTGGAGACAACCGATTTGGTACGCCAGAAATGGCTCGATAATTATTTTTACGGACTTACTTACGCCCTTACTTACGAAACAAAACAACTCAATGCTACAATAGGAGGAGCTGTTAATCGCTACGATGGCGACCATATTGGGAAAATAATCTGGGTGCGCAATGCAAATAACCTGGACATGAGCAAGCTCTGGTACAAAAGTAACTCTGTAAAAAAAGATGCCAATATTTATGCAAAACTGAATGCCGAATTATTCGAAGGATTTTTTGCTTCTGTGGATCTGCAATATCGTTACATCAATTACAGCATGAATGGTACCGACGACAAATACGATGAGAAGAACAATACAATGCGTAACATTACCACAGCGAAACCATATCAGTATCATTTCTTTAACCCAAAAGTAGGGCTTACCTATAAGATGAATGACGAACAGAGTATTTATGCTTCTTTTTCTATTTCGAACCGCGAGCCAAACAGAAATAATTACACTGAAAGGTCGCTCACTGCAGCAAAACCGACATTCGAGACCCTGTACGATACCGAAGCAGGTTACCGTTTCCAGTCACCGGAGTTTTCGGCAGGTGCAAATCTTTATTACATGCGCTACAAAAATCAGTTGATACTTACCGGAAAAATCAGCGATATAGGCGAACCGCTTACATCCAATACACCGGACAGTTATCGCGCAGGCATCGAGTTTACTGCCGGCGTCAAAATAACCGACTGGCTAAAATGGGATGGAAATTTCACCGTTAGTCAGAATAAAATTCTGAATTTCACCGAAGAAGGAATAGACATGTACAACGCTGACTGGAAATGGATCGCCTCTAAAAGCAATGTATTAGGAACCACCGATATAGCCTACTCTCCTGATATGATTGCCAACAGTATTTTTACAGCCAATTTAAAGCAATTTGAAATTGGATTCTATTCTAACTATGTAGGAAAGCAATTTTTTGATAATACTTCGAGCGACGAACGATCGATTAATGCTTATTTCGTAAATAACCTGAGTCTGAAATATGCTTTGAAATTACAAAAAATGAGAGGAATTGATTTTCAGCTGATGGTAAACAACTTATTCAACACCAAATACGAAACCAATGCATACACCTGGTATTCGTACTATTTAGATGGAAAACGAGTGAACGAATCACGTTTTTTTCCGCAAGCCGGAATTAATTTCTTAGCTTCAGTTACTGTGAAATTCTAATCAAATTTTTTCCAAATCAGAGCATCTTCGAACGAAGATGCTCTGATTTTTTTACTGAGTTTTTATCCCGCCCAACCTTCTCTGTCGAGATTTCTATAATTGATGGCCTCGGCAATGTGATTCGAAAGGATATTTTCGGCATCATCAAGGTCAGCAATCGTACGAGCCACCTTAATAATTCTGTCATAAGCTCTTGCCGAAAGATTCAGTCGCTGCATTGCATTTTTCAGCAAATCAGAACCGGCCTTGTCAATCTGTGCAAACGAACGCATTTGCTTAGACGACATTTGCGCATTACAGTAAACTCCATCAATATCTCTGAACCGTAATTCCTGTATCTGACGCGCTTTTATAACACGTTCGCGCACTTTTTCACTGCTCTCCGATTCCTTCAATTCCGAAAGTTTTTCAAAAGGAACAGGAACAATTTCAATATGAATGTCAATACGATCCAAAAGCGGACCCGAGATGCGGCTGAGGTATTTCTGCACAACTCCGGGAGCGCAAACGCATTCGCGATCGGGATGATTATAATAACCGCAAGGACAAGGATTCATCGATGCTACCAACATAAAACTTGCCGGATATTCGATGGTGAACTTGGCACGCGAAATACAGATCCTTCTGTCTTCGAGCGGTTGACGCATCACTTCGAGCACAGTACGTTTAAATTCAGGCAGTTCATCCAAAAAAAGCACGCCATTATGTGCCAATGAAATCTCACCCGGCTGAGGGAAAGCACCTCCACCCACCAAAGCTACATCCGAAATGGTATGGTGAGGACTCCGAAAAGGTCGTTGAGAAATGAGTGATGTGTTGCTCTCGATATTACCAACCACTGAATGAATCTTAGTCGTTTCGAGCGCTTCGAGCAAAGTTAGCGGAGGTAGAATTGTCGGGATACGTTTGGCAAGCATGGACTTACCTGCTCCGGGAGGGCCTACCATAATAATATTGTGCCCACCAGCAGCAGCCACTTCGAGCGCCCGTTTTACATTCTCCTGCCCTTTTACATCGGCAAAATCAATTTCCGACAAATTTATATGACTAAAAAACTCTTCACGGGTATTCACTATGGTTGGCTCAAGCGTTGAGTTTCCTTCAAAGAAATCAATGACTTCTTTGATGTTTTCTACTCCATAAACCTCCAACTTATTTACTACAGCTGCCTCACGTGCATTTTGTTTGGGAAGGATAAAACCTTTGAAACCCTCTTCGCGGGCTTTTATGGCAATGGGCAAAACTCCTTTGATAGGTTTAAGACTCCCATCGAGCGAGAGTTCACCCATAATAACGTATTTCTCAAGTTCGTCAGACTTCAGCTTTTCATCAGCGGCCAACATCCCGATGGCCAATGCCAGGTCATAGGCCGAACCTTCTTTCCTGATGTCGGCCGGTGCCATATTCACAACAATTTGTTTGCGTGGAAGTTTAAATCCATTGAACTCAAGCGCTGAATTGATTCGTTCATGACTTTCTTTTACGGCATTATCAGGCAATCCAACCAGGAAAAACCGAATTCCCTGACTAACGTTTACTTCAATTGTAACAATTGTAGCATTGATGCCCTGAACGGCAGAACCAAATGTTTTTACTAACATAGCATTCAGATAAGGTAATTATTTATAGATATATATATACCACTAAAATGAAGCAATTAAGCCAACAAAAACAAACCTCCGGACGCGACTAAAAAGCGTAGCCTACATTGAGCGATAGCGGTATTTTAACCGCCTCGTTATCGGTAAACACATTTCCGTTTGAATAATGGCCTATTTTTATTTCAGCATTCAAATTTCGTTTTTCTCCAAAGAAAATTCCTGTTCCCATATTATCCATGAATGTGAATTTGGCTCCCATTTTATGCCCGTCGAGCAATGTTTCGGAAATATAGGTAGGTGCCGCCACAGTATAATAGAAATAAGCATCGAATTTTTTGGCATGTAAATAATTCAGACGGAAAACGGGGAATACCGACAAGGTAAAAAATTGCTGACGTTCAAACTGATTGGCAGCCTCGCCTTTTGTTTGCCACACAGAAGCATTCACACCCCAGTCGAGTGCAAAAACCCTGGGTCCATGAAACACGTTCCGCTGATAATTAAGCGATAAACCCTGACGAACCTCGGCTTCTCCACCCCAGAAAATGGGAACAGGATCGCGCGAAACAATATTATTCACTCCATAACCCAACACATTGCTTGTGTAGCCAATCTGCAACCATTGTTTCGGATGTATCAACCCTGATGTTTTCCCTTTTTCAATCTGTTTTTCGGAAAAAGGACGTAAATGATACGAGAAACCACCGCCAACAAAAGAGGTATAAGGTTGATTGTGTTTTTCATTTCGGGGTGAATAATTCGAAACAAGCTGCAAAGCCCAACGATTGTTGATGTGATATTTCAGACCAGCCCCGAAAAGAAATGTTGGATAATTGACATCCTTCACCACCGGATTTCCCTGCGGATCCTCGAAACCATGACGGGTAATAATTCCCAGTCCGGCCTCGCCATAAATTGAAAAATGTTCGCCAATAGGCAGTCGGGGCTTGAGCGTCAAACCACCCACATTCATCCACACCGAGTGATTATCCGAAACTAAAGTCTGATCATTCATATACTTGTACCTCACCCACAAAACCGGACGCATATATGTTAACTGCGCCGAAAGGTATTTATTAAAATCGTAACCGGCAAGCACCAATCGCACAGCGGTATGAGGTACTACTATTGCATCGGTCAGCGAATAACCCGCTTCGAGCTGAGCCTGACTAAATGGATAATTAATTGAACCAATATTAACTTCGAAATAAGCGTTTTGCATATACGAGGGTACCTGGGCACGGTCGTCCTGAGCCATTAAAGGAATAAACGGAACGATTAAAATCAGAAATAATACTTGTTTAATTTGAAACATATTAAAAGGTTGAATAGATTGAGAATTTATTTGCTGCAAAAATAGTTAATTCATTTTACAATTTATCATCAGTAATTATGTTTTTAGCTCACAAACACTTTATAAACAAAAAAAAAATTTCGACAAATGAATATTCATAAAAAAAATGATTTTATTTAACGCTTCAATTGCTTTTTAAAATATTTTTTTGATAAATAAAATCATATCACAATAAAACAATGCCTTTTCACGTTGATTTAATAACACAAGTATCTTTGAAGATTTTTTATTGATTTAAGCCCAATTGTTTCATCATTAAATTTTGAATGTTATGGTAGCTAAAAAATCACCTGAGGCTAACCTCGAAAAGAAGAAGAGCCTTTATGTATTGCTTGGATTTGTTATGGTACTTTCGCTGGTTTACATCGTGTTCGAATGGTCGCAAAAGGACCTTCCTACTTACGACAAAAGCCAGTATCTCTCAAACTTTGTCGACGACATTGTATTGCCGCCGCCAACGACTCAACCGCCTCCACCACCACCTCCTCCCCGACCGGTTGAAGAATTTAAAATTGTGGAAAAACCAACAACTACCGAAAATGTAGCCTTAAAGTCGGAAGATTCGCCTACAGAAGGAGTAGAACAACCAACGAATGTGAAATATGAGATACGACCCGAAGAAATAGAAGAAATTCATAATTTCGTAGAAGAGATGCCTCAATTTAAAGGTGATATCATGTTATTCCTTTCGAAAAATATTAAATATCCGGCGTTGGCACAAGAGCTGGGACTTCAGGGAAAGGTAATTTGCCAGTTTGTGGTGGACAAAGATGGTTCCATCGAAAATGTTGAAGTGGTAAGAGGTATTGACAAAAGCCTTGACAACGAAGCAATTCGCGTCATAAAATCGATGCCAGACTGGAAACCAGGAAGAATGAACGGCAGAACCGTGAAAGTGAAATACACTTTACCTATCTATTTCAGACTGATGTAAAAAAACTTTTTTCAAGCCCGGAAACACATTTCCGGGCTTTTTTATATCTCAAAAACTGTCATATCTTCGGCCAGGATTGTATTCTCAAAAACGGCTTTTGCTTCGTTCAACAATCCGCTCTTACTTAAATATCGAGCCGAGAAATGACCTATAATTAACTGCCCCACACCGGCCTTTTGAGCAATAGTTGCTGCTTGCGCAGCAGTACAATGTTGAGTTGTTTTGGCTCTCAGCAGTTCATCGTTCATAAAAGTAGCTTCGTGATACAAACAATCAACACCTTGTATGATTGGTATTATTTTCTCGTAATACGCTGTATCCGAGCAATAAGCAAAGCGCTTAGGTTTTTCTGAAGGAGTGGTCAGTATTTCATTCGGAATTATTTCTCCTTCGTTAGTCACAAAATCATCGCCTTGCTTTATCTTATGGATCCTCCAGTTTGGTATTTTGTAAAAGTCAATCATCTCCCTCACAATATGCCGGTCGCGTGGTTTTTCCTCGAACAAAAAGCCACAACTCGGAATACGATGTTTTAGCGGAATACTAAAAACCTGCACCGAGCGGTCTTCGTAAATCAGTTCTTGTTCTTTAGGATTGATAGAATGGAAAATAACCTTAAAAGACAAGCCCTCACAGAAAAATTTCAGTTGAGGCTGCATTAATTTTTCGAGCTCCGACACCGAATGAATGTGTAAATCAGCAGTTCGGTTCAACATTCCAAAACTTGAAATTAAGCCGATTAAGCCGAAAACATGGTCGCCATGCAAATGAGAAATGAAAATGTGACCCAAACGATTTGTTCTTACATTCATCTGACGCATACGTATTTGCGCACCTTCGCCACAATCAATCATAAACTGCTTGTCCCGAATATCAAGAATCTGACAGGTTGGGAAATTATTTTTGGTGGGTAAAGCTGAACCGCAGCCTAATATGGTAAGAGTTGTTTTCAGAGTTAATGTATTGGTTTTTTACTTAATATATTTACAACAAAGCATTTAATTATCAGACATCTAAATCTCGTTTAAGAAGGCTATAAACTGCAAGATCGATATATCCGCGAGAATGTAACTCACCATCACGCTCTATGCCTTCAAGTGCAAACCCCAACCTTTCAGCCACAGCTCGACTTCTCACATTTTCGGTTCCAGCTTTTAGTTGAACCCGGTTCATTTTCATATTTTCGAATGCATAAGCTATTAACGCCTTGCAGCATTTAGTCACAATACCTTTGTGCTGAAAATCATACGACAACCAGTAGCCGATTTCCGTTTTCATATTCATTTCGTCAGTATCTTTCAGCCCGATAAGCCCAGCAAATCGATGTTCAAAATAGATGGCAAAAGTAACATCCTTTTTATCTGAATAAAGATAGCTGTTGACAAATCCACGTGTAAATTCAATATCGGTTGTTTTTTCAACAAAAGGAAGCCATACGCTGAGATAATCACGTTCGGCATCTATTGCATTGAAAATATTTTCAACTTCGTCCTCACCAATTTCTTTCATCAGAATTTGATCATCCACATATAGTTGTCTGCATTCCATAGTCCGATTATATAAAAATACAACTTTACAATCTTGTTTTTTCTTTCAGTTTAAAGTCGCGTCCGAGGTATTTCTCGCGCACCAACGGGTTATCAGCAAGCTCCTGCGAAGTGCCTTTGAAAAGTATTTTGCCTTCGAAAAGTAAGTAAGCTCTATCGGTAATGCTCAAGGTTTCGTCCACATTATGGTCGGTAATCAGAATACCAATATTTTTATCTTTCAATTTCCACACAATGTCCTGAATATCCTGCACAGCAATAGGATCGACACCGGCAAAAGGTTCGTCGAGCATAATGAAACGTGGTTCGATGGCAAGGCAACGCGCGATTTCAGTCCGTCGGCGCTCTCCTCCCGAAAGACGATCGCCAATATTATGACGCACAGCCTGAAGATTAAATTCCGAAATCAGCGTTTCCAGTTTTTCCTTCTGGTAGGCACGACTGAACTTTGTCATTTCGAGCACCGATTTGATATTGTCTTCCACCGTCATTTTCCGGAAAACAGAAGCTTCCTGCGCCAGGTAACCGATACCGCTTTGAGCACGTTTATAAACCGGGAAGTTGGTAATATCCACATCGTTGAGAAAAATTTTTCCCGAATTCGGCGTAACAAGTCCTGTTGTCATATAAAAAGTTGTTGTTTTTCCGGCACCGTTAGGGCCAAGCAAACCAACAATTTCGCCCTGTTTAACTTCTATCGATACATCGTTTACAACAGTTCGTTTTCCGTATTTTTTATATAATTGTTCAGTGCGCAACACCATTCCTGCGTTTTCCATATAGTTCTTATTTTGAAATGCAAAAATACTGTTTTTATTACGATAATCAAAACCAGAGAATCTAAACTCCTACCTGAACACATAATAAAAATAATTGGCTATCGGATTGGCATTTTCACATTGAGAAATAAAAAGATATCGGTAAAAATCTACCCTCATTATGGTATAAAAATACCGATCGCAGGGTATGGCGTACAGCTACAAAAGTCAGTATTTTTGCATCGTATCAATTCTAAACATTTATTTTATGAACTCAAATGCCATTTGCCCCATATCCACCAATAAAATTGACGAGCACATTGCCCGGCTCAATGCCACATTCACTGTGTTGTTATTAGCTGCCTTTATCTTCAGCAGCAACCAGTTGATTGCCATATTTCTTTTTATAGATTTCACTTTGAGGGGAACTGAAAATTCCAAATACAGCATTTTAAGCATTTTCTCAAAGTTTATTCTCAATTCACTGGGCGTGAAAAAGAAGCCTGTAAATTCAGGGCCTAAAGTTTTCGCAGCCCGTATAGGTATAGTTTTTAGTTTTTTAGTAGTCTTATTTTCAACTTTTAACATTCAGGTTGCAGCACTTGCTTTTGCTTCCGTATTTGGAATATGTGCATTTCTCGAAAGCGCATTTGGTTTTTGCGTTGCATGCCGTATTTATCCTTTTGTTTACAAATTCACATATCGTGCAGACTTCGACAAAGTGAAAGTCTGACTATTATCTGAACATTTTTACCAACGATAAGCTATCTTCTTTAAAACAAGGAGGTAGCTTTTTTTTGGAAAAAAGCAAACATTTTCATTCAAAAACAAGACAAAAACAAGATCTATATCTAATAAAATCATTACTTTTGCTGCATATACCTGACAAAATCACACGACACTATTCAAACAAATTAAATTGTCAAACTCTTAAATTATAGTATATGTATCAAAATTTTAAAACATATCTCGAAAACGAGCTAAGCAATATTCGCGAAGCCGGTTTATTCAAAAATGAAAGAATAATAATTTCTGCACAAGGAGCAGCCATACGCGTTTCGGATGGGAAGGAAGTATTGAACTTTTGTGCCAACAACTATCTTGGCTTATCCAACAATCCAGCACTGATACAAGCCGCTAAAATTGCACTCGACACCCATGGTTACGGCATGTCGTCGGTACGATTTATCTGCGGAACGCAAGACCTTCATAAACAGCTCGAAAAGTCGATTGCCGATTTTTTTGGTACCGAAGATACTATTTTGTATGCCGCATGTTTCGATGCGAATGGAGGCGTTTTCGAGCCATTGCTGAACGAAGAGGATGCCATTCTGTCCGATGCATTGAATCACGCTTCCATTATCGATGGCGTACGGCTCTGCAAAGCACAACGCTACAGATATGCGAATGCCGACATGAATGACCTGGAAAAGCAGTTAAAAGCAGCGCATTCCTGCCGTTTCAGACTGATTGTAACCGATGGTGTGTTTTCGATGGATGGAAATGTGGCGCCATTGGATAAAATTTACGAACTTGCAGCGAAATACGATGCAATGGTCATGGTGGACGAATCACATTCTGCAGGCGTTGTAGGCAGCACAGGACGGGGAGTCACTGAACTTTACAATTTAAAAGGAAAAATTGAAATAATTACCAGTACACTCGGCAAGGCATTTGGGGGTGCCATTGGCGGTTTTACAACAGGAAAAAAGGAAATTATTGACTTGCTCCGTCAGCGTTCGCGACCCTATTTATTTTCCAACTCCATCCCTCCAATGGTGGCAGCTGCCGGCATCCGGATGTTCGAAATGATGAACGAAACCAACGAACTTCAGGAAAAATTACATACAAACACAGCTTACTTTGTCGAAAAAATGAAAACTGCCGGTTTCGACATTAAACCCACAGCATCAGCTATTTGCGCAGTTATGCTCTACGATGCCAAACTATCGCAAAAAATGTCGGCACTATTGCTCGACGAGGGTATTTACGTTACAGGCTTTTACTATCCTGTTGTTCCTAAAGATCAGGCACGAATTCGTGTTCAGATTTCGGCAGCTCACACTACCGAACAGCTCGACAAATGTATAGCTGCTTTTACAAAAGTAGGACAACTGCTCGAAGTTATTAAATAACAAACTAAAATACAATCAAATAAATCAACAGCCATATGAAAGCATTAGTAAAACTACGCCCCGAAAAAGGAATTTGGATGGAAGACATTCCAACGCCCCACGTTGGAATAAACGATGTATTGATAAAAATTAAGAAAACAGCCATTTGTGGAACTGATTTGCACATTTACAAATGGGACGAATGGTCGCAACGAACCATTAAAACTCCAATGACAATCGGGCACGAGTATGTAGGTGAAATTGTGGAAAAAGGGCATGGCGTTAGAAACATAAAAATCGGCGATCGCGTTACCGGCGAGGGACACATTGCTTGCGGACACTGCCGGAATTGCCGACGCGGCAAACTACATGTATGCGAAAACTCAGTTGGAGTAGGTGTAAATCGCGACGGCGCTTTTGCTGAATATCTTTCATTACCAGCCGAAAATGTTGTAAAACTGGATCAACGTATTTCGGATGACATGGCCTCAATCATGGATCCATTCGGCAATGCTACACACACAGCGCTTTCGTTTCCGCTGATCGGCGAAGATGTTCTCATTACCGGAGCCGGACTCATTGGAACAATGGCAACCGGAATTTGTCGGTTTGCAGGCGCTCGCAATATTGTAGTGACCGACCTGAGCGATTACCGGTTAGAAATAGCCAAGAAAATGGGTGCTACACTCACCATTAATCCTTCGAAAGGAGAAACAATAGAAGGCGCACTAAAAACCTTACACATGCGCGGTTTTGACATAGGGCTCGAAATGTCGGGTTCACCGGCTGCATTTCGTGGCTTGATCGACAATATGTACAATGGATCAAAAGTTGCTTTACTGGGCATTTTACCAAATACAACCACTGTGGACTGGGACAAAATTATTTTCAAAGCACTTACCTTGAAAGGAATTTACGGACGTGAAATGTGGGAAACCTGGTATCAGATGGAACAAATGCTTATTACCGGCTTCGATTTATCTCCGGTGATTACCCATCGTTTCGAAATAGACGATTTTCAAAAGGGATTTGATGTAATGGAAAAAGGCGAATGTGGTAAAGTTATATTAAACTGGTAATCAAATTTATCCAATAAAATGTAAAAGCGCGTCTTCATCCCGAAGACACGCTTTTTGTTTTATCAAACTCTGAAATTCAAACTACTATGAAAAGAAACTATTTTGTTTTTTGTAAAAGTAAGACATTCTTCGCTGACAGCTGTGTAAAAATCGACTTTATAGGTCGATGAATTGACAAAAAGCCACAGCTTCGGTCAACATAAAAAACGCTGAAGCCTTTACAGCTTCAGCGTTCCAATAAAACAAATTCACTATCAATCTTTAACTCAATTTATTTTTCTGACAAATAGCTTGCAATGCCATCCTGAGTAGCTTTGAGTGCTTTGTCGCCTTTCTTCCAGTTGGCAGGACAAACTTCACCGTACTCCTCGGTAAACTGAAGCGCATCGATCATGCGAAGAATTTCTTCTACACTACGTCCAAGCGGCATATCATTCACTACCTGATGACGAACCACACCCGATTTGTCGATCAGGAATAATCCTCTGTAAGCTTCAGGATCGCCAACAAATTTCACATTTCCTTCTTCATCATACACTTCTTCGCCTGCCAACACATCATATGCTCTTGAAATTTCCAATGTATGATCGGCCACGATAGGGTAATTTACGCCCTGAATACCACCTTGGTTTTGTGGAGTTTGCAACCATTTCCAATGTGAAAAAGCCGAATCTGTAGATGCTCCAACCAACACTGTGTTGCGAGCTTCAAATTCTGCCGCTTTTTCCTGAAATGCAATTAACTCTGTTGGGCAAACAAATGTAAAGTCTGCAGGATAGAAAAAGAAAACAACATATTTTTCTCCTTCATATTGTTTCAATGAAAAATCTGTAACGATTTCTGAACCGTTTACTACTGCTTTTGCGTTAAACACAGGGGCTTGTTTTCCTACTAATACTGACATATATTCTAAATTTTAAATGATTAATTATTTTTATGCAACAAAAGTATACATTTAAAATTTGTAACCCAAACAAAATTGAATAGAATATATTTATTGAAGTATAGGAATAGTCTATTGGGTTATATAGTTTTAAATATCAACACTGTAGCATAAGTAGCCATTCCTTCCTGGCGACCAACAAAACCTACTTTTTCGGAAGTAGTGGCTTTTATCGAAATCAAATCGACATCAACATTCATTACCGTAGCCAAACATTCCTGCATTCTGACAATATGAGGGTTTATTTTCGGTACTTCGGCACACACTGTGCAGTCGGCATTCCCGAACTCATAACCTTTAGCCCTCAGTAGTTCCATTGTTCTCGCTAAAAGTATTTTGCTGTCAATATTTTTAAATTCACCTGCTGTATCGGGAAAATGAAATCCTATATCGCGCAGGTTAGCAGCGCCAAGCAATGCATCGCACAAGGCATGAATGAGCACATCGGCATCCGAATGACCCAACAACCCAACAGAATGATCTATCTTTATGCCACCCAACCAAAGTTCGCGACCTGGCGCAAACACATGCACGTCATACCCAAAACCAACTCTTATATTATTCATCTCTGTAACAATTGATTAATTATAAAATGCTATTTCAAACAAAGAACGGTTGTATTTGCCACTCCTAAGAGACAAGTACAACCGTTCATTTTATTCTAAATTGTTTTTTTACCTGATATCAGAATTTATCTTACTAAATTTTTAAGTCCGAACAAATCAAACGAAAGCGTAAATCTCAGGGTCTGATCAAGCGGATTCGATTGTGAAGTAGAAATCACATAACCAGCATCCAACTGAAAAACATTTAATTTAAAACCGGCACCGGCTGTAAAATATTTTCGGTTTCCCTTGTATTCGTTTTCATTAAAATAACCCGCACGTACGAAAAATTGTTTGTTGTAGGCATATTCAGCACCCACCGACCACATTATTTCCTGTAATTCTTCTTTTGCACCGCCCGGAGCATCGCTAAAGGACGAAAAAACACCGGAGAGCATCGAAACATCATTAAAATCGGTAGTGGCATTTGGTGTTGGTACCAATAATTTATTCACATCAGCACTAAACGAGATGCTTTGAAAATCATCAATCGGATAATCAAACGAAGTTCCTAAACGTAAGTTAGTAGGAATAAAACTACTAGTTACCTTTTTATCGTATGACATTTTTGAACCTAAATTGGAAATATTCAACCCGAACGACAGCAACCCATCACCGCTCGAAAGTGCAATAGGCTGACGATAATAACCCGCTACATCGGCTGCTACCGACATACCCGGATACATTTCGCTTCCTCCTGCACCGTTGAACCCATTATTTAAATCTGAATAAATAAAGCGCATAGCTACCGAGGCCGAAAACTTTTCAGAAAGCATTTGTGAGTAAGCAACATCAACAGCCATCTCTAACGGATGCGCCGAACCCTGTTCATAACCTAATTGATCCATTAGCGTAATATCGCCCAACGAAAAATAACGAAATGAAGCGCTTAAAGCCTGACGATCGGAAAATTTGTAGTACCCCGCCAAATAAGCCAAATCAATATCGGGCACAATCGACCTTAACCAAGGTGTGTAGGACAATGAAATACCGGCTTCGCTTTCCATAAATACATATTTCGCAGGATTCCAGTACTGCGAATTCAGATCGGGGGATGTAGCCGCACCAACATCGCCCATAGCACCTGCACGAGCATCTGGGGCAATTGACAAAGAAGGAACTACAGTTGAAATTGGGTTCGGCTCGACGGCCATAACTCCCATAGCTAAAGATAAAACGACAGTTAATGTTAAGAATTTCTTTTTCATTCGAAAATTTTTTAATATGCAATATTACAACTTTTATAATATATGCAATTATTATAAACGTAATTTTTAATTTTTATTATTCAATAATGATCATTTTATTTGATTTTGAATAAGTGTCGCTATTTTTTGTGCTTATAGTAACCCTATACAAATAAATACCAGCTTCTGCCTTTTTCCCATCGGCTCTTATCAAATCCCAATTAACTTCATCGGCATTAGTCTGCGAAAAGAACCATATTCTCCTACCTGACAAATCAAATATCTCCACTTTTGTATTTAAAATTGTTTCGGGTCTATCGTGATCGACAATAATTCGCGTACTTGCACTTACCGGATTGGGATAATTATAGATTTGGAATATTGATGGCGTTAAACCTTTCACCACTTCAAATTCGATGGACTGAACACTTGAGTTATTTAGTAAATCCCACGCTCTGAATGTCAATGTATGTTTCCCTGCTGTTAGTTCAGGAAGTTTATATTTGACAACGCCATTTGTGTAATCATTTTCGGCCGACTGATAATAATCGTTTACAACGTAGGACTGTTTCGGATCATTGTCGACAATAAGTAAAAGATCATGACCGATACCACTTCCCACCCTGTTTATTCCGTTCACATCATTCAAACGAGCGATGAATAAAGGTGTTTCGTTGACTTTATCACCTGAACGAAAATTTTCAGAATTCATATACAACTTCATTTCAGGTCCGTTAGTTTCGCTAACTATATCTTTATTCGTTCCACCTACGATAAAGTTTTCATAATAACCCTGAGCTTCAGCATCGGTTGAACTATCAAATGCATAGTAATTTATCCTACCTCCACCATAGTTGTATTTTATATCTTTAGGGAGCATAAAAGTGATACTATATTCCCCGTTAGTTACTATTGCTTTTCCCGAAAATAAAACATTGGGACGGTCGTTAAATTTAAACTTTCTGCTATCCCATTCTTCTGGTTTTTCAGGATTAAAGAAGTCTTTATGGTTGTCTATTGTTTGAATTGTTTGAATTTTATCGTAAATAACAACACTTAACTCTCCGTTAAAACTCTCAACTTTATTACCTGCCTCGTCGGCAATTATTCCTTTTATATTGTTTACAGACAAAGCCCGTAGGGTATCATTTCCTTCCACATTGTCGTTTATAGCCATCGTTTTCACATTAT
>Ga0209373_10000755_pt1 | contig 45456 bp, 41 predicted proteins | sample Higcelweek5metaG_FD_187173 | JGI IMG/M metagenome (GOLD analysis project Ga0209373, IMG submission 187173) | Freshwater pond sediment microbial communities from the University of Edinburgh, under environmental carbon perturbations - High... | ecosystem: Environmental > Aquatic > Freshwater >... | reverse complement strand
AGAATTACCAAATCCAAAATCAAAACCCTGATTACCTCCACCAAAGAAAGAACTAAAAATATCCCCCATATCAAAAGGAGTATTACCATCAAAACCACTAAAATCAGAATATCCCCCAGCACCAGGATTAAACCCAGCAGTACCCGCATGACCATACTGATCATATGCAGAACGCTTAGATTCATCAGAAAGAATCTCATATGCTTCCTGTACTTCCTTAAACTTCTCCTCAGCACCATCATCCTTGTTAGAATCAGGATGATATTTCTTAACAAGGTTTCTGTAAGCCTTTTTAAGCTCGCTTTGAGTCGCTTTTTTGTCTACACCTAATACTTCATAGTAATCTCGTTTTTCCATAGCCAAGTATTTTAGCAAAGGCTTATCTAATTTGCTAGTAGACCTCACAATTATATAACCAAATCTGGTAATATATCGTTATGGAAAATCCCGATTGGAACATACAAACCGAAAGCCAAACCAAGGTCAAAAAAACAAGGATATATATATCTGTGGTATTAGCAGTCATAGGGTTGGTTATAATTGGAAGTCAGGTAATACCTTTAGCAAAGTCATATATCGATGGAATGATTGAGCAAGCAAGAGCGGATTCGAAAGTAGAACCAGTACCAGAATCATACCAAACATATATTGAGTCCCAACTCGCCTACTACGATCCAGGCAAAAGCTACTTTGCCAACCTCTCACAACAGTTAGGAACAATTAACACATCACAATATTACGATCCAGTAACACAAACACAAAAAGAGGTAGTCATAGACAAAGACTATGACAAAGACATGTACATAGACATTACAAGTATTGGGATATCAAATATTAAAATATCACCCAATGTAGATAGCTACAACGAGAAGGTATACAACCAATTCCTCAAACAAGGCTTAGCACATTTCAAAGGTACACCCCTTCCTGGTGATGGAGGCAACTCCTTCATATATGGTCATAGCGCAGTAGAAAGCTTCTTTGATGGACATCAAAACTTGCCCGAGACAATCTTCTCTAGATTGGGTAATATAGATATTGGACAAGAAGTAGATATCAAAAAAGATGATAAGGTATTAAAATACATAGTAAGAAGTAAAAAGATTGTTTCTCCTGATGATTTCTCCATACTAGAATCGCAGAACAACAAGGAAACAATAACCATGATGACATGCTGGCCACTAGGCATTGGAACCAAAAGACTTGTGGTCATAGCAGAGAGAGAAATTTAAAATATTAAGAACACAAACTATGGACCTCCAGACATTAGATCCTAAAAAAAAGAAATATCTCCTAATGGGAGGCATTGCACTCATAGTTGTAATAGTAACAACCGTTGTACTTCTTTTAATTAAAGCTAACGCTACCAACAATGATGATTCCGAGCTTGGGACTGGAGAATTAGTTTACTGGGGACTTTGGGAACCATCATCAGTTATGCAACCACTCATAGATGAGTACGAATCTGCGCATAGTGGTATAACGATATTGTATTCTCAACAGACATATACTAACTACGAAAGCCGATTGTATACTCGTTTACAACAGTCTTCTACCTCTGCGGAACCTGCTCCAGATATCTTTAGAATTCACAACACATGGGTACCAAAGTACTACCAATACCTCTATCCACTTCCAACAACTGTAATGTCTAAGGAAACCTACGCAACCACTTTCTACCCTACTGCTACAGAAGATTTCACCGCTAAAGATGGAAATATATATGCCATGCCATTAGAAATAGATGGATTGGTGGTTTTTTACAACAAACAACTACTTACAGCCGCAGGAGTGACTACCCCTCCAACAGATTGGGATTCATTTGTTGAGCTTGCAGAAAAATTAACAAAGAAATCCTCTACAGGGAAAATAACTCAATCGGGATTAGCTATTGGAACTTCAAGTAATGTAAGCCATGCTTCTGAGATCCTTTCCTTCTTAATGCTAGAACAAGGTATAGATATCATTAATGAAACCAAGACTACTGTTACACTCAACACTGCAAAGGTAAAAAGCGTTCTTGATACATATACTAATTTTGCAAAAGGAGAAAATGCTATTTGGGATTCAAGTCTAGGTACTGATTTGAATATGTTCTTCCAGGGCAAATTGGCAATGTTCATAGCCCCAAGTTGGAGAGCATTTGAAATTGTACAATCAGCACCAACTATTGAGTTTGGGACCTCCCCACTTCCACAGTTAGCTGCAAACGAGCAACCAATCTACTATTCAACCTATTGGGCAGAAGCTGTAAGTAAGAATAGCTCCAATCCAAAAGCTGCTTGGGATTTTATAAACTTCTTAGCTCAAAAGGAACAGCAAAAAACGATGTACTCAAATGCAGCAAAAATAAGAGCATTCGGAGAACCATATTCCTTAGTAGAATTGAATAGCGAAATGACTACAAATTCATATCTTTCTGCAATTGCTACATCCGCATCTAAGATGACATCTTGGGGAATGGGTGATGAGTCTTTTGTTAAAGCTACTTTGAATGAAGCTATTACAAGCATAATCGAAGACAACGTAGATTCACAAACTGCATTAAAGACAGCAGAGACAGCAATAAATAATCAACTTGCACAAACCAACAGATAACGCTTATTATATATCTAATGAAGATGAGGAATGCCCCAAGAAAATCTAAGTCTCTTTTCGTAATATATTCTACGTTTTTTTTGTTAGTTTCAATTCCACTAGTAACGTGGGGTGTCATAAACGGATCGTTTGATATTAGAAATATGGCATTTGATAGTGTAAGTGTTAGTGATGAGAATCCATGTGTAATCTCCCTACCAAATGTTAATCCATATACGCTTGAGGTTGGGAAAGCCATTACCGTACAGGTAGATGCAAAACTCAAAGATGCAGGAATTGAATCTCTAAAGATATCTGATTCGACAGGGACATTAATACATGAAGAAACTTTTGATGATTCCCCCATTACCATAGCTACAAGTTTTAAATTCACTCCATTTAAATCAGGGACTGTTGATATGCTAGGCCTCATAACCAAAGTTGGAGGTGGAAGTGTGGCTTGTAAAATCAGTAGTGAATATGACGTGCTTGGGTTAAAAGCTATGGCAAGTAACAAGATGCCTGAATTTACATCCGTACCAGCAGGATCTAAGCCATCACAGGATATAAAGACGGATGTGATATATGAATATACTTTAACTGCAACCGACATTGATGGCGACCATATTAACTACAGTTACTCATTCACACCAGGAGCTTCATGGCTAAAACCAACAATCATAGAAGACGGTTCTAATGGAAGATTAACAATAAAGTTTCAGGGATCTACAGACCAACCTGCAAGCTATCTTGCCAATATCTTTATACATGATGGCTACAGTAAGCACTTAGCTGCACAAGCATGGGTCATAAGTGTGAGCCCTGCTGAAAATGACATCCCCATCGTCCGTGTCATATCTCCAGTAGCTAGCACTAGCGTGTCCAAAGGCCAGTCAACAAGAATATCATGGGAAGCTTCAGATCTAAATCAAATTACAAAGTATGAGTTGTATGTTAGCCAGAATCCTGCAGATCAGGAAAGTTGGACTGTTGTAAACAATAATATATCTTCTAAGACAACGTCGTACCTCATAGATACCTCAAACTTAAAGTCTGGTACCTACAAAGCGATAGTTAAAGCAACAGACAACCAGAATCCTGCATTAACAGGTGTTGGGCTTTCACCAGAGATTGTTGTTACCGGAACTGAGTCAGCACAAGATGATGATATCGTTGTGCTCAATGATCCCCAAGTAATAAATATGTCTCCTAACAGTACAGATACCATTCAGAATCAACAGGTAACAATAAAGGCAACATTAATCGCAGGAGCAAATGCCAATATAGATAATGATAGTATTGTAGTAAAGCTAGACGACAAAGATATCACCTCCTCAATCAGTATTAACAAGATTTCTTCTCAAGAGCATACGGTAATATATCAAACTGAGGACAACCTTGAGACTGGAATCCATAAGATGGAGATCTTCTTTGAGGACTCAAATGGTAAATCGGTTACTAAATCATGGACATTTACCATACAAGCAGAAACTACTACAGCCGATGGATATGTAAATATATTTGGGATGGAGATAAGCCAAAGGACATTAATAATAGTTGGCGTAGGAATATTGGTAGTAATATTAGCAATTGTAGTGCCAATAATCATATTTAAGGTCTGGAAAGAGGAGCAGTACAAAAAAGATGAGGATCCATTAGATAGTAATATTATTCCTAACCTTCCTACAGAGCCGGTTCCAGCATTTGTTCCTACTCCTACAGAGGTTAAGAATATGGTTGAAGCTCCAGTTACTCCAATTGTAGAAGAGAAACCAGTTGAAGATGCTTGGGATAACTATGCGGCACCTATTCCACAGGAGCAACCTGATATCATCGAGCCCCCTATTCCTGTTGAAGAACCAAAGGTTGAGCCCCTTCCAGAGCCAGAACCTATCGTAGAAGAAAAGCCAGAGGTAGTAGTTGAGCCAAAGCCAGTAGAAGAAGCTCCTACCGAAACTATACCTACTCCAATTGCAAAAGAAGAAGTTGTTGTTCCTGCCCCTATCCCTACTCCAGAACCAATTGTAGAAGAAACTCCTGTCGAGAATACAACTCCTACCCCACCGGAACCAGACTTAAATGTAGATCTAGCGCCAGGAGAAGATCTTGCATCAATATATGAGCAGATACAACAGGCAGAGCAAGAAGAGACTCCTGCTACTAAGGAATAGATTCTGTATGCTTAAATTGATATAATCTCCCTTATGAATACATTTTCATACAAAGAAATAAGGGATAAATATATTGAATATTTCAAAAAGAATAATCACCAAGAGATACCTAGTGCTCCACTTGTACCAGAGAATGATCCTTCTGTACTTTTTGTTAATGCAGGGATGTTTCCATTGGTACCATTTTTGCAAGGAGAAACTCATCCTAAGGGTACAAGATTGGTGGACTCTCAAAGGTGTGTTAGAACTGGAGATATCGATGAGGTCGGAGATGCATATCACTGTACTACATTTGAAATGTTGGGTAACTGGTCATTAAATGACTACTTCAAAAAAGAAGCTATTACAATGACCGTGAAGTTCTTTGTGGAAGAATTGGGCTTTGATATTAACAAAATATATGCAACTGTATTCAAAGGAGATGAAACAGCTCCCAAAGATGTCGAATCTATACAAGCCTGGAAAGATGTTTTCAAAGAATATGGTATTAATGCTGAGGTTGGAGATCGAATAATTGAGAATGGAAAAGAAGATAACTGGTGGGGATTAGCAACTGGTGGTCCGTGTGGCCCTGATTCTGAAATTTTCTATGAAGTTAATGGTAAGAAATTAGAGATTGGAAACAATGTGTTTATGGAATATCTTAAGACTGGAGATGAATATAATCCATTAGGAAGACATAATGTAGATTTTGGTGGTGGATTGGACAGAATTGCATGTGTTAACCAGGGGGTTGATAGCTTCTACGAAACAGATATCTACAAACCAATATTTGATTTGGTTAAATCACTTTGTAAAAACGATATATTAATTTCTCAAAGAATCATTACAGACCATATTAAAGCTGCTACTTGGATGGTTATGGATGGTGTAGAACCTAGTAGAAATGAACAGGGATATATTTTAAGAAGAATTATACGAAGAGCTATACGACATGGAAGGAAATTAGGTATTGAGGGTTTATTCACTAGAAAGGTTGGAGAGATAGCGATACAACAGTTTTCACCAATATGGAATAAGTTAGAAACAGACCGAGAGAGAATTTTGAATATATTAGAAGAGGAAGAGAAAAAGTTTAGTAAAACACTAGAAGATGGTCTCAAACGTTTTGAGAATAAAATGATAAAGATGACAATTACAGATACAGTATATGTTTCTGATTCTGCTCCCAAATTTCATTTATTCAAGAAGAAAGAAAAGGATCAGGAACCCATTGTGGAAACAAAAAACTGGTGCGCTACCGGATTCGGAGCTTTCAATCTATACGAGACATATGGTTGGCCTTTAGAACTCACAATCGAAGAATTGAAAAATCGAGAAGTAAAATTTGACGAGTTAGAGCTTACAAAAGAATTTAATGAAGAACAGAAGAAACATCAAGAACTTTCTCGAACCTCCTCAGCGGGAATGTTTAAAGGCGGACTCGCAGATACATCAGATATATCTACTAAATATCACACCACTACTCACCTACTCTTAGCTACACTGCGAAAGATATTAGGAGATCAGGTATATCAAAAAGGAAGTAATATAACCCCAGAAAGATTAAGATTTGACTATCCATCAGACAACAAACTAACCCCTGAACAAGTAAAACAAGTAGAAGAAATGATAAATGAACAAATACAAAAAGAACTACCAATAACATACGAAGAGTTACCCAAAGAAGAAGCTTTAAAGATGGTACCATTTGCGGCATTCTCTGAAAAATATGGCGATATCGTAAAGGTATATACCATTGGAGAAAAAACAAACCCCTACTCTGTCGAAATCTGTAATGGACCACACGTATCCAATACAAAAGAACTTGGAAAATTCAAAATCTCCAAGCAAGAAAATGTAGGAGCAGGAATTAAAAGAATTAAAGCAGTACTAGAATAACTATGATTGAATACCCAATATTAGCTATAGACTACGGAAAGAAACATTTTGGATTAGCAATATCCGATTCCAAAGGAATCATAGCTTCCCCATTAGAAGTGCTATCTGTAACCGAACATCACGGACAAACCGATATCATAAAACAAATACTAGAAATCTGTGACGAATACAAAGTAAAAACAATCCTGTTAGGATACCCACAAGCCTTCATCGAAAAGCATAATACAACACAAAAACATGTCACTCAATTTGAATACAAACTTAAAGAAAATACAGATATACCAATCATTTTGTATGATGAAAGCTTTTCTACAACTTCAGCAGAAAATATGTTAATATCTTCTGGACAAAACACCAAAGGATTCAGAAACAAGATAGATAAAGTAGCAGCAACAGTATTTTTACAAGAATTTTTAAATTCAAAACACTAGTACAATGTTTAAACAAATGAGAAGTATCGTAAGAATTTTTCTCCTAGCATTAATAACCGTTGTCGTAGCAGGAATCATTATAAAGTTGGATTACAGCCATGCTTTAAAAACCGCCAACAGTGATAGCTCAGACAAAATGATTGTAACTATCGAAGAAGGAGAAACTGTAGACCAAATTCTCCAAACACTTACGGGACAGGGACTAATGAACGAAAGATGGGCAAACTATTTTAAGGTATACCTACGATTAAATGATCTGGCTTCTAAGCTTCAAGCTGGTACATACAACATTCCTAAGAATCTCAGTATCATAGAACTGATACAAACATTACAAAATGGCAAAGCTCCTGAGACATGGGTTACCATTCAAGAAGGACTTCGAAAGGATCAAATCGCTGACATATTAGTACAAAATATAGGAGGGACATTTTCAAAAGAGACATTCTTAGCTCTTACCACCAACCAAGAAGTTATAAAAGCCTTTGGATTAAATGCTGACGTTACAGATTTAGAAGGTTACCTATTCCCAGACAAATATGCGTTTGCTCCAAATGTAACTGAGCAGGAAGTAATAACCCGATTAGTTGAAACCTTTAAAACTAAAATCGGGGTAAATGACACATACCAAACTATCATCCTAGCCAGTATTGTAGAAAAAGAAGGACGCAATGCCAATGATCGTGCCATTATTGCAGGTATCGTACTCAAACGATTCAACGAAGGTTGGACATTAGGATTGGACACTACCATTTTGTATTACCTAAAAACATGGGATGAGAAATTAATCACAGTGCAAGACTTAACGGATAATAACCCATACAATACAAGAGTAGTTACAGGATTTCCACCTACCCCGATATGCAATCCAGGGTTGGAATCAATCAATGCGGCTAGAAATCCAGTTAACTCTACCTATTACTACTTCATAAGTGATAGCGAAGGAGAGATGCACTATGCAAGAACTTCAGCAGAACATCAGAGAAATATAAACCAATATATATCAAACTAATTTTAGCCCTGCCCTGCTATGACTTTAGATATGAAAATAACGGATGAAAAAGAGATAACCGCTCCTAAAGAAAATATCCTACTTGAAAAACCAAAACGAAAGAAACGAATTGGACTTTGGATAACTCTGGCTGTAATTGCAATAATTTTAGGAGGATTAGGTTTTGTAATATTTAAAGGAGTATCCATCTTCGAAAAGATTGGGTTAAAGATAGATTCAGGATCACTTTCACTTATGAATGTAGAACCCGAGCTGAAAAAAGATAGCACTGGGAAATATACCAATTTCTTAATCATCGGAATCGATACACGAGAGAATGCCGGAGGATTAAACACTGACACGTTAATGCTTGTCTCTTACAATTACGACACCAAAGACATTGTAATGATTTCTGTTCCTAGAGATTTTTATGTAGAAATTGGAGATGGCTCGAAATGGTATGACAAAATTAATGCAGTATATGCATTTACAAGAGATGAAAATGATAAAGTAGGACTTCAAGAATTACAACGAACCGTCGAAGAAGTTACAGGAACCGAGATTCAGTACTATGCAATGGTAAACTTTGAAGCATTCACTCAAATAGTTGATTCTGTTGGAGGGGTAGATATCAATGTCGAAAATAGCTTTACTGACTACTCTTACCCACTTGGTTTAAAATACCAAACAGTATCCTTTAAGGCAGGAATACAACATATGGACGGAGAGACAGCTTTAAAATATGCAAGATCCAGACATTCCTCGGACAACGGAGAGGGATTGGATTATATGAGAGCTAGAAGACAGCAAAAAGTTGTAATGGCTGTAAAGGATAAGATACTAAGCACCTCTACCCTTACTAGCCCTAAAGCTGTAATGGGACTCATATCATCAGTCTCAGATAATATTCAAATCTCTGAATTTACAATTAGTGATATACAAGCAGGTTTAAATCTTGCGAAGGCATTCAATGACAACGGGAGCCTTTCCTACTCATTTGTTTTAGAACCATTAGCAGGCAATAGTGAGATTATCATAAGTTCTGATTTGGGATCATCCCATCAGGAGCCTAAACTTGGACTTGGGAAATACACCGATATCAATGAATATGTCGACATAATTATGACAAAACCACAGCTATACAGTGAGAATGCAAAAATCTATGTATACAACGCAGGACTAGGATATCAGGAGGCATACAAGAAAGTGCAAGAGCTTAGAACTCAATATCCATACATGAGTATTGTATACAAAGGTACTCTCTATTCTGACAAAGAAGGAACATATATATATACCCATACAGAAAATGAGTTTACTAATACAGTAAACGCATTCGCTACTACACTTAGTATCGAAAATAAAACCAAGCCTGAGTTCATAACCACCAATTTAAACGGTGAAGATGTTACAATATTACTTGGTAAAGCAGTTCAGTTAGTAGAAGAATAAAAAAAGTGATATTCAAACTATACCATGGCTCATCGCCATATCTGTCCCTAAGAGCCTTAAAACAAGAGACCTTGAAATTTACTGATATACAATTTCAGATAATCAATGCTGAGACACAAGATTCTCAAACAATATTTGATAAATTAGGAAGTCAAAATCTTTTTGTTTCTAAGCGAGGACTCATAATCAAAAGATTGTACAAGAACAAAGATAAGGATAAGTTGATTGAGAGTATCCTCTCCCTTCTCAAGCAAGGAACCAGTACTGACACAATATTCTTCTGGGAAGATGAAAAGGTAAGAGTTAATACCAGATATTTTAAATTCTTTAAAGAAAACAACGCGTTTGAACAGTATGATGAGATGAATAAACGCTCATTTGGGAGCTGGCTAAAAGAAGAATTAGATACAAATGGGTTAAGTCTTGACCCTACAGTTCAAAGATTGCTCGCGGAAAGAACTAACTATGACCCCGAAAGATGTGCAAATGAGATACAAAAATTAAAACTAGATCCTGAAAACGATACCACATATATAGCAGATACATTAGAAAAAGATATCTGGGCATTAATCGATGCTATAAATATAAAGGACAAGGCTAGAAGTATGGAAATACTTGAGAATCTGTATAAACAAAATAATGATCCTAACTATATCCTCTCAATGTTAGCAAGAAATCTCAGGATATTAACCTTGGTCAAACATCTAAATGAACAAAAAAAATCCTTTAAAGAGATATGCTCCATTTTGAGAATTCCTCCATTCACCCTACCCTCCATACTAGATACTTCAAAAAACTATGATAACAAGCAATTAATACAGATATATAGAAAGCTTTCCAATCTTGATTTACAAATTAAAACTGGAAAGATCGATGGCCATCTAGGGTTGACCCTAATATGCCCATACCTCTAGTTAAAATCCAATTGACACCACTTAGTTATTAACTTAAACTGAATAGAGAATATTCAAATCTATACCTGCCCTAATGGAAGAAGGAATAAGAGTAACAACACAGAAAAAATCAAAGAAACTACAGACTGTCCTTCTTGTCATAACAGGAATACTAGGACTTGCCTTGGTTGGTGTAGCAATATATTTCTACACAATCAAAGATACCAATACCAACACAGATACTACCAACAACATAACCTGTGGATGTTACTACATAGATCCTGCAGTAACTACTGAATGCGGAGACCCACGAAGAGCATTTCAATTTGAGATCGCAACTAATACAAGCGTAGAAACTTGTAAAACTGCATGTGCTACCAACAAAATTGCTACCAATGATCTAAACAGTTCAACCCAGCAAGATCTCTATCAAATCTGTCAGCTTCAGACTATCTCTGACTCAAGATGTCAATCAATGAAAATCACAGACAAAGATGGAAAAGTTGTAACAGGAAAAATATCTTCTACAGATCAATTAAATATCGAAGCGGTATTTGACAAAGAATATACTGATTACAAATTCGTGATCAATAACGTAAGCGAAGATCCAGATATAATTACACCTGACAAACTTACAACAAAGAAGACAATCACAGATCTAAGTGGATCTACGGCAATAAACATTGTCGCTACAGGAACCACATCCGACAATCAACAAATCAGCTCACCAATATGTAGAAGATTAATAGAGGTAACACAAGCCGGAGAATCAAATGTTAGCAATCTACTTCTAACAACAAGAATGGATGGAACTACAATGAAAATTTCAGATGCTAAAATCTCTGTTGGAAATCTTACCTCATCTGAAAATACCAAAATTACCTTCTCTTTTGGAAGCATATTCCCAGAGTTGGTCATGACGAAGGGATTCACAATAGATACAGCAAGTGGCGTTATAGAGGTTGTAGAACAAGACCTTTACAATGCTACTAACTTCTCAAATTCTAAGAGCTTCTCTCAATTAAATGCGCATACTGGAAATCTTGATATAAAGGCAGAAGTATATGTATCAAATGCTTCTATTGGATCTGCAACAAGCACAGTAAGTTTCCAAACAGCTTCAGAGGATGATACAGATACTGATACAACAGTAACATCAAGCTTTACAGTCGCAAATACTGTAAATCTTACATGTGTAGAACGCGTAGCTCCAACCAACACTGTTCAATATTCTATAAACATAACCAACCGAAGTACTACTTCACAGAAGATTACTACCATAACTGATAAATTACCTCTTGGATTCACATATTCTACAGGAACAACAAAATTGAATGGTGTTCTAGTAGCAGATACAGGATATGTAACAGTCTCAACCGTAGGAGAAACCCAACAGATTGTCATATCAAAAACTAGCGGATGGACATTAAGCTCTAATCAAACATTAACCATCCTCTTCCAGGCTACCGCTGGAGCAGATGCCTTAACGGGAACAAACAAGAATGAAGTCGTTGTAACACCAGAACAGGTACCAACAGATCCATCATCATTAAGAACCTCTGTAAATATTACTGTGGCACAAGATTGTGATGACCCTGATGAATCCACAGAAACACCAAGTACAGGAATATTTGATTCCATAATCTTCAGAGTAATACTAGGATTAACAGTTGTAGTTACTGGATGGTATATATACAACAGACCAAAGGGAAAGATATTGGTTGAGAAGTTTGTAGATTCAGAGCTATACAAAACCACTGAGCTTGGTACATGGAAACTGTTTAAACCTAAGAAATATTTTGAAGAGGTTGTTGTTAGAAAATCACAAAGAAAAAGAAACTAAAGATTCTGAATAGAGAAATCTAAAGCCGTTCCATTATATCCATACGCAACATCATCTGAGTTCACAAGGAAATAGTATTTTTGAGTTGTTAAAAGTTTCTCAATAACCACCTCATGCGATTTTGATTTCACTTTGTTCGTTTGATCCACAACCACAAGATTTAAATTATCCCTCTGGCTACCATACTGAATAAATCCCACACATTCTTTCTTAGTACTCCACTCTATCCTTACTGCATACTCTTGATCCCCCTTCTCAACAAATATGTTGTAAGGTACACAATCTTTTTTAACGATTGCAAAAAGATCTGAACCAAAAGTATTTTTTACAAAAATCAAAGTAGTTGCAATACCAACCATAAATAAACCTAACAACCCAGTTATTATAAAAACTTTAATTCGCTTCATTATCTTGAACTAAAATATAATTTTCCTGAACAGAAGAATTTACACCATCAGATATCCTTACATCAAATCTATGTTGACCATTACTTCCAATTGGAGGAATACCATAAACTCGTAAACCTTCTATAAGAAGCCAATCCGGAGCATTTACTAACGATGTCGTAATACTAGACAGCTCACTATCACTATCTGAATACTTCATATCATAAGTATATTGCACACCCACATAACCCGTCACTGGAGGTAAACTTGTAATATATGGCACTGAAGATAGATCAGTTTGTCCCATTATAGCATCATTTTCGTCCTGCTTTGCCTTGTTATTATTTATAATTGAAAACACAATTCCAACTGAAACTAAGATCAAAACCAATACAAAACTAACTGTAATTTTGAATTTTCGGCTTCCTTCCATACTTCAAGTTTAACACAAACAAATATGTTTACAAACAAAGGAATTATATATATAATACGCTAACTTTAGACAGTTTATATTATTAAAGAAATACAATGCCAAATCTAAAAACATCTATAAAAGACCTAAGAAAAAACAAGAGACGAGAAATTAACAACGATAGATTAAGAGTCAGAACAAAGAAAGCTATAAAAAAGTTTAAGACACTTGTAACTGAGAACAATCCTGAAGAAGCAAAGGTAACTCTAAAGCATATTTACAAAGTTCTTGACAAAGCAGCTAAGAAAAATGTTATAAAGGATAATAAGGCAGACCGATTAAAAGGTCGTCTTACTAAAAATTTAAACAAACTGACCCAAAATAATGTCCAAACTGCTAAGAAGAGCGCTTAAAATATCAATAATTCCCGCAATTCTTTTAATTGCAGGGAAATTTCTTGGTATTCTTTGCACTAGCATTATATACAATCTGAATTTCCAGATTAGTAATGATCTCAACGGTCTTTTTTCTGTTCAAATCTACTATCCTGATGTAAGTACCACGCTATTCGTTAACTCCATCTCTAACCTAGTTATGGTAATCTTCGTGGCCATACCATTAGCATATTTCATAATCAAAACTACCCTCTTCCATAACATGGCTAACAATCCTCGAACCATAATCAAAATGACTCGTTTCAATATGCTCAAATGGATAACTAGTAAAGATACCTCCTTCTTAACCATGTTCATCTGGTGTGCATTCATTTGGGTCGCATCTGGAGTAACCATTGCACATACACTACAAGGTAGTACATATTCATGGGTTGGTATAGTCGCAGGAAGCATTGCACTCATAGCATCTATGTTCACCATAAAGACATTTGAAATAGAAACTGATAATATATATCCAAGAGAACATAAATACTATTAGCCTACTGCAATGCCCAATGCAAATGCCCAAAAATTTAAGAAAGTTTTAACCTTAATTGTAGAACCCCTAGCACTTGGTGTCTTAGCATTACTCTTCATCATTCCAACTATTACAGTCATGAATCTCTCCCCCATTACAAAAAAGTTACAAGAACTTAATGTATTAGGTACCAATACACAATCCTCTGTTTCAGTAACACTCGTAGGAGGAAAACACGATATATTTGCAGAAGAGAATTTGAATAAAGTTTCAGATACAAAATATGATTACACCACCAAATTAAGTAAAAGAACCGCAGATAGCTATTCCAAACCAATAATTGAGATAAAAAATAATACCACTGAGGCACAAAAGATCTCTTTCTATGGTCAAACACAAAACCAAACTCTGTCAAACATTAGAATAATTATTGACGACGTAACATACAAAATACAAGATGACAAAGGACAAACGTATCCACAAGAGATAACGGTTGCCCCTTCTACCAAGGTAGTTGTATTCTTGTCAATTGAGAGCCTCACTGGTGTACAATTCTCAGAGGAGTTTGATCTACAGATAAAACTCACAGAAAACCTTTAGTACCTACTAAATTCCCCTGTTATCATATATAATTCACCTATGTTAGAAATAATTCGCAACTTTTCAATAATTGCACATATAGATCATGGGAAATCTACCCTAGCCGATAGGATGATAGAAGCTACACATACCGATGTATCCCATGAGAAGAATAAAGACAGAGTGCTTGATCGATTGGATCTAGAACAAGAGAAAGGAATTACCATTAAACTTCAAGCATGTACCATGCATTGGAAAGGTTACAAACTCAACTTAATTGATACCCCAGGACATGTAGATTTCTCCTACGAAGTCTCCCGATCATTAGCCGCATGTGAAGCCGCTATCCTACTCGTAGATGCAAGCCAAGGTATACAAGCACAAACACTTTCCAACACTAAAAAGGCATTAGATTTAGGATTAAAACTAATCCCAGTATTAAACAAGATCGATCTCCCTGGCGTAAAGATTGAGGAAAGAGAAAGAGAGATTGAGGATCTTTTGGGATTTTCCAAAGATGAAATCATAAAAGTATCTGGAAAAACAGGAGAAAATGTAGACAAACTCTTAGATGCAATCATTGAAAGAGTGCCAAATCCAAAAGGAACTAACGAAGCACCATTAAAAGCATTAATCTTTGATTCATTTTACGATGAGCATAGAGGTGTGGTTGTTGCAGTTAGAATATTTGATGGCCATGTTAAGCACGTACATGGAAAGTCTACTCCCTTACACATATTACAAAGAAAAGAAAAATTTAAACCTACAGAGGTTGGATTGTTTACTCCAGATTTAGAAGAAACAGGAGAATTAAATGTTGGAGAAGTAGGATATATTGCTACTGGATTGAAGGATATTAGTTACTTTACAGTTGGAGATACCATTTCAGACAATGCAGAAACACTTCCATTAGATGGATACAAAGCTCCGAAACCAAATATCTTTGCGACCTTCTTCCCAATTGATTCTGAAGACTACGACAATCTTAAAATTGGACTTAGTAAATTAGCCTTAAATGATGCTTCATTAACATTCTCTGATCAGAGATCTAACTTACTTGGATCTGGGTTTAGATGTGGCTTTTTGGGGCTCCTACATATGGATATTATTCAAGAAAGATTAGAAAGGGAATATGATGTCAACCTCATCATTACCGCCCCTACAGTCGAGTATGAGGTCACCACTGTGACCGGAGATGAATTAAAGATACAAACACCACAAGAAATGCCTGATACCGCGTTAATCAAGGAAATCCGAGAGCCGTGGGTAAGGATAGAGCTATTAACTCCATCACAATATATGGGTGATTTAATGAAGCTATGTCAATTTAGAAGAGGACAATATGTAAACACCAAATACCTAACACATAGCCAGAGTGATATGCAGATGAGAGATCAATATATCATTCTTGAATATGACATTCCCCTAGCCTCTTTGATTTCAAACTTTTTCGACCAGATGAAGAATATTTCTAGTGGATATGCATCAATGGAATATGAATTCATTGATTTCTTCCCTGCTGATATTGTAAAGGTTTCAGTATTAGTAAAGTACGAGGAAGTCCCAGCTCTCAGTTTCTTAGAAGTAAGAGACTATGCTAGAGACAAAGCAGCTAAGTTACTTGAGGAAATGAAGAAAGTAATCCCAAGACAACAGTTCCCAATACCATTACAGGCAGCTATTAACTCCAAGGTATTAGCAAGGGAAGATATTAGTGCATTTAGAAAAGATGTTACCTCCAAACTATATGGTGGTGACTATTCTAGAAAATTAAAACTACTAAAAAAACAGAAAAAGGGTAAAGCTAGACTAAAAATGATTGGAAAGGTAAACATTCCTCAAGAAGCATTCTTAGCTATATTGAAAACATAATGATTAAAAGCATTAAGTTAACAAATTTCAGAAGGTTTGAAGATGTTCAGATTGATATTGAGAAAGATATTGTAGTTTTGTATGGTAACAATGCTCAAGGAAAAAGCACCATTCTTGAAGCGATATATCTTCTTACTAATGGCAAATCTCCATGGGCAGTGTCCGATGAGTTTGTTAACAATACTCAGAATGAGGAAGACAAATTTGCTAGGATTGAGATTGCTACAGATGAACATTTATTTGCATTTTTCAAAGATCAGAGTCGTAGGGTTTGTAAGATAGATAACCAGAATACGACTCCTAAGAAGTTTTTTCAGAGTAATGCATCTACGATTTTTAATCCTGAACAGATTGAGATTCTGATGATTTCTCCATCTAGAAGGAGAGATTTTCTTGACGAGGTTATATCCCAGATTGATTATGAATACAATGATACTTTGGCTCAATTTAGAAAGGTTTTAAGACAGAGAAATGCATATCTTAAGAAACTTGCTAAGAAATTCTACGAGCAAGGTATTATTGCCCGTAATGATACTCAACTTAATTTCTGGACTAATGAGTTTGTTAATCTTTCTAAGATTATTCAATCTAAGAGATTAGAATTGGTTGATGAGCTTTCATCGGATGGGTTTTCTTTGGAATATATTAAATCAAACAAGGAAGAGCTTGAGGTGTGTATTGAAGATGCTAAGAAAAGGGATATTGTTACTGGTTGTTCTAATATTGGTCCTCAGAGGGATGATTGGGAGATTATTGTTGAGAAGAATATTAAGAAGTATGGTTCTAGGGGTGAGAAGAGGTTGGCTATTGGGAATTTGATATTTAGAGTACAGGATGTTTTAAACAAAAAACTTGGGTTCTACCCTATTCTTTTGTTAGATGATATTGCTTCGGAGTTGGATCCTAAGAATACGCACAAGATATTTGGGGAGGAGAATATTAAGAAGCAACAGACGTTTATAACGATTATTAATCACAAAGAATTACCTGAGGAGATTTTAAAGAGTGCTCAGTTGATTGATTTGAATAATATTTAATAAATATTTTGATATAATTAGCTTCATGGGAATAGTATACGCACTTCTATCTTCAGTCTTTTTTGCATTAGGCTTCACAAGTCTTAAAAAAAGCTTTAAAGAATTCCCTCCCTCGGTCGGATTTTTCTTTGATATGATATTTGGTTTATTAATCTGGATTCCTTTCTCGTTAATTATTGGTTTTGATTTTTCCGATATCCTTCAAGTTTTACCATACGCTTTAATCAGTGCAATTCTTTCTGAGGCGTTTATCTTCTATATTCTCTCAAAGGGAGAACTCAGTATTACTGGAACAATCTTTGCATCATATCCTGTATATACAATCCTTTTCGCAGTGATATTACTTGGAGAAAGATTACAGCTATTACACTGGGTATTCATTTTTATAACAATTGTCGGAACAACAATCGCATCTTTACCAAAGAAAATTACAAAAGAAGAATTGAAAGGTAAAAAGTATATTCTCTGGGCAGTTGCCGGAGCTTTAGCTGTAGGATTATCAGATACTATATCAAAGGGCGTAATAGATAAGACTTCTGCGGCAGCATTTCTTTTCTCACTTGCTTTAATGCAAATACCTATTAGTTTGATCTATTTAAGATTAGAAAAAGAAACTCCTCAACATATTGTTAAATTTGCTAAGAATATTGGTAAATATAAATATGCAATTATGGGATCACTCTTAAATGTACTTGGATTAGTTGGTCTTTGGTTAGCATTTGAGAATACTTATGCCTCAATTGCTTCACCGCTTACTGCGGCATATCCTGGGATTATGATTATACTTGCTATTTTATGGTTAAAAGAAAAACCTCGTTTGATTGAAATCATTGGGTTAATATTGATTATGATTGGAGTTATTGGAGTAAGTTATTTCTATATCTAGAACAACTGATTTGACTTCTATTTAAATCTTAAATGATATACTGTAGCTATGGATATTCCAGAACTAATAACAGTAATTAAGAAATGTGGCGATATTCTTCTTAAATACAGAAATTCTCCAGACCTCATAATTGAAACAAAAGAAGATGGTAGTAAGGTTACCAATGTAGACAAGGAAGCAAATGAGGTCTTACAGAACTATCTAAAGAAGAAATACCCAACATATGGGATTATGTCTGAAGAATTAGAAAAAGAGTGCAAAGAATATACATGGTATATAGATCCATTAAATGGGACTGGATCATATTTAAGAGGAAGCGATTATTTCAATGTTCTTGTTGCTTTAGTTAAAGAAAACAAACCGATTTTAGGGTTAATATATCATCCGTTATACAACAAGCTATACATTGGTGGAGAGAATGAAATTCCAAGAGTAATCACATCAGATGGAGAGTCTAATCTAATAATGTCAACCACTACAAAACAAAATCTTCTATTCACTCCATCAGAGAATTGGGAAAATGTCTTCAAAGAGTTATTTAATGATGATCCAGAATACACATTAGTTCATGGGAATGATTTAGGAGAAGAGTTCAAAGATCCAAGAATACATATTATATTGGGAGGGATAAATCTGCAAATTAACAATAATTGGGGAGCATGGGGTCCATGGGATGTATGTTCTGGGCATGCAATACTTGCTGCTCTTGGTGGTGTGATGACTGATTATTATGGTAAAGATATTGATTATTCAAAAACAGAACTTGATGATGGTTTTATAGCTTCGGATAATGTTGAAAGAATTCGGAATTTACCATGGATAAAAGGAATGTAATTTAACTTACTTTAGATAACTCTCCATCCTCTTCTCCTTGTAATCCCTAGGAAAAAACTCAATCCTCCCTCTCTTAAAATTCTCTTTTAATCTAGGAACCTCAGGACTATGTTTAGACAAAATCATAAACACCAATTGAAAGAAAAAAGCTAACCAATTAGCAACTTTAAAAAACACATTCTTTTTCTTACTCACACTCACCCTATTCACCATCAACTCCCCCTTAACCCCATATAAATCCCTCAACCAACCATTTTGAGAATATACAAAATTCAAATACTTCTCATTAAATATTGGAACTAAATACATCAACTCATGGAAATTAAACATATCATCCTCAAACACCACATCCCTCTCCTCACATATCAAATTCAAACAGAATTTATCCTTCACCCTCTCCCCATCCCATTTAGTCCTAATCTTGTGATGAAAAATATTCTTAAATACCAACAAAGCCCTATATATCCATGCAGTATCATTTTTAACTACAACAAAAACATCAATATCATCCTCCTTCTTAGCAAAACCCGCAGCCACAGAACCAGACACACCAATGAACTTAACCAAGTTTCCAACAAGAAGATATTTTACGTTCTCCTTGGCAACTTCAATCTTGGAATTCACATACTCATTTGTCTGTTCTTTTCCAAAGGAAATATCTGAATTCTTAACCGAATTCTTACCCCAAATATACCTAGCTTTCTCCTCTGTAAGATTACAATCCATTAATGCTCTAAATTTTATTAGTTCTGTAACCGTTTTCTGAGGTATATACATAATTCATTATACCATCTAAAACTTTAATCAATATTCTGCTAAACTCTTAGTAAGAAATATTGTAAAATCTGCCTTATATGAGACAACATCCAATACCACAAAATATATTAGATGTAGAGTTCAAACTCTTTTCGAAGTTTACTCTGAAAGAATTCGCGTACCTAGCTATCGGTATAGGGTTTGGGGGATTGATGATATATCTTACTGTTAGCAAAATAATTCCAGTCCTTATCGGCGTCCCAGTATGTATCCTCACTTCAGGTGCTGGAATATTCTTAGGGCTTGTACCAATCAATGATCAAGATGCAGATGTGTTTATAAAGAATTACATAAGAGCAATAACATCTCCAACCCAAAGAGTTTGGATGAATAGTGAAATGCAACAAGAAAGAGGTAAACCGGAACTTAAACCATCCGCCGAGGGCAAGTTGGTTCAAAAAAGTTTCAAAGAGAAGAAAAGTGCCATAATTGGAGGAAATCTCTTACAAACCTCTACGCCAGAAGAAGAGCTTCCAGAAACAGAAACTACTACAAAACCCCTGCCTACAGTACAAGAGAGACTAATCATTTCAGATGAGAACAGAAATAGCTATGAATTTACGATACAAAATCTTGAGAAATTACCTGGGAATATTAATATATGGCTTAACACAAGCTCGATGGTATCTATACCAAATGTCATAACATATATGAAAGGCGAAGATGGAAAGATCCTCTATGCTAACCGAACTGGAGCTAGTGGTTACTTCTTAACCAACAAACTTTGGCCAAAAGGCATCTACTATCTCGAATTCATACACCCTGAATACAAATTTCCTAAAGTTGAGATTATAATTACTGACGAAAATCATAAGCTCCCTATTAAGATTAATCCTTTACCACGTGGATAAAAATACAAGGGCTAGAGCAATAGCCTCAACACAAGACGCATTAGAAGTAAGAGATATCCGAGAGGATCTTGTAATAACCAAGAGTGGAACTGTCGCGATGGTAATACAAACCTCAGCTATAAACTTTGACCTATTAGCTGAATATGAGCAAGACAATAAAATATATGCATTTGCAGGATTACTCAATTCTCTAAACTTTCCCATACAGATTCTCATTCGAACTAAAAGAATAGATATCACAAGCTATGTCGACTATCTCAAGTCTCAAAAAGAAAGAGATATGAGCGAAGGACTAAAAAAACAGTTAGAAATATATACCCAATTCGTACAAAACCTCATAGTCCAAAATGATGTCTTAGACAAAAACTTCTTTTTAATCGTACCTTTCAACCAAGGAATTACATTACCAAATATTGGGCTTTTAGGAAGTAAAAAGAAAAATGAGGAAGAAGAAAAATATAGACAAATGGCAATTGATCAACTGTTAGAAAAAGCGAAGATCTTCCTGTATCCTAAGAGAGATCATATTCTAAAACAACTTTCAAGAATGGGCTTGTTCGGTCATCAATTGAATAATACTGAGCTACTGTCTGAATTTTACACAATATATAATCCTGAAGAAGAAGAAAATGTCTGAAGAAATCAACAACTACAATAGAACATTTGAGACCAAGGCTACTCAAGAGCTTAATAAACAAGAGGAGAAACTCCAATCTGTAGGAGAGAAATACGCTAATTTTAGACAAGATCTACAAAAAGAGATAGCAAAAAAGGAAGAGACTGAACCAAAGAATCGTTTTAACGACCCCATAGATGAAACCGAACCTCTTAAGAAAAAAAAGAAGAATTTCCTCTTAAAATTCCTAGATGATATCTCCGCAAAAGTAAGCGGTAAAGCAAAAGAATCTAAAGAATCCTCAACTCCAACAGCTGAAGAGGATGAGATCACTATGTTAGATAAGGATATGTCCATCAAGGACATTATTGCCCCAATAGATATGGAGATTGATTTTAATCACCTTCAGATGGGAGATTACTTCTTTAAGACTTTTAAAATCTCTGGATATCCTCGTATTGTCGGACCAAACTGGCTTTCACCAATTGTTAACTTTGAGCACTCACTTAGAATAAGCACCTTCTACTATCCCGTAGAATCCAAAGACATTCTTGAGAAACTAAAACGCAAAATTGGAGAGATGGAAGCTACACTCTATTCACAAATGGAAGATCGAAAGGTAGTAGATCCTACACTTAAGGTTGCGCTTTCAGATGCTCAACAGTTACAAGACTCAATTGCTGAAGGCTCTGAGAAATATTTCCACTTTGGAATGTATCTAACAATATATGCACCGAATAAGAATCTTTTAGAAAAATATTCTAGAAATATAATATCCACATTCGCAGCAATGAGTGTAACTGCCATATCTGCGACCCAAGAACAAGATCAAGGATTCATTAGTACACAACCACTTGGATTAGACAAACTGTATTTTACAAGGAACATGGATACAACGTCATTGGCCACTACATTCCCATTTGTTACCTCTGAGTTAACAATGGACAAGGGAATCATGTATGGAATCAATATGCACAACAAGAGTTTAGTCATCTTTGATAGATTCCAACTAGAGAATGCTAACACTGTAATATTCGCAAAATCTGGCGCAGGCAAAAGTTACTTCGTTAAACTTGAAGCTATTCGAAGTCTAATGCTGGGAACAGAGGTCATCATCATAGATCCAGAAAAAGAATATGAAGAGCTTTCAAAAGCCGTAAATGGCTCTTACATTTCATTCTCACAAGACAAGGGTAACAAGATGAATCCATTTGAGCTATCTGGTGTTACAGAAGAAGGAGATGATGAATTAAGAATGAAACTTTTAACACTTCACGGATTCTTCAAAATTATATTTGGTGGATTAACCAATGTCGAAGAGTCTATCCTGGACAAAGCATTGATACTTACCTACAGAGAAAAAGGCATTACATTTGACCCCACAACTCAAACGAAGAAACCTCCCCTACTTGAAGACATGTACAAAGTTCTAAAGGGTATGGCAGAAAATGAAGCACATGATTTAGCCAGAAGAATGGAGAAATATATCATTGGAAGTGCTGCAGGTATATTCAATGAAGAAAGTAACTTTGAAATACAGAATCCATTTACAGTATTTAGTATCAGAGATTTGCAAGAAGAATTAAAACCCCTAGCTATGTACTTAATGCTGGACTTCATCTGGACAAAGATTAGGAAAGATAAAAAGAAAAGATTGCTCATAGTCGATGAGGCTTGGTATATGATGCAAAGTCCTGATTCAGCAAACTTTATGTACTCCATCGCAAAACGAGCAAGAAAATATTACCTAGGACTTTCAACCATCACCCAAGATGTAGCAGATTTCCTTACAAATGATATGGGGAAAGCCATAATCTCAAACTCTTCAATGCAGATCCTGATGAAACAGAGTCCATCTTCGGTAGACAAGCTACAGACAGTATTCAATCTCTCTGATGGGGAGAAGAATTTCTTGTTAAGCTGTGATCGAGGGCAAGGCCTATTCTTCGCAGGTGCAAATCACGTGGGTATCCAAGTTATATCCAGCCAAGCAGAGCATGAGCTTATTACCTCTGATCCTCGAGATTTGGAAAGAAAGAAAGCACAAGCAGGAATGACCGATACTCGAACTATGGATGAGATGGCACAAATATTTGAGCAACCTGCAGATCAGCAAACTATGAACAATGTATCTGCTATGAACAGACAGCAACAGGTAATAGAACAAGCTATTGGAAAACGAAAAGAAGAGCAAGCACAGATTAATGACGAACGAAGACAATATCAAAAGGAACTCGAGGAAAGACTTAAACAACAAGAACTGGAATTAAATCCACAGAAACAAAAAAGCCAGCAATCTTTCTTAGAAGATATTAAGAAAAATACCGTTTCTGGACAAGTGATACAATCTAGAGAGGATATACAGAAAGGAAGGAGTCATATAACTCCACAAGGCCCAGTCTCGAGCTATACAAATAATGGACCAAAACAACAGTAATCAAAACAATTTAAATATGCTTCCCGAAGCCAACTATTTGGTTACAAAGGCTGTCTCAACATCAGCTTTACCACAAGAGAAACTATCTTCAGACTTAGCACAACTGGATAAAGCTGAGAAAAAAACGGAATATAAGGCGAATATAGCAAAAGGTGTAAAAGATCCACAAGTATATGTTGCTATGAGTGCATTGAGGTTGGCAAATCCCTTCAAAGGTTACTAGCTTAATGGCCCTTGGTCAGGTGGAAGATACTGATTAAGATTCTCAACTGTAATTACAATAGGAAGCGAAGTCCCTTCAACTATTTTTCTAGCTGCAGCCCTAACTATTCCAGCGATATTTCTTTCCAACTGTCTAATTCCAGCATCAAAACCAACAGGTCTAATAATCATCGGCCATGTATTATCATCTATCTTGATAAATTCTTCTGACAGATTTAAACTTTCTAGAACTCTTGGAAGGATATATTTTTTTGCTATAACAGTCTTCTCTTCATCTGAATAACTCGTAAACCTTATTATCTCAACACGATCAAGCAATGCAGCAGATAGTCCCCCAAGATTATTTGCGGTACATATAAAGAACGCCTTTGAAAGATCTACGGGATAATCAATATAGTGATCAAGGAATGTAGAATTTTGTTCAGGATCTAATATCTCTAGTAGTGCTGCCATAACATCGTTAAGAAGCCCAGTATTTCCACTCGCTTTTTCAATTTCATCTAAAAGAATAACTGGATTCATAGTACCACTTCTTACTAAGGCTTTTATTACCTGCCCTGGCTCAGGATCTAACGCATACCTTGGTGTTCCTCTTAATGTTCTTACATCCCCTATTGCTCCTAAAGATATTCTAACGAACTTTCTTCCCATAGCTTCTGCTATTGATTTGGCAATAGAGGTTTTTCCTACGCCTTGCAATCCCACAAAAAGAAATACTGGAGCTTTGATAAGCTTTTTTGTAACAGGAGACGGCATCACAGGAGGCCTCTGATCTAGAGTACCGATTGGTTGTTCTGGCAAATTAGCAACTGGATTTTGTTTTTGTATTGACTGCAACTGCATAGAAGCCATGTAGTCCATAATCACATTTTTTACAGGATCCATACCATAATGGGTAGAATCCATTAATTCCTTAGCATGTTTAAGATCAAAGTTATCTTGTGATACCACATTCCAAGGAATACGTACAATCCATTCAATATATTTATTTACACTCTCAAACTCCGCACTGTAACCACCTCTTCTGGCAGTTCTTTCTAATCTTTCAATGTTTGTTAGTGCTTCGTTCTTAAGCTCTACGGGCGTGCTTGAATTAAGCAATGTGTTTTTTAATGCTAATACCTCAGAGATTGAGTCTCCCATAACATTATTGTCTTGTGATACGTTCGTATTAGTGTAGTCCATTTTGAGCAGTAATATATTCTACTAGAGTGTATATTTACAAATCTAGTAAGTCAAATTTTTGTAATTAATAATATATTGAAAAACCTTGAAAAGAACAGCTTAGAATGATAGCCTTAATATGTATAAAATTTAACTGTCCAATTGATGAAAAAATACTTTTTAGCAATAACTGTTCTCTTCGCTCTCATGGCATACCCGGCACATGTATTCGCTGCGGATACTTCGACATTACAAACTCAATTGGCCATATATCTTCCTTACATACTAATTGGAGGCGCAGCAATCTTATTAGTAAGTATTGTTGGAATATTGTTAAGTAAAAAGAAAGATAAAGTTGAGGAAGAAGTAACTCCTACCGCACCAACAGCAACAGAAACACCTATGCCTGTAACTAATTCCGAAATTGAAACTCCTGCTCCAGTTCCACCAGTAAACATGGATGAGATATCTAATAGCTTGTACACTCCTGAAGTTGCTTCAAAACCAACAATTCAAGAAACAATGGAATCCACCTCATTAGAGACACCTCAGGTTATTCAGCCTGAATCTCCAGAAGCTACTGTTCCTGTAACAGAGCAAACTCAAAATACAGACTTAGCGGATATACTTCAGGGAGAAGCTTCGGCATCACCTATGGGACCAGTCACCAGTCAACCAGCAGAAGAAGCTGTTACTACTGAAGCTCCAGCCGAAGAGGTTGTACCACCAATGCCAACAACACCTGCTGAACCACTACAGCCTATGGATACTCCCGCAGTAGAAATAGCACCAACCGAAGTTCCAGATTTGCAACAGTTTATTAATAACCAAGTAGCTGCTGTTCCTGCAGTTGAGACTCCTGAACCTGTTACAACACCTATGCAAGATTTTAATCCTACTTCAGTAGATACATCTGCACCGGTACAGACGGATACTCCTCCTACAGTTATTTAGTAGGATGAAAGGACAGCTTCTTTGAGGAATTGAGCAAAGACTTTTACGTCTTCATCATTGTTATATATTCCAAAACTTGCTCGCATTGTTGGACCAACTTTAAAGACATCATGCAACGGTTCTGCACAATGGAAACCCTCTCTTACACATATTCCCTTCTTACTGATATATTCCACTATTCCATCGCCTCCTTGGTTATTCTTTTCCTTGTCTTTACATCCTTTGAAACTAAATCCATCAATATTGAAAGTTAAAACACCATATCGATTGTTAGGATCTATTTTTCCAAAAGGTTTAAACCAATCTATTCCATCAAAAGCATCAAGGGTAGCTTTCATGAGTGCTCGTTCATGAGCTATCAATGCATTAAATCCGCCCATCTCGTTCACAGTTTTCTCAAACCATTGTAATGTTTCTCCTAAAACAATCCCACTCTCAATGTCTGGAGTTCCTGCTTCAAATCTCCAAGGTAAATCATTCATTTCAAAACCATCCTTAGAAACGCTTAATATCATCTCCCCACCTCCCATAAATGGAGGAAGTATCTCAAGAATACTTTCCTTACAATACAAGACCCCCACGCCTGTAGGAGCATATACCTTATGTCCAGAGAATACTAAAGCGTCACAGTCGATATCTTTTACATCCACCTTTATATGCGGAACACTCTGAGCCGCGTCTAGTATCATAAAGGCCCCAATGCTGTGTGCTAATTCTGCAATTTCTTTAACAGGATTTAATGTACCTAAGACATTTGAAATATGTACAACAGAAACAATCTTTATTTTACTCCCACTATTTTTTATCTCATTCTTTAGCCATTCTAAATCCAAATCATAGTTTGAATTAACAGGGATATATTTAATTTCAAATCCAATCTCTTTTTGCAACATTTGCCAAGGAACAATATTGCTATGGTGTTCCATCTCTGAAATTATGACAATATCTCCTTGGGAAAGATTCTTTCTTCCATATGTATTAACTAAAAGATTTAACCCTTCCGTTGAATTTCTTGTAAACACAATCTCTTTGTAACTGTTAGCATTAAGAAAATCTGCCACAATCTGATGCGCATTCTTCCATCTTTCTGTCGCCTCTTTGGCTAATACGTGCGAACTCCTATGAATATTGGCATTATATTTTGTATAGTACTCATTAATGGCATCTAATACAAACTGAGGCTTTTGAGTAGTAGCTGCGTTATCTAAATAGACAAGATTATTTCCATTTACTTTAGTTTTTAATATGGGAAACTGCTCCCGGATATTGTTATACATAGACATTATTATACTACAATTCTACTTCTCGAAGTTTTTCCAATACTGACTACCTTTGACTGTTGAATCTCCAACATATTTATTCCCCAATTCTTTGGTTCCATATGGTCTCTCACATTTACTATCAAGTTCTTCAAATGCAATTTGTCCTATTTTCATTCCTGGATATATTTTTATCGGAAGTGGAGAAAGATTTACCATTTCTAAGGTCAATCTTAAGCTATTCCCCGGATCTAGAAATCCTGCGGTGACATGTATTACTAACCCTATTCTTCCCAAAGAGCTTTTCCCTTCCAACCTACCAACATGTTTTTCATCTACCCCCGTAATCTCTTCGACATTGGCTAATACAAATTCGCCTGGATGAATTATATATCCCTCCCCTTTATCTACCTCAACTTTCTTCATCAATTTATCCATTGGTTTTTTGACATCTATTAGACTGTTATTTTCTCTGCTGAATACCAAAAAATGGCTATCCAGATGCAAATCGTATGATGCAGACTGTAGAAATTTTTCCGAAAATGGTTCTATCTTAATTTCACCCGATTTAATTTTTGCTTTTATACTCTTATCTGAAAGTATCATATACTAGAAATATTAAATTAACTACGATCAACAAACTGAGCCTTATCATCGTACAAAGGCTTTATTGTCTTCTTAAGTAATGGTTTCCATATTGGATCTGCCAAAGCAAGTTTTCTCAACCATTCATATGTCAAAGCTCGGTATGCTATATGTCCACCATTTCTAGTTCTTAGATTTACAACATACTGCAAATCATCAAATGATCCATAAAGTACATACTTTGTGCAATGCGCATATGGTAAAAGATACTTGGTGTACTCGTCAACAACCTCTTTTGCTAGAACCTCCCCTGCTTCCTTTCTCCATTTCCTAATCATGTCATATGTTTCTGAGAGTCTAGATAGGTATTCTTTCTTTAGTTTACCAAGTGCAGGGATATCTAAATAGCTACATAGATAAACACATTCATCATTAGGACGATTTAATTCTTGATCCAAATCTATCTCATCATGTAACCATGGAATGTATCGTTCCATACTCCTATGCCTATTCAAATCTTTAAGGACTCCAAGATCTGCAAAGCCCGTGATTTTAATCGCTCCAGATTGACCGATATTACCCATTAAATTGTGATGATTATGATTCTCAAAAAGGATATCTCCCAAAGCCTCCTGATCCTCATCTGAAAATTCAAATTCTTCCTGAGAGCCTAATGGATTTAGTAATAGCTCGTAGTTAGAGATTAGCGTTTCGGTACTATCTGGACCAAACGAAACCTCTACTGCATCCAACTGGTTTTCTGGGATATGTTTTATCTGTTTTCTTGATACTTTATCTCCAAGATATTTAAGTATTTCCTTGGTTGAAGTTTTTCTACAACAATTTGGATCAGTATGCCTAATTAAATTATCTGCTTCTCTGACATATCCTTTAATCTCAAGTTTAGACTCTCCCAAAAGATTAAGAAGCATATCAGCTACTTCATTTTCGGAGATATTATCACTGGCACATAGCTGGCTTATGATCTCAGACCAGTTTCTAGCAGACATGAGGTATGCAGAACTTGTATTTATTCCTAATGGTAAAAGATATCTTGCAGTATCAAATGCTCTTGCCTGTAATGCAGATTTTTCCTGAGGACTTTCCACATTTATCTTAAAATGGCTTGATAGCTGCTCCTTCGTAGGTTTAAGTAATTCTCTGTAATCCTTCATCTCCTTGAGGATGATCTTTTCGTAGCCTTTTGATATTTCTCTGTCTGAACAGATTTCTTCGGGCATTTTTACAAATTCAGGATTTTCAAAATTTTGAAATCTTGTTGATCTTTCTTGACCTGAAACTACTGCAGTCATGTAAAAGATACGCATTGCAACATACAATGGGATATTTTCGATACATACAAAAAGATCTGCCATATCTCCAACCGATTTATGACCATATCCAGAGAATATCTTTTCTAATTTTTCACTTGCATCAGTTTTGCTTTCTATGATCTCCGATGCTATATCCAAAATCGAATCTGCAGATCTACTGTACCTAGCTCCAAGATATGCATTGATCGATGGTTGTTTCTGTTCAGTGTTTTGAAGTAATGTATGAACCTTAAACTTGTTCCATGTTGACTCACCTTTTATACTCGCAATATTTAAGTCTTTTCTGTAGGAAAGCTTCATATGTTTGTAGGATATATTAAATATTATCTATTCCCGGAATTGGGAATTTTGCTGTAAATTGTTTTACCTCTAATCTGATTTTTTCTAAACTGTCTTCTTTAGGACTTCTTAATGAATCATCTATGAATTTTGCTACTATTTCCATATCCTTTTCTTGCATTCCCCTAGTTGTAATTGCTGGTGTACCTATTCTTACTCCCGATGGATCCCATGGTTTCCTTGGGTCATTGGGTATTGTATTTTTATTTAGCGTTATATTCGCCTTTTCTAATATATCTGATGCTTCTTTGCCTGTTAGATTTACACTTTTCACTGTATCTAGAAGGAAAAGATGGTTGTCTGTTCCACCAGATACTACTGTGTAGCCAAGCTTTATTAGGGCATTGGAAAGTGCTTTAGCATTTAACACAATCTGTTTAGCATATTCCTTAAATTCTGGGGTGGACGCTTCCTGAAGTGCAACTGCTATACCTGCTGTTGTATGGTTATGTGGACCTCCCTGAAGCCCAGGAAACACCGCTTTGTCTATCTGCTCTCCAAGTGATTCTTTGCACATAATTATGGCACCTCTTGGGCCTCTAAGTGTTTTGTGGGTCGTTGTAGTTACCACATCTGCAATACCTACAGGAGAAGGATACAATCCTGCCGCAATTAATCCTGCAACATGGGCAATATCTACTGCCAGATATGCACCTACATCATCAGCTATCTCTCTAAATTTCTGCCAGTCGATTATCCTTGAGTATGCAGAGAATCCTGCCCATATTAACTTCGGTTTGTGTTCTAATGCTAACTTTCTTACATCCTCGTAATCAATATATCCATTTTCATCTACACCATAGCTGACAGAATTGTAATATTTTCCAGAGAAAGAGACTTTAAATCCATGCGTTAAATGTCCACCAGCATCGAGAGCCATACCCATTGTATGATCGCCAGGTTGTAAGAGCGCAAAATGGACGGCTTGATTTGCAGGAGAACCAGAATATGGTTGAACATTAACATGCTCTGCTCCAAAGAGAGATTGGGCTCTTGATATGGCTTCTTTTTCAATTTCATCAATGTATTGGTTACCACCATAGTAGCGTTTATCTGGATATCCCTCGGAGTATTTGTTGGTGAGGATAGAGCCCATGCATTGCAATACAGACTCACTTACATAGTTTTCCGATGCAATTAACTCTATACCCTCAAATTGCCTCTTTTTTTCTAAGTCTATGAGGCCTTGAATCTTTTTATCTTCCATTATTTTTTTTGTAACAGGTCATTAAATTAAGCATCAGAGAGGTAATTGTCATTGGACCTACACCACCTGGCACAGGAGTTATGTATGATGGAATTCCCTTAACTGATTCCCAATCTACATCTCCTACTAGTTTTCCTGTCTCAGGATGCCTATTTGACCCAACATCCACAACTACACACCCAGGTTTGAGGAAGCTTGCATTAACTAAGAGTGCTTTTCCTGTTGCAGATATGAGGATATCCGCCATTTGTGAAATTTCCTGTATATCTACGGTATGTACATTACAAAGTGTAACCGTAGCATTTTTTTCAAGTAACATTGCTTCTAATGGAATCCCTATGATTGTGCTAGCACCAAGTATAACTATGTGTTTTCCAAAGAGTTTTACACCATATTCTTCGAGTAATCTAACTATTCCAAGTGGCGTGGCAGGTAGTATTGCAGATGGATCCTTTTGGAAGAGCTTTCCTAAGTTGATTGGTGAAAGTCCATCCACATCCTTCCTAGGGTCAATGGCGTCTAAAACAAGATTAGTATTAATATGATCTGGTAAAGGAAGTTGTACCATATATCCATCAACTTCAGGATCTTTGTCTAGAGAATCTATGAGATTAACAACGTCTAAAGTATTTACATTACTATCTAGGTGATGAATCACTCCATTAATTCCAACCTGTTGTGCAATTTTTTCTTTCATACCTACATATTTGATACTCCCGAAGTCATCTCCTACCAATATCATATCTAATCTTGGAGCTCGCTTTCCTTGTCGCTTAAAATCATCAACCTCTTGGGCAATATCATCTAATATTTTTTGTGAAAGTATTCTTCCGTCTAGTAGTTCCATGAGGTATATTTTACACTTTAAGAGTACCGGCTGTATATATGGTTAATTTTCGCGCGCTATTTTAAAGAATTTTTTTCTCTTTCCCATCAATTCTTTAAAGCTTCCTGACTCTATGATCTTTCCACTTTCAAAGAAGTATATCTTATCGAATAGCTCCAAGTCCTCTACGCTTCTGGTTATATATATCAATGTTCTTTCTGGGCCTATGTAATCTATGATATTTTTTAGAATTATATCCTTAGATTCTGAGTCCACAAAAGTAAAAGACTCGTCCATTATGAAAATATTTTTGTTTCTGTAGAGCATCCTTGCTATGGCTAATCGTTGCCAATATCCTGGGGAAAGCTCTTTTCCACCAGGGAATGTTTTGCCTAGAATATGCTCATCATGTATTTTTTCTTTTTTCAAAAATTCCGTAACCTGACTTGTACGAGATACTTCATCGTAAAGTTTTTTGTCTATATTCATTCTATCCCCAGATATGACAACATTTTCTTTTGCACTAAAATTGTAGTTGATGAAATCTTGGAAGGTAACGGCTACTTTCTTCTTAAGTTGTCCTCTATCTAGATCTATGACCGAGGTTCCATTGAGTTGGTAATCGCCCATTTTAATTTGATACAAACCTGCCAGTATTTTTACCATACTACTCTTTCCTGAGCCATCACCTCCAAAGAAAGCTATCTTCTCACCTGGTTCTATCTTTAAATCTATATGTTTAAGCACCATTGTCTCGGGGTCATCTGGATATGAAAAACTAAGGTTTTTCAATTCTATGCTTGGCGTACCTTTTCCTAATCTCTTATTTCCATGCTCATGGTCTCCAAATCCTTCATAGTCCATCAAGTCAAAGAAACGTTCTACGTAACCCAAAAGTGCAGAGATATTTGAGAATGAATCAAAGATATTATATGTACTCGTATATGCCATATCTACATAGTCATACAAAGCTTTAAAAGTACCCAAACTTAACTTCTTAATGATGGAGAATGAGAGAACATATACTACATACGCAAACTTGAATGACTGGCCAACAATTGAGACCCAAGTTCGTCCGCTGTATAGGTTAGCATCCTTACGTAGGTATCCATCAAGAAATTCATCATACTCCTGATTATATTTTCTCTTGATATATGCATATGTGTCATTTACTCTTAGTTCCAAGAAATTCGCGATGGTAAATGTAAGATTGGTTAGGTAGTTAAGATACTTTAATCGTCCTACCTCGTTATCTTGATAGTCCCTAATCTTTTTTCTCTTAACATGCACAATGATTATCTGAGGTAATACAAAGACAATCAGTAGAAGAACAGACCAGCTCATGGTCTCAAAGATGATTACAATTGCGCTGACTAATCTAACTACATTACTAACTATCCCCGAGAAACTGTTATATGTTTGTATTATTCTGTCTATGGAATATGCAGGCGCATATGTAAGCAGATCCTGGAATTTTTCTTGCTCCACATCTTGAAGATTTGACTTCGAGATTTTGGCCATCATCATGTATCGTGCATCTTCCCAAACCTTTTCGTAAATCACAGTATACAAATGTTCTTTGGCTTGATTACATGCCTGAAGGATTGCCCACAAAACAAATATTGTTACTAAATGTAGAAATGCCTGAGTTTGGAAGAATTGGGATAGATCAAAATTACTCCAATCTAAAAGAATTTTGGCAACTTCATCTATGAATTTACCTACAATCGTTATACTGTATACTTCAGAAGCAGTAGAGATTACAAAAAGGATATCTCTAGTTATGGCTACAAAGGTGTATCGACCGTATATAAATTTGAGAACATTAAACAACGTAATGAGTTTTTTCTTGTATTTCTGTAAAATCATCATAATATAATAGCATGAGAGATAGAAAATATTTAGAAAATTTAATGTATGATTTGTGGGAGGAAAATTTCTCAGATATTCCGAGGAAAAACCTCGTCCTTATTAAGTTTGGAAAGTATTCTAAACGTCAATTAGGTAGTATTAAGCTTGCCAATGAATATACCAAGATTAAAAGCTTGTTGAAAAAGAATCTGGGCGATTATGATGTGCAGGATGATAAACGCATAACAGTCATCACCATAACCAAATATTTTCAGAATGAGATAGTTCCTGAATATGTAGTGAGTGCAACCATTGCCCATGAGTTATGTCATTATGCACATGGGTTTAGTTCACCACTAGAAAAACAGTTTGATAAACCACATCAAGGGAGTGTGATTAATAAGGAATTAGCCAAGCGTGGGCTACTTGAGGAACAGAGATTGGCAGATAAATGGTTAAAGGATAACTGGGTTCGTATTGTTTATCCGCTTCACAAGTTTTTCTAATTTCCGTAAATCCGTCTGAGACATTTTTCCTTTGGCTATACTTTTTCTGTATAGCTCCATAATCATCAGGATTTCTTTCATACTAGATTATTAAATATATCTCTTTCATTTTCCTTACAACAAGACATTTGAATTCTTTTAGAAGATATCTTCTTCTATTCTTTAATCTTCTTGTTATGAATACAATTCTATATATATGAACAACAATTATATTGGTGAGAATATTAAGATATATCGCGAAAGACAGAATTTAACCCAACAACAGCTTGCAGACAAGATTGGTAAGACTTGGGAGATGATTTCTAGATATGAACGAGGGGTTAGTTCTCCTTTAAATCAGTTAGAATCCTTGGCTAAGGCTTTAAATACCACTCCTTCTGATTTGTTGAATGATATTACCGATGGGAATATTAGGATGAATTTTAGTCGTGTTCCTCTATTTACAGATATTCCTAAGGATTTTGTATTTAGTAAATCCAATACTTATGTGTATTATAATGCTCCTGATTGGGTTTTGAGTATTGATCCTAAGGCTTTTGCTTTGGATATGGGAATTGTAGATGGATCTAAGGGTATTGCATATATTTCACCTAATACAGAGATTAAGATGAATGATTTGGTAGTAATTAGAGAAGGGAATGTTTTGAAAATAGAGAGCGTTAAAACATTTAAGGAGATTGATATTGTTGGGAAGGTTTTAGCTCAAGAGATTAGGTTTTAACTATTTGTAATTTTCCTCTAACTTTGATTTTCTTTTTGCTACTCTTCGTTCACAGATAGATGCATATATGTTTGTTGTTTGAGTTGTTAAGATTCCTAAGGATATGAAGCCTAGCCCTATTAAGATATTAATAGTCTGACTAGTTAATAGCCCCGTTGATGGTAAATCACCACCACTGCCCTTTTCACTTCCATCTGTAGTTACTACAAAGGTTATATATTTTCCTGAAGAATACGAGCATAGCGCAGATGTTGAAGCAGGATGAGTTCTACAATACAAATCATATCCCGCATTAACATCAGTATAACTAACAGCAACATGAATATCGTATATTCCCACTGCCGTCGGTGTAAAAGTTCCCGATATTGCGCAAGAAGAAGAAGTACACGCTGTTCCATCTGCAGCTTGTGTACGTACAACATCCGTACGATCCTTATCATCTTCTAAAAGATTTGGAGTTGAATATATGATTCCTGTTAATATTGGGTAATTAGTAGGTGCAATAATATATGCGCTGATTTGATATGTTCCTCCAACAACTCCGCTATTAAGTCCTGTGATAGTTTGCACTATTGGAGTAGTTGGCGCTGCAGAAACCGTAAATGTAATATACTGGCCTCTTGAATCAAAGCAGTTCGTTTCTACTAATGCGAGATGAGTATTACAACTTGTAGAGCCACCTCCACTAGCATGATTCACGGCAACAAATATATAATAAGTTCCCGCACTCGATGGTGTAAAGTCATAGGTCAAAGAACATGATGTACCTGTACACCCAGAGCTACCTGCGCTAATGCTTCCGATTGCAGAAGATCCAGAGGCATCAACAGCACTCGTTGTTTGTTTCAAAAATACAGTTTCTATTTCATTTCCAGAGGTAGAGGTTACCGTTGTAGTAAAAGTATAAGAAAAACTAGCAATACCGGAAGTTGGGCCCGATATAGCTGTGATTGTAGGGGGTGTAGTGCTGTCTGCCGCCTGAATTGGAATTGAAGAAGAGAATAATATTAGCAAAGCTATAAATAACGATACTGATCTAGCATACTTCAGCATAAACTTGGGCATAAGGTTAGAATGTATCGTAAAATATATCTTAATTCCTCCTACCCTGCAATACTGAAACAAAAGAGGAGGCTTTTACACCTCCCCTTCATAATCCAATACAATATTAGATTACATCATACCACCCATACCCATATCAGGAGTCATAGGCGCATGACCTTTCTCATCAGGAATATCAGCTACCACTGCCTCAGTAGTAATTAACATAGTACCAACAGAAGCAGCATTAGTTAATGCTAATCTAGTAACCTTAACAGGATCTATAATCCCCGATTTAATCATATCAACATACTCACCCGTCTTAGCATTGTAACCAATACTTCCTGAACATTTAAAAGCAACAACGGCACCATCTTCACCTGCATTCTCTGCAATCTGTTTAAGAGGTTCACTCAGTACAGATATAAGGATCTCAATACCCATCTGTTCATCAACATCCTCCAGTTTAACACTATCCAATGCAGCCTTAGCATTATGCAAAGCTAAACCACCACCAGCAACAACACCCTCTTCAAGTGCAGCACGAGTAGCATTAATAGCATCAGTAACCCTATCCTTTTTCTCCTTTGCCTCAGTCTCAGAAGCTGCACCTACCTGAATTACAGCAACACCACCATCTAATTTCGCTAATCTCTCCTGTAGCTTCTCTCTATCATAATCTGAAGATGTCTTTTCTCTTTGAGCTTTGATCTCTTTAATTCTATCTTTAATCTCTGCCTTGTTTCCTTTTCCTTCAACTATTATTGTGCTCTCCTTAGTAACCAATACCTTTTTTGCAGAACCAAGATCTGCTAATTCAACAGCATCTAAAGTATGACCCAATTCCTCAGATATAAATTTGGCACCTGTAATTACAGCAATATCTTTTAACATCTCCTTTTTTCTATCACCAAACCCTGGAGCTTTTACAGCCACAACATCCAAAGTCCCTCTTAATTTGTTTACAACCAATGTAGCTAATGCTTGATTTTCAATATCATCTGCAATGATTACCAATGGTCTATCTGCTGCACTCAATACCTTTTCAGCTATTGCTTGAATATCTTGTAAATTGGAAAGCTTCTTGTCTGTAACAAAGATATATGGGTTCTCCATATTGGCTTCCAATGTTTCCCTATCTGTAACAAAATATGCACTTACATACCCATTATCAAATTCCATACCTTCGGTATATTCAACCTCATCAGCAAAACCTTTAGCCTCTTCAACAGTAATGACTCCATCCTTGCCAACTTTCTCAAATACTCCGCCAATCATATCGCCCAATTCCTTATCGTTATTTGTAGATATCGTTGCTACTTGTGATATTTCTTCTTTCTTAGATATCTTCTTTGCAGATTTCTTAAGCGCTGCAACAATAATTTCCACTCCCTTGTCTAATCCTCTTTTCAAAGCAATTGGATTCGCACCTGCAGATACATTTCTAAATCCTGCATTGGCAATAGCTTGTGCAAGTACAGCAACGGTAGTGGTACCATCTCCTGCTAACTCATTAACCTTGTTAGACGCTTCCTTCACCATCTCAACACCTACATTTTTAAATGGATCTCTGTCTTCTATCTCTTTTGCTACTGTAACACCATCTTTGGTGATTATCTGAGAACCAAAGCTTTTAGCTATGGCTACATTTCTACCTTTAGGTCCTAATGTTACTTTAACAACATTAGATATTGTATCTACACCTGCTTTAAGGGCTTTTCTGGCTTCTTCATTGTATATGATTGATTTTGACATATGAGTACTGGTTAAAACTTAAGTTATTTTAAAATTGCAAGAATATCATCTGTATCAAGTAAGAGATATTTCTTGCCTTCAATTTCGATCTCTTCTGGGGAATATTTCTTAAAGTATATTTTGTCTCCAACTTTAACATCAAACTTAATATCTTCTCCTTTTCGTTTTCCAATTCCTAGTGTAAGAACGGTTCCTGTAGCAGGTCTTTTGTCATCGCTTGCGCTTGGAGGAAGAACTAATCCGCCTTTAGTAACTTGTTCTATTTCGTCTGGTTGAACTAAAACTCTTTTTCCTAGGGGCTGTATTTTTTGTTTTACTGGCATAGTAGTTAGCAGATAAATTTAACGATTGCTAAAATTGTATCATAGACAGTTGAGAAGTCAAGCCTAAAGAGTACCTTTAACAACAATTTTGTCTTTTAGTAGCTCAATGTTCTGAATCTTTCTTCCTAGGAAGTTATTTTCATTAACAAGTACAAGGGCATCACTAATTCCCTTGTTAAGCTGTGTCTTTATAACTTGCGAAAGCTTTTCTGAAATTAGTATATTCCCAACATACAGATTGGCAACGTATAGCTGAGCAGTTTCCATATTATCCTTTGCGATATCTATTCTAACCCATGGTATATTTATTCCCTGCAAAGAGATATTTACAAAAATATCCCATACATCGGCGTTGGGTTCTATACAAATATCATTTACATCTCCCCCATTGATTATATCTGTGCTGCCCAACAGTGAGAGTGTTTCCTCTGGGGAAAGCTCAATAAATGTTGTAGTATCCTCAGACAAAACAAAAGCTTTGAATTTCTCATCCAAAGACACTTTCTCCGCAGTGTTACTAATGCAGCTTATCTCTGGCATAACAGATTTAAATTGCTTTTGCCATATGAGGTAGGAAACAACTGGGTATATTAATATCCCCAATATTACAACAAATATTATTAATATCGCTTTAAACAGGTTCTTCATTATTTTTACTCTTGAAAATTTTGTTTAACATTCGTTTTAACCATCTCTCGAATATGTATACTTCTTCTATTTTAAACACTCTAGAGCCAACCCAATATGATATGACTCCATATGCAGAGGTAGCAACGGTTAAGACTATGATATACATTGTTCGACTAGTGTCCAACTTGAAGTCAAAGAGTTTAAAGAGTAGATACATTCCGATTCCCATAAGAACAGTATTTAGGAGCTTTATTAAGAATGGTTTTACGGTATTTGAGAATGTGATCATCTTCGTTTTTACATTTAACAGTATGTATAGAATTGTGACTTCAAATATGTATGAAATGCCAAGCCCAAGCGAGAGTCCACCTACTGCCATATCCGAATCTCCTCTGGTCGTTGACCATCTTACAAAGTCCTGGAAGAATGATTTAACGACATGTAAGAAACCTGCTCCATCCGCATTGGTTATCTGTGTAAACATCTGCTCCAGAATTGGTCTCCAGTCATAGTAATGACTAAAGAAATTGGTAAGCAGATATGCTAAAGCAATGTTCACAACAATACTTATGGCGATTCCTATGAGTGGTAACCATGTCTCCTTAAGTGCATAGAATGCTCTCAAGATTATCTGATCTATGGTCTGACCTAGAATCGAGAATGAGAGTAGTACAAGACACCAAGAGGTTAGAATGGTTGCTCTCCAGTCAAAGGCACCTGATCCGTATACCAAACGAACAATTGGAAGTCTTAAGACTACAAATATGGCAATTATTGGAAGTACAAGATACAACGCAAACTGAACTGACGAATTGAATATTTGTTTAAACTTTTCCCTATGCTCAGGATCACTATGTTGAGCTAAATCTGGAAGGGCTAGCTGCGCCACAGCGCTTCCAATGATGTTTATTGGAAATTGATGAAGACTTAATGCATATCTGTATGAACTTAATGCACCAGCGGCCAATGAGAAACTTATTAATGTATTAACTACCGTATTAACCTGTTCTCCAATTATTGCAATGGTTCTTGGGATGGCTAGTTTTACAGCCTTTATAACCTTGGCATCTCTAAAAGCTGCCTTTATGGTACTTAATGATATTGAATATTTATGTTTGTAATCAGACATGAAGGCTGGAAGTTGGATCAAGAGGTGTAGTAATGATCCAAGTACTGCTGAAATGGCAATTCCCTCTACCCCCATTTTCCCAAATACTACGAAGATTACAGGTCCAATGATTAAAGCTAGATTGTAAAACAGAGGTGCCAATGAGGTTACAAAGAACTGTTTTTTTACCTGGAGATATGCCGTTATTATGCTGCTAAAGCCAAGAAGTATTGGCGACAGTAACATTATTCTGGTTAAAAATACAAAGAGGTTGTAATCTATGGTATCCATATTTTGGGAGAAATTGAGCACACTCTGTAGGAAGCTTGAGTTGATTATGAGGTCGGTTATCTGTGGAGTAAATATGAAAAAGATCAAAGCAATCAGGGCACAGATACCGGATATTATTAAGCTTAGATGATTGAAAAAGCTATCCAATCTTGCTTTGCCCTCTTTGTAGAATACTTCTGAGAATATCGGAATAATTGCAGCATTAATTGAACCTGCTACTAGAATCGTGAAGAGCATATCCGGGATAGTAAATGCTGCCCAAAAGATATCTAACTCATGAGAGACACCAAAAAGCTGTGCAATGGTTCTTAATTTTATGAATCCAAGTATCTTTGTAACAAGCAATATACTCATTACAAAAAAGATCCCATTCCTATTTAAAGCTAATTTCTTCATTTTGGTCTCGTGCAAGTTATGCGATTAATATCATAATTTAAACTGTATCTTTTATCAATTCATCAAATTTTAACCTTGTTTTTCTAATATATATCTATGTATTTTTCTTTCCTTGATTTTGTCTTTCCCCGAATGTGTTATATCTGTAAAAGACATGGTAATTATATCTGCCATGAATGTAAAAAGCTACTTAAAAGGAACCTTCCTGAATGCTATGTTTGTCGAAGACTTTCGCCATCGTATGTGACACATATTCAATGCAAGAAAAGCTACTCCCTTCAGCATGTTTTTGTAGCATGGGAGTACAACAGAATGTCTTCGGATATATTAAAGCAATACAAATACAAAAATGTGAAAGATATCTCTGGGATTTTGGGAGAGATTTTTATTCGTGGAATTCTTGATTCCTCCTTCTCCTGTCATTTAAAGGATAGCCTGCTTGTTCCGGTTCCAATATCTAATGCAAGGAAGAGAGAAAGAGGATTTAATCAGATGGAGAGTATATCCACTGATATCGGAAAGTTTTTTAATTTAGAGATATGCAACGATCTTGTATTTTGTAAGAATTCAGGCGAACATAAGGCAGGAAAGAGTAAATCCCAAAGAATTGGGAACCAGTTTAATCCTTTTTACATTAGTTATCCCAGAAGAGACTATATCAAAAAATTCAAAAGCATAACTTTAGTGGATGATGTCATCACAACAGGGGGGACATTAGAGATGATATCCAAGGTTATTAAGGATACATATGGTATGGATATGCAAGTCAATGCTCTGTGTATGTTCAGAGGCAAACCATACTATCTTCCTAATTAGTAGTGCTCTTGGCTGCGATCTCATTTAATTTGTCTGTTATCTGCTTGTATACATCCGTACTGGTTTGAGCACTATTCTCAAGAATCTTTTTTGCAGCTTTTAGATATGATTCATATACAGCGGTGTTGCCCTTTTGGTTGTTGATATCAGCTGCTAACATAAGGGATGGGACATGCTGTGCATTTATACTCAACACCTGAGTTAATGCTGAAAGCGATGAATCTTTATCTCCATTTATGAGATATACCTGTGCTTCACTGTAATACAGATCATAATTGAGAGGATTTAACTCCGAAGCCTTTTGTAATGAGTACAAGGAATCAGAAGCATAGTCATTAAATCCCATTCCTAGAAGCCCCATATACACCTGTGCCCTTGATTCCCAGTTTGAATATACAGATGGGCTCTCATCGATACTTCTTCTTGTATAGTCCAAAGCATAGTTTTTCCATTTCCCAACCTCTGTAATGAGTGCTGCGTTTTCAGTAGGATCCCCACCATTTTTTGAATATTTTTCGGCTGCGATTCCAACTAGTTCTAAATACATAGCTCCTGTCTTTCTGTTAATTAAAGGATTGCTTCCATCAAACTTTGCCGCCGTTACATAGTAGTATGTCATAGAGTTGATAAAGGTCTGTCTTTCTTCAATAGTAGGAGTGATATCTTTGTACTTTACATTCTGTTCTACATAATATGATTCGGCTTTAAGTAGATATGCACTTGCTACAACTTTAGAACCCCAAAATACTAAAAGCCCTAATCCTGCACAAGCTATAACCAATGAGAGTACTACATTTAAATTGTAAGTAGATTTTCCTGTTTCATTTTCTGGTTTCAAGTTCGCAGTCCATAGCTTCATTACGAATTTCTCTTCCGTTCCTTTACTCAGTATCTCTAAGAGTACAGATCTTAAAGCGATAGTAACAAAGAGAAGTAGTATTACTAACACTGTGTATACAGCAAAGAACGATGAGAGGAAGATAAAGAGGATAATGACATCAAAGATCATTAATAACCAACTGTTATTTATCTCTTCCTTGTATATCTTTACCTTCGTCAAATCTCTACGAATCATTTTGATGATTATGAATCCTAGAAACCCCCATGCTAATAGCCATAGTAATCCACCATTGGCAAATTGAGTAAATAACTCACTTCCACCGTAGTAGAAGTTGACACCGTTGTATTGAAGAAGATTTTGGTTAAGTGGTTTGTAAAGGTTGTACGAGATCGAATATGTATCTACACCCATTCCCAACAACCCTCTCCCAAATGAGGCAACAAATACTGAGGCTGCAATTATCCAAGAAACATCAGAACCCAATGAGACTTGGGCTACAAGATTAATACTCTTGGGGATAATAACTGTTCTAAGTGCGGGGATTTGCAAGAGAATAGTTGGTATTAATATTGCCAACATTATTACAATCATGGTTATCAAGATATCTCGAGAGATAATCTTTGTTATCTTTAATTTCCTTACACCAAAGAACCATATTGCTACAAGAAGGAGCAAGAAAAGGATGATAAGCCCTATTCCCTGATTTATGGAGAATACCCATATATTGATAGCCGATACAATCGTAGAGACAATCGCTATTGTAAATGCGGTTCTCTTTCCTTCACGGTTAATTAAGAAATCAACTATAAAGCCGGTATTGATAAGCATTAATATGAAGTTTATGAGCAGATGAGTCTTAGAAGATCGCAATAGAGGCAATCCGGTTTGTCCCAAATCTTTGAAAACTGGAATTAAGCCCCATACATTTACGCCAAGGAAAGAGAGAATACTTAAAGTATTTGTGATCGTGAATCCTATTACAAATGCTAATAGTGCATGCTTAACTTCTTTAATATTTTTTATAAATGTACGTGCACTAATACTTACCAGTAGTATTGTTATAAAAACTACTAAGCCTGCGCCAAGTCTTCCATCGGTACCCCAAATACTACTATTCAGATCTTTTGAAAATAATGTCGAAAGAATAAGCGAAGCAAATACTGCTAATATTCCACCGTCTAAAATACTTTTTACAAATGTAACCTTTCCTTCCCATATCAATTTTATAATCTCCAGACTAATTATTATGGTTGAAAGTCCGAGTATAACCAACGACATACCTCTTTCAGTCCAATCCCAAGAGAAAGGCATTATAGCCAAAGGGGTGATGAAAAGAATGAGATAAAAAAGATACTTCTGTATTGTGGGTATATTAAGTTTCTTTTTTTCTACGGGCTTAGAATCTGTAAGCATATCAGGCAGTTTGGATATTTTAGTAAATAAATCCTACCATAAAAAAAAGAGGAGACCAACAGTCTCCTCTTCTTATAGTGAAGCTAAGATTTTACTCTACTACTTCTCCTTCTTCAGCTTTTTTTTCCTCTTTCTTCTCCTCATCCTTTTTAGGTTCATCTTTCGATTCTTCCTTTGGAGCTTCTTTAGCTGCTTTCTCGTACATTTTCTTCCCTATTTCCTGCAACTTGGTTGAAAGCTCTTCTGTTTTCTTTTCGACTTCCTTTTCATCGAAATCGTCCTTTTCTATGAGCTTCTTAAGTTCGTCTGACTTTTCAGTTAATTCCTTTTTGTCAGATTCTTCAACCTTGTCTGCATTTTCTTTGAGAAGTTTTTCTACACTGAAGCATAGAGTATCTGCTTCATTCTTCTTCTCAGCTCTAGCTTTTTTCTTTTTATCCTCTTCTGCATGCTTTGCAGCTTCTTCAACCATCTTTTCTATTTCTTCATCCTTAAGTCCTGTTGTTGCAGTTATGGTTATCTTCTGTTCTTTCATTGTAGCTTTGTCTACTGCTTTAACATTCAAGATACCATTTGCATCAATTGAGAATGAAACCTCAATCTGAGGAACACCTCTTGGGGCAGCTGGAATGCCATCAAGTACAAATGTACCTAATGTCTTGTTGTCTGCAGCCATTTCTCTTTCTCCCTGAAGGATATGGATTTCTACTGCTGGTTGACTATCTGCTGCAGTTGAGAATACTTGTTTCTTTTCTACAGGGATAGTTGTATTTCTTTCTATCAACTTGGTCATAACTCCACCTAGAGTCTCTAAACCTAGTGACAAAGGAGTGACATCTAAAAGTGTAATGTCTTTAACATCACCACCTAGGACTCCACCTTGAATTGCGGCACCTACACCTACAACTTCATCAGGATTTACACCTTTGTTTGGTTCTTTTCCAAAGATTTCAATTACCTTCTTAATTACAGCTGGCATTCTTGTCATACCACCAACTAGTAAAACTTCATTTACATCTTCAATCTTCAATCCTGCATCTTTAAGAGCTTTCTTACATGGCTCTTCAGTAGAGTCAATCAAGTCTCCAACTAATTTCTCTAATTGAGATCTAGTCAAAGTTTCTTTCAAATGCTTTGGGCCACTTGCACCTGCTGTAATGTAAGGGATATTGATCTCTGTCTGCTCAGAGCTAGAAAGTTCTACCTTTGCTTTTTCTGCAAATTCTCTCAATCTCTGTAATGCTGTAGGATCTTCTCTTAAATCAATTCCTTCTTTCTTCTTAAATTCATCTGCAAGGAAATCTATAACTCTTTGATCGAAGTCATCACCACCCAAGTGGGTATTTCCATTAGTTGAGAGTACTTCAAATACTCCTTCACCAATTTCCAATACTGATACATCAAATGTACCACCACCAAGGTCGAATACGACAATCTTTTCATCCTTTCCTTTGTCTACACCATATGCCAATGCAGCTGCGGTTGGTTCATTTACAATTCTTTTTACATCCAATCCTGCAATTTTACCTGCATCTTTGGTTGCTTGTCTTTGAGAGTCATCAAAGTATGCTGGAACTGTAATAACAGCTTCCGTTACTGGTTCGCCTAAGAAATCTTCTGCATCCTTTTTCATTTTTCCAAGAATTTTTGCAGATATTTCCTGTGGTGTATACCACTTATCTTTCATCTTAACTTCAACACCACCATTAGATGATTTTCTCATCTCAAATGGTAATAGTTTAATATCTCTCTGTACCTCAGGATCATCCCATGATCTACCGATTAATCTTTTTACGGAGTAGATGGTACCTTCTGGATTGGTTACAGATTGATTTTTTGCTAATACTCCTACAAGTGTTTCGCCTTTGTCATCCATAGCTACAACAGATGGAGTTAATCTTCCGCCTTGTGCATTAGGGATAACTACGGGTTTTCCACCCTCCATTAGGGACATAACTGAGTTAGTTGTTCCTAAGTCTATACCTATAATTTTTGACATAATA
>Ga0209373_10000754_pt1 | contig 45523 bp, 24 predicted proteins | sample Higcelweek5metaG_FD_187173 | JGI IMG/M metagenome (GOLD analysis project Ga0209373, IMG submission 187173) | Freshwater pond sediment microbial communities from the University of Edinburgh, under environmental carbon perturbations - High... | ecosystem: Environmental > Aquatic > Freshwater >... | reverse complement strand
TTAAAAAAATGCCTGTATCATAAGGATTCATGCGGCTTTCGGGATTTTACCCCCGCAACGTGACCCCCTCCCCCCCTTGTCTGCAACGTTCCGTGTTTTGTGGGGCGGCGGTCTTCTGATGCAAAAGCTGTGGAGATTCGAGGGGGGCTACCCCTTGGATTTATGCAGGTTTACGGCATTCTTATATTCTAAAATTTATACTCTGGTATGCTGTCCTTTTCTCCTGTCTTTTTATTATGGCAAGTGCCGCATAATGACTGCTAATTTGATTGAGACCACATCAACTTAGGTTCACCACGGTGCAGAACAATATGATCCACAACTGTTGTTTCCACCAGTCTACCGTTTCTGTAGCACTCCGCACAGAGCGGATGCGACTGAATGTAAACTTACTTAGTTTGAGCCATTTAGCATTATAGCCCCGCTCATGTGCGGAAGCCCGGTTATGCAATTTATTATGCTTGTCGCAGTAGGTATCAAACGTCAGCTCCGGGCATCCCGGATGTATGCACGGTTTCTTTGGTTTTATCGGCATGATTTCTTCTCCTTAAAGCAGAAGCCAATGCTGCTGTCAAGGCTTCCGTCTCATTCACTTATGAGGTAAACATCGCCATACTAAAAAATAGCCAGTATGGCAACACTCCCTCCCGAACCGTACGGACACCTCTCAATGAATACGGCTCTCCCTGTACGGTTTCCCTTTCAGATAAGTTGTGAAATAATGGGTAGCGGTTATTCACCTTTAGATACTTATACCCTCTGCTTGCTAAAGGCAGAATTCTGTTAAAACCTCGTATGCGTGTTGGATTACGCTTACTTACGGACGCACCCTATAATGCCATTATATCACATTCCTTTCGGCATTTTCGGTAGTTTTTCATTTTCCACTATTTTTTAGAAATTTATTATGCTTTCGCCTCGGATAACTTTCATCCGTTTCACCAATACTGAAAGCGATTTGTTGCCAGCTGAGTCCATTAATATACCTTAAAGATAATATAAGCCTCATTTGACTGTCATCAACCGACTGTATGTAACTGTTCAATCTGTTTAATTCATAAAAACATTTTTTTAGGTTTAAATTGAGCAATGCTTTTAGATCAGCAATTTCAATTGCATACTTGGCAATTTTGTCTGCCATGCTAAAAGTTCTCGGCAAACCTGTAATGGTTGCAGTGCATGAAGTCGCTACAGTCTCCAATTCAGCAAGCCTGCGTTGCTGCTCTTCAATTTCCCAGTTCAGGTAATTTAGCTGTGATAATTCCTTTTTTGTCATAGGCTGTCCTCCGTCTATGTAAGCTATGCCTTAATTTTTCCGCACATCTCTGCAAAAAAAGCATACCTGATCTGGCAATCTCCAAGAATACCTAGCTCTTTAAGTTTTGCCTTTGATTCCAGAAAATCCTGTCTGAACCTTTCCGGGGTTTTATGAAAACCACAGTGTTTAGGACAATGTTTATTGCATGTAATAATACATTTATTTCCTTGCTTTGCAAAACATTTATTTGACATTTTAATTCCTCCGATTAATTTATTTTCTAAAAACTTTAAATGGTAACCAATGTTTTATTTATGCGTGTATGGCTAATATTTATCGAAAATATACACACAAGAGTAATGGATTTCGATATGCATATCATTCACTCCTATCCTTAAAGTACGAGTGAAAATAATATCCCCTCATATATAAGGACAAAAAACGGCATTTTGTTAAGGTTGTTTTCTAAAATATTTTTAAAATTATAGAAAGTTTTTTTAATGCAGATTTAATGCTATAAAAAATAGCAGGATATTTAACGTTTTCTACATTTGCAATCTCCCTGTATGTAAGCCTGCCATAAAAGTATGCGATAATACGCCGCTGCTCTATTTCTGTCAGCTTAGACAATGCTTCATTTAATGCCTTAACGGTTTCTTTATATATGTACAATTCTTCCGGTGATTTATTTTTCTTGTAATCAATCCAATCATTTAAACGGTTTTTGTCTAGATGACGCTGATCCCTTTTATTAAGCTTTTCCTCCTCTCGCACCAGATCACCAAGCGCTAAAGCAACCTTATCCGATACATCAACTTCAATTTCTTTTATCATTCCTAATTCATTAAATTTGTATTTAATTTTCACATCAATTCCTCCATTTTATTTTGTTAATTCAAATAAAATGAAGAAATCTATGGATACCTCGCGTAATAGATAAACCATTTCGGCATCTTAACTTTCATCATGCGTTAACCTCAAAAATGACAAAAAGCGCGGTCAAAATAATCGACCGCGCTTTCGCACATATACAAATGTCTTATGTTAGGATACCTTGGATATTAGATTAATTTTTAAATAAAGAAAGTATCCGTTGCAGCGATAATTGTTTGAAAATAAATTAATATTTGATTTTATACGCTTTAGTAAATATATAGTTAAAATAAATTTATTTTTCATCATTGTAACCTTCTTATTTTAAATTTTTATAACTTACTAATTTGACACATATTTAATACTACTGGCATAACGCTAAAAATTACATCTTTCTACATATTTCGCACAAAAAAATAAATCCTAAGATAACTTTCGATTATAGATCGAATTTTGTTACCTTAGGGTTTATCAAAATTGTTATTCTTTTTTGTTTCCTGAGCATATTTCTCACTTTTCTTTTCATATTTTGTATTTATTAAGCACAGATAAAGACTTTTGAAAATTTATATTTGTGCTTAATGTATTTGTGTGATAGACTGTCAATTAACAGATGACGAAAAAATGCCCCCATATAGACAATGAATGTGCCACTGCGCATAAATAAAAGCTTTAGCCGCAGCGTGAATGCCGATTCCAATTCCCGAGCATACAATTTTCAGGGCAATGCTTATGCTGATCGACTGTCATATAGCATTCTCCAACTAGCTCAAAATGACATCCCAATTTCAACAACGCTGTGTACAGCGTTCGACAATCTTTTTCGATGCCAAATACAGCATTTTTCTCAGAGTCGTCATTCTGAAAACTTGGCTTGTTTTTTGTGATCTGCCTGAATTGCCGGTTCAGACCTTCACTATCACGATATCGTGATAGTACAACGAATGTGGTGGAGGCATATTACCGTATGGTACGCAAATTTACGAAAACAAAGTCAATTTTCCCCACCGATGACTCAATACGAAAAGTGGTATTTCTTCCAGCTAAAGAAATCACAAAAAAGTGGACGCAGCCAGCAAGAGATTGGGCAATGGCATACTGTCAGATTGTGATATATTTTGCGGATAGGTTTGCAGCTTAAAGTCTTGAGGGCTCTGCCCTCAAACTCCTGAGATTTATATGCTTAGGGCTTACCGATGGACGAAAAAACGGCGTGTATGCAACCCCACCGTTCATCGTATAAGCCATAGCAAGCGTTGTGGCGCTCCTCAGCGTTGACCTATTTATGCTACAGTAAAATTATTAACAAATTTTTGGATGATTATTCCGTTTACACTAAAATTTATTCATACCCGACAATTTATTAACTTTTAAATTATAATAAAAGCAAATAATTGGAACGGAAAGGCTGTTTTGTTTAAGGGGCTACTCCTTTATTAGAAACAGCCAGCCTTTATGTGCTTCAAAAGGAATCAATTCATTCCAATCAAACTCGCATTCTACTTGAAAGCCTTCAATATATGGGGCATAGAACTTAAATTGCTTTGGTAGATTAAGAGCCTCTTTGTCAATAACCAATCCAGCTTTAATATCTTTAGGATACCATGAGGCCACTGCTGCAATAATTTGATTTTTTTCTTTAAAAACAGTAACCTTTATTTCATTATTTTGACATATAATAGGACAATCTCTATTCCACCAGCCTATCATCTGTGCTTCTCCGAGATTGTATTTATCCCAAAATTTCCATATTGGTACAGGATTGCCACCTTGCTGCCATCCATATCGTGGTGTCATACCGAAGACCATACCCCGCCAAGCATTCCCACCATTTTGAAGCATATCCCCCATTAATCCGAATGGGATACCGCTTACTTCTGTTAGCCAATAATCATAGCTTTTGTCCTCATAATCAAAACCCTCACCCAGCCACAAGCTGTCAATAGATGGCATTAGCTCAAGATATTGGCTTATAGGATTGGCAAGCCCATATGCAGGGTTGTAATTATTTCCAGAATGGAAATCAATAAGGCATCCGGGACGGGCACGATCCATAACCTTGCGGACTCGTTTCATTATTTGGCGGTCATAGCCTACGCCGTCAAGATATAAACCATCAATGCCAAGTTCGCGTATCAGATAGGAAAGCCCCTCAATATAATGGTTATGCCAGCGGGATATACCATTCATTGCAACGGCTGAGTCATAGTCCTCATCCGCCAATATCTGCTGCCATGCAGGAATAAAGCCTTCCACTAAATGTTCACAAAGCCATGGGCCGCCAGTCATATTAACATTTCGATCTTCTGAAAAGTGGTCAGCAACATGAAAACCGGGACCATTCCTTAATACCTCATCTCCAAGAGTTCTCAAAGTCCATAATTCAGATGCATGATTGCTCAATTCACGTACCGTATAGTAAAGCTTATATTTAAGTCCCATTTTATGTGCTTTTGAGGTTTCCTTTTTTAATTCCTTAGGACACAGGAATGGATAATTAATATACTGGTTGAGAGCACCGCCCTGATGCAAGTTCACAACAGTGGCTCCGGCACTAACAGTATCTTCTAGCGGTGGGATAGGACTATCATAGGTAGTGATATGATGATACCGCTCTTTGAAATGAGCTTGATATGCAATCGGTTTTAAAGGAGTGATGATAAGGGAAAATCGCAATGTTTCAACAACGCCTTTTTTAAAGGTATATTCTCCGGTATTACTGTTAAAGAAAACACCATTATCGGTTTCTTTAATGGTTATGCCTCCTCGACCTTCATTATACCATAGCTTTGGCAAACCAACTTTTTGATAGGAGCATATTTCCCAAACATCTTCGGAATGCTTAATTTTCACTTGGACACCCGCATTGGGAGCACCTATCCAACAGGTGTTGTTGGTACGATTTTCATTCCATTTATAAAACCATTTTGCAGGTCGAAATCCGCCTTCTCTACCAAGTCCAATCATATAGTCAGAAGTCTCTTTTGAATAGGGAATACTAAGGACCAAGGAACCGGTAAAATCTGTTTTTGGCGTCAGTGTTATCAGTGTGTCCAAATGCCCGTCATATTCCATGATTGTTTTAATATTTGCGTCTATTAAATCATTTTCCGCTTGACCTGCAATAAGAACACTTCCGCTTCCTTTTCTTTGTTTATACATCTCTTTATTTATAAATTGGAGGGGGTTTTTATTTTGTAAAAGCTTTAGTTCTATGGGTGCAGAAAGAATATCGGTTGGCTCGTCCTGTATACTGCAACCATCCTTTGTAAAAAAGCTCTGTATCTTCTGTGGTAGCCCGCTTTTGCCGAATATGACACGCCGTCCGAGACAGGAAACGGTATTTTCATCAAATTCAATATCAGTATAGCCAAATGCCGATTCGTTATCAATCCCGACATCTGAGTTAAGCCAAAACAGGCGTGAAAGCCGCCATAAATCATCGCAGCCTTTATTGGACAACATTTCAGGTTTTATTTCAAGATGTATTTTGACAGTATCATCGCCATTTGATGTATGTATAACAGTGTGTAGCGTTAAACGATTAGTATGAATTTTTTCAAGATCAATTCCGCACCAGAGGGGAAGAATTTCACCGGCCTGTACTTCCGGTGAGTGCTTTAAAGTTTTGCCAAAGCAATCTTTACCGCCAAGTGTAAAGCATGTACATGAATCCGTTAAATCCATACCGTTTTCATCAGAAAAATAAATCCTGATGTTTGTCAAATTTTCTTTAGCGTAAAGAACTGCTTGAAAAACATAATATTCGTTGGCATATGCAATGTCGGACAGTTCTTTTATGTTTTCTCTTTTACTCCAGATAGCCGGCATTTCATAAAACATCCGAACAGGCTGAGTGCGACTCTCTGCAATTGTTACAAAGGGTTTCGCACTTTGATTTGAAAGAAATTCAGATTTTTCATCTTCTGTCATTGGCACTTCCATAGGATAAAAGCTGTCAAATTCAGTACGGCATTCAATTTTTAGAATTTCCGCCTTTGTAAGCGTGTCCGGAATGTTATTTATCCAATCTTCGGATGGATTCATTTCCTCCGGCTTCAAATACCTGACCTCCGGCACCCACCAACCGGGTCCAGAAATCTTAAAAGGCATATAATAAATGGCATATTTGCCTTCATAAGGTGATTTAAATATGATTTCACCGTTCTCACGGGTTGCTTTTTTTATAAATACATCAAAAATTTCTTCGCCCGTTGCTAAATATATAACCTTGACGCCGACTAGTTCCGGCTCTATATCCCGTCTGCGCCACTGGACATTTGCCTCAGTATATTCGTTTATCTCAGCTTTCACTATAATTCTGTGATTTCCAAAACCGGAATTCAGTTCCCAACTTTTTTCTGCTGTTTGAAAGGGTACGATTTTCATAAAAAACTCCAACTCTCCGCAGCTTTTAAAATTTTCATCAATACAAAATTCATATAATATTGCAAACTTCATTTGCTGCGGAAAAAGGAGTTTGCATTATAAAAACAAAAAACAATGAAATATATATTTTTATTACTTATCAATACGATTACATAGCGGTTCTATATTATCTTTCCATACCATGAAACTTACTCTGAAATTTGAAGTTATATTATCAATATTTGTAAGGTTCAGTGGTATAATATCAGAACTTACTCCTGAATTAAGGTCATCACATGATACCATTTTGTATGCCGATAATTTGCCATCTCCGTTATAAACAGCCATAATCACATTAATCCCTGTGATATCATTTGACGTATCATTTTCAACTACAACTGACGCGGAAATTTCATCGGCGCCGGTCTTTGTAGCTATAACCGTTCCGTTCGCCTTGTATGCAACTGTCGCGTCAACGATTACTTCTTTACTAAGCTCATTTCCAAACAGGGTGTATAGCTCAGTCTCATTATATATGCTTTGTAAATCCTCGGCGGTAAAGTTTGCTCTGATATAATCCCTTACATCTATCCCCATTCCTTTAATGTCCAGCTTTACTGTCTTAAAGAAGTTATTATTTAACGCACATTCAAACAGGAAGTAATACTGACTTGCTCCATATGTACCTGCCATATATCCACCGCCTTTGTTGGTAATAGCCCAGAATCCGCCATATGTATTGTCTGTTCGCGTTAAAATATAGTGACTGTCCGCGATTGCCTTATTTACAATAACATTGATTACCTCCTGATTATTCAATATTTCAGCTTTACTTGGGAAGCATACATAAGACTGCATATATTTTGTTCCGGCAGCAATTTCCCAATCTTTTTTTATCATGCTATTCGTTATACATGCGGGGAACTGTGTCGTTTTAAACTGATCCAGGCTGTTTCCGCTATATGTGATTAATTTATATTTTGCGTCAGCAATATCCGGATCATCTATAAATCCTGCGCTCCTCCAGCCGTCGCCATATATTTTTGTGCTGATTACATTTGCGGAACCTGTATCTGTTCCGGAAAAGATAAAGCTTGATGCCTTCCCTGTTTCCTGCTGACTTGCCGCTAAAGTAAAGGTTGCTCCGTTTGAAAAATCAGAATCTCCAAAACCTATGCTGGTAAGTTCTGTGTCAGTATAAATTACCGCAAGTTCCGCCCTGTAAAAATTAGCTTTAAGTAATGCTTTTACATTGCTGCCCATAGTGCTTACATCAAGCTTTACTGTTTTGAAGAAGTTAGCGTTTAAACAGCTTTCAAATATAAAATAATACTGAGATGATCCCCATGGACAATTCATGTATTTTGCGCCTGCATATGTAATGCCATAAGCTCCGCCATATGTATTATCCGTTCTTGTAAGCACATATTGAGAAGTTAGGTTATTCTTTATAAGATTCAGCGCATCAGTATTATTTATAAATTCATCTGCACTTGGAAAACAGATATACGAATTCATATATTTCGAATCTGTTAAGATTGTCCAGTCTTTTTTTACCATGCTATTTGTAATGCATGCAGGGAACTGTGTCGTTTTAAACTGATCCAGGCTGTTTCCGCTATATGTGATTAATTTATATTTTGTATCAGCAATATCCGGATCATCCACTAACGCTGCAGCTCTCCAGCCGTCGCCAAATATTTTTGTGCTGATTACATTTACCCACAAATTTCCGCTTTGATCTGTTTCTGTTCCTGATAAAATAAAGCTTGTTGCCTTTCCCGTTTCCTGATTTTCTTCATCAAGCATAAATGTATTACATCCCGGATTTAGCATATTCAAAAATTGCTCATAGGTGTATTTATCTGAATATACATTATACACATCTGCCAGATTATAATTTTCTTTAATTGTTTTTATAACGTTTGACCCCATACTTGCAAGCGCAACATTTTTAAAAAAGTTCTCATTGAGATAGAATGCGGGGCGAACAAGCATTTGTGCACTATATAGACCTTTATAAATTCTTCCTGTATTTTTTGTTGATACATACAGCATATATCCGCGTTCAAAATCGACGCCCTCACCATTTCTTAACCACCACCCGCTATATGTTGAGGATGCACTGTCAACTGTACCTATCTTGTCCGCATAATCAATATATTCCCTATATGACAGAAGATTTATGCCACATTTGATCGTGTAATCCTCTGGAGCGTCACCCTTATAATTACCAGCTTCCGCAAACCATTCCTGCTGATTATTGATATGTGTTTTTATGCTATTAGGAAGACTTAACGAATTATTCAGATAATATCCTATATTATTCTCATCGCCGGGCTTAAATCTCTGACTAATAACCGAATCAATGCTTTGCGCTCCGTAAAAGTCCTTACTAACAACAAAATATTTATTATTCCCTATTCCATTACTGTTTAAAAGAATAAAACTCTTCCCATCCACAACAAACACGTTGTCAATACCAGTATTTGTTTTTGCACTGTCGATTATATTTTCAGGAACTCCTATCGGGCCGGCATCTCTTTCAACAATAGACACATCATCTACATATCCAACACCTGTTGAAGTGATTTCTTTATTAAAATAGATTCTCACATTGCTTACATCATTAGTCGTTGTAAAAGGAATTGTATATTTAACCCAAGATGTTGTAGCATAAGGATTTTCGTATGTATTGGCGGTTACACCCTCGATTCCCATCGTTATGGTGTCAGACGAATTGGTTACCCTCTTCCAAGCTATGAAGTTATAATTAGTATTCGCTTTTAAACTATCGACAATCTGATATATTCCGTCATATTCTCCTGTATTATTTTCATCCAAACCAAGCCTCAAGCCGTAAACGCCGCCTCTTCTTGCAGTATTCGCCACGGTTGTACTCCACCCATATACCAAATCAGATGATTGTGCGCCTGTTTTAATCCAGGGCGTTTGATTAAGATTATATTCAAAAGCCCCAAACTTAACCTTATTGCTATACTTCACATCAGATAATCCGCCATAGCTTTCATCAGGCATATTTGATAAATCACAACCTGCCGTCCAAGCTGTTTCTCCATACTCAAATGCTCCGATATCAGGCGCATTCCCCACAAAATTACTGTTTATATTATCAATAAGTACTCCGCGATCTATAGCAGATGAAGCTGAGCTTAACGTATAATCAGAATTTAGCATTGGCGCCGTATCGCTCAGAATATTGTTATATGAAAGAGTGTAACCTCCTGATTGATTTGTCCATGTTTGATAATACACAAAATCAAGTTTATAGTTCCCTGTCACAATGTTATTTACGAATCTGTTTCCACTAAAATCTGTCGTCTGGCTTGCGGCAGTAAGAACGCTTCCAATAAGAGTATTATTGTAAATAAGGTTATTATTCGAAGGACAGTTGGTTCTTACAGCCGAATCGACATTCCATACAAGGTTATGATGAAATATATAGTTCGAAGAACCGTTATCTATATAAAAACCATCTCCAATTGCCTTTGCATCATTATCATGCAGATAATTATACCTTATTTCCGTATTCACACCTTCACTGAAACCCGCATACATACAACCGTTATCAATGGTCATTGTTCCTGCATGACTGATATCATTATGTTCAATAATACACGAATGTGCCTGAGAAAAGCCAAGAACATCACGCGTTGCATACCTCATTGTATTATAACGTACAACATTGCTTTCACCTTCAAGTAAAAACAGCTGCGTGTTTACCATTGATGCCGCATATTCCATTAAATTATTAAAAATATAGTTATTGTTCCCTACGACGTTTATAAGCTTTTTTGTAGAATACTGAAATGTACTGTTTTTTACTATATTGTTATCTCCAGTAATATTTAGTGCATTCGAAGTGTATTTAACACTTATATCATTTAATGTACTGCTATCAGTATTGTTCATGCTAACACCGCAGCCTACAAAATCAATACCAGAAATATTAACATATTCCTTGTCATCAAGTACAAATCCATTTAATCTTTGTCTCGCAGAAACTTGACAGTTACTTGGATTTTCACCGTTTGGCAGCCAAACATACAGCTTCCCTGACGTATTGTTATAATACCACTCATTTTCACTGTCCAAAGCATTTAGTGAGTTATAAATAAAATATTTATTCCCATTTTTCGGATCATAGCTTTCACCAGATAAACTATTAGTTGCTGTTGTAAGACTGCCGTTTGTACTGTCGTTTACCGTAAGGTTAAATAAATACCATGCCGAACCGCTGGCAATCTGCACGGACGCACCATTCCAGTAGTCATCCGGGAAATTCAGCGCGCTATCAACAAGGGTTGTAGCATTGCTTCCTTCCTCCAAAACCGAACATGTATGATTGACCCAGTTACTTGTACTGTCATCTGACGGCCATTTTGCAAAATTCACAAGTGAGTTGCCCATAAATATAAGATCATTTTCAATACCCAGTGAAATATTCATTGATTCCGTAACGTAAATATTGTCTCTATATAATGACCAGCCGGAGAGAACATTAGTTCCATCAACCAGTACTGTTTCACCGGGATAACATTTAAATGTTACAGGACTCTGTGAGGTTCCGGATTCAGATACATTGACCGTTTCTTTATATGTACCTCCTCTTATAACACAAGTATCTCCGGCTACCATCTTTTTTGCAGCGCAAGAAATTGTTTTAAATGGTTTGCTTAACGAGCCTGTTCCTGTAATATCATTACCTGCTGTGGAAACATAGTATGTCACTCCGGTTGCAGCATAAACATGTGCAAAATCAAACATTCCAACACAAAATACAATAGACACAAAAAGACTTATTATTTTATTTTTCAAAAATGTCACCCCTATATGTTATTTAATTGGTGTTATTGCAATCTGGCTAACTCCACCCGTAAAGAATGAAATTTGTCCGGAACTCATCAACGGATCGACCTTGTCCAGAATATCATAAATTGTTTTGCCGTTAACCCTTAATATAATTCTCACACCATCCTCAGTATTATATGAACCAACCTCTATCTCATTTTCTTCTCCCATTATTAACGCGGTATTATGCATTGCCGCGCCATAAAGCCCTCTCGGATCATCATCGCTGCCGATGTATAGCATCGTAGCTGTATCAGAATACCTTTGCAACTCAATAACATCACTTTTAAATACAAATGTATACCCCGAATTATAGTTATTTACCCCTTGGTTCCTGATTGTCAAAATTGGATAATCGGATACCTTATACCCATCTATCTTCATATTGAATTTCATTGTGAAATCCCTGTAAGTCTTGCCTATATATCTAAGACTGCCATTTAATAGGTATACTCCGTTACTTGCAAGCCGAGCTCCCTGTTCGTCATACGACGCTACCCAGTTTTTGGTATCTTTTAAAGCGTTGTTAATTGTTGTTTCATCATCACCCGTTCCCGGCGTTGTCGGCATCGCTTTTTGCGCAATAGAAATATCATCACAGTAAAAATCGTTTTCTGAATTCTCAAGATATATTTTTATCGCTGTAGCCTTAATTTTAATGTTATCCAATATCTCACTGTTTTCAATAGACGTATAACCGTCTTTTGTAATTTTGCTTTTTGCTAACACTTTTTCGGTTAATTTTCTGTCCGAGTAAAATAACAAAGATATAACAACATCTGCGGCATCGTCGGCGCCGTCACCCAATTTGAATTTGCCGTCAAACAAATATCTATTTCCGTTACTTATATTTCTAAGTTCCTGCATCAAGGAAGCATTATTTGATTTTCTGCCACTTACCTCCAGAACCTTTGAATTATTATCATCGACAACATTTAATGTTGAGTCGTACGAATACCAGTAAGTAATATCTCCATCATCAAAATTCCCATCATCAACGATATTAACCTTTGATCTGGCTTTCCTAACAGTATTATCAACAGCAAAAACGGCTATATCATCAATGTACGCGCAGCTTTTCCCCTTCAGCTTAGTAATGGTTATCTTCGCGGTTGTATTTTCTTTTCCAGTTGTAAAATACAGTGGTTCGTTTACCCATTCTTTACTGTTTGTCTCATATTTAAGAGACTCCCCGCCATAATCAGTTACCTCAAATCTTAATATATCATCCTCATTTACTACCCAGCCTCTGCACATAAATTTATAGGTTGTATTAGGCTTTAAATGATCAATCGTTTGATATATTCCGCTTTCGAGGCATACCCCTTGACGATAAATGTTCTTTAATACGTTAGCATAAGCATCTACAGCCAGATACTTATGCTTATTTACAAGATAATTACAAAAACTTCTTAACCCATCTGAAAGTTCATTAACATTTGCAGAGGTATTTTTTAAAAGTTCCTTTGTAGAATCAGGGATGACAATTCCATATTCGGCTGCCGTTTTAACAAGCGAGTCAAATAGCGAAATATCTATAACATTTATATCGTCAAGATAATACTCCGCATTATTGTTTGTCGTAAATAGAATTGAACCTTTTTCCGGATTATCCTTTCCAATAAAGCTGCCTGTACAATTAGTCCATTCTCCTTCTTTTATTGTCTTATAAATAATTCCTGAAGCGTCACTCTGATTTTCATAATTATGCAAAAATCTTACGTCTATAACGGTATTTTGAGTTGCCTTAATATTAAAGTTAACTAAATACCTTTTATTATTGTGATTATTTACGGACATCCTTGGCCCTGACCATGAATACTTTTGGTCGAATATCTTTAGTGATTTTTTCCCTGAACACTTTTCCTTATCAGTTACTTCATGTTTACACGACTCAAACCCCATTAAATTAACAGTATTACTTTCATCCTCCATATCACTGTTTGTGCATAAATTCGCTCTGGAAATAAACAAATCCACTATCGTATCAACTGCTGTCTCTGTTACGTCACCCAATGCATAAGAAGGAAAATTAAGAAGATTCTTTGCATTATGAAGTCCATCGGCAACATATTCACATTTATCTATATATTCATTATCTAGTGATTTTACAGGCTTGTTCCCGAGCTGCAAACCTAAACCACCGGTTCTTGCCGTAAGTCCGCTGATTTTCCCTGTTGCTGACCATCCAGAAGAGGTTTTAATATTCTCAATATCTCCAAATTTTGTCCATTCAGTATTAGATAAGTCAGAATTAGCCTTTTCGAATCTGCCATTATACAACTTATTAGTATACTTAGGATTTGAAAATGTAAAATTCATTTGAGGAGGATGATCGAAATCACAACCCGGCACCCACATTTTTTCACCATATTCATAAGCACCCAAATCCGGAGCGTTGCCATTATAATTATCAGTAATGCCCTCAATAATAACACCCTGATCTATTGCGGGTGAGTCTGCTGATAGTGTAAAATCATTATTCTCAGGGGCATTGAATTTGGGGTCGGTAAAGCACCACATATTATTGTACAAAAGCATTTTTTCCGGCATCTTGTCATAGCATGTAAAAATATTATTCACAATACGTACATCTTCACAAATTGTATTTGCGCCTACACCGCCTATATTATCACCAACAAATGTATTGTTATAAACACACGTTCCAATCTGTGCAAGATTCAACTGCAACGGTGTGAAAGATGCAGGAGAATTTGTCCACACCACATTATGATGAGCCAGAGAATTCCCTCCGCCGTTATCATTATAAAACCCCATAGATACTCCATTTGGTCCCGGGTCGTGCAGCCAGTTATATCTGAATTCAGAGCCCACCGGATCCATAGCGCCATCATATGCGAATCCGTTATCTGAAGTTATAAGACCACACGAATATAGATCATTATACTCAAAGATTGACTCCTGTGCCGTGTGACCCAAAAGGTCTCTGCCGCTGTATCTTAACGTATTATGGCCAAAATATAATCTTCTCGCACCGCCTGTTATTACCATCGGCGAAGGTGTAGCATAATAAACTCCATATTCAATAAGACAGTTATTCACAACATTATTATCACCGGTTATTTTAAGAATCGTAGAAGGAGCGTGGAACAGGTGGCTGTTTAAAAGACTGCAATAATTTCCATTCATATTAAGTGTATCGGTTACGTAACCGATATTCATCCTGTCCATAGTTATGTAATTCGCTTTATCCATACTTACGCTTGCGCCGCGTACAGTAATTCCGCTTATATCAATATAGCTTTGATTATCCATGACAATAGCGTATTTTCTTTTCTTTGCTGTTATTTCTCTTTTATTTGGGTCTGTATCAGAGCAAAAATACAAGGTCTTGCTGTCAGTATCATAATACCATTCATCAGGCGTATCAACGGTCGCCAAGGTATTATAAATGTAGTATTTGTTATTTGTCTTAATTGCATAATATGACTCAGGTTTTGCTCCCCATGAAAATTTTTTTAAATTAAGCCTTCCTTTAACATATGAATCTACAAATGCTGTTCCGCTGTACCAGTCACTACCGTTCCGTATGTATAGCTTTGCGCCATTCCATGTTCCGTCAGGCTGCGTTAGCTCGCTGTCTGAAATATAAGTTGAATCTCCAGAATCAACTACTGCCCATTTTTCAGGGGATAGTAAATGACCTTTTTCCCCTAAATTTGGCCATCTGGCTGTTGTCATAAATTTATCATCAGCAAAAATTTGATTTGTATTTTCATCAAATGACCACGTCATTTCTTTAGTTGAATATATATTATCCTTATAATTGATCCAGTTTGATACAATATCACATCCGCTAATAACTGGGTTCTCACCATCATATGCTTTAATTGTTATGTGCTTTCCTTCATCGCCTGAAACCGGAATTGTAACAGTTTCACGATATGTACCCTCTCTAATAATCAAAGTATCGCCAGCACATAATAAATCTGCCGCTCTCTGAATCGTTTTATAAGGATGCTCTATGCTGCCGTTGCCGTTTATATCATCACCTGAAATTTCAGATACATAATATGTATTGGCATTTACATCGTCAGTCTTTGCAAAACATCCCGCATAATAAAATATAAGTAATGTAAGTAATAAACACATTAGCCTTTTTAACATAAACTCATATACTCCTTTACTTATAGATTATAATCTGATATGCTGAGCCCCAATTATTCCACAACGCTAAAATTTTTGAGTAACCCTCACCATCTTTTATGTAAGTCTTAAGCTCATTTACTGAAATCGCTTTAATTTTTATATTTGATAACATATCAACAATATAGCATTTACTAAATTCAGATAAATCCATATATTCAACACTTGATTTTGTAATAGTTGAAAAATTTATAACGCCTGTAAGCGATGACGGGCATACTGAAATAATATCCTTGTTTTTGCTATATACTCCGCCATAAAGGTATCTGTTTTCATATCCGTCATAAAGTGCCGGATATGGATTTTCCGTACCATCTATTACTCTTGTTGAAGAATTGAACATAACTTTAACAGCCGTAATTAATCCGTTATATACACTATAAGTTATATAATCTCCCGTATGTAATGTTATACCATCTAAAACGTCCTCATCATCAGTTGCGTATTTCACTTTATCACCATTATTATAGCCGCTAATTAAATATGCATTTTCCCCATTGCTATTAATGGATTTCATTGCGGATTCAACCAGCATCCCTTTATTGCCGGTTAACGACATTAAATCTGTACCAACAATTATTTCACCCTTTATTGTATTCTCTGTGGTCTTATACACTGTATATGATGCACCATCTGAATTGCTGTACTTTGCAATAGGCAAAGCTTTATAATCATCATACTTATCGATATTATTTGGGATAGAAAACACAACCGAGTCTGATGAAACAATTGTATGCCCTTGAAAGCTTTTATGTCTGCTATAGTACTTGCTACGTCCCTGCCATACAATCTGTAATCCGCTTTTATTTTCATTCAATTGAGAAGAATAATCAGGCGCATATGTTATTTTTTCAATTTCTTTATTATTATTTGTTTCATAAACCACGATTTGATTTTTCACGGCTCCTGACGCGCTTAATTTGTTAATAGCATCTGTTGGACTCGTTGGAATATATTGAGTTCCATTACTTTCTATAATCACTTTTTTAACACAATCAAATGTTTCCATTGTATTATCCGATGTAAATATTAAAATTTCAGCCTTTTCATCAATGCCGCCGGTCTCAGCTGCCTTTACAATATATCCAATCTTTTTTTCTGATAAACCTGTGTTTTCAAATTTATAAATAATATCTCCTTGTTTATTAAGTACAACAGATATTTTATCTGAAACCTGAACTGTTTGACTATACAATTCCGTACACAAAAGATTTATGTTATAAGTTGAACCATCAATCACAATCTCCCGATAATTCGAATTATTATCCGTCGAAATGCTTTCTATTGTGCCGCTAATTACATTCGGGCAAAGATAACAATTAATAAGTTTTCCATCCTGACTTTTTGAACACATCAAAACATCACTTTTTTTCAAATATTCTGTATCAATAGCCTCATTATTGTCCTTATACAAGTGAACTGTAATATCTTGATCTCCTGTATCAATTAATGTTGATGAATCATTATAATCATAAATTATTTTTTTATTATAAACGCTTCCAATCTCCATAACAGAATAATCATTTATTATAGCAACATCGTAAATATTATCACCATTATTATCAATCAGCGTTACATCGCCAAGCGCAGGGACATAAGCTGCAAACGGTGAATAAACCCTTTTTCCGTTATATATAATATCTGTTGTTTTATTGGTGTCTGCTTTCTTTTTCTTATCGTTTTCCGTGTAGCAATATTCATAATTAATATAACTTGTAATATCCTTATAATCAATAAATATAACTTCATTATCGCTTGATGCCTCAATATAAAGAATATCGCATATGCCGTCAGCCTCCGAATACCTGTAATAGTATTTCACATCATATCCCAAAAGCTTCTCCGAAGAAAATGTCTTATCCGCGAATATAACATTATTAACCGATATTTTTCCTTTTCCAAGTGTGCCGATTCCGCTTAATGTAGTGTTCTCATTTCCATCAATAATACCTTCAGACTTATATATTTTGTGATAATATGTCAGAAATGTTTCATTCTTTAGCTGTTCCGCAAAATTCGAACCGTCATTTTGCTTGTAAACATTAAGTAAATCAATATTTACACAATTATAAATTAATTTTACAGCCATATCTCTTGTAACTTCTTCATCATTGTTCACAGTAATACCTGACAAAATACCAAGCGAGCTTGCCTGCAAAAGATATCCTACCGGATAACCGCCTTTATTTTCAGCCACAATCCCATATCCTAAAACATCAACCATTATTTTAATAAAGTCCTTAATTTTTATGACGTCATCGGGTAAAAAACAGTCGTCGTTACCTTTCATTATTCCCATACTGCCTACAAAGTTAATATATCCGCTGTACGGATTATTTGATTTGACGTCCTTAAACTGTGTTTCCGCTTCTCTTACGTCAATATTGAGCATTCTGACAATAATTGAAGCTGTTTCCGCGCGCGTCAATACAGCCGAACCATCATAAACTGATGTTCCATAAATATCAACAATACCAAATGCCTTCAAAATTTCAAATTCCTTTTCATACTGATTCACATATGCCGTTTTTACTTCCTCTGTTTTTACTTCCTCTGCGCATACAATCATATTAGCTCCAGCTAGCAGCATGACTGTCAATGTCAAGCATAACAATTTCTTCATATTAGTTTTGACCTCCATTTTGCACCTTCTGTAAAACACAAACAATAACCTTTGCCGCTTCAGCCCTTGTAAGATTATCCTTTGGGCAGAACATATTATTCATTTTCCCATTTGCAATCCCCAAGCCTTTGAATTCTGCAACAGCCTCTTTTGCATAATCTGAAACTTCACTCTCGTCATCAAACGGCGTCATATCAGTATCGCCTGAGTATCTATATACGTTTTTTACTAGATTATGCAAAACAACACAGGCGTCTTCTCTCGTTATATTACTTTTAGCTCCAAACAACCTGTTTCCCGTACCGCTAACGATGTTAAGACCTTTAGCGGTTGAAACATAAATATAACTCCATCTGTCTGTCGGTACATCATCAAATTCTGACTTGCTGTTCTTATCAGTGAGATTAAATGCACTGATGACTATTTTAACAAATTCTTCCCTTGTTATGCTTCTGTTTGGTTCAAATGCATTATTCCCATTCCCGCTTATAAAACCATTTTCAGCCAAATAATTTATTTCATTTTCAGCCCACAAAGCCTCATTAATATCGATGAAGTTTACTTTTGGTTTGTTTTCAGGAACAGTTTTTGTTTCTGGTATGTATAGCCCCATATCGACGCCGGAGGATTTCGGCGAGCTGCCCCCGCCGGATTTAGTTTTAGATGAAGTACTCGATGTTGAACTATCTGAAGTTTTATGGTTGACCTCATTATCGCCATATAATACCTGCGTATTAAATTTTGTTTCAAAATCATCCCAGTTTGAATATATCATTGTTATAGCGCGATCAAATTTTGAACTGTCGCTAAGTGAATCATATATTGACATTTTTATACCAAAATTCTCTAAGGCTGTTCTCTCTGAAAGCAAAACATTTTTAATACCCGTATAATCGGCAACAGCATTGATTTTTGTCAGAATAGCTGATTTGACAAATTGCTCATATAAGTCGTCAACGTTTTCATAATTAATATTCAGTAATCTCGAATATATATCTTTAACGACATCGGCTGGAGTTGATGAAGATATATAAGCAGAAATATTCATATTAATGTATGTATTAAATTGATTTATTTTATTGATAAAATCATTGACGTCATTTACGTTACATAATTTAAGTAATGCAAGCTCCCGGTTAATTTCGGTTGTAATATCATTTGTTGAAGCATATGGCTTATGACGCAGAACATTTGTAAATGCCTTCGTTATCTGAATCGGATCGTTTTTATATTCATTAAATAAATTATTATCGTAAGCAAGCAATTCCGCATTCGAATTTGTTATGTCAATCATATCCTGCGCGCTTTGCGCGCTATTATACCGTGAGAGCAATCTACTTTCATTTTCCGCATCTATATTAACAAACTCATCAGTATATGACGCGCCCTCCGCAATAATACCTGCCGTATATTTACCCATGACCGACGAAGCGTCAGGCGTAAACCCCGTCGCATATTTCCCTTCGCCATCCAACAAGCAAACAGCCTCATACGAAAAAACATTTTCAATGCTGTCATTTTTTAAATCCGCAATTGTTTTTCCCTGATTCAATACATATACAAACGCACATTTATCCGCACAATTATTAATTTTCCCGTTAATGCTAAGCTTCTGAGCGTTTATATCAAATACTGCGTCTATTTTGGAGCTTACATCAGATACGCTATAACTTATCTCTGTATCATTCAAATATTTCGCTTTGCACAAAGGAACAAAATCTTCCGTCAGCGCAAATGTTGCAAGATAATAATTTTTATTCTCGGACACCGTGATCGTATGTGAGAATGCTAAGCTTTCGGAATTGCCATCAACTCCGTCGGAGTCTTCATCATAAAACATTTTATAAACTTTTCCATTGTTATCATATAAAACAGAAATCAATCTTAGAAGTTTAATACACTCGTTTGAATTATTTTCAAATTTAACCGAGAAGTTAAAATCTGTTCCGGCCTTAATGTCATTATCACTATATAACGCGTCAATCTGGTATTTTTCCGGATACCCTATTTCTGATAATTCAGCATAGGTATATAAATCACTTAATTCACTGCGGGTATAGTAAGTTGTAATCAGTTCTTTAACATTGTCCCCCATATTGCTTACATCAAGCTTAACTGTCTTGAAAAAGTCTTTATTTAACACACATTCAAACAGGAAGTAATATTGAGATACGCCATATGTACCGGGCATATACCCACCGCCCTTGTTGGTAATAGCCCAAAATCCGCCATATGTATTGTCCGTTCTCGTTAAAATATAGTGATTTTCCGCGATTGCCTTATTCACGATAACATCAATAGCATCCTGACTATTTAATATTTCAGTTTTACTCGGCAAGCACACATAGGACTGCATATATTTTGATCCAGCAGCAATTTCCCAGTCTTTTTTTATCATATTATCCGATACGCATGCGGGGAACTGTGTCGTTTTAAACTGGTCCAGACTGCTTGGGTTACTTAACCCATATGTGATTAATTTATACTTTGTGTCAGCAATATCCGGATCATCTATAAATCCTGCGTATAACCAACCATCACCATATATTTTTGTACTGATTACATTTACCTGTAAATTTCCGCTTTGATCTGTTTCTGTTCCCGATAAAATATAGCTTGCCGATTTTCCCGTCTCTTGATTTTCTGACGCCAATGTAAATAAACTTGTTCCCGCTGTATCTGCTCCCGTATTACTCGCACTAACAAACATAAAATTAAAGGCTAATATTACTATTGCAATTAATACTGTACAAATTAAAAACTGAATTTTTAATATCTTCATTTTCATCCTCCCAAACCCTCAATTTAATGATAGAGGTTGCATAAAAAAGTCCATTTCTATACAACCTCAACCAAATCTAATTACTTATCAATACGATTACATAGCGGTTCTAAATTATCTTTCCATACCATGAAACTTACTCTGGAATTTGAAGTCATATTTTCAATATTTGCAAGGTTCAGTGGTATAATATCAGAACTTACTCCTGAATTAAGGTCATTACATGATACGCTTTTGCATGCCGATAATTTGCCATCTCCGTTATAAACAGCCATAATCACATTAATCCCTGTGATATCATTTGACGTATCATTTTCAACTACGACTGACGCGGAAATTTCATCGGCGCCGACCTTTGTAGCTATAACCGTCCCATTCGCCTTGTATGTAACTGTCGCGTCAACGATTACTTCTTCACTAAACTCATTGCCAAACAGGGTGTATAGCTCAACCTCGTTGTATATGCTTTGTAAATCCTCGGCGGTAAAGTTTGCTCTGATATAATCCCTTATATCCGTACCCATTCCCTTGATATTCAACTTAACTGTCTTGAAGAAGTCTTTATTTAACGCACATTCAAACAAGAAGTAATACTGACCTACGCCATATGCACCGTTCATATATCCGGCTCCCTTGTTGGTAATAGCCCAGAATCCGCCATATGTATTATCCGTTCTCGTTAAAATATAGTGACCGTTCGCGATTGCCTTATTAACAATAACATCAATTACCTCCTGATTATTCAATATTTCAGTTTTGCTCGGAAAGCACACATAGGACTGCATATATTTTGTTCCGGCAGCAATTTCCCAGTCTTTTTTTATCATATTATCCGATACGCATGCAGGAAATTGTGTTGTTTTAAACTTGTCTAGACTGCTTCCGCCGGATGTGATTAATTTATATTTTGCATCAGCAATATCCGGATCATCTATAAATCCTGCGCTTATCCAGCCGTCGCCATATATTTTTGTGCTGATTACATTTACTGAGCCTGTGTCTGTTCCTGAAAGGATAAAGCTTGAAGCCTTTCCTGATTCCTGCTGACTTGCCGCTATAGTAAAGGTTGCTCCGTTTGAAAAATCAGAATCTCCAAAACCTATGCTGGTAAGTTCTGCATCAGTATAAATTGCCGCAAGCTCCGCTCTGTAAAAATTAGCTTTAAGTAATGCTTTTATATTACTGCCCATAGTGCTTACATCAAGTTTTACTGTTTTAAAGAAGTTAGCGTTTAAACAGCTTTCAAATACAAAATAATACTGAGATGATCCCCATGGGCAATTCATATATTTTGCGCCGGCAGGTGTGATACCGTATGCTCCTCCATATGTATTATCCGTTCTTGTCAGCACATATTGAGAAGTTATGTTATTCTTTACAAGATTCAGTGCATCAGTGTTATTTATAAATTCATCCGAACTCGGGAAACAGATATACGAATTCATATATTCCGTATTTGTTAAGATTATCCAGTCTTTTTTCACCATACTATTCGTTATGCATGCGGGGAACTGTGTCGTTTTAAACTGATCCAGGCTGTTTCCACTATATGTGATTAATTTATATTTTGCGTCAGCAATATCCGGATCATCTATAAATCCTGCGCTTCTCCAGCCATCGCCATATATTTGTGTACTGATTATATTTACACGCAAATTTCCGCTTTGATCTGTTTCTGTTCCTGATAAAATAAAGCTTGTTGCCTTTCCCGTTTCCTGATTTTCTGACGCCAATGTAAATAAATTTGCTCCCGCTGCATCCCCTGCCAGAACACATAATGGGTATAAAGCCGTGAATACCAATGCCGAAACTAATGCCAGACATAGCCAACCTTTTTTTAACATAGAAATCACTCCTTATTTTAATTTTTTTTATTTCGCGCAAATTCATCAATCTGATGTTGACATTCTTCAATGACCTGTGTTAAGCCCGCGTCATTAATTTTCTTTATATATTCATTAAAATAATCGTCAGGGTTTTGTGTCCCGTTATTTATAACGGCATATTCTTTATACACATTACTTGCTTGCGTTTGCTGAGTTTTCACTTTTTGATTATCAAAGGAAAACCCTTTTGTAACTGATGGTGCTGCTTCTTCATTGATTCTTGCTGATTGCTCCCAAACATCATCATCCTGCCCCGGAAGCAAATAAGCGTTAAATTGATTCCCAAACTTCCATGTACCATTTGGATTATATCCGCTGTTTTCTATCTGGCTAACTCTATTTTCAGAAATTTTTATATAATCTTTCCCCTCTATTCCAAAGCAAACAAGATTATACAGATCCTTATCCGTATTAATAAGCTTTATAAAATCAAAAGCTTTTTGAGGATTTTTCGTATTATTACCAATCCCTATCATTGTGCCTTGCGCAATACCATCCGTCATTATAATTGGTGATACTTTTACAGCTACAATATCATATCCATTCTGTGATTTATATTCAGCCTCAAGACCCGGTTTGTAATTGGTTATTGTAACAGCGTACTTACCCGCTTTTATATCCTGCGTGTCATCCATCACACTTGCGACATCTTTTCTTATAAACCCTTTATTATACCAATCATATAAGATTTTTGCTTTCTCCTTCGTATTTCCAACCTCATATCCCGGTTTAACAACAAGCTTGTCGCCTTCAGAAGCAATCTCATAAAGCGCCTGTCCCGTTGCATGATTTATTTCATCAAGTGAACGGAATGAAGCCACTCCCCAACTTGTACAAAACGGATAGATATCAGGTTCAGTTTTTTTAATTTGGTTAAGAAAGGGTTCAATATCGGTTGTTTTTGTTATTGCAGTTGTATTCAAGTTATATTTTTCCGCCAATCCCTTATTAATTGCAAGACAGGTTGAAAATGCATAAATCTGCAAATTAGGAACTGCATATATCTTTCCGTTAATCTTGCTATCTTCCCATGCATAATCAGGGATTGTTTGTTTGAAGTCAGACGATTTATCAAGGAATTCATCCAATTCATATAAGGAGCCATTCTGAACTGCTGATTTATAATTGTTCAGATACCCTGTAAAACATAAATCATAGCTATCCTTTGATGCCATATTCATTTGCATTCTTTGTGAAAAGGCTCCCATATCAATAAAACGAATATCAATTGTAGCACCTATCTTCTTAGTAGTAATTTCATTTACTTTCTCTATCACACTTGATAAATCCGCCTGCTTATCACCGGGAATATACCAAGTAAGTACTGGGTTAGCGTCATCACCAACAGATTCGCTCTTTGAATTACATCCGCATAACAATGATGAAATTAGGAAGATTAATACCAACCATGTAATTGCTTTTTTCATACTATCTTACCCCTTTGAAGTTTATATTTATTCAATGATTATCCTTTAACTGACCCTACTGTTAATCCCTTAACAAAATATTTTTGAAAAAATGGAAATACTAAAAGCGCTGGTCCCGCGACCAATACTGCCATAGCCATTCTTGTCGTTTCGGAAGGTATATCCTTCACGCTTATTATACCAGCTGTCCCAAACTTCGAATTCTGCAAAAGTTCTAGATTCATAATTATTTTTTGCAGCAAATATTGCAGGCTTATTAAGTTATCCTGGTTAATATAGAGCATAGATGTATACCAATCATTCCATTTTGCAAGGATTGTAAACAGAGCAACAGTTGAAAAAACCGGCTTCGAAAGCGATAGAATTATAGTGAAAAATATTTTGATTTCACCTGCTCCGTCAATATATGCCGACTCAATAATCGCGTCGGGTATATCCGAGAAAAAGGTTCTCATCATAAACACGTACCATGGACTGATCAAACCCGGGACTATATATACCCATATTGAGTCCTGTAAATGAAGATACTGAGTTATTAGTATGTATGTAGGCACAAGTCCTCCGTTAAACAGCATAGTAAAATATAAATAAAATGAAATAGATCTCCTTCCTTTTAAATACTTCCTTGTAAGCGGATATGCCGTCATAGCAATCAGCATTGTACCAAGGATCATCGAAATAACCGAAAATGCGGCAGTAACCTTATAAGCATTAAAAATTGACGAAGGATTATTAAAAACATATTTATAGGCTGACAAATCAAATTCTCTGGGTATCAACGAATAGCCATTTTTTATTATATCCGCTTCATTTGATACCGATATGCTTACAAGCAGAAGAAACGGCATTATAATCAGCACACACAAAATCGCGATAAAACTATTAATAATTCTCTGAGAAACGAATGTACTCTTTTTGATACTTTTCATAACAATAATCACATCCCTTACAACTAAAATAGAGCTCTGTCCGGATCAACCTTTTTGGCTATATAATTTGTTATCAAAACCATAATTAGTCCAATTACCGACTGTAATAGGCTTGCTGCTGTTGATAATGAAAAATTTCCGTTGTCCTTCATTAATCTGAATATATATGTATCCATTACGTCAGTTGTTTTATATAATTCCCCCACATTTCTGGTTATCTGATAGAATAACCCGAAATCTGCCCTAAAAATCCCCCCTACCTTTAATATAAGAAGTATCGTCATAAGAGAGAAGAGCTGCGGTATTGTAATATATCTGATAACATGCAGCTTATTTGCCCCGTCAATTTCCGCTGCTTCAATCATCGAACTGTCAATGCTCATTAAAGCTGCATAGTAAAGTACAGAATCCATACCGACATTCTTCCATACATTTGCTATAGATAGTATACCGGGCCATAAATTTGCGTTAGAATACCACATAATCTTTTTAAATCCTAATGAAACAAGAATATTATTAAGAATTCCATATTCCGGATTTAATAATCCATAAACCATATATCCGACGATAACCCATGATAAAAAATTTGGAGTTATCAGAATGGTCTGAAAAACCTTTACCTTCGTGCGGTTAATTATTTCAAATAGCGTAATCGCAAGCAGCACTGCGCATGTCATTCCTAAAATAATAAAAACAATATTTAAAGAAATTGTATTCCATGCTACCCTGGAAAAGTTATCGTAGCTTAGAAGCGCCTTGAAATTGTCAATCCCAACCCATTCGCTTTTAAATATTCCCAGATTATATGAATAAGATTTAAATGCAATAATAATTCCGACCATAGGTAAATATGAAAATATAAATACCAACGTTATCGGAATACACAGCAACAGATAGAGCTGCATTGATTTTCCAAAATATAATCCTTTTTTTTTATTTTTAGCTCCAACTTTATGTTTAATTTCAATTTCATTTTTCATTTTGAAATCTCCTAAAATTAATTTTCATTATGCTAAACAGCGGTGCATTCATTGTATTGCGCCAGTTGATTTGATCGCTATTTTATTTATAACATAGGAAATTGCGCAGCAATTGCTTGTTGTATAAAAATTGAACCTATGTCCCCACGCCCTCAGACGTGTTCTTCCAATATGGACGATTTTTTATAAATATCCTGACTTGTCAATAACCGGATAAATTATTATACACTTTCTATATAAATTATTATACAACATTTCTTTTCTTGTGTAAATGTCACAAATCACACATTTATATACGTAGAAAGGACAACATTTTAAAATTATCTTGAATTAATAAATCTTTATGCTATAATTCTCTCCCGAAAAAACCCATGCCATCAGATCCCAAGGTTTATTTTGCAACATTACTGATTTACCATTTCCGCTCAAAATGCTTAATCCAATGTCATTATATATTTTAATTTTTCAACACTGTCACCATATTTATTCAGGAAATATGCACTTAGTTTTATATCTGATTCTGCGCCTGTGCAAATCAGAAGCATACGATTCATTCCCTTATCCAATACAATATCCGGTATCTTAACAAGCTGCTTTCCATTAGCTACAGCTTTGTGCTCCCAATGGCATATACCATTCACCCACAGCTTGAAGGAGGCATTGGTATGAATATATAAGTCAGGCACAATACTACTGTCAGGAAACTGTCCTTCCTCTCTTTTCTCCGGATTACGGTTAAGCTCTGAATAGATAAAGACGGTTGCAAAAAATGTTTTTCCGCTGCTACAAGGAATAACAATAGATCCGTCTTTCTGGTCAACACGTGTCATCCACCCGTAAACGCCTTCTCCAAGGTTGTTAAGGACATATTTCCCATCACTGAAGTATGCTTCCATTTTTGAAAAATCTTTTTTACCATCATATTGCAATACCATCAAAGAAGGAATGGAATAATCTGTATCAGCTTTAACATACTCCAATACATCGGTTTTAACTGGTACTCCCAGGTTGCATAATAACCTGATATAGAACCTTTGTGCTTTTTCATTGGAACTGAATTTGACTTGAGTAAGAATAATTTTTCCTTTACCACATGGAATGACCCATCCATAGTGTTTTTCATTGAATATCCTATTCTCTTCTCTTGTTGCTACAGCAATTTTAATAAATCCAGCATCTTTTTTGTCGATAAAAAATTCGCGCCATGGATTATTTACTGTTGAAAGAATGGGTATTGCTTCAACGACCTCAACAGCATAATCACATATTGTTACGTTTTGTTTGCTTGCAGAAGAATAAGTCACCTTTTCATAGTAATAAAGATCATGGGCAGATATATATTTTAATTCTTCGCAATTCTTTGCTTCAAGCTGATATGTATCCGTTTTCTCAACAATAACATCCCGACCTATCAACTGCCGGAGCCATTGCTCATGCCGTGGCTCGACACGTGGAATAATGACTTGTCCCCCAAGCTCCGCATATTGCTGTAAATGTGCAAAATCCTTCAATGTGTCAGGTTCTACAATCACTATAGAATATTCATCATATGCTTCAGATTTAACAAGCGTATTTTTTATCCCAACTTTATTCATAAAGTTGGTAAACTCTGAGTAATCCTGCGATACCAATGCAGCCTTTGTTGTTTGATGCCTTGCGCTGTTATGCTGTACATATGCCAACATATTCTTCAGCAAAAGGCATGATTGGGGTACTGTTTCATAATAATGCAATAATTCAAACTGATTAAGAATTACCATGCCTTTTTCTACCTTGTATTCAAGTAATGGCGACCAGAGCAAACCTCCCCAACCAAAATCTCCTTCTGCACATTCCGCCAAAATACAGACATCTCCTTTAACGGGTCTGTTAAAAGCATTTGTAATCATATATTCACAATTGGGATCATTCACATTGTTTTTATCCCAGAAAGCTAGGTCAGCATTATCCAATCCATTAAATATCTCATGCTGCCGGTCAGTGATACAAACATTAAAAAATTTCTTGCCTGATAAAATTAGCTCTCCCGGTGCAAAATGGCTTTGCTCCAGTACCAAAAGCACACCACCGCTTTTTACGAATTCATTGATTGCGGGCATAATGTCCTTTATGTCCTCCTGAATATTTTTGCCGATAACGAGTGTATGACAGTTCTGTAAAAAATCAACTTTCGTAACATTCCCCCATTGAATTCCCGGTACTATCTTTTTAAGTATCTCGTGCCCTTCTTCATCCCCAATGTATGTCAGTTTGGATTCTGTTTCCGGCAACGCGGTATATTTCATAGATGATGAATATATCTTATACTGCTTTGTCAGTTCATTTTTTAACTCGTTATGATAGTAAAGAGACACTACCAGTTGCACACAAGTTACCTGCTCCACCTTGGGAATATTTAAGTTAATATGTAAATCATACCTTCCGCCTGCCGCATGTTCAAATTGTACTTTGCTTGCCTGAATTGTCTTTCCCTGCAATGTGAGTAACTTGTATTGAACTTCCGCCTGCTGTGAAGTCAATGTTTCATTATATAGGGAAAAGCTCCTCTCCACATGACATTCATCATAAAAAGAGGTATCATAGTCATCTGCAATAATAGCAATATTTTTGTATGCATCCGCGCATTCCTGAAATGCGTTATTAAAGGTGCAAACAGGCTGTCCCTGCATCAATCCGTTATTGATTGTGGTGGAATAGTTTTTTATGCGTTTCGGTTTTACCCCCGGGGTTGATAGATTATCCCAATTCAATTCAATATCCTCTTCGGGCATTGATTTCATCATGTAATTCGCCATGTTATAAGGTGAAATACCGGTTACCTCCTGCTTTCTTGCATATTCCAAAAACAGACGTTCTGTTATCCCAATATCTTTTATAGCTGCTTCATAATCAAGATAACCTTCATGCCCGACAAAAGTGGAAGCGACCTGCGGCGATACATAATGGAACTTGCCGTGTTCACCAAAAAAGAGGGGCAATGTTTTGTCCCAATCACTGACTTTTCCGTCAATATTGTAATGCATATTCACTACTTGCATGTTCTCACGTTGCATTAATCGGTTGTCCCCGTCACATGATATAAGCCTAGTACCATCCAAACGATTAATAAGTGCCATCATATCAGGAATATGCTGCTTGTATCCATCTCTTCCATCGACCCAACGCATTTCATTTTGCATACTCCACATAAATACTGAAGGATGGTTACGATCCCTTCTGATAAATAACTCCAAATGCTTGTAACAGTTCCGCAGATATTCGGGATGATCTGCCTGCATGGATTTTGAAGAACCGTAAATGGCACTCTCATCTATTACCAGCATACCAATTTCGTCTGCTGCATCCAGATAAAATGATGGATACGGATTACCATGAAGCCTGACAAAATTCATCCCAGCTTCTTTGCATACCTTGTACCAGTTTAATGCGTATTCTTTAGTTTGTTGTACAAATCCTTGATAGTGCCATGAATCTCCTCTCAGATTAATCCTTATACCATTAAGATAATACTTGTGACCCTCAGTCCAAAATTCTCTGAAGCCAAATCGAGTACTTATTGAATCTACAACTTCTTCATTCTTGAAAATCTCCAGCTTCAGGTCATACAGGTATGGATTTTCATGTGACCAGCATATAGCATTATCCCATTGTTCTCCTAATGTGACTGAATGTAGTTCATTCGCTTTTAAGTCAATCTTTTGTGTTTCAATCTTTTTAATTATGTTACCCTGTTCCAATATAAATGCCTTTACTGAGTAATCTTTATCAAATGAATCATTGAATAATCCCACATCAATTTTGATTTCCTTATTCCGGAAGGAAGTGACAATATGGTAGTCTTCTATATGCGTTTTAGGTAAATATTCTACAAACACATCCTGCCATATCCCTCTTGACAGCTTCCCAAACCACGATCCATCCGGCACCATACTCTTTCTGCCATTCTCAGTATCCTCACTTTTGAATTCTCCGCACCATACCTTAATATCCACCCATTGGTCATTAGACTTCAATAAACGAGTAATATCCACTCTGATTGGCAAAAAGGCTTCCTCACTTGAACATATCAACCGGTCATCCAAATATATTTTAGATCGCTGATAGATCCCGTTAAAAACAAGCACAACCCTTTCATCGTCATTTCTTTTAATATGTATCGTTGTGCTGATAATTCCTCTTTCAGCTTTATTCCATTCATCAGGATAATCAAATACATTATAGATATCCCAGTCATATTCCTTGTCCTTTCCAAGCCGGTATCTCCAACTGGATGGAACCCGTATTTTTATAGTCTCCCAATTCTCTACATGAATAGTCTCCTGTGGCTCATATTCATCATAAAGAGCTCTAAAACTCCATTCCCCGTTAATACACTCTTTTCTCCGCATCTTTTTACCTTCACCTTTCCGCTTTTGGTACCTGATAAAAAAGATTACCTCTTTTAAATCTTTTATTTCACAATAACATAAACATAGGTTTGCGCCGATTTTGCTTTCACAACCAATTTTGTTATTCCCCTGTGGTATCCCCGAAGAATATTGTTATCCATACACGCTATGCTTTCATCCTCAATCCTGCATATGATTTCCTTATTTGGCGGTGAAACGAGGTACCCATTTACCGTACGTGCTTTTATCTCTGTTTTGCACTCACCGCCCCGATTTAAATATATACATGACTGACTGTTTTCTGCCAAAACATACAATCTTTCATACTCATCGTCTTTGTTCGCAAAAGGATAGTCCTCTATCAACCCCGCCGACATAAAATCTATTTCATGAAACCCAAGCATAATCGCCGGCGAATCATACCTTAACCGGTAATCATACCGGTGTGTGTTCATAAAGCATGGATCCCCCGTTTGCGAGCGGATGTCGAAGCCTGTTTCGCATCTCCACTCCTCCAGATTTTCCGCTGCAAGAATGATGTCAGGGTCTATGCTATTTTGCAACTCTATATATTCTTTACTATTACGTTTAAATATTTTATAATTCCCTTTTTTATTAAAAAACAAATTACAGTCGCTTGTATTAACGCGGTCGTTCGTCCAGTTTAGCACACCAAAAATATAATCGCCTGTATTGGAAAAAATATTATTTAAAATACTCAGATGCCTGTTTGGCTCATTTGCCATTTCCATCATTCCGATGGGTGCGCAGCAATAGTTGTGAGCGACTATATTATTATATATTCTGTTGTGAATACCCTTTGCAAATATTGCAAAGTCAAGCGTGCCTTCGCCTTTTTCCTGCAAATGGCATACAAGATTGTTCGTAACCGTGCAGTGATTGGATGCGTCATCCAGATATATTCCAAACCCCATTGAAAAATGTATATCACTGTCATGTATAAAATTATTATGTATCACATTGTTTTCACCCGGGCACCACGACTCTATAACACCCGTATCCATGCTATCCGTGTTCGCGTTTGAAAGGTCATTATATGAAATAATATTATTTCTGCTGTGATTAAACTTGGGGTGATTTTCCCTTGTTATTACTTCGCCTTCAATTATTTTCCCTACAGTTATACCGGGTTGTATTCCCTTGATACTGATTGCGTAACGGCTGGTATCCTCAATTTTATTATGCGATACCACATTATCGCCGCTTGACCAGATACTGATTCCCGCACCGTGTCCGATACATTTGCCTGCTCCTTTAATATAATTATTCATTAACCTATTAAAACAGTTTGTGTATTTTTTTGTCTGTTCCATCCCCGTTAACTGCAGTGCAGTATATCCAATATCAGTAATTTCATTTCCATAGATTACATTATCCTTTGCATATCCATAGATATATATGCCATGACAGCCAATCTGCGTAATTCTGCAATTCCTGACGGTGATGTTTCTAGCGTTTTGCAGATAAATCGCGCCATCCTCTTCTGCGTCTCTTTGCCAGCTATCTAGCGCAGACGTATGTTTGAATTCCAACCCCTCAAAACTTATGCCCGATACAGGGTTTTCTTCTGATTCACCTTTAATTTCTATCAGCCTTTTCGTTATACAAACCGAAATATCCTGTTCTTCTATCGGGCATGCATATGGCATATAATAAAGATAACCTTCATTTTCGTCAAACCAAAATTCGCCGGGCGAATCAAGAAAATCAATACTGCCCTGCAAAAAATATCTTGACCCTGCACCCAACTCAAATCGCGCGCTATTCTCAAGCTTTATGCTATTATTTTTATTATCAATTGATTTTATATCTATAATTTCAGAAAACCAATTCCAAGAGCCATCAGGCCCGCCGGGCCATATAAATGCCTGAATACCTGATTTATATTTAGTATTTTGAATATCCGTTGATTGAAACTTAAATCCTCTTTGTTTTTCTTCATAATCCATCTCCGCAGTTTTAAAATACCCGTTATTCGGAATACGGGCAATGCGGCATCTTGCACCATTCTCATAAACGGATGTGATCTTATCCTCCGCAGATAATTTTGTTTTATAGACGCCATTACCAAGAGGCATCCAATTTTCTGCTTTTACAGCACCGGAAATTACAGCTTTTTCATTTTGATAATTTTTATATGTGACCGAATAATTATCAAAATGAGAATCCCTATGGCAAAAGCGCAATGGTTCCTTCATTAAATAAACGCCTTCTCTGATAAACACAAAAATATCTTCTTTAATTCCTTCGCAAATCAAGCTTCGAACTTTATCCTTAGCAGCCTCTATAGTTTTAAACGGACCATCATTTTTATGATAAGGCTCGCAAAATCTACCGCTCCACATATCATTTCCATACTGAATAGATACATATATATTCATAAAAACCTCCATTCTCGTCGCTGCGGTATAAACAGGAATAAAAAATGGGTTCACATATTTGTTCACAGCTTCAAGTTTTATTTATATTCTCTCATACTTTTCCAAACATCAAGTACCATTTGATAACGCTCAGGTTTCATACCTTTAAATGGTATATTACTTGTACAAAAAATGTATCCACCGCCCGGTTTCGCATGTGTTAAGCAATACCGAGCGCTTTCTATGACATCTTCATCTGTTCCTGTCTGCAGGCTTGCGCAATGCACATTGCCGCATAAGCAGACTTTGTCGCCTACCAAACGCTTTACCTCTTTAATATCAACTCCTGCCATTGGATCAATTGAGTGTAAAGCATTCGGTTTGCATTGTACAAGCTGATCTAAAATCGGCATAATATTTCCATCTGTATGTTTTATACAGTATGCGCCTGCTCTTTTGGTTGCGTCTATTATATTATATAAATATGGCTGTATAAACTCCTCAAACTGTGCGGGTGAAAGGAATGAGCCGCTGTTAAAACAATAATCGTCACATAAAATAAACACATCAACCCCTCCATCAATTGCACGTTTATTCCTTTCTATAGCATTTTCGGCGCGCGCTTTACATTCCGCCTTTACTTCTTCCGGTTGATCGGCTAACCTATATACAAAATCAAGCATTTCACTGCCGCTTGGGATTGCCATTGTTCCATCGCCGTGAACAGTTATCATATACTCATCACCGACAATTTTTCTAACCAGCCTTACAGTTTGCAGAAGCTCCGGCTCTTCCAGATAATGTATCGGGATGATGGAATATTCGAGCTTAGAATATACTTTAACAATATTTTCTGCATTTTTCTTTAGCATAGCATCCTTCTCTTTTGGAGAACGACCTATTAATTCATTACTGCGCAAAAATTTTACGCCGAACATTTCTTCCTCAAGCTGAAACTCCAATTCAAAGGTAGGCACCATATCCGGTTGCCTAAGTTCTAATGCTGCAACCGCACGTTCTTTAGGTGTCATAATAAATCTCCTCTTTTCATATTTTTATATAGCAAGGCTGATTAGACAGATAGACAGAATGCCAATAATATAACCTGCCGTCTGTATTTTTGAAAGCTTCTCTCGGAAGAATAAAATCGCCGATATGCCGGATAATAAAATCACACCACCGTTTGAAATGGGGAAAAAAATAATACTTGGCAATTGTCCTATTAAAAAAAGGTTTGCTTTATGTACAACGCCAATACACAGACCTATAATCACCCCGTTTAACGTAACACTACTTTTCAGATTAAAGCTCGATTCTTCGGTGACTTTTTTCCTTTCTATAAAATACAATACAGCCGACACAACGAACATAAGTATAAACGCTATAATTAACAACCCGCTCATCTCTGACTTGTAGGCGGATGTCTGATGGATTTTTTGAACCACGCCAATCAGCCCTGCTAAAGCCATATTTATGACCGATAACACAAACCATTTTAATGTAACCGTTTTGTTCCGTTTCGGATTTGCCCCAAAGTAAAAAGCACATATCATCATAAACATTCCGAGTATTTGTACGGTGCTTGCCTGCTCATGCCAAAAAATCATACCAATCATTACCGGTATGATCATACCGCAGGAGTTAAACAATATGGTGTAAGACATCGGTCCCGACGCAAGAGCCTTTAAAAATATAATCCTTCCGACTATCGTCAGCAGTGCGTAAGCGACAGCGGCACAAATGGTAAACAGAGAGATATGAATCTCTCTTATTGGAAACAAAAATAAAGGAATCGCGGCAAGAAATGAAATTCCATTAAACTTATGTATGTCGGCCTCTATTTTTAGAGCCTTATTACAAAAATGATTTGAATAAATATATCGTAGTGTTCCGACCAACGTAGAAAACACCAGCAGTAAGTAAAGAAAGCCCATAATTCACCTCATATAATTGAATATTATTTGTAACGTCATAGATAATTGCAATAATAGCTTTACAAAATTTCATTCCATAAATTAGAAATAGATCCGTCTTTGTTTAAATCAATATTAAAATCAAATTGTTTAATAGCCGTTTTAAAACATAATGAGATTATTAACTTTTCAATATCAAGATTTGCAGTTATTTGAGCGGTATATCCATTTAAATCAAAACCGTAAATTTTCTGCCAAGAGTCAAGATTATGTTTTTCTTCAATTGAAAGTATGTTAAGAATCGCATCGCGGGCTGTAAAATTCCCAAAAATATTCTTGTCGCTAAAATTGTTTGCAGTAGGTAGGTCAATTGCTCTTGAACAATTATGTATGATGTTTTCGATAACCTTATCATCTCGGTGAAAAGTCTCGCGGCGTCCCCTTATGAGTCTACGTTCGGCAGGTGGAGTATACTTGCAGTGAACCCCTGTTCCTTCTGCGTTGAAAATAGCATTTCTTGTAATGGTTAAATTATCAACCTCATGTTCATATATGCCATGACCGCCTGTTCTGCTTCCGTCAGGACGTGTATGGCAGCCAACACCCCATATGAAATTATTGTCTACGAGGACTTTATCATAGGTTCCTTCAATAAAGATCGCTCCATACATAGTACTTTTGCAGTCAATAAATATATTATTGCATATACGTGTATTGTTAATGCATTTATCAAGCCATATACCCGTACCGTAGCCTGTATGCATAAAAATATTACGTCTATAAAGGCAATCCTTAGTGTAATGGTTTTTAACAGCAGCGTTTTCAAAAAGAATTTCTGCCTCATGCCAGCAGTTTCCGCTGAAAACATTATCCTCAACCAGCATATTCTCAAGATATCTACCGTTTGCAGGGACAGCGCATATTCCACAAATGCCACAATTTTCAATTCGGTTTTTTCTGACTATATGTCCGCCCCTGATGCCATCCTGATAAACATAATGACTTAAAAAGCCCATATCTATTCCAGCAGTATTTACCCAATTTATGCTGCACCCTTCAACTATCCAGTGATGACCGCAATTTGTGGAGACCGCACCTTTTTGAGGAGGAAAAAATGGATTTGAATATTTCTCGAAATTTATATTTTTTACGCGGACATACCCTAACCCCCTTTGTTCAGGTACAAAACCCTGATCTCTTACGGCTGCCTCCAAATGGTGGCCATACGGGCTTTCGTCGTTTTTTAACCTGAAATGTATATTAAGCCCACCATCCTCCACCCAGTATGTACCGTCCTGTTGCCAAAGCTCATGAGGGCAAAGTACCTGTTTTAATAAGTCGCCGTCACAAAAAAGCAGCCCACGCTTTAATAGCAGAGGTGTAGTGTTAACATATTTAAGTATAGATTCGGTGGCGATATGAGGTAATGAATTATCTGTTGGCACCCAGCCTACATTTGACGTATTCATAACACAAAATGGATTATATCCGTCAAAGAGCGTGCGCGTCAATGAACCCATCCAGACTCGTGCGGTTGTATTATTTGAAAAATATACACTATCATCAAGAGAAAATAAGTCCAGCTCATCCATTTCCCAAGCCGGAGTCTGTCTGTAGCCTGATGATGTTTCCCAGCTGCAGTTCCAATCTTCAGCACCGGTAACAACTACATTTTCACCTTCGGCTCCTTCAAAGCTAATCATTTTATCCGGCCCGCTTCCACCGTTAACGGGTCGGACAGTTTCCCGATAAATGCCTCCTTTTATAATTACCCTTTCGCCTGCTTCAGCTATCTTTGCGGCTTTGCTGATAGTTTTAAATGGACTGTCAATACTTCCTTCGTTATCATCCGAAGCATTAGGATTATTATTATCCACATAATAAGTTTTTGTGAATTGTGTGGTGCAATCCCAGAAATCAAAGCATCTGCCGTCAGGAAGCAAACCAAATTCAGTCGGTTTCATTCATTTTTCCTTGTATGATATAGATAGTCCAAAATATCTATATCAATACGCTCCTTTCTTCCTTGTTTAATCCTTTTAATTTTTTTCCTTACATGTTGCTCATAAATTAGTGCGTGTTATTCATAAAATGCTTACAGACAGTGTTGCATCGTCAATTCTGATTTTCTCCCGCCATTTGAGTAATCATTTTTATATTCAATTTCATAAACAGCTTGTAAGCGAATATCTGCCGATGATGCGCCGACCAAAATATTATATTTTCCGCTTTCCACATGCCACTCATGCAAGCATTGATTGAAATAAGCAAAATCCGATTTACCCAGCGTAAATTCTACAGTTTTATCCTCGCCTGCTTTTAAATAAATCTTGATAAACCTTTTAAGTTCCTTAACAGGTCTTGTCACAACAGCATTTTTTTCTCCCACATATAACTGAACAACTTCTTTTCCGTCTAGATTACCTGTATTTTTAACTTTGAAGCTTACCTTTACCGTTTTATCAGGATTATCTGAAACGCAACTGTCAAGCTTGATATCAGAATACTCAAACGTGGCGTAAGAAAGTCCATGACCAAACGGAAACCATACATTTTCAGAATGTTCATCATAATATCTATATCCTACAAATAACCCTTCCTTATACCATGTCTTAAATCCGTCGCCGACATAATCAATGTCGTCTCTTACTTTTGTTATGAATGTTTCAGAAAGTTTTCCGGAGGGATTTGTTTTACCGAAAATAATATCCGCAACTGCTTTTCCTCCGCCCTCACCAGCATACCACATTTGAATTATTCCATCTACTCTCTTATACCATCTATGCGGAATTGTCGCGCTGCCTGTTTCCATAACAACAATGACATTTGAGCATGTATTGCATGCAGATTCAATAATACCGTTTAAATAATTTGGAAATGTTATATTTTCCCTATCCCAATACTCAGTCTCCGTGTCAGCTCCGTAATTATCTCCAATAAAAATTATAATCGCGTCCAGTTTGTTATATTGCATGTCATTCAGTTTTGCAACAAGTTCCGCGCCCATAAATCCGTCTTCCCACAACGGATCATAATCCAGTTCTATATTTTCTTCTTCGCAATATTTCTTTATGTAATCAATCGGCTGATCGATGTAACTTTCTTTTGTGAGAACCTTTGAACTTCCTGAGCCCATCATTGTGACTCTTTCCGCATGTCTGCCATAAACGCCAATTTTTTTATATTTTTTATTGGTAATCGGCAAAACATTATTATCGTTTTGCAATAGTGTTATTCCTTGTGCAGCTGCGATCTGTGCCAGTTTATGCTGTTCAGTTCTATCATAATGACCGCAAGATTCCTTTTTTATTTTATTTACTTCTAAAACAAACTTTATTAGTGTTTCGCAGGCTTCATCAATTTTCTCTTCCGTTAATATCCCATTTTTTATGCCATTTCTCAAATCATCAATGATGTTTTTGTTTTCCGGCATTTCAATTGTAAGTCCAGCCATGATTGCTTTTGAAGTATCATGAACAGAGCCCCAATCCGACACTACCGCGCCGTCATAGCAGAAATCATGTCTAAGAACCTCAGTTAAAAGCCATTTATTTTCACTGCACCAAATGCCGCCTATTTTATTATAGGCATTCATGATAGAAGTGGGGCTTGAGTTGGCAAGAGTAACTTCAAATGCTTTTAAGTAATACTCTCTTAAAGTTCTTTCATCCACATCAGAATTTATATACAATCTGTCAAGCTCCTGATTATTAACGGCAAAATGTTTCAAACAAGTCCCAATACCTTCCGACTGCACTCCGTTTATATACGCAGCCGCAAGCTCTCCGGCAAGAACAGGATCTTCAGAAAAATACTCAAAATTGCGTCCGCAATGAGGCGTCCTTTTCATATTAACACCAGGAGCAAGAAGCACGTCAAAATTTTCTTTTACACAATCCTTCGCAATCGTTCTTCCAACAAGAAATGCAGTATCTCTGTCCCACGATGCTCCCACGCATGACGCCGTAGGCATACAAACATGTCCCCCCTCAATTTTAGTATTTCCGTTTCTTACTCCCTGAGGTCCATCAATTAAGCCAATTGACGGAACTCCAAAATCAGGAAAAGCCATTGTTCTGCAGCCCCTTCCGGTAAGAAATAATGCTTTTTGCTCAAAAGTCATCTCTTTTACAATTTCTTTAGGTGTTTTCATACCATACGCTCCTATTTAAAATAATTTAATATTTTTTTATTTTCTATTTTACTCCGACTTATAGATTATCGCTGACATGATTCAATAATTTCATCTACTCCTCATCAAAAGTGCCGTCACGAAACAGTGCAATGTCAATACTTACAATCCCGCAACATCCTCCGCTTACTCCAGATTATTTAATATTTCATCCAACGTTATCTCGGCATATGCAATGCATGTATCCGCCGCTCCGTAATATATTTTTACAATATCATTTTCAAACAATACACCACAGTTAAATATTACGTTACCAAAAAAACCGTTTATTTCATAATCTGTTTCAGGCTCAATAACAGGAGATTTTGTTCTTTTTAAAACGTTCCATGGTTCATTTTTGTCAAGCAATACTGCTCCAAGACAATATTTATCAGACGCAGACGCTCCATGATATATTTCAAGCCATCCTTCTTTAATTTTAAACGGTACAGCACTGCAGCCAATCCTGCCGTTATCCCATTTATTTTTACGTGCTCTCATAAGCTGCCTGTGATTTCCCCAGCAAACAAGGTCAGGAGATTCTGATATCCACATATCTCTAGTTTTGTACTCGGCGGAAGCAGGTCTGTTGAACGCATAGTACTTTCCATTGATTTTTTCCGGAAATATGCTGATATCTTTATTATCAGGTGTAAAAATTACGCCATGTCGCTTAAAATTAACAAAGTCCTTTGTTGACGCAAGATTTGTTGTTACACCTGTAATGTTTGAGCAAGCACTATAATTAATATAATATGTGTCTTCAATCTGAGTAATTCGTGGGTCTTCAATGCCAAATCTTTCATACTTATTGGCTGGAAACATAGCAGGATTCTCATCAATTGTAAAGTCAATTCCATTTTTGCTTCTGGCAATTCTGAAATGAGAAATGGATGTCAAAAATCTATCGTCTCTTGTGATTATAAAACGCGAATCAGAAAAATCTATAGAGTTGTCATTTCTGCTAAAGTTTTTGATAATAAGCTCATTTGTATTCTCATCAAGCATTGGTGCTAAAAATATGTTTCGAGAATCGTCATTTTTGGGTATCTCGGCAACTCTCATAAGTAAAAGCACTTCATCCTTATATTTTATTACGCCTGCATTGAATACGCATACAACTTCAAAATCAGATCTAGAAGGTTTAACGTCCTTAGGATTTATTAACGGGTTTTTCTCATATCTTAATACTTTCATTTTAATTCTCCATTTTTAAATCAAATTTTTATTACTTATCAATACGATGATCCGGTCACAGAAGGAATGGCATTATTATCGGCACACATAAAATCGCAGTAAAACCATTAATAATTCTCTGAGAAACAAATGTACTCTATCTGATACTTTCCATAATAATAATCACATCCCTTATACACTTTCAATATAATTTATTATACAACATCTGTTAACTTGTGTAAATGTCACAAATCGCACATTTATATACGTAGAAAGGACAACATTTTAAAATTATCTTGATTTAATAAATTTTTATGCTATAATTATGTTGAGGAGGCGATTGTATATGAAGAATCATACCTTTATTTTTGTTGAAGATCAAAAAATTTTGCGCGATAATCTCCCCCACACGCTTAACTGGGACGAACTTGGCTTTGAGTTTTTGACGTCTTTTGATTCTGCCTCAAAGGCGCTGGAGTATATGCAGACCAATCATGTTGACCTTGTACTTACAGATATCAAACTAGGCAAAGAATCCGGCCTTGAACTTGCCAAAAGTATACATGAAGATTTCCCAAATACGCTTGTCATATTGATAAGTGCCTATAAGGAATTTGAATATGCAAGAACAGGGATACAATACGGAATCCTAGAATACCTTGTAAAACCTACCTCATATAACCAGCTTGTAAATGCATTTACTCTAGCGAAAAAAAAGCTGGTCAGTTCTTGTCCGATTGATGAGATTTCTTATGACACGCTGATTGAAAAAGCTATTCAATATATTAATGAACATTTATCCGAAGGAATCACAAGAAATGACGTGGCTGAACATGTTAATATGAACCCGAATTATCTGGGCAAATATTTCAAAAAGCACACAGGGTATCATTTTGTCGATTATATTAATATTCAAAGAATTGAAAAGGCAAAGGAGCTGCTTAAAGACCCCACGAACAAAGTTTATGAAATATGCTATTATTCAGGATATAAAAGCATGCATTACTTTATCAGTATTTTTAAACAATTAACCGGCTTCACCCCAAAAGAATACCGTATAAAAAATTCCAACAGGAGCAAAAGCCTATGAACAATAAAATATGGTTTTATTTTAAAAATTATAAATGGAACAGTATATTTTTCAGTTATTTTAAATCGGTAGTTATTCTTATACTTATCCCATTTATTTTACTTAGCGGTATAATTTTTACATATTATAATCATATCACAATCAATAACAGGTATACGCAGTACTCAAGCAGCCTTTATCAAGTGAAATCACAGATGGATACTCTAATTTACAGCGCATCGAATATATACTCCAGCATATGTTTGCAAAATGCTGTAATCGAATATATGAATAAAACGGACATACTTGAAAGCAATGGTTTTTCACGCACCATTCTGTATCGTCAGGTATTTAACACCATTTCAAATTATTTATCATCCAATCAGTTAATTAATTCCATATATTTATACAATGCTTCTGCGGGTTATGTTATCGGCACGAATGCGTTTTGTTATATCGATAATATGCAGGATTCTTCCTGGCTTGAATTGTTCAAGGAAAATAACTCTTCCTCTTACATGAAGGCAAGAAGGGTTACACTAAATGGTGTCACGTACAATTATCTCACATTTTGTTACCAATTTTCTTTTGATAACAGTCCAGACTGTCTTGTCGTCATAAACTATAATATTGACGAGATCAACACTCTGATTCAGACCAATAATGAATCTTGTACCGTTATTGATAGCTACAACAGTATACTAATTTCAAAAAGTACGGATTTACTTAACAGCAGAATAAGCATTGATAACTATAAAAGGCTTCTTTCATATAATAAAAACATCGAGTTTTATAAATCGGATGTTTCACTTTTATTATTACTTCGCAGTGTCGATAATAATCTTGTGTATATGTATAAAATCAATAAAAATTATTCAAGGCAGGAAATGTTAAATATTTGCTTGCTTATTATATTTTCATTGATCTTGAGTATTATACTTAGCGCATTGCTATCATTTATATTGTCAATAAAGCTATATAAAATGATTATAAACATAATGGATGCAATTTCAGACCCTAATAATGTTGCAGAAACAAAATCACGCAAAAATGAAATGACGTATATTATTGACCAGATTATAGATATTAAGAATAATTTTAAGAGTTCAGAAGAGATCATTGCAAGCAAGCTGATTGCCCTTAGAAAAAGTCAAACCATTGCATTACAAACACAAATAACACCTCATTTTTTGTATAACACACTGCAAGCCATTAATATTGTAACACTGAGGTTGTGTAAAGGAGATAATGACGCATCAAAAATGATAATGCTATTTTCAGACCTTTTATATATTTCTTTGGATACAATTACATATATTGTTCCACTTGAAAAAGAAATTATCCACGCTAAGAAATATATTGAACTGCAGCAAATTAAATATTCAGACTCATTTGCCGTTTACTGGGATATCCCAAAAGAGCTTTATAATGCTAATATTATTAAAATCTCATTACAGCCTATAATCGAAAATGCCTTGTATCACGGAATATTTCCAAGCTCCAAGAAGGGACATATCTATATATCAGCAACAATAGACGATCAAGATATGGTAATCGCGGTAAAAAACGACGGAATTGTTATTCCAGATGAGATCTTATTTGAAGTTCAAAAATCCCTTAGTGACGATGAACTTCCTGAAACAAAAAAAATAGGGCTTTTAAACGTGCATCAGCGAATTAGGCTTATTTACGGAGATAGCTACGGATGTACAATAACATCTGTTAATCAAATGACAGTTGTGAAAATAATTTTACCGCTTAATAAAAGCAATTAACGAAAGGTGTTTATAGACATGAATATTAAAGGTCAAAAAATATTTTTTTTGGGTGACAGTATAACAGAAGGCGGAAACGCAAGTTGCGAAGAAAATATATATTTAAATTACATGAAAAAAAATTATGAATTAGGCTGTGCCAAAAATTATGGTATCGGCGGAACACGTATCGCAAGACAATATAATCCATCTATTGATGTAAACTGGGACAAAAGTTTTATTTCTCGCGTAGACGAGATGGACATGAATCCTGATGTAATTGTTGTATTTGGAGGCACAAACGACTATGGCCATGGCGATGCTCCGTTAGGAACTTTTTCAGATAGAACTGATGATACTTTTTACGGAGCTTGTCATGTACTTTACGAAAAGCTTATTACAAAGTATCCATACTCTACAATTGTCGTTATGACGCCGTTACATAGATTGAATGAAGATAATAAAAGGGGCGAGGGTTTTAAAGAGAAAGAAGTCGGCACACTATCCGATTATGTTGCTATTATTAAAGAGGTTGCGGAATATTATGCATTACCTGTTCTTGATTTATTTTCTATTAGCGGTTTGCAACCTAATCTTCCGATTATTAAAGAAAAGTATTGCCCTGACGGATTACATCCAAATGACGCCGGGCATGCTCTGATAGCAGAAAGACTTGCATATTTTTTATTAAGCTTATAAAAGAAGTTGCCAATCATAAACTAACATTCATTTATACCTTATTTCAAGAGGGGATAATCATATGAATTTTAATAAAAATATTAAATTGGTACCCGATGAACACTACACCTATAAATATTTTGACAATATTGCACTGCCTATGGAGATATACTATCCGAAAAATGGGCTAAAGCAAAAAAATAAAACCATATTATTTATACATGGCGGAGGATGGGAATCTGCAATAACAGACAATTCACAATGGGACGGCGGATGGCTTCGGTATCAAGCATACTATTTTGCAATGCGCGACTTTGTTACAATTACAATCTCGTATCGATCGGTTAAATACTCAGAAAATACAGATATTACGGATTTAATTTCCGATTGCACCGATGCAGTCGAATTTATACACAAATTGCCTTACGTCGACACAAAAAATCTCATATTATTTGGCGAGTCCGCGGGAGGACATCTTGCAATAGAGTTAGGGATAACTCTTCAAAAAAGTTTGCAGCCACTGGCAGTTATAGGTATTAATCCAGTCCTTGACTGTACAAAGGAGGTATGGCGCTACTGTTCAAAAAACTCCCAAACACGTAGAATTGTATCACCTCTGTTTAATATTAAAAAAACAAATGTAAAGTTTTTGGTAACTCATGGTGATAATGATGAAATCGTTGATGTAAATGATACCATTCAATTTGCTGAAAAAATGAAAGAAGTTGGAAACTCATGTGAAATCATAATAGTTTCAAATGCCAAACATGCATATTTATTATATGGTTATATTTCATCAGATGATTTTATAAACACTAACATGCTAGAATTAGAAAATTATATAAATAAAGTTTTAGAATATAAAATATGAATCCCTATCATCCCTTCTTCCATAAAATAAAATCTGTTGATATATTTATGTCGAACGAGAAGCCTCAATGGCATGTTCATCATTCCACGTTCGGGGGGTGCACGATTACAGCTTTCGGTGCATGAATTGTAAGCGATTTATATTCTGGTGTATTGTGTCAAGGGTTCAAATGAGATAAAATAGGAGATAATACCAAGATGGGAGTTGTCTCTGATGAAATATGAAGAATATCGGCAAAAAGTAATTGAATGCAAAAAGAGCGGCATGACGGTGCTGCAATGGTGCGAGCGGGAAGGAGTCCAATATGATACCTATTGCACTTGGCGAAAGCGGGTCATTGGAAGAGAGGGCGCGGAGAAAATCCATGCGGAATGCGGCTTTGCGCGTGAAACTTTCAAAAAACCGAAAGCTTATACAGAATATCGTGAAAAGGTCTTACAATGCCGTGGAAGCGGGCTGCCCATGGAACAATGGTGTGAGCAGGAAGGCATAAAATATACCAGCTACAGAACCTGGCAACGGCGTGTATTTGAAAAAGAAGGTCAATCTGCGATAGATGAAGAATGCGGCAGGAAACCTCACGAAAATAAGGATTACACACTGGAAAAAATAAATCAAAATCCTGACATGTGCGAAATAAGCGGCTTGTTTCATTCAGAAACAAAAGAAATAGAAATTGAAACGCTGACCGATAATATGATCGTTGTCCGCTGCGGCGCATGGACAGTCGGTGCATCCGGACATAGTCTGGAAGATGTGATCAGGGCGGTGAAAAGCCTATGCTGATGAAAAGCATTGAGGAATACGACCACATCTATATCGCCTGCGGATTCTACTTAGGATTATTTTATCCTCATCATTAACATGCACCCTTTTGTAACAGTAATTTTTTTTGCAAAAGATGAGGATAATATTTTTACCTCAGCCCGCAGAGACGCGCAAGTTCTGTCTCATCGT
>Ga0209373_10000753_pt1 | contig 45559 bp, 36 predicted proteins | sample Higcelweek5metaG_FD_187173 | JGI IMG/M metagenome (GOLD analysis project Ga0209373, IMG submission 187173) | Freshwater pond sediment microbial communities from the University of Edinburgh, under environmental carbon perturbations - High... | ecosystem: Environmental > Aquatic > Freshwater >... | reverse complement strand
CTGCTCCAACGGGCCCCAACACCCAAAAAGAAGAGCATGCGCGTCAAGCGCGGCCTTGCCGCCATCAGCGACGAGTTCCTCGCAAGCGTTCTAACCGCACCGTGAGGACTTCAAGCGATTCCCGTGGCCCCACCTGCGACACAGCTTGCCAAGCGGCGGCAAACTTCCGACCATGCCCGTCAGCCCCAGGGGCGGCGGCAAGCGACAGCGGCGATCCAGACGACAGGCGGGCATGAGCGCACGGCAACGAATTGTTCGCGAACGGCGGCAGTACAACCAACTCGCCGCCGACCAGACGCTGGAAGATTACGCCCTGCGCTACACGGCGGAACGGGCGCGGCGCTGGACGGCGTGGCGGGTGGCCAACACGGCGCTGGGGGCGATTTCCTTTCTGGCCTGCGAGGCGATCGGCGCGGCGGTGACGCTGACCTACGGCTTCGCCAACGCCATGGCGGCCATTCTCACCGTCGGAATCCTCAGCATTCTGGTTGGTTTGCCGATCACCTACCACGCGGCCAAGGCCGGGGTGGACATCGACCTGTTGGCGCGCGGCGCCGGGTTCGGCTATCTGGGATCGACCATCACCTCGCTGGTCTACGCCTCCTTCACCTTCATCCTGTTTTCCATCGAGGCCAGCATCATGTCCGCCGGGCTTCAGATGGTGCTGGGGATTCCGGCCTGGATCGCCCACGTCATCAGCTCGCTGGCGGTGATTCCCATCGCGGTCTACGGCATCCGTTTCATCAGCCGGATGCAGGTGGCGACTCAGCCGATCTGGATCGTCCTGCAATGCGCGCCGCTCGCCACGCTGGCCCTGCTGGATCCGGCGACGCTGGCCGAATGGATGGCGGTTCCCGGCACGCTGGGCGGCGGCGACGGTTTGGCGTTGCTGCCCTTCGGCATGGCGGCGTCGGTGCTGCTGTCGCTGCTGCCGCAGATCGGCGAACAGGTCGATTACCTGCGCTTCCTGCCCTCGGTGGCGCGGGTCGGGCGGGCGCGCTGGTGGAGCGCCCTGCTGATCGGCGGCCCCGGTTGGGTGTTGATCGGCAGCCTGAAGCTGGTCGCCGGGTCGCTGCTGGCCTTTCTGGCGATGAAACATGGCCTGTCGGCGGAGGACGCGGCGCAGCCGACCCAGATGTATCATCTGGCCTTTCTCGACCTGTTCGGCTCGCCCGGCGTGGCGCTGGCGCTGACCGGAATCTTCGTCGTCGTCTGCCAGATGAAGATCAACGTCACCAACGCCTACGCCGGGTCCATCGCCTGGTCGAATTTCTTTTCCCGCCTGACCCGCAGCCATCCGGGCCGCGTCGTCTGGCTGGTGTTCAACGTGCTGCTGGCGCTGCTGCTGATGGAAATCGGCATTCTCAGCGTGATCGAAAGCATTTTGGGCCTTTACGCCAACGTCGCCGTCGGCTGGCTGGGCGCGGTCGCCGCCGATCTGGCGATCAACAAGCCGCTGGGCTTCAGCCCCCGTCACATCGAGTTCAAGCGCGCCCATCTCTACGACATCAACCCGGTGGGGGTCGGGGCGATGGGGCTGTCGGTGTTGTGCTCGACCACCGCCTTTTTCGGGCTGATTGGCCCGGTGGCGCAGGCGCTGGCCCCCTTTCTGGGGCTGGTCGTCGCCTTCGCCGCCGCGCCGCTGATCGCCTGGAAGACGCAAGGCCGCTATTACCTCGCCCGGCCCACCGTCGGGCTGCCGGAGGGCACGGCGGAGATCCGCTGCTCCATCTGCGAAAACCCGTTCGAGCGCCGCGACATGGCCCATTGCCCGGCCTATGACGCGCCAATCTGCTCGCTCTGCTGCACGTTGGAGGCGCGTTGCCACGATCTGTGCAAGACCAACAGCCGCTTTGCCGACCAGATCGCCCATTTCCTGCAAGGGGTTTTGCCGCGCCGGATCGCGGCGGGGGTGCACAGCCGCACCGGCCATTTCATTGGGGTGATGACGCTGTTCACCCTGGTGATCGGCGGGGTGCTGCTGGTCATCGACTTCCAATACGCCAACGTCGACGCCGCCGAGCGCGCGGCCATCCACACCGCCCTGTTCGGCGTGTTCGTCTGCCTGTTCATCCTGTCCGGCGTCGCCGCGTGGCTGCTGGTTCTGGCCCACGAAAGCCGCCAGAAGGCGGAGGAGGAAACCGGGCGCCAGACCGCCATGCTGATGGACGAAATCGCCGCGCACGAGCGCACCGACGCCGCCCTGCAAAAGGCCAAGGAGGTGGCGGAGGCCGCCAACGCCGCCAAAAGCCGCTACATCATCGGCGTCAGCCACGAGATCCGCGCGCCGCTGAACGCGATATCCGGCTACGCCCAACTGCTGGAGCGCAACGCCACCGCCCGCCCGGAGGACGCCGTCCGCGTCATCCGCCGCAGCGCCGAGCATCTGTCCAACCTGATCGACGGCTTGCTGGACATCTCCAAGATCGAATCGGGCCTGCGGCGGCTCAGCCGCGACAAGATCAACCTGATTGAGTTCCTCGACCAGTTGGCCGACATGTTCCGCATCCAGGCCACCGCCAAGGGTCTGGAGTTCCGCTATGAGCGGGTGCGCCATTTGCCGACCTACGTCCACAGCGACAGCAAGATCCTCCGGCAAATCCTCATCAACCTGCTGTCCAACGCGGTGAAATACACCGAAAAGGGCCATGTTTCGCTGACCGTGCGCTACCGCAGCCAGACCGCCGAGTTTGAGATCGCCGACAGCGGCATCGGCATCCGACCGGAGGATCTCGACCGCGTGTTCGAGCCGTTCGAGCGCGGGCATGGCGGCGCGGTGCGGACGATTCCCGGCACCGGCCTTGGTCTGACCATCACCCGGCTGTTGACCCGGATCATGGGCGGCGACCTTGCGTTGCGCAGCGCGTTGGGCCAGGGCAGCGCCTTCACCGTGCGGCTTCTGCTGTCCGAAGCGATGCACCGACCGGGGGAGGTGGCCGCCCGCCGCGCCGTCTGCGGCTTCGCCGGGCCGCCGATCAAGGTGCTGCTGGCCGACGACGACCAGGATCATCTGGCGTTGATGACCGACATTCTGAAGCCGCTGGGCTTCGTGCTGTTCACCGCGTCGGACGCCGCCGCTTGTCTGGCGCTGGCGGCGCAATGCGTGCCGGACCTCGCGCTGCTCGACATCTCCATGCCCGGCGAAAGCGGTTGGGACGTCGCCGACGGCCTGCGCCGCCTGTTCGGCGACCGCATCCGCATCATCATGGTGTCGGCCAACGCCTATGAGGCGCAAGGGCCGGGGGATGGACGGGCGCCGCACAACGCCTTCGTCGCCAAACCCATCGACATCCACGCCCTGCTCGACCAGATCCAGGCGCTGACCGGGCTGGAATGGATCCACGCCGCCGATCCGCCGCCGCCCGCTCCCCCTCCCGTCACGACCGCCGCCGTTCCCGCGCCTATCCCCGCGCCAAAATCATTGCCGCGACACATCGACGACCTGCGCCAATTGGGGCGGATCGGTTACATTCGCGGGATCGAAGCCAAGCTGCGCGAGATCGAGGCCGAGGACGCCAGCGCCCTCCCCGTTGTCGAGCGGTTGCGCGCGCTGTTGCGCGCCTTTGATCTGAAGGGTTACATGCGAAGCCTGGACGAGATCGCCGCGACGATCCACCCGGGCGATGGAAGTTGAGCCGATGAAGCGCCGCGACATGATCCTGGTGGTGGACGACACGCCCGACACGCTGGGATTCCTCACCGAAGCCATTGAACAGGCGGATCTGACCGTGCTGGTCGCGGTGGATGGCGAAAGCGCGCTGGAACTGCTGGGCCAGATCACCCCCGACCTGATCCTGATGGACGCGGTGATGCCCGGCCTGGACGGGTTCGAGACCTGTCGGCGGTTGAAGCAGGTTCCCCATCTGTCCCATCTGCCGGTGATCTTCATGACCGGCCTCAGCGACACCGAGCATGTGGTGAAGGGGCTGGAGGCGGGCGGCGTCGATTATCTGACCAAACCGATCATCGTCGACGAGTTGATCGCCCGAATCCGCGTCCATCTGACCAACGCGCGGGTGTCCTATGGCGCGCGCGCCGCGCTGGACGCGACCGGGCGTTTCCTGTTGGCGACCAACGGCGAGGGCCGGTTGCTGTGGTGCACGCCGCAGGCTGAACGGCTGTTGAACGGCCTGCTGCCCGGCCCGGACGGCGCAAGCTCCCCGTTGGCGGCGACCCTGTCGGCGGGCCTGAACCGGCTGCGCCAAGTCCCCGCCGGATCAAACGACAGCTTCCGGTTGGAGGTTCCCGACGGCGACGCCGTGCGACGGTTGGACTTCGTCTATCTCAGCCCGGCCAACCCGGACGAATTCCTGTTCCGGCTCAGCGAACCCACCGCCGGGCGGCAGGAAGCCATCCTGCGCGACGCGCTGGGGCTGACCGCGCGCGAGGCCGAGGTGCTGCTGTGGATCGCCAACGGCAAGGCCAACCGCGACATTGGCGAGATCCTGGGCATCAGCCCGCGCACCGTGAACAAGCATCTGGAACAGGTTTTCGCCAAGCTGGGCGTTGAAAACCGCGCCTCGGCGGCGGCGCTCGCCATCCGCGCGCTCGCCGCGCGGGGGTGACGCCCGCGCGCCTTGGCCGCGCCGCTAAATTTTCTCACTCATTGATTGAATTAAATAACTCATTGTGAATTAGTTATTGACCGGACAGAACTGTTCGTAAGACTATCAATCTCAGACACCACCAAAGACCGATCCTTGCCCAAAAGGCCGCCCCCAACCGGCGAGGGGACGCAGGCCGGGCCGAACCACACCCAAAAATCCGCCGGGGAGGAAGGCACAACCATGCTCCGGCTCAGAGATTTGCCCATCACCGTCAAGATCGCCAGTCTGGGCGTGGCGATGACCGTCGGCATCGCCGTCGTCGCCTGGAAGGGGTATGACGGCATCGTGACGACCAGCGACGCCATGTCCCAATATGAGACCATTTCCCAACAGGACATCCGCCTGCGTCAGTTGCGGGTTGGCATGTTGGAAATCCGTCTGGCGCTGGAACGTTTCCTCGCCAAGGGCGACGCCGCCAGCGTGGACGAGGTTCAACAGGGGCTGAAGGCCATCGCCGCCGCCCTGACCGACGCCGCCGCTGGCGATTCCCGGCAGGGCCGCGAGTTGGAGCGCATCGGCGCGCTGGTCGCCAGCTATGGCGAGGCGTTCAAGAGCGTGCTGGATCTGCAAGGCCGACGGGACGCCTCGGTGGCGCTGCTGCGCGGCTTGGGAACGGCGTTGAACGGGCAATTGTCCGGCCTGATGGAGGCGGCGCGCAAGACCGACGCCCCGCCGCTCGCCGACGCGGCGGGCGACGTGATGAAGCTGTCGCTGACCGCCCAACTCGCCGTTGGCCGCTTCGCCGTGACCAGCGAGCGCAGCGACGCGGAAAACGCCGCCAAGGCCATCGAATCGCTGACGCAGGCGCTCGCCGCCCTGAAAACCCGCCCGGACGCCGCGCCGCTGGCCGAGACCGTCGGCCGGGTCTCCGGCACCGCCGCCGTCTACAGCCGCAACGTCGCCGATCTGTCGGAGGTCGCGCAGGAACGCCAGCGCATCGCCACCGGCGTGCTCGACACCAACGGCCAGCAAATCGGCAAGGAGATGGAGGCGCTCTCCGCCCTGCAAAGCGCCGAACGCGACCGCATCGGTCAAAGCGCCGTCGCCCAGGCGGCGGACGCCGTCGCGTCGGTTTTCACCATCGGCGGGGCGCTGGTGGTGGTCGGGCTGCTCGCCTCCATCCTGATGGGGCGGATGATCGCCGTGCCGATCCTGCGCATCACCCGGATCATGGACGCCCTGTCGCGTGGCGGGGAAACCATCATCCTGACCGACGCCGCCCGCCGCGACGAAATCGGCACGATGGCCCGCGCCCTGACCGTCTTTCAGGAGCACCGCGACCGGGTCGAACGCATGCGGACGGAGCGCGAGGAGATGGAGCGGGCGGCGCTGGCCGACCGGCGGGCCAGCATGCTGGCGCTGGCTGATGGCATCGAAACCGGCATCCAAACCATGGTGCGCGGCATGAGCGAGCGGATCGAAGGGTTGCGCGTCGCCGCCGCCGTGATGGCCGACAACGCCCAGCGGACCAGCGCGCACAGCGCGTCGGTCGCCGAAACCAGCCAATTGGCCTCGGCCAACGTCCGTTCGGTCGCCGCCGCGACGGAGGAGATGAACGCCACCAGCCAGGAAATCGCCCGGCAGATCGGCCATTCCGCCAAGGTCGCCGTGTCCGCCGCCACCCAGGCCGACGGCGCCGATCACAATGTCCAGGAGCTGGCCGCCGCCGTGGTTCGCATTTCGCAGGTGGTGGACATCATCCGGGCGATTTCCTCGCAAACCAACCTGCTGGCGCTGAACGCCTTCATCGAGGCGGCGCGCGCCGGGGACAGCGGCAAGGGCTTCGCCGTCGTCGCCAACGAGGTCAAGCTGTTGTCGAGCCAGACGGCGCGGTCAACCGACGACATCGCCGCGCAAATCGACATGGTGCGGACCGACACCGACCGCACCGTGACCGCCGTGCGCGACATCGTCGGCATCGTCAGCGAGCTGCACCAGGCCGCCGCCGCCATCGCCGCCGCCATTGACCAACAGCGCGGTGCCTTGGCCGAGATCGGCCGCAACATCCATCAGGCCGCCGCCGGAACCGAGGACATCAACGCCCACGCCGCCAACGTGTCGGACGAGGCCCGGCAAACCCTGTCGGTCGCCGCCGAGGTCGCCGCCACCGCCGACGCCCTGATCGGCGAGGCCAGCCAGTTGCGGCGCAGCGTGGAGGGCTTCGTCGCCGACATCCGCGACCGGAACCGCAGCGGCGCGGCGCTGGCGGCGTAACAGGGAGAGCGCTCGCTCAGACCGAAATCGCGCGGGTCGCCACGATGTGGCTCATGACGCAGGTCATCACCGTCTCGCCACGCTGGTTCAGCGTGGCGTAGGCCAGCCGCACCGTGCCCCGGTCGCCGCGACGCGACGCCTTGGTCTCCACCACCTCAACCCGCACGCGGATGGTGTCGCCGGGCCGCACCGGCATCAGCCAGCGCAACTCGTCCATGCCGGAGCCGCCAAGCCCGGTGCCGGTGATGATCCCGGTGTCGCGCAGCAGGCGGAAGGTCAGCGACAGGGTGTGAAAGCCGCTGGCGATCAACCCCTGAAACGGCCCCGCCGCCGCCGCGACCACGTCGATGTGAAAGGGCTGCGGGTCAAAGCGTTGGGCGAAATCCATAATCATGCTGTCGGTCAGGGTCGCCCCCTCCGTCTCGATCACGTCGCCGATCTGGAAATCCTCGAACCACCGACCGGCCATGCGCCACCCCTCCCCGTTTTGTTGTGTGACGTCCCCCGTCGTCAGCTTTCCGCGTCGTCGGGGTCGCGTTGAATAGAATTGATTTTACTTGCCAACCGACTTCAGCATGCCCGCAAGCTGCTCCAATCCATCGAATGTCCCCGGAACCGCCATTGGATCCGGTGTGATTCCACTAAAAATGAGAGATTCAAACTTGCCGAGTTTATCACTATCCATCTCTTTTGAGAATCTTGCATAATCCTCAATGAAGGCGCAGACACTATATCTTAGCTCTAGCTGCAAAATTTGCGCTTTTAGACTTAATTGCTCCTTCAGTGCAATTCTGAAGAAATATATAACGATTATCTCGAAAGGAATAAAAGCTGGAATGCTCAGCATTAATTTATTTTTTAGATCCTCGACTGGGTTTTGAGAGCAGAAAAATATGTATATAGTCGCTATTATAGATAGAATTATTGGTAATAACGCAACACCTCCAGCCCATTTCATATTTGAATTTGTTTTCATTAAATCATTGTTTTTATTTTCAATAAGAGATTTGAACGCCTTGGCGAGGCCGAAAAAATTATACTGACTTGTCATCTTTTCAACAGATTCTTTATAGCCACCAAGCCTTTCATCCCAATTCTTTATTATATTTCCCCATTGTTCCATATCCGCCCGAGTCTTCTCCCTCGCTTCATTTGCATCAGAAGAAATTACTCTAAGATCTTTTTGGAGATCCTCGCGCTCCTCATGCAATAATTTCTTCTGAAAGCCAAACGACCAGATAGCCGTTTGATTTCTTTCATAGTCAGAAAGATCAGATCTAGGATCTGATATAAAAAATAGGATAGAACCCTCCCTATCACTCAATCTAACTCTGTTTTGATAATCCCTTATACTTCTCTCAAAGATAATTTTATATAAGCTTAACATTATATTTGAAATAATTGCTTCATTCGACGTAATATTTCTTTCCGTCACTTGGCCAGTAATGTCATTGATAAACTGCATTTCTTCATTCCATGTTGTTTTACAGTTTTCTTTGTATAAAATATTATATTCATATATCAAACTAAGAGATTGGCAAATTACAGACAATCTCTTTGCAATTCTTTCGTCAATATTAGATGAATCTACTTTCCTGGCCACCTCGAGAAAGCGGTGGATAGTCTTAGTTTTATCAAAATCCTCACTCACTCATCTCTCCATCGTTAACATTAAACCGGAATAGAACACTACAGAGCGTAGGCAGATCAGTTCAAAACTCTATCCTTGGACAGAGCTATGCAGCGCAGGACAAATCAATACCAGAGACCACACAAAACTGAGAAATCCTCCTAATCATCCATTTCTTCCTTTTGAATCAACACCTTGTCGATGCGCCGACCATCCATGTCCACCACCTCGAAACGGATGCCGCGCCAGTGGAAATGCTCCGCCGCCGTCGGGACATGGCCGAAATGGTTGAGCAGGAAACCCGCCAGCGTGTGGAAATCGCCGTCGCCCTTCATGTTCTTCATGCCGACCAGCGCCTCGACCTCCTCGATCGGGGACATGCCGTCCACCAGCCAACTGCCATCCTCGCGCTGCACGGCGGCGGCTTCGCCGTCCTGGCCCAATTCGGGCAATTCGCCCGCGATGGCTTCCAGGATGTCGGTCATGGTGACGATGCCCTCGACGCTGCCATACTCGTCCACCACCACCGCCATATGGACGCTGGCCTGTTTGAAGAGTTCCAGCAGACGCAGCACCGGCGTGCCGTCATGCACCACCAGGGGCTTAGCCAGCGCCGCGCGCAGGTCAAAGGACTTGCCGTTCAGCGACTGGTCCAACAGCGCCTTGGTGGAGACGATGCCCTGCACCTCGTCCACGTCGCCGCTGCACACGGGAAAGCGGGAATAGCCGCTGTCGCGGATCTCGCGGCTGACCATGTCGATGGGGTCGTTGACGTCCAGCCAAATCACGTCCGGGCGCGGCGTCATGATCGACCGGACGCTGCGGTCGGCCAGATGCAAGACGCCCTCGATCATCTGGCGTTCCGCCGGATCGAACACGCCGGTCTGCGTGCCTTCCTTGATGAGGGTCTTAACCTCCTCCTCGGTCACGGTCTGCTCGCGCACGGTGGGCAGGCGCAGCAGCTTCAACACCGCGTCGCCCGACAGGCCCAGAAGCCAAACAACCGGCGCGGACACCCGCGACACCGTGCTCATCGGCCCAGCGACCAGGCAGGCGATTCGCTCCGCGTCCACCAGCGCCATGCGCTTTGGCACCAGCTCGCCGATGATGAGCGAGAAATAGGTGATCGCGGCGACCACCAGTGTGAAGGCCACCGGCTGACCATAGGGCGCGATCCACGACACCTCGTTCAGCACCAGCCCCAACCGATCCGCCAGAGTGGCCCCGCCATAGGCGCCGGCGACGATGCCGGTGACGCTGATGCCGACCTGAACGGTGGACAGGAAGCGGCTGGGATCCTCCGACAGGGTCAGGGCCGCGCGGGCGCCCTTCCCCCCCTTCCCTTCGGCCATCTGCTGAAGCCGGGCGCGGCGCGCCGACACCAGCGCCATTTCCGACATGGCGAAAAAGGCGTTGAGCAGGATCAACAGCAGAATGACCAGCAATTCCCAGATCATGGCGTCATGCCCGAAGGGCGCTCCCTCAGCCGAAAAGATAGTGCCACGCCGCCCCGCCCGCCGTGCCCAAACCCAAGAGGACAGCGGCGACGATGAACAGCGCGATGATGCCGGACGCAAGCCCGGCCAGAACGAAAAGCCCGTCGCGCTCGATCAGACCCAGCGCGATCAGGGCGATGGCGAAGGCGGGCGGTTGATTGCCGAACACGATGGGCAGCGCCAGCGCGGCGGCCAAGAGCATGATCGCCAGCCCAAGACCGCGTTCGGCCCGCGCCCCGACCATGGTGGGCAGGCGGGGCCGCAAATGGCGCTCCACCCGCTCCGCCCAAGGGCGCGCCCGCCGCATCACGGCCAAAAAGGCGTCACGGTCCAGCGTGACCGCCTGAACCCGGCGCGGCAGCCACAGGCCGGAACGGCCAAAGGCCATCTGCGCGCCGATCAAAATCATCGGCACGCCGGTCGCCGTGGACAGGCCGGGAACTGGCAAAATGTTGGGAATCGACAGGATCAGCAGCAGCGCGCCAAAGGCGCGGTCGCCCAGCACCGCCAGCACATCGCCCAGCGCGATGCGGGAATGGTGATCCGTTGTCAGAAAATCATTGAGAAGATCGGAAGCGCGCGTCCGCCCGGACGGATCGCCCGAACGGATTTGGTCAGACGACCCGGAAGGTCGATCTTTGCTCACGGCAGTCCCCGGCTCCAAAAGCGGCGAAGATCGGGTGACGGGTGTTGCGGAGCCATGGACCTTTTGCAGCGCAGCGGCGATGACGCTCTTTCTACAGGATGCGGGCCGGAAGCGCCAGCACGGGTTGAGGTCTACGCCTTGGCTGTCCGGCTTAGGTCTGCGCCCGCTGCTGAAGAGCGAAGCCCAGTCGTTTCATCAGATCCGTTTTGGACACCGGCTTCACCAGATAGCCGGAAATGCCATAGGCGATGGCCCGCTTGACCATGTCGGCCTCGCGATGGCCGGTCAGCACGATCACCGGCAATTCAGCCAGCGGGTTTCCCGTCGCGGTGCGCAGGGCGTGCAGCAGATCCAGGCCGCCCATGCGCGGCATCTCCAGATCGCAGATGGCGATGTCCACATCATGGCCATTCTTGCGCAGAACGTCCAACGCCTGCACGCCATCGGACGCCTCGAACACCAGCCGGACCCGGATGTCGTGCAGCAGGCGTGAAATCAGCTTGCGGGTGAAATCATCGTCTTCGATCAACAAGACGCCCAGATCATGAATCGTCCGAATGCGACGGGCTCCGTTTCCAGCCTCCAGACCCATCCCGCGTCTCCCCTTGTGCGGCGTTTTGTCCGCCGCCTGAACATCCTGATTAAAATCAGTGTCGGTGGTGCAGTATTGACTATTCGTTAACAAAGTAACTTTCGCGGCGCAATGTTTCGTCGCTTTTCCGGCTCCAAACCGGACGCAACCGACGTGGCGGCGATGGAAAAGACCGGCGGGACGCCGTATTCTGCGATTCACGCTCACCATTTTGGATCGCTCCCCCGCCGTGACCACGCTCCCCCCCCTGCCGACGATCGAGGATGGCGCGCCTCTGCCGCCCGCCGACATGCTCATCGCCGTGGTGGAAGCCACCGGGGCGGGAATCGTGATCGCCGACCCGACCCGTCCCGACACGCCGCTGGTCTATTGCAACCGCGCCTTTTTGGAGATGACCGGCTATGAGGCCAAGGAGGTGGTCGGGCGCAACTGCCGGTTCCTGCAAGGCCCCGACACCGATCCGGCCACCATCGCCGAAATCCGCGCCGCCATGGCCGAGGCCCGTCCGACCTCGGTCGAGATCCTCAACCACCGCAAGGACGGCGCGCCCTTTTGGAACGCGCTGTCGCTGCGTCCGATCTTTGGCCCGGATGGCGGCCTGCGCTGGTTCGCCGGGTCCTGCACCGACGTCACCCGCAGCCATCGGTCGGAGCGGGAGTTGCGCGACGCCCAGAATCAGTTGACCAAGCTGGCCGCTGAAACCTTCGCGTTGGCCGAGGATTTGGACCGCGCGCGGGAAGAGGCGGACGAGGCCCGCATCGCCGCCGAAAACGCCAGCCGCGCCAAATCCCGCTTTCTGGCGATGATGAGCCACGAGCTGCGCACCCCGATGACCGCCGTCATCGGCATGGGCGATCTGTTGATGGGAACCCCGCTCAGCGACCAGCAAAAGACCTTCGTCAAGACCTTGCGTTCATCGGCGGAAACCCTGCTGAGCATTCTGAACGACGTTCTCGATTTCTCGAAGATCGAGGCCGGGCAACTGGCGCTGGAGGAGATCGACTTTTCGCTGCACCGATTGATCGACGACGTCGTTCAACTGTTTCTGGTGCGCGCCGCCGCCAAGGGGTTGAGCCTGTCGGCCTCCATCGCCGAAGACACGCCCCGCCATGTCCGTGGCGATCCGACGCGGCTGCGGCAGATTCTGTTCAATCTGGTGTCGAACGCCATCAAATTCACCGAGCGCGGCGGCGTCGAAATCACCGTCTGGTCGCCCGACGCGCCGATCTCCGATCCAAAAGGCGATGACGCCGCGTCGCCGATCACCCTGCGGTTCGAGGTCCACGACACCGGAATCGGCATGACGCCGGAGCAGCAAGGCCGCCTGTTCGGCGCCTTCGTCCAGGCGGACGCGTCCACCAGCCGCAAATATGGCGGGACCGGCCTGGGGCTGGCCATCTGCAAGCGGTTGGTCGAGGCGATGGGCGGCGAAATCTCCCTCTCAAGCGCGCCGGGAGAAGGCGCGATTTTCCGCTTTTCGCTCCTGACGCGCGCGTCCGAAGCCGCGCCGCCGCCCGAACTGGGCGCGCGATCAACGCTGACCGTGACGCCATCGGCCAGCGTTTCGACGGTGTCCCTGCGCCTGCTGCTGGCCGAAGACAACGACGTCAACCGCATGCTCATCACCGCCATGCTGACGCGGTTGGGCCATCGGATCGACGCGGTGGTCAACGGGCTGGAGGCGGTCGAGGCGTTGCAAGAGTCCGACTATGACCTGTTGCTGCTGGACATGGAAATGCCGGTGATGGACGGGCGCGCCACCGCAAAAGCGATCCGTTGCATGAACTCCCCCGTCTCCCGCATTCCCATCGTCGGCATTTCCGCCGACGCCCTGCCCGAACACCGCGACGGCCACATGACCGCCGGTCTCGACGCTTATCTGACCAAGCCGATTGAGTGGGACCATTTGAACGCCGTCATCCTTGACCTTGTCGCGCGCCCGGACGACGGGCGCGCCGTCCCCGTTCCCAGCCGCCCGCCCCCGGAAAGCCAAGCCTTCGCCCGGCTTCCACTGGTGGATCGGGTCAAACAGGCCGAATTGCGGCTGGCCTTGGGCAGCCAGAGCCTGGACGGCATGCTGCTGCTGCTGCCGGAAACCGCGTCGCGCGAAGTCTCCGCCATCCAGGCCGCGCTGCAAAGCGACAACCCGCGCGCGTTGAAGCAGGCCGCCCACACGCTGGCCGGGCTGGCCGCGAATTTCGGCACGCCGCGCGTCGCCGCCATCGCCAAGCTCATCAACGATCAGCACACGGACAGCGAACGGGTCGCCGCCCTGCTGCCCTTGCTGGAGGCCGCCGTCACCGCGACCAACCGCCACATCCAGGAACCCGACGCGCACAGCGGGGACGATTGACCCTGGCGCCGATTGACAACGGGCCGCGCCTATTCCCCCTGCTGCATGAGAATCGCGTCGGACGCCCGTCCACGGTAATGGATGTTGCCCTCGGCGTCCAAAAACGCCCAATCCCCGGTCAGGTAATAGCGGCGTCCGTGGCGGAACCGCCGGGCGGTGCGCTCTGGATCGTTGGCGTAGGCTTCAAACCAGAAGAGCGGTGATTTTTCCACGTCGATGGCGATCTCCCCGGCCCCGCCGACCGGCGCCTCGCGACCGTCCGGGTCAAGCACGACCACGCGAAAGCCCGGCATCGGGCGACCGAGCGAGCCGTCGCCCGGTTGGCTGGTGGCGTCGGGATCGTAACGGTTGACGATGAAGATGCCGGTTTCCCGCTGGCCATACTGGTCGAGCAGCGGCACGCGCACCGTCCGGTTGGCCCAGGCGATCAGATCGGGCGGCAGCGGCTCGCCCACCACCGACAGGATGCGCAGGGCGAATTGGTGGTTGCCGCCGGGATCGGCCCCGTGCCACGCCCGGATCTGCGACGGCGCGGCGGTCAAATTGGTGACGCCGAATTTGGTCAGCATGCGATAGCCCTGCCGCACGTCGTAAGGGCCGTCGCAGAAGATCGTCGTCCGCCCCAGCAACAGCGGCCCGACCAGCCCGTAATAAGCGCCATAGGCCCAACCGGGATCCGCCATGTTCCAATAGATGTCGTCGTCGCGCAGATCCAGGCCGATGCGCATGTATTGCTCGATCCCCGACAGCGCCTTGACCGGCAGGGACACGCCGAGCGGCGTCGGTTCGGATTCCGAGGTGTAGATCAACGCCAGCGCGTCGCTTTCCCGGTAGCGGGCGACGTCGGCCAGGGGGGCGGCCTCGTGCAGGGCCGACCAGAACAGGGTGGTGTCGGGGCCGATGGCCTCGTCCCCCTCCACCATCACCACCGGGCGGGCGTTGTCGCGCGGCAGCTTGCGGCGCAGAAAGCCGTTGGTGACGATGGCCCGCGCCTCGCTCTCCGCCAGACGATAGGCGACCGCCGAGGCGGTGTAGGTGGCGAACAGCGGCATATACACGCCGCCCAAGCGCCAGATCGCCAGCGCCGCGATCAGCAGCTCCGGTCCCTTGGGCAGCAGCACCGCCACCCGGTCGCCCTTCACCACGCCAAGCCCGGCGAGCACGGTGGCGAAGCGCGCCGAATCGCTGGCCAACCGGGCGAAGCTGAGTTCGGTCGTCTGCCCGGCCACGCTCTCGTGCAGCAGCGCCGCCCGCGCCCCGTCGGCGGTGTGAACGTGGCGGTCGCACAGCAGGGTCGCCAGAGGAATCGAATCGCCCCGGTATTCGGGCCGCAGAAAGGCCGACGGGCGCACGGCGACGTCCGACAAGGCGGCTTCGGGCGGCGGCGGCGCGGGCGGGCGGTGGCGGGCGGCGGCCAACTGGCCCAGCGCGTCGAGATCGGGGCCGAGGTGATAGCGACGGCTGCGGCTGTCCTGCTCGATCAATCCCTCGCGGCTCAACGCCATCAGCAGGCGGTGCGCGGTGGCCTTGGACAGCCCGACGCCGGTCATCAGATCGGCCAGCCGCGCGCCGTCCGCGCCCGAGGCCGCCACCGCGCGCAGCAGGGCGATGGCGCGTTCGAGGCTTTGCGTGCCGCCGGACAGGGCCGGGGGGGAGAGTTCGGTCTTGGTCGTCATGATGGTCCATATTATGGACTGTGTGGCGTCCTGTCGCGTCCAAAAAACGCAAACAGGCGGAATGTCAGTGTTGATAACAGAACCAAATCTCCTGTACAGTGCCTGTGTTGCCGCAAATGAGGTCCACAATATGGACCAACCGGCCAGCAAGAGCCGACGCACCATCGAAAAGCCGAACCAACAGCAACGGAGGAGGAAATGTCCGGCGCGCCCGTCGCATCGCACCGTGGCCATGCCCAGTCGGCCCCCGCCCAAAGGTCTCAGTCCTCCCAGGCGGAGACCATCTTTGAGGCGCGCGGCGTCAATCTGCGCTTTGGCGGCGTGCAGGCACTGACCGACGTCAGCTTCGGCATCCGCAAGGGTGAATTGTTTTCCATCATCGGCCCGAACGGCGCTGGCAAGACCTCCATGGTCAATTGCATCTCGGGCCGTTACAAGCCGACCGACGGCAAGGTTTTCTTCAAGGGCGCGGACGTGACGGCGATGACGCCAAATCACCGCGCGGCGCTGGGCATTGGCCGGACCTTCCAAAATTTGGCGCTGTTCGGGCACATGACCGTGCTCGACAACATCATGGTCGGCCGCCACCATCTGCTCAAAAACAACTTCCTGACCGGGTCGCTCTATTGGCTGACCGGCGCGCGCAAGGAAGAGCTGGCGCACCGCCGCGAGGTGGAGGAAATCATTGATTTCCTGGAAATCCAGCATGTCCGCAAGGCCACCGCCGGAACCCTGTCCTACGGCCTGCGCAAGCGGGTGGAGCTGGCCCGCGCCATCGCGCTGAAACCCGACCTGATCCTTCTGGATGAGCCGATGGCCGGCATGAATCTGGAAGAGAAGGAGGACATGGCCCGCTACATCGTCGATCTGAACGAAGAGTTCGGCATGACGGTGGTGATGATCGAACACGACATGGGCGTCGTGATGGACATCTCGCACCGGGTCATGGTGCTGGAATTCGGCAAGAAGATCGCCGAGGGCATGCCCGAAGAGGTGCTGGCCAACCCCCGCGTCCGCCGCGCCTATCTGGGCGAGGACGACGAGGATGGCGAGGCCCCCAGCGCCCACACCGCCCAGCAGAAGGAGGTCGCGTGATGGCCGGGCACACATCCGCCGTCGGTTCCAGCATGAACCTGCCCGATCTGCGCGTGAACGACACGCTGGTCAAGCTGGTGGCGCTGCACGCCCGCGAGCATGGCGGCGAAATCGCCCTGCGCGAAAAGGATTTCGGCATCTGGCGCACCTTCACCTGGGAACAGGTGAACGCCCGCGTCCGCGCCTTCGCGCTGGGCATGACCAAGCTGGGCGTGGTTCCGGGCGAAGTCGTGGCACTGCTGGGCGACAACCGCCCGGATTGGCTGATGGGCGAGGTGGCCACCCACGCGCTGCGCGGCCTGAGCCTGGGCATCTACCGCGACGCGCTGGACGAGGAAATCGCCTACCTCATCACCTACGCCGACGTGAAGGTGGTGATCGCCGAGGATGAGGAGCAGGTCGACAAGCTGCTGACTCTGGCCGACCGCCTGCCGACCTTGCAGCACATCATTTATTCCGACCCGCGCGGCATGCGCAAATACACCGACCCGCGCCTGCTGCCCGCCGCCGATCTGGTGGCGATGGGCGAGGAGCTGCACCGCCAACAGCCCGCGCTGTACGACGCGATGGTCGCGGCGACCAAGGGCGACGACGTCGCCATCCTCTGCACCACGTCGGGCACCACGTCGAACCCGAAGATGGCGATGTTGCAGGCGGGCAGCCTGATCCGCCACGTCGCCAGCTATCTGTCGGTCGATCCCAAGGGGCCGGAGGACGAATACGTCTCGGTCCTGCCGATGTCCTGGATCATGGAGCAGGTCTACGCCGTCGGCATGGGCATCGTGTCGCGGATGCGCGTGAACTTCGTCGAGGAAGCCGAGACGATGATGCACGACTTCCGCGAAATCGGGCCGAGCTTCGTCCTGTTCGCCCCGCGCCTGTGGGAGGCCATCGCCGCCGACGTCCGCGCCCGCATGATGGACAGCTCCCCCTTCAAACAGAAGATGTTCGAGCTGGGCATGAAGCTGGGGCTGGAGGCGCTGGCGCAGGGCAAGCGGTCCGCCGTGGCCGACTGGATTCTGTTCCGCGCGCTGCGCGACCGGCTGGGCTTCACCAATCTGAAATCAGCGGCCACCGGCGGCGCCGCGCTGGGGCCGGACACCTTCAAATTCTTCCAGGCGTTGGGCGTGCCGCTGCGCCAGATTTATGGCCAGACCGAAACGATGGGGGCCTACACCGTCCATCGCGGCGACGACGTGGATTTCGACACCGTCGGCCTACCGTTCGACGACGGCATCCAGGTCAAGGTGATCGACCCCGACCACAACGGCGTCGGCGAGATCGTCACCACCCACCCGAACATGTTCGCCGGTTACTACCGCAACGAAAAAGCCACGATGGGCGACGTGCGGGACGGCTGGATGCACACGGGCGACGCCGGGTTCTTCAACAAGAACGGCCATCTGGTCATCATCGACCGCATCAAGGACATCGCCACCACGGCGCATGGCGACCGTTTCAGCCCGCAATACATCGAAAACAAGCTGAAATTCAGCCCCTACGTCGCCGAAGCGGTGATTTTGGGCGACAAGCGCGATTATTTGTCGGCGATGATCTGCATTCGGCTGTCGATCCTGTCGAAATGGGCGGAAAAGAACCGGATCGCCTTCACCACCTACGCCGATCTGTCCTCCCGCCCCGAAGTCTACGAGCTGTTGCGCACGGAGGTGGAGCGGGTCAACCAAACCCTGCCCGAAGCCCAGCGCATCGCCAAATTCCTGTTGCTCTATAAGGAGCTGGACGCCGACGACGGCGAGCTGACCCGCACCCGCAAGGTGCGCCGCAGCGTCATCGCCGACAAATACGGCACGATCATCGAATCGATCTACGCCGGGCAGCCGACAATCGACGTCGACACGATGATTTCCTTCCAGGACGGCACCAAGCAACGCATCCGCACCAGTTTGACCGTCATCGACCTCGCGCCCGTCGCGGTGAAGAAACCGCAGCCGGTCGCGGCGTGAGGAGATGATGACGCCTTTGGAAAAAACCCCTCTCCCCCCCGGGGAGAGGATGGGTGAGGGGGTTCCGCCTGCCGGACGCTCCTCGCAACCGATCCCCCTCACCCTAACCCTCTCCCCGGGGGGGAGAGGGGACAACATGAGCAAACTCGGCGAGGCCACGCCATGACCCTTCTCTTCCAACTTCTCGTCAACGGCCTGATCGTCGGCGCGCTGTACGGCGTGGTCGCCATGTCGTTCGTGCTGATCTACAAGGCCAGCCGCATCGTCAACTTCGCCCAGGGCGAATTTCTGCTGATCGGGGCCTGGACCTGCTGGTGGCTGCTGACCTCCTGGCAGTTGCCCTTCTGGATCGGTTTTCCGATCACGCTGGTCTTCATGCTGATTTTCGGCGTCGTGCTTCAGGTCGTCGTGCTGCGCCCGATGATCGGCGAGCCGATCATCTCCGTCATCATGGTGACGATCGGCCTGTCCATCGTCTTCCAGGCGGCGATGAAATGGATGTTCGGCGTCTTCGCCAAGCCCTTCCCGCAAATCTTCGCCAGCCCGACGCTCGACGTTTTCGGCTTGCAGGTGCAGACGGTTTACGTCGTCTCGCTGGGGATATCGATCCTCATCATGGCGGGCTTCGGCTGGTTCTTCAAATACTCGCGCCTGGGTCTGGCGATGCGGGCGACCGCCTTCGACCAGCAGGTGGCCCAATCGCTCGGCATTTCGGTGCGCCAGATGTTCGCGATGAGCTGGGCGATCTCCGCCATGGTGTCGGCGGTGGCGGGCGTGACCGTCGGCGTGGTCAACGGCGTGTCCTCGGCGCTGTCCTTCTTCGGCATCAAGGTGTTTCCGGCGGTCATTCTGGGCGGGCTGGACAGCGTCATCGGCGCGGTCATCGGCGGCTTGATCGTCGGGGTACTGGAAAACATGGCGCATTATCTGGACAGCCAATGGTTGAATTGGGGGAACATGTATGAAATCGCCCCCTTCTACGTCCTGATCGCCATCCTGATGGTGAAGCCGTACGGCCTGTTCGGCACCAAAGACATCGAGCGCGTGTGAGGCCAAAATGGCGAACGTCAGCATCATTCCCAGTGGTGATTTCAAGACGTCCTACGGGACCGACACCACGATTTTCCCGACCGTCACCAGCCGCAACTTCGCGATCCTCGGCGTCGTTCTTCTGCTGGCCTGCCCGGCCTTCATGGACCGCTATTGGCTGAGCCTGCTGATCCAGATCGGCTATCTCGGCATCGCCGCGCTTGGCCTGAACATCCTGGTCGGCTTCACCGGCCAGATCTCCATCGGTCATTCCGCCTTCTTCGGCTTCGGCGCCTTCGCCTCGGCCTGGCTGAACAACCGTTGGGGCGTTCCGGTCTTCCTCGCCATCCCGTTGGCGGGCGTGGTGACGACCGGCGTCGGGCTGATCTTCGGCATGCCCGCCGCGCGGTTGAAGGGGCTGTATCTGGCCATCGCCACCTTGGCGGCCCAATATATCCTGCAAGACTTCTTTGCGCGGGCTGACTGGTTCACCGGCGGCACCAACGGCACCATCGCCGAGCCGTTGACCATCTTCGGCTTCGCCTTCGACACCGACGAGCGTTACTTCTACGTCGTGCTGGTCGCCATGGTGGTGATGTATATTCTCGGCACCAACCTGATGCGGACGCGCGATGGCCGCGCCCTGGTGGCGGTGCGCGACCATTATCTCTCCGCCGAGATCATGGGCATCAACCTGACAAAATACCGGACGATGTCCTTCGGCATCTCCGCCTTCTACGCCGGGATCGGCGGCGCGCTCTACGCCCACTACCTGCAATTCGTGTCGGTCGAGGGCTTCACCATCGTCTTTTCGATCCAGTTCCTGGGCATGATTATCATCGGCGGTCTGGGGTCGATCATGGGGACGCTGATGGGGACCGCCTTTATGGTCCTGCTGCCCGAACTGATGCAGGCGACCAGCAAGCTGGTCAGCGGCACCGCCATCGACACCGCGCTGAACCTGAAGGACAACATCGCCTTCCTGCGCGAAATGTCGGTCGGTCTCGTCATCATTCTGTTCCTGGTGTTCGAGCCGGACGGGCTGGCCCACCGTTGGAAGCAAATCAAGGCCTACTGGAAGCTCTACCCCTTCTCGCACTGATCGGTTCCGATCCAGCGCTTGCAACGAACAAAACCATGCTAGGGAGTAACGCAGGATGAGCATCAAAACCGCGCTGTTCGCCTCCGCCGCCATGCTGCTGGCGACCACCGTCACGGCCAGCGCCGACATTCCGGTCGGCCATCTCGCCGACCAGTCCGGCGGCACGTCGGACGTGGGCGTTCCCTACGCGCAGGGCGTGTCCGACGCGCTGGCCTACATCAACAGCAAGGGCGGCGTGAACGGCGTCAAGCTGGCTGTGGATTCGGTCGATTACGGCTATCAGGCCCCGCGCGCCATCAGCCAGTACAAGAAATGGTCGTCGGGCAGCGACAAGATCGCCGCGCTCCAGGGCTGGGGCACGGCGGACACCGAGGCGCTCACCGCCTTCGTCGGCAAGGATGAGATCCCGGCCTATTCCGGCTCCTACTCCGGCCATCTGACCGACCCGACGGGCAAGGGCACGCACGGCTCGAAGCCCGCCCCCTACAATTTCTTCTACGGCCCGTCCTACTCCGACAGCCTGCGCGGCATGCTGACCTGGGCGGCGGAGGATTGGAAGAAGAAGGGCGGTTCGGGCAAGCCGAAATACGTCCATATGGGGGCCAACCACCCCTACCCCAACGCGCCGAAGGACGCGGGCGAACAGCTCGCCAAGGAGCTTGGCTTTGACGTGCTTCCGGCGGTTCAGTTCGCGCTGACGCCGGGCGACTACACCGCCCAATGCCTGACGCTGAAGGAATCCGGCGTCAACTACGCCTATCTCGGCAACACCGCCGGGTCGAACATCTCGGTGCTGAAGGCCTGCCAGACGGTCGGCGCCAAGGTTCAGTTCATGGGCAACGTCTGGGGCATGGACGAGAACGCCGCCAAGGCCGCCGGCGCCGCCGCCGACGGCGTGGTGTTCCCGCTGCGCACCGCCGTCACCTGGGCGGGCAGCGCGCCCGGCATGGCGATGATGAAGGAGATCTCCAAGATCTCCGACACCGCCGGAACCGCCTACCGCCCGGTGCATTACATGGCGGGCGTCTGCACCGCCTTTTACATGAAGGAAGCGATGGACTGGGCCGCCAAGAACGGCGGCGTCACCGGCCCGAACATCCGCAAGGCGATGTACCAGAAGAAGGATTGGGTTCCCGCCGGGCTGGAGGGCGTTTGCATCCCCTCGACCTGGACGGACACCGATCATCGCGGCATGACGGCGGTCAACATCTACCGCGCCTCGGTCGCGGCGGACACCGGGGCCAGCGTCGCCGATCTGGTCAAGTCCGGCGCGATCAAGCTGGAGAAGATCTCCACCGTGGACGTGCCGCGCAAGCCGGAATGGCTCGGCTGGTAAGCCCGCTCTGACCATCCCCCTTCCGTCCGCGATGGCGGAAGGGGGGTTCCCGCCTATTTCCCCTCGTCAGGTGCCGCATGCTGAACACCGCCACGGCCGATTCCACCGTGCCGCCCGTCGCGGGCGCCCCTATCGTCGCCCCCAAGCGGCTGATGCTGTCCGTCAACAACATCGAAGTCGTCTACAACGACGTCATCCTCGTCCTGCGCGGGCTGAGCCTTGAGGTGCCGGAGGGGGAAATCGTCGCCCTGCTGGGGGCCAACGGCGCCGGGAAATCGACGACGCTGAAGGCGATTTCCGGCCTGCTGAAGACGGAAGACGGCGAGGTCACGCGCGGCGACATCACCTTCGCCGGGGAACGCATCAACGGCATCGACCCGGACAAGATCGTCCGCAAGGGCATCTTCCAGGTGATGGAGGGCCGCCGCATCATTTCCGACATGACCTGTCAGGAGAATCTGCGCCTGGGCGCCTTCACCCGCCGCGACAACGGGGTGAAGGACGACCTGGAGATGGTCTATCAGTATTTCCCCCGCCTGAAGGAACGCACCGGACTGGCGGGCTACCTGTCGGGCGGCGAGCAGCAGATGCTGGCGATTGGCCGCGCCATGATGGCCCGCCCCAAGCTGATTTTGATGGACGAGCCGAGCATGGGCCTGTCGCCGCTGATGGTGAAGGAGGTGTTCAGCATCATCCAACAGATCAACAAGGATCTGGGCGTCACCATCCTGCTGGTGGAGCAGAACGCCCGCATGGCGCTGCAAGCGGCGACGCGCGGCTACATCATGGAAAACGGCAAGGTGGTGCTGGACGGCACCGCCGAGGAGCTGCGCAACAACGAGGATGTGAAGGAATTCTACCTCGGCGGCGGCAACGAAGAGCGCAAGAGCTTCAAGAATCTCAAGAGCTTCAAGCGGCGCAAGCGCTGGATTTGAACGGGGCGGGGGCGTTCTTGCGCCTGCCCCCTCCCTAACCCTCCCCCGCTGACGCAGGGGAGGGGATGATCCCTGGACTTTGCAGAGTTCCTGCCCCCTCCCCCGCCCATGCGGGGGAGGGTTGGGGTGGGGGACCGTGGCGACCCCTGAACGGACGAACGACCATGACCGATTTCTACGACGACCTCGAAACGCGTTCCTCCGACCAGCGCGAGGCCGCGCTGTTCGCGGCCCTGCCCGCCCATCTCGCCCACGCCAAGGCCGCCGCGCCGCACTTCACCCGGATTTTGGCCGAGGTCGATCCCGCCGCGATCCGCGACCGCGCCGCGCTGGCGACCCTGCCGGTCACGCGCAAATCGGACCTGATCGCCCTGCAACAGGCGGCCCCGCCCTTTGGCGGTCTGGCGGCGGTGGAGATTGGGCGTCTGGCCCGCGTCTTCGCCTCCCCCGGCCCGATCCACGACCCGGAACCCCATGGCAAGGATCCCTGGCGCAGCGCGCGGGCGCTGTTCGCCTCGGGCTTCCGGGCGGGCGATCTGGCGCACAATTGCTTCGCCTACCATCTGACCCCCGCCGGGTCGATGTTCGAGACGGGCGCGCACGCCATCGGCTGCGCCGTCATCCCGGCGGGCACCGGCAACACCGAAACGCAAGCCCAGGTGATCGCCCATCTCAAGCCCAGGGGCTACATCGGCACGCCGGATTTCCTGAAGATCATTTTGGAGAAGGCCGACGCGCTGGGGCTGGATGGATCCTCGATCCGCATCGGCAACGTGTCGGGCGGCCCCTATCTGCCCGACGCGCGGGCCTTTTACGAGGCGCGCGGGGTGGACGTGTATCAGAGCTACGGCACCGCCGATCTCGGCATCGTCGCCTATGAGACCCCGGCCCGCGCCGGTCTGGTGGTGGACGAGTGCGCGATCATCGAAATCGTCCGCCCCGGCACCGGCGACCCGGTGGCCGAGGGCGAGGTGGGCGAGGTGGTCGTCACCATCTTCAACCCGGCCTATCCGCTGATCCGCTTCGCCACCGGCGATCTGTCGGCGGTTCTGCCCGGAACCAGCCCCTGCGGGCGCACCAACATGCGGCTGAAGGGCTGGATGGGCCGCGCCGACCAGACCACCAAGATCAAGGGCATGTTCGTCCACCCTGCGCAGATCGCCGACGTGCTGCGCCGCCACCCGCAGGTGGGCAAGGCCCGGCTGGTCGTCGGTCGGCAGGACGCCAGCGACACCATGACCCTGCGTTGCGAAGCGGCGGAGTCCGGCGAGGCGCTCGCCGCCGCGATCCGCGACAGCCTGACCGCCATCACCAAACTGAAGGGCGTGGTCGAGTTCGTCGCGCCGGGTGGCTTGCCGAACGACGGCAAGGTGATCGACGACGCGCGGGGGTAAGGGGCGGCTCCGTCTTGCCCCCTCCCCGACCCTCCCCCGCTCACGCGGGAGAGGGGGCCTTAAGGAAGGGTGGCGGCAGTCCCCTCTCCCGCTGACAAGCGGGGGAGGGCTAGGGAGGGGGCAATTCGCGACATCTCCCCACACACGACCAGCAGATTTGCGGCGGCTGCAACCCGTCGCCTCTTGCCACACGCATCGCCATACGGTAACGTATGGTCAACGAACGGATGATTGTTGAGGGGAGCGATACGCCCATGCTGTCCAACCAGTACCCCAGCCTGAATTTCGACCTTGGCGAAACCGCCGACATGCTGCGTGAATCGGTGCGGAGCTTTGCCGACGCCGAAATCGCTCCGCTGGCCGCCGAGATCGACCGCTCCAACGAATTCCCCAACCATCTGTGGCGCAAGATGGGCGACCTCGGCATCCTCGGCGTGACCGTGGACGAGGAGTATGGCGGCGCCGCCATGGGCTATCTGGAGCATGTCGTCGCGATGGAGGAGGTCTCCCGCGCCTCGGCGTCGGTGGGCCTCAGCTACGGCGCGCACTCCAACCTCTGCGTCAACCAGATCCGCAAGAACGGCACCGAAGAGCAGAAGCGCCGCTATCTGCCCAAGCTGATTTCCGGCGAACACATCGGCGCCCTGGCGATGTCGGAGCCGAACGCCGGGTCGGACGTGGTGTCGATGAAGCTGCGCGCCGAGAAGAAGGGCGACCGCTACGTCCTGAACGGCACGAAGATGTGGATCACCAACGGCCCCGACGCCGACACGCTGGTGATTTACGCCAAGACCGACATCGCCGCCGGGCCGCGCGGCATCACCGCATTCCTGGTGGAAAAGACCTTCAAGGGCTTTTCGGTGGCGCAGAAGCTCGACAAGCTGGGCATGCGCGGCTCCAACACCGGCGAATTGGTGTTCGAGGATTGCGAGGTGCCGGAGGAGAACATCCTGGGCGGCGTCGGGCGCGGCGTGAATGTGCTGATGTCGGGCCTGGATTACGAGCGCGCGGTGCTGTCGGGCGGGCCGCTGGGCATCATGCAGGCCTGCATGGACATCGTCATTCCCTACCTGCACGACCGCAAGCAGTTCGGTCAGGCCATCGGCGAGTTCCAGTTGATGCAGGGCAAGCTGGCCGACATGTACACGATCATGAACGCCGCCAAATCCTACGTCTACACCGTGGCCAAGGCCTGCGACCGGGGCGAGACCACCCGCAAGGACGCCGCCGCCGCCATCCTCTATTCGGCGGAAAAGGCGACCTGGATGGCGCTGGAAGCGATCCAAACGCTGGGCGGCAACGGCTACATCAACGAATACCCGACGGGCCGCCTGCTGCGCGACGCCAAGCTCTATGAAATCGGCGCGGGCACCAGCGAAATCCGCCGTATGCTGATCGGGCGCGAGCTGTTCAAGGAAACCGCGTAACCTCCGTTTTCCCCGCTCTCTTGTCCCCTCTCCCCCCCCGGGGAGAGGGTTAGGGTGAGGGGGACACCAGCGCGACCGGCGTCCGGCGGACGCAACCCCCTCACCCCACCCTCTCCCCGGGGGGGAGAGGGCCAAGACACGAGCATTGAAGGACGAGGAAGCGACCTATGACCACCGACAGCATCGTCATCGCCGCCGCCGCCCGCACGCCGATGGGCGGGTTCCAGGGTGACTTGCAAGGGCTGACCGGCCCGCAATTGGGCGCCGCCGCCATCAAGGCGGCGCTGGAACGCTCCGGCCTGCCTCCTGAGGCGGTGGACGAGGTGTTCATGGGCTGCGTGCTGTCGGCGGGCGTCGGCCAGGCCCCGGCGCGTCAGGCCGCGTTGGGGGCGGGCCTTCCCAAGGCGGCGGGCTGCACCACCATTTCCAAGGTCTGCGGGTCGGGGATGCGGGCGGTGATGTTCGCCCACGACGTCATCAAGGCCGGGTCGGCCAAGGTGGTGGTCGCGGGCGGCATGGAGAGCATGACCAACGCCCCCTATCTGCTGGACCGGGCGCGCGGCGGCTACCGCATGGGCCATGGCAAGGTGTTGGACCACATGTTCTTCGACGGTCTGGAGGACGCCTATGACAAGGGCCGTCTGATGGGAACCTTCGCCGAGGAATGCGCGGGCAGCTACAACTTCACCCGCGAGGCGCAGGACGCCTTCGCGATTGAAAGCCTGAACCGCGCCCGCAAGGCGGTGGAAAACGGCTTCTTCGCCGGTGAAATCACCCCGGTGACGGTCAAGGGCCGCAAGGGGGATGTGATCGTCAGCCAGGACGAGCAACCGCTGAAGGCCGATCCGGCCAAGATCCCGACGCTGAAGCCCGCCTTCGCCAAGGACGGCACGGTGACGGCGGCCAACGCCTCCTCCATCTCCGACGGCGGCGCGGCGCTGATCATCACCACCCGCAGCGAGGCGGACAAGCGCGGCCTGCGCGTGCTGGCCGAAATCAAGGGCCACGCCAACCACGCCCAGGCCCCGGCCCTGTTCACCACCGCGCCGGTCGGCGCGATGAAGACGCTGTTCGACAAGCTGGGCTGGTCCGCCGGGTCGGTCGATCTGTTCGAGATCAACGAGGCGTTCGCCGTCGTCACCATGGCGGCGATGCGCGATCTGGATCTGCCGCACGACAAGGTGAACGTCCATGGCGGCGCCTGCGCGCTGGGCCACCCCATCGGCGCATCGGGCGCGCGCATCATCGTGACGCTGCTGGCGGCGCTGGAGAAATACGACCTCAAGCGCGGCGTGGCGTCCTTGTGCATCGGCGGCGGCGAAGCCACCGCGATCGCCGTCGAACGGGTGGGTTGACCGCCTCTCTCCCGCCGGAGTCCCCCTCTCCCCCCCGGGGAGAGGGCCGGGGTGAGGGGGCGCCGCCTGCCGAACGCTCCATGACGCGCAACCCCCTCACCCTAACCCTCTCCCCAGGGGGGAGAGGGGATAAGAGGGGATCAAAAAAAACACGGAGGAACCCGATGCGCCTGACCGAAGAACAGACCATGGTCCGCGACATGGCCCGCGCCTTTGCGCAGGATCGGCTCGCCCCGACCGCCGCCGAGCGTGACCGCAGCGGCGCCTTTCCCAAGGCGGAATTGGCCGAGATGGGCGCGCTTGGCCTGCTGGGCATGCTGGTGCCGGAGGAGTTCGACGGCGCGGCGACCGACCATGTCGCCTACGCGCTCGCCATCGAGGAAATCGCCGCCGGGGACGGCGCGGTCTCCACGATCATGAGCGTCCACAATTCGGTCGGCTGCATGCCGATCCTGAAATTCGGCACGGCGGCGCAGAAGGAGCGTTTCCTCAAGCCGATGGCGCGCGGCGAACAGCTTGGCGCCTTCTGCCTGACCGAACCGCAGGCCGGGTCCGACGCTTCAGCGATCAAGACCCGCGCCCGGCGCGACGGCGATCATTGGGTTCTCAACGGAACCAAGCAGTTCATCACGTCGGGCGCCAACGCCGACGTCGCCATCGTCTTCGCCGTCAGCGATCCTGACGCCGGGAAAAAGGGGCTGACCGCCTTCATCGTGCCGACCAACACCCCCGGCTACACGGTGGCGCGCACCGAGGACAAGCTGGGGCAGCATTGTTCCGACACCTGCCAGATCCTGTTCGAGGATTGCCGGATTCCGGCGGACCTGATGTTGGGGGCGGAGGGCGCGGGCTACAAGGTGGCCTTGGCCAATCTGGAAGGCGGGCGGATCGGCATCGCCTCCCAATCGGTCGGCATGGCGCGGGCGGCGCTGGACCATGCGGTGCGCTACGCCCAGGAGCGCCAGAGCATGGGCGTGCCGATCATCCAGCATCAGGCGGTGGCCTTTCGGCTGGCCGACATGGCGACCCGCGTCGAGGCGGCGCGTCAGTTGGTGCTGCACGCCGCGTCCTTGCGCGACGCGGGCGTTCCCTGCATGAAGGAAGCGGCGATGGCGAAGCTGTTCGCCTCGGAAATGGCGGAAAAAATCTGCTCCGACGCCATCCAGGTGCATGGCGGCTACGGCTATCTGAATGATTTCCCGGTGGAACGCATCTACCGCGACGTGCGCGTCTGCCAGATTTACGAAGGCACCAGCGACATCCAACGGCTGGTCATCAGCCGCGCTCTTGTCCAATAAGCCATTTCTCAAACCGCCATTTCTCACACGGGAGGGCGACGGCATGACCGTCCTGAAGAGCGCCATCAACCCGCGCTCCGCCGAATTCCAGACCAACGCCGACGCCATGGCGGCGCTGGTCGCCGATCTGCGCCAGAAGGTCGCCGCCATTCAGCAGGGCGGCGGCGCCAAGGCCCGCGACAAGCATCTGGCGCGCGGCAAGCTGCTGCCGCGCGAACGCATCCGCCAACTGCTCGACCCCGGTTCGCCGTTCCTGGAGCTGTCGCAGATGGCCGCGCACGAGGTCTATGACGAGACCATCCCGTCGGCGGGCATCATCACTGGCATCGGCAGCGTCGCCGGTCAGGAATGCATGATCGTCGTCAACGACGCGACGGTGAAGGGCGGCACCTATTACCCGCTGACGGTCAAAAAGCACCTGCGCGCCCAGGAAATCGCCCAACAGAACAATTTGCCCTGCATCTATCTGGTGGACAGCGGCGGGGCCAACCTGCCCAACCAGGACGAGGTGTTCCCCGACCGCGACCATTTCGGGCGCATCTTCTTCAACCAGGCCAACATGTCGGCGGAGGGAATTCCCCAGATCGCCGTGGTGATGGGAAGCTGCACGGCGGGCGGCGCCTATGTTCCGGCGATGTCGGACGAGGCGATCATCGTCCGCAACCAGGGCACCATCTTTTTGGGCGGCCCGCCGCTGGTCAAGGCCGCCACCGGCGAGGTGGTGAGCGCCGAGGATCTGGGCGGCGCCGACGTCCATTCCCGCACGTCGGGCGTCACCGACCATTACGCGATGAACGACCCGCACGCCCTGGCGATGGCCCGGCGGGTGGTGACGAATCTCAACCGTTCCAAGCGCATCGACCTGGATCTGCGCGAACCGGAAGAGCCGCTGTTCAACCCCAGCGAACTTTACGGCGTCATCCCCAGCGACGCCCGCAAGCCGTTCGACGTGCGCGAGGTGATCGCCCGCGTCGTTGACGGCTCGCGCTTTGACGAGTTCAAGCCGCTCTATGGAACCACGCTGGTGACGGGCTTCGCCCACATCCACGGCTATCCGGTCGGCATCATCGCCAACAACGGCATTCTGTTCAGCGAATCCGCGCTGAAGGGCGCGCATTTCATCGAGCTGTGCTGCCAGCGCCGCATCCCGCTGGTGTTCCTGCAAAACATCACCGGCTTCATGGTCGGGCGCAAATACGAGGCGGGCGGCATCGCCAAGGACGGCGCGAAACTGGTGACGGCGGTCGCCTGCGCCAAGGTGCCGAAATTCACCGTGGTCATCGGCGGCAGCTATGGCGCGGGCAATTACGGCATGTGCGGTCGCGCCTATTCCCCGCGTTTCCTGTGGATGTGGCCGAACGCCCGCATCTCGGTGATGGGCGGCGAACAGGCGGCGGGCGTGCTGGCCCAGGTCAAGCGCGACGCCATGGAGGCCCAGGGCAAGCCCTGGTCGGCGGAGGATGAGGAGGCGCTGAAGGCCCCGATCCGCCAAAAGTTCGAGCGCGAAAGCCATCCCTATTACGCCAGCGCCCGGCTGTGGGACGACGGCATCATCGACCCGGCGGACACGCGCATGGTGCTGGGCCTTGGCCTGTCGGCCTCCCTCAACGCGCCGGTGCCGAAGACGCCCTTCGGCGTGTTCCGCATGTGATGGGGGCCGACATGAGCGACATCCTTATCGACTTCGCCGCCAACGGCGTCGCCACCGTCACCATGAACCGGGGGACGGTCCACAACGCCTTCAACGAGGGCGTCATCGCCGGGCTGACCGACGCCTTCCGGCAGGTCGGCGAAAACCCGAATGTGCGCGCGGTCCTGCTGCGCGGCGTCGGCAAAAGCTTTTCCGCCGGGGCCGATCTGTCCTGGATGAAGCGGATGTCGGGCTATTCCTACGAGGAAAACCTGACCGACGCGCTGGGGCTGGCGACCATGCTGCGCACGCTGGACGAATGCCCCAAGCCCACCGTGGCGGTGGTGCAAGGGCCGGCCTTTGGCGGCGGCGTCGGGCTGGTGTCGGCCTGCGACATCGCCATCGGCGTGGACACGGCCAGCTTCGCCCTGACCGAAGTGAAGCTGGGCATCATCCCCGCCGCGATCAGCCCCTACGTCATCGGCGCGATGGGTGAACGCGCCTGCCGCCGCTTTTTCCTGACCGGGGAGCGGTTCTCGGCGGCGGAAGCCCACCGGCTGGGCCTGCTGCACGAGTTGACCAGCGCCGACGGGCTGGAGGCGGCGGTTGAGAAGACCGTCAAGAACCTGCTCGACTGCGGCCCGACCGCGCAGAGCGCCGCCAAGGAGTTGATCCGCGCGGTGGCTCGCCGCCCGCTGACCGACGCCGTGGTCCGCGACACCGCCGAACGCATCGCCCGCCAGCGCGCCAGCGCCGAAGGCAAGGAGGGCGTCGGCGCCTTCCTCGACAAACGCAACCCGTCCTGGCGGAGCTGAGAATCCCATGTCCCAAATCGCCATGTTCGACACGATCCTCATCGCCAACCGTGGCGAAATCGCCTGCCGGGTCATCCGCACCGCGCGGCGCATGGGCATCCGCACCGTCGCCGTCCATTCCGACGCCGACGCCAAGGCGATGCATGTCCAGATGGCCGACGAGGCTGTGTGCATCGGCCCGGCCCCGGTCGGCGAGAGCTATCTGCGCGGCGACGCGATCCTGGAGGTCGCCAAACGCACCAGCGCGCAAGCGATCCATCCCGGCTATGGCTTCCTGTCGGAAAACGCCGGTTTCGCGGCGGCCTGCGCGGCGGCGGGAATCGTCTTCATCGGCCCGCCCATCGACGCCATCCGCGTCATGGGATCGAAGGCCGAATCCAAGCGCTTGATGGCCAACGCCGACGTGCCGCTGGTGCCGGGCTATCACGGGCAGGCGCAGGATTTCGCCACCCTGTCTACGGAAGCCGCGCGCATCGGCTTCCCGGTGCTGGTCAAGGCGTCGGCGGGCGGCGGCGGCAAAGGCATGCGCGTCGTGCGCGCCGCCGAGGAGTTGGCCGACGCGGTGGCGGGCGCCCAGCGCGAGGCCAAGGCGGCCTTTGGCGACGACAGCTTGCTGTTGGAAAAATACCTCGCCCGCCCGCGCCATGTCGAAATTCAGGTCTTCTGCGACACCCACGGCAACGGCATCTATCTGTTCGAGCGTGATTGCTCGGTCCAGCGCCGCCACCAGAAGGTGATCGAGGAGGCCCCGGCCCCCAACCTGCCCGACGATCTGCGCCGCCGCATGGGCGAGGCCGCCGTCGCCGCCGCCAAGGCGGTGAATTACGTCGGCGCCGGCACCGTCGAGTTTCTCTATGAGGATGGCGGCTTCTACTTCATCGAGATGAACACCCGCCTTCAGGTGGAACATCCGGTGACGGAGAAGATCACCGGCCTGGATCTGGTCGAATGGCAATTGCGCGTCGCCGCCGGGGCCGAACTGCCCCTGTGGCAAGAGCAATTGACCCGCAAGGGTCATGCCTTTGAGGCCCGCCTCTACGCCGAGGATCCGCAGCGCGAGTTCCTGCCCGCCATCGGCACGCTGGTCCGCCTGCGCCCGCCCGCCGAAAACGATCATGTCCGGGTGGATACCGGCGTGCGCGAAGGCGACGCGGTGACGATGTTCTACGACCCGATGATCGCCAAGCTGATCGTCTGGGACGAGGACCGCGACGCCGCCCTGCGCCGCCTGCGCGTGGCGCTCGCCGCCTATGAGGTGGTCGGCGTCACCACCAACATCAGCTTTCTCGGCGCCATCGCCGCCCATCCGGCCTTCCGGGCGGTGGAGATCGACACGGGATTCATCGAACGGCACCGCGCCGATTTGCTGCCGCCGCCCGCCCCGGTGGGCGACGCGGCGCTCGCGGTCGCCGCCCTGTCGGTGCTGCTGCGCCGCCGGGCCGAGGCGCAAGCCGCCCTGCGCGCCCGCTCCGACCGTCATTCGCCCTGGCTGCTCGCCAACGGTTGGCGGTTGAACGAGGAAAACCACTATGACCTCAGCCTGATCGACGGCGAGACGGCGCGGGCGGTGACGCTGCATTTCCGCAGCGACGGCTATGACGTCGTCGTCGATGGCGGCGCGGCCTTGTCGGCGGTCGGCGTCACTTACGAGGATGGCGCGCTGACCGTCAGCCTGGGCGGACGGCGGGTGCGGGCGACCGTGGTGCAGCAGGGGCTGGATCTGACCGTGCTGATCGACGGCGCCGTGTCCCGCCTGAAGCTGGACGACCCCAGCGCGCGGGCGGCGGAGCAGGAGGGCGGCTCGGGCCGTCTGACCGCGCCGATGCCCGGCACCGTGGTGCGCGTGCTGGTCGAGGTCGGCCAGAGCGTGGAGGCTGGAACGCCGCTGATGCTGCTGGAGGCCATGAAGATGGAGCACACCATCAAGGCCCCCGCCGCCGGGGTGATTTCCGCCGTGAATTTCGCGGCGGGCGATCAAGTCTCCGAAGGCGTCGATCTGCTGGTTCTCGACATTCCGGAGGCCTGAGCCATGACGCTGCCCGCCCTGCCCCGCTCCGCCCTGCCCGCTTTTGTCCGCATGGTCGAGGTTGGCCCGCGCGACGGCCTGCAAAACGAAAAGACCATCGTTCCCACCGCCGTCAAGATCGCGCTGGTCGAAAGGCTGGCCGACGCCGGTCTGAGCGTGATCGAGGCGGGCAGCTTCGTGTCGCCCAAATGGGTTCCCCAGATGGGCGACAGCGCCGAGGTCTTCGCGGGTCTCGCCCGCAAGCCCGGCGTCCGCTACGCCGCCCTCACCCCCAACCTGAAGGGGTTGGAGGGCGCGCTCGCCGCCAAGGCCGACGAGGTGGCGGTGTTCGGCGCGGCGTCGGAAAGCTTCAGCCAAAAGAACATCAACTGTTCCATCGCCGAAAGCCTCGACCGCTTCGCCCCGGTGATGGAGCAAGCGAAGGCGGCGGGCGTTCCGGCGCGCGGCTATGTCAGTTGCGTGCTGGGCTGCCCCTATGAGGGGGAGATCGCGCCGTCGGCGGTCGCCGAGGTCGCCGCCCGGCTGTACGCCATGGGCTGTTACGAAATCTCGCTGGGCGACACCATCGGAACCGGCACCCCGGCCAAGGCGCAGGCGATGATCGCGGCGGTGGCCGCGCGCGTGCCGATGGACAAGATCGCCGTCCATTTCCACGACACCTACGGGCAGGCGCTGGCCAACCTGTACGCAGCGTTGACAATGGGCGTGGCCGTGGTGGACAGCTCCGTCGCCGGTCTGGGCGGCTGCCCCTACGCCAAGGGGGCGTCGGGCAATGTGGCGAGCGAGGATGTTCTGTACATGCTGAACGGTCTGGGGATCGAGACTGGAGTGGATCTGGATCGGCTGATCGCGGCGGGGGCCTTCATCAGCGACGCCCTCGGTCGGCCAACGGCGTCAAAGGTGGCCCGCGCTCGTGGTTGTGCGTGAGAGGTCCGCCCTCGACGCCGAAGGGCCGCGTCCTGACCGGGGCGCGGCCCTTTTGTTTTGCGCTTATGCGCCGATGGCGGGCTGCTGCTGGGTGATGCAGTGGATGCCGCCGCCACCGCGCACGATGTCGAGGGCGTTGATCTGCACGACCTCGCGGTCGGGGAACGCCTTGCGCACCGCGCGAAAGGCTTCGTCGTCCGCCGCATCCTCGAAGGCGGGCATCACGACGCCGCCGTTGGCGATGTAGAGGTTGGTGTAGGACAGGGTCAGGCGGGCGCCGTTTTCGTCGCGGCGGGTCGGTTGCTGGACGGGAATGACCTCCAACGCCCGCCCCTTGGCGTCGCGGGCGCGCTTCAGCCGGTCCAGATTGTCTTGGAAGGCTTTGAAATTGGCGTCGCCCGGATCGTCGGTGGTGATCGCCATCACCACGCCGGGGCGCACAAACAGGGCGATTTCGTCGATGTGTCCGTCCGTCTCGTCATCCTGGTAGCCTTCGCCCAGCCAGATGATCGACGACACACCCAGATGATCCATCAGATGCCGCTCGATCTCAGCCTTGCTCAGACCGGGATTGCGGTTGGGATTCAGCAGGCATTGTTCGGTGGTCAGCAGCGTGCCTTCGCCATCGACGTGGAAGGACCCGCCTTCCATCACCAGCGGCGCGGCAAAGCGCTGAATTTGTTTGTGATCGAGAATCAAACGACCGACGTCGCGGTCCTTGGCGCAATCGGGGTAATTGCCGCCCCAGGCGTTGAAGCCCCAATGGACGCCCGCCAAGCCGCCCTTGCCGTCGATGACGAAGCTGGGGCCGGTGTCGCGCACCCAGGAATCGCTGATCGGCAGCGGCAGAATCGGCACGCCCGCCCCGCAGGCCAGCGAGGCTTCCGCCACGTCCGCCGGGTCGCAGACCATCGTCACCGGCTCGAACCGGGAAATGGCCTGCGCCACCTCGGCATACGCCTCGCACGCGGCGTCAAAGCTTCCTTCGGGCCATGTTTCCGGGCGGCAGGGCCACGCCATCCAGCACCCGCTGTGGCGTTCCCATTCTCCCGGCATCCAAAAGCCTTGGGCGGTTGGCGTCGTCATGCGTCAATCCCTCTACCCCGGTGAAACCCATAATGGCGACGTGAAATCAGCGCCCTCACCCTAAACACGGGCGATGGGTTTTGGCAACGTCGCCAATCAGACACACACGATGCGCAAACGGGGGAGCAGATCAAAAATGCGCGTCAGACAAAGACGCGGGCGGTCTTAACGACCGGACGGCGGGCGCAGAGCGCGGCGGGCCGTGACAGAACGGGACGACGAATAGCCAACCGACGGATTGCTGAAAAAACCAAGCCTGAGCATTGGGAACCACAGGAGCGCGCGCATGGCACGACCTCATTTGCTGTTTACGATGAGGTCATCCTAACAAAAGTGGCGCAAAAAAGCCACCCGCCGCGTCGCAGGTCTGCAACGCGGCGGACGGTCCAGAGAAGAAACATGGCCCGCCAAGGGCTTAGCCGCCCTGGATCGCCATCTGTTCGTCCCGTTTCCGCTGGCGGTCCTGCCGGGCCATGACGACGCTGGCCACGAAAATGCCCGTCGCGACGACCAGAATCATCAGAGTCGCCAGCGCGTTGATCTGCGGACTGATGCCGAATTTGACGCTGGAGAAGATCACCATCGGCAAGGTGGTGGATCCCGGCCCCGACACGAAGCTGGAAATCACCACATCGTCGAGCGACAGGGTGAAGGCCAACAGCCAGCCCGCCACCAGCGCCGGGGCGATGATCGGCAGGGTGATGACGAAAAACACCTTGGCCGGGCGCGCGCCCAGATCCATCGCCGCCTCCTCCAAACTGCCGTCCATCCCGGCCAGACGCGATTGGATGACCACCGCGACATAGGACAGGGTGAAGGTGGTGTGGGCGATGGTGATGGTGGTGACGCCGCGACCGTCCGGCCAGCCGATCACCTGCTCCATCGCCACGAACAGCAGCAGCAGGGACAGGCCGGTGATGACCTCCGGCATGACCAGCGGCGCGGTGATCATGCCGCCAAACAAGGTGCGGCCACGGAACCGGCCAAAGCGCGACATCGCCATGCCCGCGCAGGTGCCCAAAATCACCGAAAAGGTCGCCGACACCGCCGCCACCCGCAAGGACAGCCCGGTGGCGGACAGCAGCGCCTCGTTGTTCAGCAGCTCCCCATACCATTTGGTGGAGAAGCCGCCCCACACCGTCACCAGCCGCGACTCGTTGAACGAGTATGTCACCAGCAACACGATGGGCACATAGAGGAAGGCGTAGCCGAACCACAGCGCCCAAGACAGGAAACCGATGCGCTTCATCACCGCTCCTCCGTCTCGCGACCCTGGACATATTGGAAGATCATGATCGGCACCACCAGCACCAACAGCAGCGCGATGGCCACGCCCGAGGCCACCGGCCAATCACGGTTGGCGAAGAACTCGTTCCACAGCACCCGCCCGATCATCAGCGTGTCGGGGCCGCCCAACAGTTCGGGCGTCACGAACTCGCCCACCGCCGGAATGAAAACCAGCAAGGATCCGGCGATGATGCCGGGCAGCGACAACGGCAGCGTGACGGTCAAGAACGCCTTCAACGGACGGCAGCCCAGATCCGCCGCCGCTTCCAGCAGGGTCGGGTCCATCTTTTCCAGGGTCGAATAGAGCGGCAACACCATGAAGGGCAGATAGCAATAGGTCATGCCGATGTAGACCGCCCAATCGGAATAGAGAATCTCCACCGGCCCGCTGGTGATTCCGGTCCATTCGAGCAGATTGCTGATGACGCCGTTGCTCTTGAGAATGCCGATCCAGGCGTAGATGCGGATCAGGAAGGACGTCCAGAAGGGCAGAATGACCAGCATCATCAACGGCCCACGCCGCGCCGGATCGGCCCGCGCGATGGCGTAGGCCATGGGATAGCCGATGGCCAGACAGAGCAGCGTCGTCACCAGCGCGATCTTGACCGAGTTGAGATAGGCCAAAATGTAAAGATCGTCGCCGGTCAGCCGCAGATAATTGGTCAGATTCAGCAGGATCTGGAGCTTCGTCGTCCCGGCTTCCTCGTCGGTCAACCAACCGACCAACGGCGCGTAGGGCGGTTGGGCGACGATGGATTCGGAGAAGCTGATGCCGAAGACGATCAGGAACGGCACCAGAAAGAACAGCAGCAGCCACAGAAAGGGCATGGCGATCACCGCGCCACGCCCCCACAAGCCCAACCGACTGAGGGCCGAGACGACGCCCCTCATTGCGCCAGCACCACGCCGGCGAAAGGCCGCCAGCTCAAATAAACCTCGTCCCCCCAGGTGATCGGCATTTCGGTGCGGCGGGTGACGTTGGGCGCGGTGACGCGCACCGTCTTGCCGGTCGGCAACTCGACCAGATAGATCGACACGTCGCCCAGATAGGCGATTTCGCGAACCACGCCCTTGGCGTTGTTGCGCCCGGCGGCGTCCGGCGATTCCTCCTTGGACAGGGCGATCTTTTCCGGGCGGATGGCGACGACGACCGGCGTTCCGGTTGGGGCAGGGGTGGCGTGGCTGATGTACAGCTCGCACCCGGCCTCCTCCGACGCGATCAGCGCGTGGTCGGCGGCGGATTCCACCACCCGGCCCTCGAACATGTTGATCGAGCCGATGAACTCAGCGACGAAGCGCGAATGGGGGTATTCGTAAATCTCCGTCGGCGTCCCAACCTGGGCGATGACGCCATGATTCATCACGGCGATGCGCGACGACATGGTCATCGCCTCTTCCTGGTCGTGGGTGACGACGATGAAGGTGACGCCGAGTTTTTCCTGAATGTTCACCAGCTCGAACTGAGTCTTTTCGCGCAATTTCTTGTCGAGCGCGCCCAGCGGCTCGTCGAGCAGCAGCAGTTTCGGGCGCTTGACCAGCGAGCGGGCCAACGCCACGCGCTGCCGCTGGCCGCCGGACAATTGATGAGGCTGCCGTTTGCCAAAGGCGCCGAGTTGGACCATCTCCAACATCTCGGCCACCCGGTCGCGGATCTCGGCCCTCGGCACATTGTCCTGCTTCAGTCCGAAGGCGACGTTCTGTTCGACCGTCATGTGCGGGAACAGGGCGTAGGACTGGAACATCATGTTGACGGGCCGCTCATAGGGCGGAATGCCCGACATGTCGACGCCGTCGATGAAAATCTTGCCCTCGGTCGGCTGCTCGAACCCCGCCAGCATGCGCAACAGCGTCGTCTTGCCGGATCCCGATCCGCCGAGAAGCGCAAAGAACTCGTTCCGGTAGATCGACAGGCTGACCTCATCGACGGCGACGAAATCTCCAAAGGTCTTCGTCACCTTCTCGATACGGACATAGGGCGCCTGCCCGGCATCCTGCCAGGGTTCCAGACGGGTGGGTTTGCGAAGCGGCTGACCGGCCATCCAGAGTCCTCAATCAATGCGACGCGCCCCAGCCAGTCCCCGGCGTTGGAGGCCGACTGGGGCGCAAAGGCGCGTTACAAGGGGCGGGGCGGCGGCTTACTTGCCGGTCTTGACCTTGGTCCACACGCGGGTGCGGGCGCGGTCGGTGGCCTGCTTGACCGGCCTCAGCGAGAACAGCTTCAGCTTGCTGTCGTCGGGCAGGAAGATGCCGGGGTTGCCCTTGATGTCGCCGTCAACCGCCGCCAGCGAGGCCGGAACGGCGTTGGCGTAGCGCACCGTGTTGGAGATCTTGGCGGTGTTCACCGGATCCAGGATGAAGTTGATGTACTGGTGGGCGCCCTCTTTGTTGGGGGCGTCGGCGGGAACCGCCAGCGTGTCCCACCACACCTGAACGCCTTCCTTGGGCGTCACATACTCCACCTTGGCGCTCTTGGCCTCGGCGGCGCGGGCGGCGCCCTGGATGGCGTCGCCGTTGTAGGCCATGACGACGCAGGCGTCGCCGCCCGCCAGGATGTTGATGTTCTGGCCGGTGACGAACTGCTTGATGTAGGGGCGAACCGCCATCAGCGTCTTTTCGACCTTCTCCAAATCCTCCTTCTTTTCAGAGTTCGGATCCAGGCCGAGATAATTCAGCACCGACGGGATGACGTCGATGGCCGAATCCATGATGGTGATGCCGCAAGCGGCGACCTTCTTGGCCACGTCAGGCTTGAAGATCAGATCCCAGGAATCCAAGGCCACGTCGGGGGCGACGGCCTTGATCTTTTCCGGGATGATGGCGATGCCGACGGTGCCGCCCAGATAGGGAACGGCGTATTTGTTGCCGGGATCGGAGTTTTCCAGCAGCTTCAGAACCTTCGGATCGAGATTCTTGAAGTTCGGGATCTTCGCCTTGTCGAGCGGGCCGACGACCTTGGCCTGGATCAGGCGCGACAGAGTCGGTTCGGCGGTCGGGACGATCACGTCATAGCCGGACTTGCCGACCAGCACCTTCTGCTCCAACAGCTCCAGGCTGTCGTACAGATCGACCTTCGCCTCAGCCCCGGACGCCTTGGTGAAGTCGGCCAGGGTCGTTTCACCCAGATAATCGTTCCAGATGTAGATGTTGACCGGCTTTTTGGCCTGGGCCATGGCCGGACCGGCGATGGCGACCGCAGCGACCGCGCCAAGGAGGCTAAGAGCGAATTTTTTCATTAGGATGCCCCGACCTGTTCGTTGTCTTTCAGGGTGGCGTCGCGTTCCCCACGGCGTACCCAACGCGGGGGCTATTGCACCCACGCATGGATGCGTTGTCAACGGTTTGAGCGCCCGAACGGCCACAATCCCCACAATGTTCGCGCTGATCCGGTCCTGTTCTCCGCCACGGCGGCTTTCTGCTCAAAATCGCCTCAACTCGACGGCTCCAAGGACCGGATCGCCGCCGCCATCGCCCGAACCCCGGCGTCCAGCATCTTGTCCCGGCGCAGGGCCAACCCCAGACTCCGCGTCAAGGGTGGAACCAGGGGGCGGGCGCGGAAGCGATCCCGGTCCAGATCGCCCGCCACCGTGACTGAGGGCAGAATCGACCGCCCCAGCCCGGCGGCGACCAGATTCTTGATGGCCTCGACGTTGCCAAGCTCCATCGCCGGGCGCGGTTGGCAACCGCCCGCGACGAACCAAGCGTCGATCACCGCCCGCATCGTGCCGCCCCGCTCATACAGAATGAGCGGCGCGGCGGCGGCCTCCGCCGGATCGACGGCGTCGTTGGCCTCTTCCGGCTCCATTCGCCGGGGATCGACCGCCACCAACGTCTCGACGCACACCGGCTCAATGAACAGGCTGGGTCTTGCGGCGGGCAGCGTGACCAGCGCCAGATCCAGGGTTCCAGCCTCCACCGCGTCCAAAATCTCCGGGGTGTTGCCGGTGACGACGATGATCTCCAGACCGGGGTGATCGGCGCGCAGCGCGGTCAGAACCGACGGCAAGCGGTAAATGCAGGCGGTCGCCCCGGTGCCGATGCGCACCCGGCCAAAATCCCCGGCGCGGTGGCGCATCATATGGGCCACCGCCGCGTCCGCCTCGTCGCGCAGACGATGGACGAAGGGCAGAAGATCGCGACCGGCGGCGGTCGGCAGGGCGCGCTTGCCCACCCGCTCAATCAGGCGGACGCCGAAGCGGTCCTCCAAATTGCGGATCTGCATGCTGACCGCCGGTTGGGTCAGGCCAAGCCGGGCGGCGGCCTCCGTGAAGCCGCCATGCTCCACCACCATCGCGAAGGTCAGAAGCTGATCGAGGTTGACGCCGCGCATGCCGCTAGTTTTCCTTATGATTCCGATCAAATCAATAAATTTGCCTTTTCCAGCCGCCCCGCCGACTCTGGGGCCATGACGCACGCCCCCCATTCCCCCGCGCCTGTCTGGTTGATTTTGCTGTGCGTCAGCCGCTTTGGCGCGTCGCTGGCCTTCATGGTCCACGCCGGGGCCTTGCCCGCGACGCTGCGCGCCTGGGGCATGAGCGGCGGCGAGGCCGGGGGCATCCAGACCGGCTTCAACATCGGTTACGCCCTGTCCCTGGTCCTGTCCTCGTGGTTCGCCGACAGTTTGGGGGCCAAGCGGGTGTTCCTGTGGTCGAGTTGGGCGTCCGCCGCCGCCGGGTTGGCCTTCGCCCTGTTCGCCCGCTCGCCCGACAGCGCCTTTTGGCTGTTCGCGCTTCTGGGGTTGACGCAGGGCGGCACCTACGCCCCGTCGATCATGCTGGTGGCGCAGGGCGTCGCCGCCGACCGGCGCGGCGCGGCGGTCGGCTGGCTGTTGGGGGCCGGGTCGCTTGGTTATTTCGCCTCCATCGCGCTCGCCGCCGATCTCAGCGAGCGGATCGGTTATGAGGCCGCGTTTTTGGTCTGCGGCGTCGGCCCGCTGCTGGCGGCGCTGATCGTCGCGCCGGGGCTGCGCAGACGGCCCAACCGCGTCGTTGGCGCGCGCCAGGGGGGCTTGCGCGACGCCTTCGGCTTTCTGGCGGATCGCCGCTCCCTCCTGCTGACCGCAGGCTACACCGCCCACGCTTGGGAATTGTTGGGCATGTGGGCGTGGTTGCCCGCCTTCCTGACGGCAGTCCTCGCCGCGTCGGGCGGCGCGGCCGCCTCGGGCCTGTGGATCGCCGGGGCCATTCATCTGTCGGGGTGCCTGTCGTCTCTGACCATGGGGCGGGCGTCTGATCGGTTGGGGCGGCGGGCCGTGCTGGTGGCGATGGCGGCCATGGGCGCCGTCTGTTCGCTGAGCATCGGCTGGATGGAGACTCTGCCGGTCTGGTTGATCCTGCCGATGGCGGCGCTTTATGGTTTCTCGGCGCTGGGCGATTCCCCGGTTCTGTCCACCGCGATGACCGAGGCGACGCCGCCGGGCAGCCTGGGGGCGGCGCTGGCCGTGCGCTCCATCCTTGGTTTCGGGGCGGGCGGCGTCGCGCCTTTGGCCGTCGGTTTGGCGCTGGACGGCGCCGGATCCGGGGGCGATCTCGTCGCCGGATCCGGGTGGGGGTGGGGTTTCGCCCTGCTGGGAATCGGCGGCGTGGCGGCGACCTTGTGCGCCGCCCTGCTGGCCCCCGACCGCCCCGCCTCCCCTTCCCTCTCTCATCTTCGGAGTTGATCGACGTGACGTTCGCCCTGACCATCCGCCCCTCGCGTGACGAGGACATTCCGGCGATCACCGCGCTGTACAGCCACCATGTCCTCACCGGCACCGCGTCGTTTGAGGAAATCGCCCCCGACGAGGCCGAGATGGCCCAGCGCCGGGCCGAGATTTTGGCGCGCGGCCTGCCCTATCTGGTGGCGGAATGCCAGGGTCAACTGGCCGGTTACGCCTATGCCGGGCTGTATCGGACGCGCAGCGCCTACCGCTTCACCCTGGAAAATTCGGTCTATGTCGATGCCGGACTGGCCCGGCGGGGCGTTGGGCGGGGGTTGATGGATCCGCTGATCGAGATCTGCGAGGCCGCCGGATACCGCCGGATGATCGCCGTGATCGGCGACAGCGCCAACCATGGCTCCATCGGCCTGCACAACGCCTGCGGCTTCCGCCATGTCGGCGTGCTGCCAGCGGTCGGCTTCAAGTTTGGCCGCTGGCTCGACGGCGTCCTGATGGAGCGCCCGCTGGGCGACGGCGGCGAGAGTGTGCCCGTCGAGCGGTGAGGCTGCCCGCGTCAGTCATGGACCAGCAAGTCGTCCTCGACCAGAGGACGGCGCGGCGCGGACGGCGGGGCCGCCAGCGGCGGATCCAGCGGCGGGATGCGGACCTCGACCGGCGGCAGCGATCCCGGAACCGGGCGGCCCAGATCCAAAACCGCCAGCAGGGTCAGAACGGCGAGCGCCACCGCGACGACCAGCAAGCGGCGGTCCACGCCGTCCACGTCCTTCGCGGCGTCCCGGTGGTCCCTGTCCAGCAAAGCCATGGCCTGATCTCCATCCTGCGATCGTTGGTGGGTGTCGGTGGGAAGCTTGATCGATGAGGCAAAAGGTCACAATGTGGCTTTGACGCAGCCAGCCTTCGGATGGACCGAAGGCTGGCCGCCTTGTCCATCGGAGGGGGCGGCCCTTGCGCTTCGATCTGACCGACCTGCGGCTGTTCCTGCACGTCGCCGAAACCGGCAGCATCACAGCGGGGGCGGAGCGCAGCGCTATGGCGCTCGCCTCGGCCAGCGCGCGCATCCGGGGGATGGAGGACGCGCTGGGCATTCCCCTGTTGGAGCGTGGTCGGCGCGGCGCGCGCCCGACCCCGGCGGGGCGCGCCGTGGTTCATCACGCCCGGCTGGTGCTCCATCAGCTTGAACGCATGCGCGGCGAGTTGAACGAGTACGCCCGGGGGCTGAAAGGCCATGTCCGGCTCTTGTCCAACACCGCCGCGATCAACGAGTTCCTGCCCGACGCGCTCGCCGTCTTCCTCGCCGCCAACCCCAACATCGACATTGATCTGGAGGAGCGCGCCAGCCACGCGATTGTCGAGGCGGTGGCCGCCGGCTTGGCGGATCTGGGCGTCGTCGCCGACATGGTCGATCTCGGCGGGTTGGAAATCCGACCCTTCCGTTCCGACCGGCTGGTTCTGGTGGTGGCGAAGGATCACCCGCTGGCCGCCCAACCCAGCGTGGCCTTCGCCGACATTCTGGACGAACCGTTTGTGGGCTTGAGCAGCGGCAGCGCGTTGCAGGAATATTTGAACGCGCACGCGGCGCGGGCTGGGCGCAGCCTGTCGTTCCGGGTGCGCGTGCGCGGCCCCATCGCGCTGTGCCGGGTGGTGGAACGCGGCGTCGGCATTGGAATCGTCCCGGAAACAGCGGCCCTGCGCGCCGCCGAATCTTCAGCGATTCAGGTGGTGTCCCTGTCCGATTCCTGGGCGCCGCGCCTGCTGGTTCTGTGCGCCCGGCGCTTCGACGATCTGTCGGCGCACGCCCGGCGGCTGGTCGAAGAGTTGACCGCGCCCGCCCCGTCAAACCCGGTTTCGCCCGATTAGTCAGACATACTGTCGTTAATTTGTCGTCGAATTGTCAGCGTTACGGTGGTACTACCAGCAAAACTCTATAACGGGAGAGCACCACCATCATGCGGACGGCGACCAAGGATCTGGCGGGCGACATGCGCAAGCAACTGGCTGAGCTTGTGCGCAGCCGGGTTCCGAACGCACGGGCGGAAGAATTCGTCCAGCGCTTCTACGCCAACGTTCCCCCCGACGATTTGCTGCGGGCGACGTCCGAGCAGCTCTATGGGGCGGCGCTGGCCATGTGGCAATGGGGCCAGCACCGGAAACCCGGCGCCGCCCGCGTGCGCGTCTACTCGCCCCGACTCGATGAGCATGGCTGGCAATCCGACCGCGCCGTGGTCGAAATCGTCAACGACGACATGCCGTTCCTGGTCGATTCGGTGACGGCGGAGCTGAACCGCCAGGGCGTCACCGTCCATCTGGTGATCCATCCGGTGGTCCGCGTGGTCCGCGACGCCGACGGCAAGCTGGAGCGCTTGGTCGAACCGGGCGAGGCCCCGGATCTGAAAGACGGCGCGCGCGACGAATCCTTCATGCACTGCTCGATTGATCCGCAATCGGATCCGGCGGTGCTGGCGCGTCTGCGCGACGGCTTGGAACGGGTTCTGGCCGACGTTCGCGCCGCCGTTCAGGATTGGGAGCCGATGCGCGCCCGCGTCGCCGCGTCGCAACATGATCTGGCCAAGGCCCCGGATCCGGTCGAGGCCGCCGAAGCCGCCGACTTCATGGCCTGGGTTGACGCGGGCAACGTGACGCTTCTGGGCAGCCGCTATTATGTGGTGACACCGGGCGACGGCGCGTTAGATGAACCCTCGCTGGATTTGGTCGAGGGCAGCGGGCTGGGCATGCTGCGCGACCCGGAAACCACCGTGTTCGACGAACAGGGCCACGCCGCCACCCTGCCCGCCGAAATCCGCGCCTTCCTGCACCAACCGCGCCCGCTTCTGGTGACGAAGGGAACCCGGCTGGCCACCGTCCACCGCGCGGTGCCGCTCGACACGCTGCTCATCAAGCGCTTTGACGAGGATGGTCGCGTGGTTGGCGCCCTGCTGACCGTCGGGCTGTTCACCTCCGTCGCCTACAACCGCAGCCCGCGCGAAATTCCGTTCCTGCGCCGCAAGGTCGCCGACGTGATGACCCGCGCCGGGTTCGACCCGCAGGGCCATGACGGCAAGGCGCTGCTGAACATTCTGGAAACCTACCCGCGCGACGAGCTGTTCCAGATCCAGGTCTCGGAACTCTACGACACGACGCTCGGCATCCTGCATTTGCAGGAGCGGCAGCGGCTGGCCTTGTTCGTCCGCGTCGATCCGTTCCAGCGTTTCGCCTCTTGCCTGGTCTTCGTGCCGCGCGACCGCTACGACACCAATCTGCGCCGGAAAATCCAACGCATCCTGGAGGCGAGCTTCAACGGAACCTGCGCCTCCTACCACACCCAATTGTCCGAAAGCGCCTTGGCGCGGCTGCACCTCATCATCCGCACCGAGCCGGGACGGGCGCCCGCCGCCGACGTCGGCGAGTTGGAAGCCCGTCTGGTCCAGGCCGCGCGCGGCTGGAGCGACCATCTGCGCGACGCCCTGATCGACGCCCATGGCGAAGAGGTCGGCAACGCCAGGCTGCGCCGCTACGCCGACGCCTTCCCGGCGGGCTACCGCGAGGATTTCACCGCCGAGGCGGCGGTCCACGACATCGAACGCATTGAGCAGGCGACCGCGCGGCAGCGGCTTGGCATCACCCTCTTCCACCCGCTGGAGGCGGAGGAGGACGAACTCCACGTCAAGATCTACCACCAGGGTCGCCCGGTCCCGCTGTCCGACGTGCTGCCGATGCTGGAGCACATGGACCTGAAGGTCATCACCGAGCAGCCTTACGAGGTCGCCGCCGCCGGGGCCGACGCGCCGGTGTGGATCCACGATTTCGCCGCCCGCAGCCAGACCGGCGCCGCCGTCGATTGCGCGCAGGTGAAGGAAATCTTCCAAGAAGCCTTCGCCGCCGTTTGGGATGGGCGGATGGAGGATGACGGCTTCAACCGCCTGATCCTGCGGGCCGGGTTGACGGCGCGGGAGGTGGTGGTGCTGCGCGCCTACGCCAAGTTCCTC